>WOYI010607446.1_pt1 | contig 45011 bp, 40 predicted proteins | sample 6423411 | NCBI WGS metagenome assembly WOYI01 (sample SAMN13441803, study PRJNA592873) | oil field metagenome | biome: oil field; feature: oil-well bore; material: oil-contaminated soil; isolation source: oil-contaminated soil from oil-well borehole | place: Germany: Wietze | collected 2016-10-18 ... | reverse complement strand
ACGACATATTTCACTTATTATTCTTGGCATACAAAATTCAACAATACATTAATTATTAGCTTATTAGCCGCCAAAATAGAACTAGCTGACAACGGTCATTAAATCAAAAAAACAGGAATAGTATTTTTAAGATTTATTAAATTTTTTCCGCTTTCGGGCCAAAAGAATAATAGTATATTCGTTAAATCATTTTAAAATAGCTCTTATGTTTGAAAAAAACACCTACATCGGTCGTCGCAACGCCTTAAAAAATAAAGGATTAACCGGAATTGCACTCCTCGTCGGAAATGTGGATGCACCGATGAATTATCTCGATAATACTTATCATTTCAGACAGGATAGTTCTTTCCTGTATTTTTTTGGCCTCGATTTCCCTGGGTTGGTTGGTGTAATCGATTTTGATAGTGGTGAAGATTATATTTTTGGAAACGACGTTGACATCGAAGATATAATCTGGATGGGTGTACAGGTTCCGCTAAGAGAAAATGCGGCTAAAGTTGGTGTTACAGCAACGGCACCCTTTAATAAAGTATTCGACTTTGTAAAGGAAGCTCAGCGCGGCGGCCGTAAAGTTCATTTTTTACCTCCTTATCGGGCAGAGAATAAACTTCTTCTCGGGCAATTATTGTCGTTACCGGCACTTTCTGTAAATGAACATGCATCGTTTGAGTTGGTTAAAACCGTAATCTCACTTCGCGAAATAAAAGAGGCAGTTGAAATTGCAGAAATTGAAAAAGCCTGTGCCACCGGTTACGAAATGCATGTGATGGCTATGAAAATGGCGCATGCCGGAACCTGGGAACAAAAGATTGCCGGAACCATTGAAGGGATTGCCATTGCCGGTGGAAATATGGCTTCGTTCCCGATCATTCTCTCGCAACATGGCGAAACGCTGCACAACCACGATCATTCGCTGATTTTGGAAGAAGGTAAACTTCTGGTAGTCGATGCCGGAGCTGAGTCGGTAATGCATTACGCTTCCGATTTCACCCGTACTACACCGGTTGGAGGCAAATTTACACAGAAGCAACGCGAAATCTATGAAATTGTATTGGCCGCCAATAATACGGCTACTTCCTTAATTAAGCCCGGTGTTACATATTTGTCGGTTCACCTGGCGGCATCCGAAGTACTGGCTTCAGGATTAAAGGAACTTGGCCTGATGAAAGGAGATGTTAAAGAAGCCGTGAAGAACGGAGCACATGCCTTGTTTATGCCACACGGGCTCGGCCACATGATGGGGCTTGACGTTCACGACATGGAAGATTTGGGACAAATTCACGTGGGGTACGACGATGAAATCAGACCGGTAGATCAGTTTGGAACTGCATACTTAAGACTTGGAAAACGATTAAAACCGGGTTTTGTAATTACCAACGAACCGGGCAGTTATTTTATTCCCGCTTTGATCGACAAATGGCAAACCGAAGGCATTAACAAAGATTTTATCAATTTCGATAAAGTGAATGAATACCGGGATTTTGGCGGAATCCGACTCGAAGATGATATACTGGTAACTGAAACCGGAAGCAAGATCCTTGGAACCCGCATTCCAATCACACCCGAAGAAGTGGAAGCTACTGTAAATCAATAGAACGAAAGAGCGTCTGTTTAGCAGACGCTCTTTTTTATGATGCGAAAATAGAAGTAATCCATCTCGCTCATTAATTCATCACGTACTTCGCGGCAATTCATCCTTATCTCTTCCTGCGATCGCGCATTTTTATACGGACTATGCACACCCAGATGTAATTTGCGTTTGTATTTAATATCCGGAACTTCAAGTTCTTCGTGCGTGCTTTCACCTACAGTAATCAGATAATCAAATTCATAATCAGCAAATTCATAGTAGTGTTTAGGTACATTTTGCTGGAGATCGATCCCAACCTCGGCCATTACCTCTATGGCAATGGAACTTACATGATCAACCGGATCGATACCTGCTGAAAAAATTTCCAGATCTTTGTCAAAACTTCTTAATATAGCTTCTGCCATCTGGCTTCGGCAGGAATTACGAACACTTAGAAAAAAAATCTTTACCCCATGGCTTATCTCGGTTTTAGTAGAATTAAGTCAAAAAAAATAATTCCAAAAAGATAGCCAAAAACGTCTGTTTAGAACATGTCTTATGTCTTGGTTTTTAGGCTTTTGTAAATGTTTTTGAACATAGTTTTTTGTTTTCAGTCAACCCTTTTGTCGAATGCTGTTGACAGATGGAGTAAAGTATTTTGTGTTGTTTTTATTGAATCTGTTCAAAATCAAACAATTATGACTAATAATAAATAAAAGCCCCATTTGGCGGGCGATTGATATTTTGGAATCAACATTAAGCCTGATTTTTATTTTATCCGAAAAATTGAGTATTCGAGCTCTTTTGTCTATTTTCGTACAGAAATGTTAACATTTACACCATCGGTTGATGGTAAAAAATTGTGTGTATGGAACCTAAAGATCTGAAAAACTCTGAGGAGTTAAAAAGTCCGAAAAAAGAGGACCTTAAGCTGACTGAAAAAGAAAGTGCAACCGAAAAGGAAGCCGAAAAAGTACCTGTTGAAACAGTACCTCAAACAGTTCCCGTAATCGAAGAAACGGTGGAAGAAGAAATTGAGGCAGAAGAACCCGGCGTTGAGGAAGTAGTTCAAGAAGAGGAGACAGTACCTGTTGAAACGGTGCCTCAAACTGTTCCCGTAATCGAAGAAACGGTGGAAGAAGAAATTGAGGCAGAAGAACCCGGCGTTGAGGAAGTAGTTCAAGAAGAGGAGACAGTACCTGTTGAAACGGTGCCTCAAACTGTTCCCGTAATTGAAGAAACTACTGAAGAAGAAGTGGAAGGACCAACGCCTGCGAAAAAGAAAACAAAGACTGGGAAGAAAGAACCCGTCGTAAAATCTGAAAATAAGGAACCCGAGCCTGCCAGGGAAGTTGTCGATTACTCTAAATACACACAAATTGAATTGGTAAATGCTTTGCGCGGCGTACTAACCGAAAGCGAAACCCGCGATATCAAAAGCGATATAGATGCCATTAAAGCTGCTTTCTATAAAAACATGAAAGATAACGAAGAAGCAGCAAAAAAACTGTTTATCGAAGAGGGTGGGGCAGAAGAAGAGTTTAAAGCCGAAGAAGATCCTTACGAAAATGATATTAAGGACTTGTTAAAAGAATACCGTCAAATACGGATCGACTACAGCAAACAACTTGAGCACGAAAAAGAAGAAAATCTGCAGCGTAAATACGATGTGATCGAGAAAATCAAAGGCTTGATCAATACCGAAGAATCGATCAACAAGACCTTTAATGAATTTCGTGATCTGCAACAGGAATGGCGCGAGATTGGACTGGTACCTCAGTCAAAAATGAAAGATTTGTGGGATCTCTATCATTTTCATGTCGAAAACTTCTACGATTATATCAAAATAAACCGCGAATTACGCGATCTGGATCTGAAGAAAAACCTCGAAATGAAGATTAGGTTGTGTGAAAAGGCCGAAGAACTTTTACTTGATTCATCAATCATCCGAGCCTTTAATACACTACAAAAATACCACGAACAATGGCGCGAAATCGGCCCGGTCCCGGCTGAGCAAAAAGATGATATTTGGGAACGTTTTAAGGCGGCTACAACCAAGATCAACAAAATGCACCAGGAGTTCTTCGAAAGCCGTAAAACCGAACAAAAAGAGAATCTTGAGGCCAAAACGGCACTTTGCGAAAAAGTGGATGAAATTAACGAAAAGGAAATCGATTCGCACAAAGACTGGGATCAACATTCAAAGGAAATTATTGAACTACAGAAGGTTTGGCGTACTATTGGTTTTGCTCCGCGTAAAGACAACAACAAAATTTACGAACGTTTCCGCGAAGCCTGTGATAAATTTTTCGACGCTAAAAGAGAATTTTACTCGAAAAATAAGGAAGAACAACAAAATAACCTGCAACTAAAAATTGATCTTTGCGTACAGGCAGAAGCTCTAAAAGATAGTACAGACTGGAAAAAGACTACCCAGGATTTTGTAAACATTCAGAAAAAATGGAAGGAAATCGGCCCGGTTCCACGCAAACAGTCCGACATAATCTGGAAACGTTTTCGTTCCGCCTGCGATTTCTTCTTTGACAAGAAATCAGAGCATTTCTCGGATGTTGACAGCGAACAGGTCGACAATCTTAAATTAAAGGAAGACCTTATAAAAGAGATTAAGACATTTAAGTCTTCTGATAATAGCCAGGAGAATCTCGAACGGCTTAAGGAATTTCAGCGTCGCTGGTCGGAAATCGGGCATGTTCCGTTTAAAAAGAAAGAAGACATCCAAACAGAATTCCGCGAATCGATCAATAAATTATACGACGATCTTAACATCGACGATGAAAAACGGAATATCCTGAGATTTAGAACGAAAATGTCATCGTTTTCTGAATCCTCGCGCGGTCAAAACAAAATGCGACTCGAACGCGACAAATACATGAATAAAATGAAGCAACTCGAAAACGATCTGGTTTTGCTCGACAATAACATTGGTTTCTTTGCCAAATCGAAAAATGCAGAACAGCTGATAAAGGATGTTAAAAAGAAAATAGAGATGACCAGGCAGAAGATTGAACTGCTAAAAGAGAAGATCCGTGTGATTGATGATATTGACACAACAGAAGAATAAAAATAAAAGCCGGTTTAAACGCCGGCTTTCTGATTTATTGGAAAATCACATATTTTATCAACTATAATAGAAGTCTTATAATATATATTATGTTAAATTATATTAATATTAAAATATTCAGTTTTTACAGTATGTTTAGCAGATACCCCACTTTGTAGTAAGCGAAAAAAGATTATTTTTGCATTCGGTTATTTGAAACTGGATTTACCGGTTCATATTAACAATTCGGGATGTAGCGCAGTCCGGTAGCGTACGTCGTTCGGGACGACGGGGTCGCAGGTTCAAATCCTGTCATCCCGACTAATTTTAAACCTTTTCATATAATGGAAAGGTTTTATTTTTCTCTACGCATATATTATTTCTATTGTTTATCGAAAGTCAATATTAAAAGCAACAGACTCTGTTGCTTTTATAAAATCTTTGTTAATTTCTTACCAGAAGTAGATGTAGAAAACAACTGTAATTCCAAGGATAATAGCGGTATGCATCAAATCCCAATGATTCCAGCTGGCGCGTGTTGCAGCCCTTTGTTCGTCCGAAGCGGATGAAAAGGTCAAGCCCTGTAACTGAGCGGCCGGTGCTGCAGCGGTAAAACGGCTTACAATAATGATTACCAAAATACTTACCACCAGCATTCCTCCACTGAAGAACAGCCAGTTGACATCGTAAAACAGGGTATAAAACCAGTTGCTGATTCCATGATCAGCAGCCCAAAGTTTAACATCGGTAAAACCATCGGCTTTAGCCATGCTGGTATACATTACCTTGGCACCAATTCGAACTACCCCAATTACAAACCCGGTTATCATTCCCCACATTCCTCCTTTGGGTGTTGGACGGGTTGAAATTACGCCCAGCAAGAAAGCAGCAGCGATGCCCGGTGAAAGCACCGACTGTACATCCTGCAAATAGGCATATAGAACCTCCCCCACACTTCGCATGATCGGGATCCACAAAATCCCAAGTACAACAACAACAACAGTTGCAATTCTACCCACGTTTAGAAGTCTCTTTTCACTGGCTTCAGGACGGAATTTTTTATAAAAATCGATGGTGAATAACATGGCTGAAGAGTTAAACAACGACGCAAGTGAGCTCATTAGCGCAGCTAAGATACCACACACTACAAGACCTTTTACTCCCGCCGGCAACAATTTGGCCACCAGGGTCGGGAACGCGGCATCAGATGAAGAAAGCGTAAATACTTCGCCATTCAGAACAATTCCTTTTTGGGCCATAGCAAAGGCGATCATCCCCGGAATCATAAACAGGAAAACCGGGGTAAGTTTCAAATAGGCTCCAAAGATAGAACCTCGTCTTGCCTGAGTTTCATCCTTACCTGAAAGTACGCGTTGTACAATGAACTGGTCAGTACACCAGTACCAGAAACCAATTACCGCCGATCCGATGAATACTCCCAACCAGGGGAAGTCTGCGTCGTGGTTGCTCCGGATCAGGTTGGTCATGGAATCTCCGTATTCGTTCACCTTAACCGCACTGGTAATACGCATCATTTCGTCCCAGCCACCCAAAGCACGCAGTCCAAGGATCACAATAATGAGCGAGCCCAGCAATAAGATCGGTGTTTGTAAAACGGATGTATAAAGAACAGATTTCATCCCACCAACCACAGTGTAGATAGCGGTAATCAGTACCAGGCCAATGGCCGATATCCAAAAGAAATCGATTCCCCAGACTGATTCGATGCCAAAAACTTCTTTAAAAACCAATCCACCGGCATAAACGGTAACAGCTACTTTTGTAAGTACGTAACTAATAAGTGATATCATCGATAGAATAGTACGCGATTCTTTATTATAACGACGTTCCAGGAATTCGGGCATGGTGGTTACCATACTCCTCGAATAGAAAGGTACGAATACCCACCCAAGAATAAGAATCATCCAGCCCTGGATTTCCCAATGAGCCATGGCCATCCCGCTTGATGCACCTGCACCGGCCAACCCAATAAGGTGTTCTGAACCAATATTTGAAGCAAAAATGGAGGCCCCGATAGCTACCCATGTTGCACCCCTGCCTGCCAGAAAATAATCGCCCGAGGTTTCATCTTTTTGTCGAAAAACCCAGACTATGATTCCGATTAATGTTGCAGCGAACGCTGCAATTACAATCCAGTCTAATGTACTCATCCTCTTAAAATTTGATTAGTTTTATTGATGTTTAAATGAACTCCGGTCAGCAAAAAAATAATTTTTTGCATTTGAATAATGCAGTCCTTGCAAAAGGACGAGACTAATTTGGCAAAAAACGTTGAAATGACACTTTAAATCTGGCAAATTTTATTCACATTTTGTAAAAATTTTATAAAAAGTTCAGCTTGCAACTTCTTAATATATCAAGCTGAAAACCAGAGGTCTGGAATTTAAGTTCTCCATGTTCAATATTCAGCGAATCGTTTTGAAGTGTTTGTGCCAAAAGCTGTGCACTAATAATCCCCCAAAAAGCAAAGGCAGTATGAACCGACCTTTTTTATGGTTGTTTCATACAAATGACATATTTTTATCCTCAAATCAGAAAATAAACGTTAATAATAACCATATGAAATCAACTATTCTAACAAATTTACTGCTGTTGCTCATATTAGCGGCAAACTCTCAAACCAAAATAATCCTGCACACCGATCAGGCAAAAGACAAAATCAGCAAAGACATTTATGGGCATTTTGCTGAACATCTTGGCCATTGTATTTATGGTGGAATTTATGTAGGTGAAGACTCTGAAATACCCAATATTCGTGGATTTCGTGACGATGTAGTGGGAGCGCTGAAAGATATGCAAATTCCGGTGCTTCGCTGGCCAGGTGGCTGTTTTGCCGATACATATCATTGGAAAGATGGCATTGGTCTGCGCGGGCAACGCCCGTCGATTGTTAATGTACATTGGGGTGGAGTAACTGAAGACAATAGTTTTGGGACACACGAATTTTTGGATTTCTGCGAGTTGGTCGGTGCCGAAGCATACATTAATATCAACGTAGGATCAGGAACTGTGCAGGAAGCCAGCGAGTGGGTGGAATATGTTACCTCGTCGAACAAAAGCCCGATGACAGAGTTACGAAAAAAGAATGGTCGCGAAGAGCCCTGGAGTGTAAAATATTGGGGAATCGGGAACGAAAACTGGGGATGTGGTGGAAACATGACTCCCGAATATTATGCCGACGTATATAAGCAATTCGCCACATTCACAAGAGGTAATTTGTACAAAATTGCCTGTGGGCCAAGTGATTTTGATTACAACTGGATGGATGTGGTAATGCAAAAAACAGCCCGTAACCCCGGCTTGGTCCAGGGAGTTTCATTGCATTATTATACCATTCAAACCGGAAACTGGAGCGATAAAGGAAATGCGGCCGGTTTTGGTGAAAAAGAATGGTTTGAAACCTTAAATAAAACGTTGGAAATGGAAAACCTGGTTACCCGTCATTCAACTATTATGGACAAGTATGATCCACAAAAACGAGTGGGTATGATTGTAGACGAATGGGGCAACTGGTTTAATGTGGAAGAAGGCACCAATCCGGGATTCCTATTTCAGCAAAACTCGCTTCGCGACGCGATGGTGGCTGCTATCAACCTGAATATTTTTAACAATCACGCTGATCGTGTGAAGATGACAAACATTGCTCAAATGGTAAATGTTTTGCAATCGGTAATACTTACAAAAGACGAAGAGATGGTTCTTACCCCTACTTATTATGTGTTTAAAATGTACAATGTCCATCAGGATGCTACTTTGGTACCATCGAATATCAGTACCGAAAATTATACTTACAACAGCAAATCGGTTCCGGCAGTAAATGTTTCGTCTTCGATTAAAGATGGCGTGCTCTCTATTACATTATGCAATTTAAATCCGAACAAAGCACAAAAAGTGGAACTCGAAATCACAGGTGATTCTTATGCCGAAGCCAGCGCCTCAGTTATCACATCCGACAAGTTGGATGCTTACAACGATTTTGGCAAAAACGAAGATGTGAATATCAGGAATTTTGAAGTGGACAAACCTAAAAACGGAAAACTAACAGTTGAACTTCCATCAAAATCGGTGGTTTTGGTTCAATTGAAACAATAACAAAATAAAAACCCGCAGGATAACCTGCGGGTTTTATGTATCTCACCCAAAATACAGTCTTTTTATTTTACTTTATCAACGATTGCTTTGAACGCTTCAGGTTGGTTCATGGCCAAATCGGCCAATACTTTCCTGTTGATCTCAATATCGTTCTTTTTCAACAATCCCATGAATTGTGAATACGACATTCCTTCGAGACGAGTAGCAGCGTTGATACGCTGAATCCACAATCCACGGAATGTTCTTTTTTTCGCTCTTCTGTCGCGGTATGCATATTGCTGACCTTTTTCCCAGGTGTTTTTAGCAACCGTCCATACATTTTTACGCGACCCGAAATAACCCTTAGTTTTTTGTAATAATTTTTTTCTTCGGGCACGTGATGCTACATGATTTACACTTCTTGGCATACTTTTTACTTTTTTGATAATCGGCGCCTCCGGTCCGCTGTTTGACGGAAGGAATACTTTAAAGCACAATCATCTGGTTAATTACTTTTTTTACCTTTCTCTTTAAAAGGAGTTTGTTAAAGCAATCCGAAGATTACTTCATGCACAACAAAAGTTTAACGTTACTTTCGTTTGTCTTATCGATAGTTGTCCAATAAGTCAAATTACGCTTACGTTTTGTACTCTTTTTAGTCAGAATATGACTTTTGTAGGCGTGCTTCCTTTTAATTTTACCACTTCCGGTGATTCTAAAACGTTTTTTAGCCCCGGAATTCGTTTTCATTTTTGGCATAATTCCTACTTGTTAAAATGTTATCAAAGAACTGTTATATCCCGTCATCAGACGGAGAAATTGCCCTGCTGTTCGTCGACCGTCAGAACTATTTCTTTTTAGGTGAAATAAACATCGTCATTCGTTTGCCTTCCAGTTTTGGCAGTTGTTCAACCGAGCCAATATCTTCAAGAGAGGTTGCCAGTTTAAGCAACAAAATCTCGCCTTGCTCTTTGAACAATATCGACCGTCCTTTAAAGAATACGAAAGCTTTAACCTTGGCACCCTCCTTCAGGAATCTCTCGGCATGACGCAATTTGAACTGGAAGTCATGTTCGTCGGTCTGCGGGCCAAAGCGAATTTCCTTTACCACAATTTTTGTGGCTTTGGCCTTCATTTCCTTTTGTTTCTTCTTTTGTTGATAAAGAAACTTCGAGTAATCAATAATCTTACATACCGGTGGATCGGCATTTGGAGAGATCTCCACCAAATCCAGTGTTAATTCTTCTGCCAGTGCGAGGGCATCGCGAAGTGAAAACACTCCGGGGTTTTCAATGTTGTCGCCAACCAGGCGTACTTGCGGCGTTCTGATCTTGTGGTTGATCTTGTGCTGCGGTTCTTCTTCTCTTCTAGGCTGAAAATTTCTCGGGCCTCTTCTTTTAATAGCTATTGTAAGTTCCTCCTTAAGTTAGTTATACAATCCTGATAATTGATCTCTTACTTCCTTTGTTATAAATTCCGCAAACTCGTTCATGCTCATTGTCCCCTGGTCTCCTTCGCCCTGACGGCGAACTGAAACGCTCTCGGTTTCGGCTTCTTTTTCGCCAACAATCAGCATGTACGGAACCCTTTTTAATTCGTTGTCGCGTATCTTCCTACCAATCTTTTCGTTACGATCGTCAACGACGGTGCGAATATCGGAATTATTTAGAAAATCTGAAACTTTTTTAGCATAATCGTTATGCTTTTCACTGATAGGTAGAACGACTGCCTGTTCAGGTGTCAGCCACAGTGGAAACTTACCGGCCGTGTGCTCAATAAGCACTGCCACAAAACGTTCCATCGATCCGAAAGGTGCGCGGTGGATCATCACCGGGCGGTGGCGTTTGTCGTCTGAGCCAATATATTCAAGTTCAAAACGTTCAGGAAGGTTGTAGTCAACCTGCACAGTTCCAAGCTGCCAGCTTCTTCCCAGCGCGTCTTTGATCATAAAGTCGAGTTTTGGTCCGTAAAAAGCGGCTTCACCTAATTCGGTTATTGTTTCCAGTCCTTTTTCCTCGCAAGCTTCAATGATTGCACGTTCTGCTTTATCCCAGTTTTCGGGCGAACCAATATATTTTTCAGGTTTCTCAGGATCGCGTAATGAGATTTGAGCTGTATAATTTTCAAAATTCAGCGCCTTGAAAATGATAAAAATAATATCGATTACTTTTTTAAATTCATCTTTTACCTGGTCAGGGCGGCAGAAAAGGTGCGCATCGTCTTGTGTAAAACCACGAACACGTGTTAAACCATGCAACTCGCCGCTCATCTCGTAACGGTAAACAGTACCAAATTCTGCCATACGAACCGGCAAATCTTTATACGAACGTGGCCAGGCTTTGTAAATTTCACAATGGTGCGGACAGTTCATTGGTTTTAACAGGTACTCCTCTCCTTCTACCGGCGTGCTGATCGGCTGGAACGAATCCTTGCCATATTTCTGGAAATGACCTGAAGTTTTATACAGTTTCACATCTCCGATATGGGGAGTGATTACCTGTTCGTACCCGTGTTTCTTCTGAACTTTTTTTAGAAAGTTTTCGAGCTGTTCGCGCAACTGAGCGCCTTTGGGCAGCCAAAGAGGCAAACCCTGTCCCACCGCTTCAGAGAAGGTGAACAACTGCATTTCTTTACCAATCTTCCGATGGTCGCGTTTTTTTGCTTCTTCCAACATCACGAGGTACTCATCCAGCAATTTCTGCTTCGGAAAAGTAACGCCATAAATACGGGTCAGCATTTTATTGTGTTCGTTGCCACGCCAGTAAGCCCCGGCAACCGAGGTTAATTTAATAGCCTTAATATATCCGGTATTGGGCAAGTGGGGCCCACGGCATAAATCGGTAAAATTTCCCTGGTTGTAGATCGTAATGGTCCCGTCTTCCAATTCGCTGATCAACTCCTGTTTTAGTTCATCGTTTTTTTGAGTGAACATTTTCAGTGCATCGTCTTTTGAAATCTCTGAACGGACAATATCGTTTTTCTGACGGGCCAGTTCAAGCATTTTCTGTTCGATCTTCTGTAAATCTTTTTCCGAAATAACCTGGTCAGCAGGCAGATCGACATCATAATAAAAACCGGTATCCACGGTCGGTCCAATTCCGAATTTTGTCCCCGGGTAATAAGATTCAATAGCTTCTGCCATTAAGTGAGCCGATGAATGCCAGAATGTTTCTTTTCCTTCACGGTCTTCCCACGTGTACAATTTGATCTTCGCATCATGGTCGATTTTACGGGTAAGATCCCAAACAACCCCATCAACCGAAACCGACAAAACATCTTTTGCCAGTCGCGGCGATATTGATTCAGCGACCTCCATTCCACTTACTGCCGCATCAAATTCACGTACACTGTTATCCGGAAGTGTTATTTTAATCATTTTCAGTAATTTAATTTTCAAGTTTCTTTCTTATTCAATCGCTGATTGTTTGCATCGATTTGGTAACGAAAAAAGTGGGGCAAAGATAATGAATCCGTTGATATATCGCACTTCGAAACATGGATTCGGGCAATATTTTAACCTAATTTTCAACAGCAGGTTTGTTATAACTTTAATCTTCAGCAATACGTTTCTTTATACGAAAGTATAGTTATAAATACTATGTTAAAAGTTCAGCCTTAATTCTTAATATTTAAAAGTTAAATCAATACAATTCACTTTAAATTCATTCTAAATATTCAGATTTTCTATTAAATCGTAAGAATAAATGAAAGAATAATTATTTAATTTGTCTGACAGCAAACGGGAATAAAGAAAATTCTTAACCTTGACTATCCCCGTGATAAAGCCATTTGGTTAGCCGAACCTTGTATGGATAAAGGCTACGAGGTTACTATCAACCTGATGGCGGTTTCGAAAGTAAATGAAACAGATTTGGACGAAGCGCTCACCGACCTCTCCAAATCGAGGGTCCCGGTTATTTATGTGGTGGATAGTTTTGGGAGTTTATATAGTGAAAGCATCCTTCATCTGGTAAAAAAATACCGGGCGGCGCTACCCGGAAAAGAACTGGGAATACATGCGCACAACAACATGCGACTGAACATCCCAGAAGCGCAATGCAGTGGATGGACTCGGAACGGAAAGATGATTTTGTAACCTTTATGAAAGAAATGCACAATTACGAATTATTAGAGTAGGTTTAATTTATACAGGGAAAATGCCGTTCAATACTGAGCGGCGTTTTTTTTGAAATCATTTTTCGCTTCCGATACTATTTTTACTTTTGTTGTCTTGTCATTTTTGAACACAAAAACACCGGACAATGAAAAAAATATGCTTATTACTCCTGGTAGTTGCAACAACTGCTATTCAGGCTCAGAACACACAAAAGATCACTCTCGAAGATTTATTTCTGAAAGGAACTTTTCAATCCAAAACAGTTTCCGGGCTTCGGCCGATGAACGACGGTATCCATTACAGTATAAAAGAGAACAATGCTAAAATTGTAAAATACAGCTATCAAACCGGCGAAGAAGTGGAAGTGGTTTTCGACCTCGCTTCAATAAACGACGCCCCTATTTCCGGTTTTTCAGATTACACATTTAGTAATGACGAGACAAGAATCCTCTTAACAACCAATACCAGAGCGATATACAGGCACTCCTTTACAGCCGAATATTATGTCTGGAATTCGGTGACCAAAGAACTTAGCGCTCTTTCCGACAATGGAGCGCAACAAGGCGCTACTTTTTCTCCCGACGGCGAACGGGTTGCCTATGTGCGCGACAACAATATTTTTATTAAAAGCCTGAAATTTGGCAGCACCAGCCAGGCAACTTTCGACGGCGAAAAAAACAAAATCATTAACGGACTCCCCGACTGGGTTTACGAAGAGGAATTTGGCGATTATACATCCGCAACCGGCTTTAACAAAACCATGTGGTGGTCGCCCAACAGCGAATTTCTTTCCTATATTAAATTCGACGAACGGGAGGTTCCTGGATACTCTTTTCCAATGTATGCGGGGATGAACCCAACTTACGAAACATACAAATTGTATCCCGGCGAAGAACGTTACAAATACCCAAAAGCCGGCGAAAAGAATTCGGTAGTGCAGGTGATGAGTTACGAGATCAAGACCAAGAAAACCATTCCTGTAAATATCGGGGAAGAAACCGATCTGTATGTCCCTCGTTTGAAGTGGTCGCCAAATAACGAGTTGGCAGTGATGCGGCTGAACCGTCTTCAGAATCAGTTGGATGTTTTATATGCTAATCCTTATACGGGCGAAACCCACGAAGTTTTTACCGAAAAAAACAAACGTTTTATTGAAGCTAACTTCCTGGATGCCTTTACTTATCTCGACAACGGCAATTTTGTAGTCCTGAGTGAAAGAAGCGGCTGGGCTCATTTGTATTTGTATGATAAACAGGGTGTTGAAATTGCACAACTTACAGATGGCGAATTTGATGTAACAGAATTTTATGGTTACGATCCTGAAAAGAAAGTTTACTATTACCAGGCTGCGGCTGTGTCTCCTCTTCGCCGCGAAGTGTATTACGTTAGCCAGGATAAAAAACTTAAAGGCAAACTTTCAACAATGGAAGGCACAAACAGTGCAGTTTTTAGCTCGAATTTCAAATATTACATCAATTATTTCAGCAGCAGCAAAGCGCCCAATTACATTACGCTGCACGAAACTAAAAAGAACCAGCAGATTCGCTTTTTGCAAGATAACACCGTACTTAAAAATACGGTAAAAAACATGGGAATTCCGCAACGCGAATTCTTCACTTTTAAAACTTCGGAAGGAGTTGAACTAAATGGATTTATGATAAAACCATCGGGTTTCGATCCGGCTAAAAAATACCCGGTTGTGATGACCCAGTACAGCGGGCCAAACTCACAACAGGTAAGCGATTCGTGGGGACGAGGCGTAAGCTGGAACGAATACCTGGCACAGGAAGGCTTTTTAGTGGTTTGTGTCGATCCGCGAGGAACCGCTGCCCGTGGCGAAGATTTTAGAAAAATAACCTATATGCAACTGGGAAAATACGAGTCGGACGACCAGGTGGAAACAGCAAAATACCTAACCACCCTCCCCTACGTAGATGCCAAAAATATTGCGATTTGGGGATGGAGTTACGGTGGGTTTATGACATTACTAACCATGGAAAAAGGCGGCGATTTGTTTAAGGCAGGCATTGCTGTTGCCCCCGTAACCAGCTGGCGTTTCTACGATTCGGTGTATACCGAACGCTACATGCGAACCCCACAAGTGAACGCTGAAGGATACGATGATAATTCACCTTTGTCGCATGCTGCTGACATTAAAGGGCGGTTGCTCATTATCCATGGTTCGGCAGATGATAATGTGCATGCTCAAAACACCTTCGAAATGACTGAAAAAATGGTACAGGCTGGCGTCCAGTTCGACATGGCCATTTATACCAACCGCAACCACGGCATTAGCGGCGGAAACACAAGCATTCATTTATATACCCAAATGACTAATTTCTTAAAGGAGCATCTGAAATAATACTTTCAATACCAGTAGGAATCCTAAACACTTCTTTGTTATTTGTAAGAATAAAAATCGAATTATGAGTATTGAGCTTATTTCCATGGTGACGTTTCTGCTGTTCATCACAGGAATTTTAATGATCGACCTCGTTTTAGTTGGCCGTAAAGTGCATATTATTTCAACAAAAGAAGCTGTAGTCTGGAGCATCGTCTGGATTTCTCTTGGTCTTTCATTTTACTTTGTGCTCTTCTATTTTGGCCATTTGCTGCATGGAATTACCGACGAGAAAAAATTGCTGGATATTGTGGCTTTATACAATCCGTATCTCGAGTTCAAAACCAATTCATTTGAACTGATGCTAAAGGAATACCGCGCAGCGCAGGCCATCAATTATCTTTCGGGTTATTTTATCGAAAAAACATTATCGATCGACAATATTTTTGTAATGATGATGATCCTGACCGGGTTCTCGGTACCTCAAAAAGACTATAAACTCATTTTGTTCTGGGGAATTTTTGGAGCCATTATACTTCGGTTTGTATTTATTTTTGCAGGTGTGGCCATAATTCATCGTTTTGAATGGGTTTTGTTTCTCTTTGGAGGGTTTCTTCTTTTTCAGGGTTTAAAACTTTTGTTTGAAAAAGAAAAACAGAGCAAAAATCCAAAGGATTCGAAAGTGGTAAAATGGATAAGCGGGCACATTAATCTGACAACCGAATACGGCCAGGATAATTTCTGGCTTCGCGAAAATGGGAAACTGGTATTCACCCCGCTGTTCCTGGTTTTAATAATGATCGAATTTTCAGACCTTATTTTTGCATTCGACTCAATACCTGCGATCTTTGCGGTTTCACGCGATCCGTACATTGTATTTTTCTCAAATGTATTTGCAATATTGGGATTAAGATCGCTATTCTTTCTGCTGGCAAACCTGGTCAATAAATTCAGGTTTCTTAAACCAGGCATTGCTATGTTGCTTGTTTTTGTTGGCGTTAAGTTGTTATTGCATAAAAATTTAAAAGCGCTGGGTTTTCAGCCTGAATACTCGTTGTATTTTATCGCTGCTGTGTTGGTCATCAGCATTTTATTATCTCTTATTTTTCCGAAAAAAGAAATCCCTGCAAATTAATTTGAGATTGCCTGTTTTTGATTTAGCTTAATACAAGCTTTTATCTTTATTGAAAATTGATGTATTTTAAACAGAAAGATTAAATAAAACGAAAATGAAAAAACTGGGCAGTTATTTTTTTCAGGGAGTATTATTGGTGGCGCCTGTTGCCATTGTGGTGTACATTTTAACTACTGTTTTTATCCGGGTCGATGGATGGTTATCCAACAATCTTGAACCTCTTATTGGAACCAGGATTCCCGGCTTGGGTATTCTCATCCTTTTTATTTCGTTAACCCTGCTTGGGTTTCTTGGTCAAACCGCGCTAATTAATCCCGTAAAAAATATTGGTAACCGCTTTATTAAGCGCATTCCGCTCCTCAACTTGCTGTACAGTTCGCTAAAAGATCTCTTCTCGGCGTTTGTTGGTAGCGAAAAGAAATTCAATATCCCGGTTAAAGTTCTTTTCAACCTCGAGAACAACCTTTGGAAAATAGGTTTTGTTACCCGCGAAACACTCGAAGAGTTTGACTTAAATGAAGTTTCGGCTGTGTATTTTCCGCATTCGTACAACTTTTCCGGCGAATTATACCTGGTTCCCAGAGAACGCGTGCACGTGTTGTCGATATCGCCTGCCGAAGCCATGAAATTTGTAGTTTCAGCCGGCATAACAAAAATTGAGAATACCAGCGGTAATAAGAAGGACGAACCGAACTAAAAATATAATTGCGTTATTTCAGATAATTTTTGTAATAACCGGCTTTTTTTTCGTCGCCAAAACGGGCGTAAATATTGGCAAAATAACCGGCGTATTCTTTCCCCGGATTTTGTTTCCAGAGTTTTTCGAGATAAGGCAATGCCTTTTTGAAATCGGCGGTTACCAGGTCGAGCTCTTTTAACAGGACATTGTATTGTTTGCGCGTTTTATTCTTCTCGTATGCTTTCATTTCACGATCGTAGCGGTTTTGTCCGGCCCAATAGTACTTTTTGGCCTGCCAGTCGAGAGCATCTATCTGATTGGGATTTATTTTGAGCAAAGCGGTAGACACTGAGTCGCAAACTTGGTTTTTCTCCAGTTTTTTATTGATCTTCAAATAATCCACCAGGTTACTTTCTTCAGAACGTGTCTGCTTATTTAAAAGCCCCCAGTATTTGAGCGCCTTTTCGGTTTCGCCAATTTCGCTGTAAATGCTAAACAACCGTGCATTAACGGTGGTATTTCCAGTTCCAAATTTCTCTGTGTAGGTTTCAAGCGACGAAAGTTCTTTTGAAAGATTGTCTTCTGAATTATAAATTTTAGCCAGTGTTTCGTACATCGCCGGATCAGCATAGTTTTTAAAACGCGCCTGATCAAACCAACTCACTGCTTGTGTCGGGTTTCCGGCTTTATAAGCGGTTTGCGCCGCGTGGGCAAAATCACCGGACGAAGTTTGTTCTACTGATGTTTGCGTAAAATACTGATTCCAGGCTTCCACAGCCTGTGTGTAGTTGCCGCTGTTTTCGAAACCAGTGGCACTGGTTTTTGAGTTGGTAGTTAGTTTACTTGTTGAACAGGCAGCCAAAAAAGCAAGAACTGCCATCGCCAGGTAAAATCGTTTAAATCGCATGGTTTTTATTTTGAATGGTCAAAACTAAACAATTATTCCTAAAACTCCGGTTGAAGAATTAGGAGTGCTTTGAACGAAACGGTTTGATAACACCTAACTTACACGAAACTTTCGTACACCCGATCGATCTCCTTTGCAAGGTCAAAATCTTTCATTGTCAAACCGTTTGCTTCGTGTGTACTGAGTACAACTGTTACCTTATTGTATACATTGCTCCAATCAGGATGATGATTTGCCCTCTCAACCAGTAATGCAATCGCAGTCATAAACGAAAAAGCCTCAATAAAGTTTTTGAATTTAAAGTTTCGCTGAATCGACTGCCTTTCGAGACTCCATTCTTTGCTAATTTCCGACAGTTGATTATTGATTTCTTTCATGCTTAGCTTTTCCATATTTTCCTATTTAGCATTCAATAAACGGGATTATTTGATCTCCATCTCTTTTAATCTAACTTAATACTCAAGCACCTGCCCTACTTCCAACAATTTACTTTTTACCTGATTGTAATTCAACTCCTGTAAATCTATATTCTGATCGATGGCCAACGCTGCCATGGTTGCGGCACTTTGCCCCAAAATCATAAAAACGGGTTCCATCCTAATAGAACCATAAGCAATGTGAGAACTTGAAACTGCCACCGGAACCAGCATATTTCCACATTCTCCTTTTTTAGGAACGACCGCCCCCATTGCAATCTGATATGGGTGATGCGGATGAACACCAATATCGCCCTCGTTTTGAACAAATCCATCTTCGGTAATATATCGCTGCACGTTGTGCGAATCCATAGTGTACGATCCCATTGCAATAGGTTCGTCAACAGGCGATTTGCCCAGCACTTCGTTTTCGGTCATTACAAATTTTCCGATCATCCGGCGTGCTTCCCTGATATAAATCTGATGCGGCCAGTTATTGTTATCGGTAAACTCATCTTTTGCCAGTCCCCAAAGTTGCATTTCGTTTTGAATAGTTTCAGGAACCCGTGGATCGGCAGCATAAAAATACAGAAGCCCTTTTTGATAATCAACGTGCTCTTTTATAATCTCCGCCCTTCGTTCGTAGCTGGCTTCCGGATAATCGTAATTCATCCCAATAAAATCGAAACTAAACGGACCGTGGTTATTTACATCGGTCTTGTGATTAGGAATCGGGTCGAATTTATCAAAGGTTTCATTCCACCCTGCCTGTAAAACCCGTGCGAGCAGTTCAAATTTTGTAGGATCATAATTTTCAGGCTGTTCGAAAGGAATCCTGTTTCCAGGTGTTTTAGTAAGGCACATCCGAAAACAATATGCCTGAAGCCTTTGGTCGGCTTCTCCGTATTTTCCGGGATCTTCGGTTGAAACATATGGTAAAACCCCGCTGGCGGGATCACCCGGAATTATATAGGGACTGATATTCAGGTTCCCAAAATTATGACCGTGGTGGAAAACACCAGTCTGAACCCCGTTCCATTGTTCGCCATAAGTAGAATTTGCTTCTCTTCCAATGGTATAACTTACTCCGGCAGCTGCCAGCAAATCTCCTTCGTAAGTGGCGTCAATAAACATTTTACCACGATAAATCGCTCCACTTAAAGTACGGATTGAAACAATATTTCCGTCTTTTATTTCAACTCCATTTTCACGATCGAGCCATTCGTCGCGAAAAACCCGGATATTGTTTTCCTTTACAAAATCTTCAAAAACCTGTTCGGCAATGTGAGGTTCAAAAATCCACATCGTACGTTTGTCGCCATCAATCGCGGGCGTACCCTGCCCCATATTTCCATAGCTATCCCGGCTTTGCCATTTCCAGGTTTCGTCGTCCTGATAATAATTGTACACGCGTTGATAAAACTCACGCGACAAACCTCCGATCACTTCCTTGTTACCGGTGTCGGTAAACCCAAGTCCGCTGGAAGTTAGCCCTCCCAAATGTTTTTCAGGGCACACAATCAATACCGATTTATCCATTTTTTTTAGTTGAACAGCAGCCGTTACAGCCGCAGATGTTCCACCATAAATAATTACATCGGCTTCGCTTTCATCCTGATTTCCAGACTGTCTGCATCCGACAAACAGAATTAATGCGATTAAAATCAGCCTGGTTAATTGGTTTGTTTTCATTTTGATTTTATTGTTAAATTTTGATTTTCGGTTCATATCTACCATTGAATATTTTCATTAATAAATTTAATTAATCCATCAGCCATTCGCTGTTGTTCACCGATAGTTGGATGGCCCGGTGTATTTTTATAGGGTTCGAAATGCGTGAATATTTTCGAATCGTTCAATTGTTTTACGGCTGCTTCCACATATCCTGGCCAAACTGATCCGGCGCGGGTAGCATCCATATTTCCAAGCATACAAATTATGGGAGTTTCAGGATATTCTTTTCGGATGGAAGCCACAAAATCGGCGTAACTGTTTACAATGAATTCCTTGGTAGGTTTTAAGGCGCCAAAGCGATGTTTAAATTCCCCGAACCCGGGTTGTTCCACCAGCCACGAATCGTTCTGAAAAAGATTTATCACCACCAGGTCGGGTGTAAACAACGAAAAATCCCAGCGACTTTCAGAATCTGCAGGATTTAGTCGATTGTACAATTCGGGCATGATTAACGGAAACCAGCTTATCGTAATCCCGATTCCGCTTTTACAAATACAACTGTACCCGGCGTCAAAGTAATCCGCTGTAAGCCTGGCGTAACTATGGTAATTGTTGGTAAAAATACTGTCGGAACGATCAGCTCCTGAGAAATCTTCTACTGCGTATCCCGCTGTTATTGAATTCCCGTAAAACTCAATTTTACGTTTTTTGGCTACCGGTTTAGGCAATACTTTTGCATTGCCTTTGATTTGAAAGCCATAAAAACGACTCCAGCCCCTGTCCCACTCGGTGCGTTTAAAAATTTCGATTTGGTGAATGCCACTTGAAAGTCCGCTGGCCAGTTCATAATATTTCTGAACCGAATCGGGCCGAAAAACAAAAAGGCTGTCACTATCGATGATCACATTGTAATAGTTATCGCCGCGTTCCTCGTCAAACACGGCAGAAATAGCTTGTCCTTCGAAGTTTAAGCGAATACTGGTTCCCGACCAGTACAATTCGGCAGCATCATTTGTTGTGGTATCAATTCTTCCCCAATATTCAATATTTGGATTATTATAAGAAACCGACAAATCCTGTTTTTCAGAACAGCTAAGCGTAAATAGCAATGATCCCAGGAATAATAAATTAAAAATTGATTTTAGCATGGAATAGTTTTAATTATTGTTCTTCTTACAAAATTGGAAAATTTCAGGGAAAAACCCTTCTAAATTCAAACATCAGGAAGATTTAATAAGCAGATTTGTCAGAGCCAGTAGAAAATGCTAAAGATCATACCAAGGTTAAAACCGGCATGACACAAAACTGCTCCCCAAATTGAACCAGTCTTTTTCTTCATTCTAAAAAATAGAAGACTAATAAGAAACATACTTGCCATCCAAATTAATGCAGGCAAAAAATAGAAACTCCAGTGCATACTTACATATACCAACCCGAAATGAGAAAGATGAGTCAGCGCAAATGCTGAACTGTCAATCAACGAGGCTCTTTTATCCCCTAACGTCTTTGCAAAACTGCCGTGTACAATTCCCCTGAAAAAGAGTTCTTCTCCGATTGGGCTAAAAGTCATGCCGGTAATTGCCATAATTGCAAACAGAACAAGTTTTTGATTTGCTCCGATGTTTTCGGATATATTATATGATTTTCCAATGTAAACGTACCAGTTGTGATAAGTTGTCCCGAACAAGATTTTTCCCAGCACATAAAGCAGCAAACTGCCTAATATCCCGAGAATAAATGCAAAAAGCAGCCATTTAAACCTTTGAGTTCGTGTAATTCCAATCTGTTTTCTCCCATATTTTCCGAGAAAAATAAATGGGACTAAGGCTGATACAAGCATAATCAGGCCAATAAATGAGTAATTACCGGTTTGATTGGCAATTAAAACCATGTAAAACCGTGGTATACAAATCAATAAAATAAGAGCCAAGCCAAATTTCCAGTTGAAATGAAAATACAGGTTCCAAATATTTCTTAATTCGTGATTCATTTGCCGATCAGAGTTTATTCAAAATCTTGTATCCGTTTTAGCGGCGTCGAAATGCTTTTAATTCAAATTCCTTCTGTGTTTCAAAACCTTTGCCCGAAAGTATCAATGTGTATGTTCCAGGTTCTACATCCTCTTTGTTAGTATTTTTCATATCCCAATTTAAATAATTGAGGCCCGCATCTGCTTTGATTTCTTTTTTAAAAACCTCGTTTCCAGCGGTATTATTAACAATAGCTGTTACTTCGCCTTCTTCTTTTACAAAGATTGGGGCTTTCAATTCTAATACGTTTCTCGAATAATAGCGTATGAACGGGGCATAAGTTTCGGGGATTTCCAAAATTACAGCAGCTTCCTTCGATTCGCTGGCTTCAGCCACCTGGCGCAACATGCGCACATCCATTGCCCAGGCACCACGTCCATGTGTTCCGATTACCGCAATATCGTCGCGTTCATGTATTTTCAGGTCGTGGACATAAGTAACAGGCAAATTCCCGGTGAGTGTTTGCCAGCTTGTTCCGCGATCGGATGAAACAAAAACACCGTAATCAGTTCCGATGTACAAAATGTTTTCATTCTTTGGATCTTCCCGGATTACATTTACCGGTCCGTTTGGAATATTGGCTTTTATACTTTCCCAGTTCTGTCCGTAATCTTCCGATTTCAAAATGTACGCAGCAAAATCGTCGTCGCGTTTACCGTTTTGGGCCATGTACACCCTGCCCTCTGCAAAACGCGAAGCCTCAATCCGCGAAACCCATTTTCGGAAAGGCAAGCCTTTGTTGATTTCTGTCCATTTTTCTCCGCTGTTTTTGGTCATCCATACTCTTCCATCGTCGGTTCCTGCATAAAGCACACCAAATTTGAGGGGCGATTCGCTGATCGAAAAGATCGTCTGGTAAGGAATGTCGCCTTTTTTATTTTCGTCGTTGTAAGATAAATCGGGGCTTATTTGTTCCCAGCTTTCGCCTTCATTCATTGAACGGAAAACGAATTGCGACCCATAGTAAATTATCCCCGGATTATGAGGAGATAAAATAAATGGCGCCAGCCACTGTCCGCGCAAACGATCCACACCTTCGGGAACTGGAGGCATAATATTTTCGCTCCGCATAGTGCTCATTTTGGTTTTTGTAATGGTTCCGTAAAAACCTGCCGAATACACCAGATCGGAATTTGAAGGATGAATTACATGGTTGCTCCCTTCCCCACCGGGGGCATAATCAAATTCACCGGACGGAATGTGATCACGTCCCCTGCCCAGGTCCACAACACCACGATAACTTCCGTGATCCTGTATCGAACCATAAACCTGAAAAGGTCTGCTATTGTCGAGGCCAACATTGAAAAACTGTGCAAGCGGAAGGTTGTTGTAAAAGGTTCTGAAATTTTTACCGTCGTATGAAACGGCTACACCACCATCGTTCACATTCACCAGATAGTTTGGATTTTCAGGATCGATCCACAAACCATGATGGTCCATGTGCATTCCCCCCAATTCGTGAAAGCTTTTACCGCCATCTTCTGAAACGTTCAGATAAAGTCCCATAACATAAACTTTTTCAGGATCCACCGGATCGGCCCGAACCTGTCCAAAAACCCATCCATAGGTTCCTGAAAGTGATTCCATGTATTCGTTCGATTCACTTACCTGCCGCCAGTTTTCACCACTATCGTCCGAACGATACAAAGTTGCGCCTTTAATTCTACCGCTGCTAGGTCTTCCATAGGCATCTTCTTCCTGGTTCAAACCATGTTCTTCGGGCAACTTCTCGTAATTGTCGACAAATGCATATAATGTTGTGGGGTGAGCTTTACACAAATCGATTCCGATTCTCCCCAGCGAGCCAGTCACAGGCAGCCCATTATTTATTTTAGACCAGGTTTTACCGCCATCTGTGGTTTTGAGTATTCCATTTCCGGTATAATTTTCTTCGGTGCGTGGATCATTCCATTTTTTACGAACCCTTTGCCACATGCTTGCATATAAAATATCGGGGTTCACCGGATCCATTACCAGGTCGTTGGCAGCGGTCATCTCATTCACAAACAGTATTTTTTGCCAGGTAGTACCGCCATCCGTGGTTTTATATACTCCGCGTTCCTCGTTGTTGGTCCATTCATCGCCTCCGGCAGCTACATAAACAATATCGCTGTTTTTGGGATGAACGAGTACCCTCGAAATGGTATTTGTATTGGTCAGTCCTTTATGCACCCACGTTTTCCCGGCATCTTTCGACACGTAGATTCCTGCTCCGGCATTCGAACTCCTGAAAATATTGGCTTCGCCGGTTCCAGCCCAAATCGTATTTTGATCTTGCGGGTCGAGAGCCAGATCACCAAAGGCAGCGGTCATTTCGTGTTCAAAAACTGGTTCCCAGGTAATTCCTTCGTTTTGAGTTTTCCAGATTCCTCCTGAAGCGCCAGCCACATAAATAGTATAATTTTCGCCTTTGGGAGTTACAACTTCCACGTCGGTCATTCGCCCACTAATGTTAGTTGGTCCTACAAATTGCCAGGGAAGTTGTTTGTAAACCGATTTCCCGCTCATTTTCTGAAAGTCGGCAAACCAACTTTCACGCAGTTCCGCCGGTGTTTTTTCAATTATCGGCTGAGCCTTTGTTATTCCGGGTAAATAAAGAGTTAGAAGAGCCAGGATGTAGAATCTTTTCATGGTAAACATGGTTATTGTATCAAATGATGATGATTTTTGTTAAAACTAATTATAAATTCGGAAATAATATCTTTCGAATTAAGGATTGCAGGGCAAATTCTGCCAGACTAAAATCAAATAAGTTTATATGGAGATCATTAACACTATTTATATTGCAGGCATCAGAATTGACGGGCCCGTTGTTACCCTCACCGATTTGCTGGTGTCTGTACTTTGTTTTGTATTTGCCTATCGTTTGCAGCGATCAGGTAAAACCGAAAGGGTGGTCCTGTATTTCAAAATTTATTTTTTTATGATGGGTGTTGCTACTGCACTTGGCGGGATTATTGGTCATGCTTTTCTTTACACCTTTAGCTTTTACTGGAAACTGCCTGGATGGGTTGTGAGCATGATTTCGATAATGTTTGTTGAACGCAGTGCCATCGAACACACCCGAATCCGGCTTTCGCCAAAACTGGTGAAAATGTTTGGTGTGCTCAATATTCTCGAGTTTCTGATATTCCTAACGCTAACGATCAGCACACTGAACTTCTTCTTTGTAGAATTTCATTCAGGTTACGGACTCATGTTTGTCGTACTTTCGCTTGAAGGTTTTCTTTTTATAAAAACCAGAGATAAAGCCAGTCGACAAATCTTAGCCGGGGTATTTTTTGCCGCACTTGCGGCACTGTTTTTTATGAATAAAATTTCGCTGCATCAGTGGTTCAATTACCTTGCCGTGAGCCATATCTTCATGGCAATAGCAGCATTGTTCTTTTATAAAGGCGCCTCGCGAATCGATATGTCGGTTATAAACAAGTAGCTGACGTACTATCTTCCCTGTAATTTTTTCATTTCCTTTTAACTTAAAATGTAACATATCTACCAAAAGTCAGTCTTACGTCAAAAGCACTTTATGAAGACCACTTTCTTAATGTTGCTGTTTGTGGCAAGCAGCAATTTTTTGTATGCTCAGGAAAAGAAGACGTATACTGCCACAACCAGTGAAAACCTGGATATTACGGTTAATGGTAAACTCGATGAACAGGAATGGCAAAATGCCAACTGGCAGGACCATTTCATCCAACATGAACCAAAGGAGGGAGATCCACCAAGTAAAATGACTGAGTTTGCCGTTTTATACGATGTGAACAATATTTATGTAGCCTTTCGTGCTTACGACAATCCCGACAGCGTATCGCTTAGGATGACCCGTCGCGACCACCTGGAAGGTGATTTTGTTGGGGTTGGATTTGATTCGTATTTTGACAAACGCACCCACTTCACTTTTATCGTTTCGGCAGCCGGTGTTCGAAGCGACAATATTACCAGCGATGACGGGAATAACGAGGATTGGAGCTGGGATGGTATTTGGACAGCTAAAACCGAGTTAACTCCAAATGGTTGGACTGCTGAAATGCAAATTCCTTTAACTCAGCTTCGATTTAAGGAAAGCGAAGAACAGGTCTGGGGTTTCCAGGTTCTGCGTTATATCTTCCGAAAAGATGAATTATCGTCGTGGCAACCCATGGGCCGTCAAATTGCTGGCCTTACTTCACAGTTTGGGATTCTGAACGGAATAAAAAATATTAAGCCTAAAAACGCGCTAAACATTACGCCTTATGCGGTGGCCCGTACCGAACGTTTCGAAAAAGAACCCGACAATCCTTTTCGTAGGTCGGGAAAAGACAACGGCTTGGATGCCGGCTTGGATGCAAAAATAGGGCTCACCAACAATCTGACGATGGACCTCACGGTAAACCCCGATTTCGGACAGGTGGAAGCAGACCCGTCGCAGGTAAACCTGACAACCAACGAAACCTTTTTCGAAGAGAAACGCCCTTTCTTTATTGAAGGTAAAAACATATTATCGTACAGTTTGTCGTTTGGCGATGGCGATCTGGCGGCCAATAATCTTTTCTACTCGCGGCGTATCGGACGGCAACCACACTATTACGCTGATTTAGAGGACAGTGAATTTGCTGATCAACCTTCGTTTACACGTATTTTGGGAGCCGCCAAAATTACCGGTAAAACCCAGGATGGCTGGTCTGTCGGAGTCCTTGAAAGCGTGACCGCAAAAGAACGCGCGGAAATTGACGGGATCAACGGAGAACGAACCCAGGTTGTGGAACCATTGACCAATTACTTTGTAAGCCGTGTTCAAAAAGACTTTAATGATGGCAACACGTATATTGGTGGAATTTTAACGGCGGTAAATCGATCGATCGGGGATTCGCATCTCGAATACCTGCATAAAAGCGCCTACACCGGAGGTATTGATTTTGTACACAAATGGAACGATAAAAAATGGCTGGTCGACGGCGGTTTTTATTTTAGCCGGGTGGCAGGTTCGCAGGAAGCCATTTTAAATACACAAACTATGTATTCACGCACATTCCAACGTCCTGATGCCGATCATGTTACGCTCGATTCAACTCGTACTTCGCTTCGTGGTCACGGTGGAAAATTTACCTTTGGAAAAGTAGGAGGGCGTTTTCAAATAGCAGGTATATTTAATTGGAAATCACCGGGCCTCGAAATTAACGATATTGGTTACACTCCGGAAGTGGATGAGATTATGCAGATTTTGTGGATGGGATATCGTTGGTATGAACCTGTTGGTATTTTCCGAAGCGCAGGCATTAATTTCAACGAGTGGACGGTTTATGATTTTGGCGGGAACCTTGTTAATGTTGGTGGAAATGTGAACGGAAACACACAATTCAAAAACTTCTGGAATGGTTTCGGAAACATCAATTTTGATGGAACATCTCTTTTGCACAATGTATTACGTGGAGGCCCGTCGATGAAACTTCCCGGATCTACCGGTTTTTACACGGGTTTTTTCTCCAATCCACAAAAGAAATTTACGTATGGAATTGATGGTGGCGCCAATTTCAGTAACGAAAAAGGATTTAGCTCACATAAAAGCTTTGAAATTGAACTGGGATACCGCCCTTTCGAAACGCTACAGATAGAGATCTCGCCTGAATATTCGGTTAGCGACAACCGTTTGCAATATGTAACCCAGCAGGATTATAATGGTGGCACACGATACATTATGGCTAATATCGACCGCAAAACACTCAGTATGTCGATACGTTTGAATTACAATATAACTCCCGATCTGACCATTCAGTTCTGGGGACAACCTTTTATTGCGACGGGTGATTACAGCCAGTTTAAATACGTTACCGATAGCAAAGCCGACAATATTAATGATCGGTTCCTGAATTACACAAACGATCAGGTGGGTTATAACTGGACGGATGAAATGTACCAGGTAGATGACAACCGTGACGGCATAGTGGATTATAGTTTTGATAAACCTGATTTCAATGTAAAGGAATTTCTTTCTAACCTGGTGCTTCGCTGGGAATACAAGCCTGGATCGACAATTTACCTGGTATGGTCGCAAAACAGAAGCGGATACGAGAATATTGGCAAATTCGATTTCAACCACGATATCAAGAAACTGTTTGATCAACATCCACAGGATGTCTTCCTGGTGAAATTTTCGTACCGAATTGGCAGATAACTTTCGCATCAAACAAAAAAAAGAACGCATTCCCGATCAGAAATGCGTTCTTTTTTTGTTGCCAATTTCTCCCTAATTCCAAATTAGTCGATGTACAGATCAGGTCCGGCAAGATTTATCTTCGATGCAATAGCACCAGATTGTTTTATGTTTGGCTGTCCGCCTCCTACAAAAATTGTAAAGTCTCCACTTTCGATCACCCGTTTATCATCTTTCCCGATAATCGAGAATTGACGTGGATTTAATTCAAATTCTACGGCCTTGCTTTCTCCGGCTTTCAGAAATACACGTTTAAAGCCTTCCAACTGGTGGATGGGGCGTGGCGTAGATGCGATCTCATCCTTCAGGTAAAGCTGAACTACTTCTTCGCCGTCTTTCTGGCCGACGTTTGTTACTTTCACACTCACCTTAACCATATCGCCAACCTTTGCTGTTTTTGGCGTCTGTAAATCGGAATATTCGAAGCGAGTGTAACTCAAACCGTAACCAAACGGATATAAAGGTTTGCCTGTGAAATAACGGTAAGTTCTGCCATCCATATCGTAATTATCGAAAGCAGGGAGCTGGTCCACTGATTCGTAATACGTTACCGGAAGACGGCCAGCCGGGTTATAATCACCAAACAAAACATCGGCCACTGCAGCTCCGCCTTCCTGGCCCGGATAACCGGCTGTGATGATGGCATCAAGATTTTCGTTGGCCCAGTTCACGGCCAGCGCACTGCCGTTTAATAGCACCAGGATAACCGGTTTGCCGGTAGCCTGAACAGCTTTCATTAAATCGCGTTGAGTCTGTGGTAATTTCAGATGCGTTCGGTCGCCACCTTCAAAACCATCCACTTTAATGGGCATTTCTTCGCCTTCAAGCCGCTGTGATAAACCAAGTACCAGAATCACGGCATCGGCTTGCCCGGCGACAGCGACCGCTTCTTGCTGCATATTGGAATTTGGCACCGACCAAAGCAACCTGGCATCTCCATCGCCAAAAGTGTTTTTGTATTCGTAAACCACTTTGTACTTTTTGCCGGCTTCCATATCAACTGCCTTTTCGTGGTAAAAAGCGTGATGTTCTGAATTGTGCCCCAATATTTTATCTCCGTTCAACCAAACACTGAGTGCAGGCATGCCCCAGCAACCAATCTTATACGTTCCGCTGGTAGGAGGAACAATATAACCGGTCCAGCGGATGCTAAAATTATCGTCGTTGAGTTCAGGCGCTGGAGAACCCGATTCCCAATAAAAATTGATGTTTGCATCGGTGCGTGTAAAAAGTGGATCTCCTTCAAGCTGCGCATTGCTGAAATATTCGCCTGTAATTCCAGGCTTATCGTCTTCAGTTTGCAGAAATTGCCGCGGGATCGCATGCAAATTACTTACCCCTTCAGCAAGGTGACTTCCTTCAGCATATAAAATCTCTGTATCCGATAGTTTGTTTTGAAGCCCTTTCAAGACTGTTACTGGTTGTTTAGCGATGCCGTTGTAATTACCTGCCAACGATTCCCAATTGTCGGCATTAGGCCCAATAACGGCCAATTTCCGGATGTCTTTTGATAAGGGTAGGACATCGTTTCCGTTTTTTAAAAGTACAACGCTTTTTCGGGCAGCCTCAAGGGCCAGTTCATCATTCGCTTTCGAATTATTTACGGAAAACGGGATTTGCGCGTATTTTACTTCAGAATCGGGATCGAACATACCTAGTTTAAATCGGGCCAGGAACAAACGTTTTACAGATATATCGAGTTCATCTTCACTAATCAGGCCTCTTTTAACCGATTCCGGCAACGATTTATAAGCAATTCCGCAATTCAGATCTGTTCCGGCTTTTACAGCGACTGCCGCAGCTTCGGCTGCGTCTTTAGAAAAATTCTGAAAAGTATAAAAATCAGAAATGGCCCAACAGTCAGAAACAACATAGCCTTTAAAGCCCCACTCATCGCGAAGGATATGAAAAAGATCGGGGCTTGCACAACACGGATGGTTACGAAACTGGTTGTAGGCTCCCATTACAGAATAGGCTCCTGCATCTTTCACCAGGGTCCTGAAAGCCGGAAGATAGGTCTCACGCAAATCACGTTCGCTAATCAACGCATTGAACTCGTGTCTCAGAGGTTCGGGCCCTGAGTGGACAGCATAGTGTTTGGCAGTGGCCACCACTTTAAGGTATTTTGGATCGTTGCCCTGGAGCCCTTTTACAAATTCGGCTCCTAAAAGCCCTGTTAAATAAGGATCTTCCCCATAGGTTTCGTGGCCACGCCCCCATCGGGGATCGCGGAAAATATTAATATTTGGCGACCAAAAAGTAAGTCCCTGATAAATCCCCCGTTTTCCCCGCCGAACAAATTCATGATGTTTGGCACGGGCTTCATCAGAAATAGCGGTTGCCACCCGGTAAAGCAAATCGCTGTCCCATGAGGCCGCAATGGTTATCGATTGTGGAAATACAGTGGCATAACCTGCCCTGGCGACACCGTGTAAACACTCGTTCCACCAGTTGTATTCAGGGATATTTAGCCGGTCTACCGCACCGGCAGTATAAACCATCTGATCGACTTTCTCCTGAAGTGTCATCTGGGAAACCAGAATATCGACACGCTCTTCAAAAGGAAGGTTCGTATCCAGAAAATCAAAATTTTCGTTTTGTGCAAAAAGGGAAATGCTGTAAAACAACAAACTAAAAGTTAATACCAGGTTTTTCATTGGTTATAATAAATTAAACTGTTCTGCTCTATTCCGACAAAAATAGTGTTTTGAAAATACATTATCAGAAAAAACCTGTATTTTGAGAAAAATCAAATAAATTCAAATGAAAGCAAAAACCAAAGGCTATTATAAACTTCGGGAAGAAATAGATTGGCTTGCCAAAAAGTTGGAAAAACAACATAAAAAACACCTCGCTTGTAAAATGGGATGTGATTTATGTTGCATGGATTACAGCCTTTTACCTGTTGAATTTTATAGCATTGCAAATGCTTTGAAAGATCAAAATCTGAAACTTGATTATCCATCTGTAACAAAGGAAGGAAACTGTGTGTTTTTAAAAGATCACAAATGTACCATTTACTCCGAAAGGCCTATTATTTGCAGGACCCATGGCTTACCTTTGTTGTACATGAATGAGAATGAAGAATGGGAATTATCGGCTTGTGAATTAAATTTTACAACTTTCGATATGGACGATTTTACAAATGAGAACACTTTTCCACAAGACCGGTTCAACAGCGATTTGTTTATGCTGAACAAAGAATTTATTCGCGAGTTGAAAGATAAAAATTACGGAGAGTTTGATTTGATACCCCTCAGGGAACTGATAAACCACCTGGAAACCAGAAAATATTAACATCTTATACCTACCGTTATGAAACAAACGATTATCTTGCTTTTTATACTATTTTTTGTAACAGAAATGAAAGCACAAGATATGCCATCCAATGGCGACAACTCAAACAAACTTGCCGTATTATGGACAAGTGGCGATCCGGAAGTAGCTGAGAAAATGGTTTTTATGTATACCTTGAATGCCAAACGGCAGGGCTGGTTCGACGAGGTAGTTCTGATTATTTGGGGCCCTTCAGCAAAATTGGCAGTGGAAAACGAAATGATTGGCGATTACATTAAACGAATGCAGGAAGCCGGGGTAAAAACAGAAGCTTGCTTGTACTGCGCCAAAATGTACGGCGTTGATGAAAAGTTGGCTGAAATGGGAGTCGACATTAAAGGAATGGGAGTTCCGCTAAGCGATTACCTCAAAACCGGCTGGAAAACCTTGAGTTTATAAAGAAATAAAAAAGCACCTGTTGGTTAAGGTGCTTTTCTTTATTTTCTTTGAGTTTTTAGTACTCGTCTTCGTTAAAAAAGAAATCATCTTTACTGGGATAATCCGGCCAGATATCTTCAATACTTTCGTACATCTCGCCTTCATCCTCGATCTCCTGCAAGTTTTCGATAACTTCGAGTGGTGCGCCAGAGCGAATAGCGAAATCGATTAATTCATCTTTGGTTGCCGGCCATGGTGCATCTTCGAGTTTCGAAGCAAGTTCAAGAGTCCAATACATGGTTGTTACAATTTTGTTGTTAAACTCGTTTTTTAAATTGTCGCGAATATAACAAAAAATCAAAACGAAAAAACTTTCACGATTTTTTTTTTATCAATACTTCCAGCGCGTTTCGTCAACACCCTTCTGAAAGCCAGTAAAACGGGCCAGTACAAAGAGAAAGTCAGATAATCGGTTGATAAATTTTATGAGTTCGGTTTCAACACTTGCCTGTTCCGAAAATTCCACAATACGGCGTTCGGCCCTCCGGCAAATGGTACGGCAAACATGACACTGGGCCACCATCTGGTCTCCACCCGGAAGGATAAAATGCTTTAACCCGGGCAGCTGGTCTTCAAAACGATCGATAGCAGTTTCCAAAACACTTACGTCTTCGGGTTTTATCGACAGCGACGCCGTAAATTCATTTCCCTTTTCATCCGATGCCAGCCTCGAACCAATATTGAAAAGCTTGTTCTGAACAAACACGATCAATTTTCTGGTTTCTTCATCGGTTTCGAGCGAACGCAACATTCCAAGCGATGCATTTAACTCATCAATGGTACCGTAAGCTTCCAGTCTCAAATCGTATTTTTTAACACGGTTCCCTCCTACCAGCCCCGTTGTTCCATCGTCTCCTGTTTTTGTATATATTTTAAATTCCCTGGCCATAACACATTCATTTTCAAGAGCAAGTAAATAAAATCCCGATAATCTCAACTACCGGGATTTACTCTACTTTTACTCACAATTATTTTCAAAATAGAATTTCTTTTAATAAACCGGATTTTCGTTGATAATGTCCGATTCAATTTGTCCGTCTTTTAACCGTATAATTCGGTGTGCATGTTTTGCAATATCTTCTTCGTGTGTAACCATTACCAAAGTGTTTCCTTTACGATGTATTTCGGCAAACAGTTTCATAATTTCTTCCGAAATCTGCGAATCGAGGTTACCTGTTGGTTCATCAGCCAGCAGCAAGGCAGGTTTATTTACCAAGGCACGTGCAATCGCTACACGTTGTCTTTGACCTCCCGAAAGTTCATTGGGCCGGTGTGTCATTCGATCCTGGAGCCCTACATCGCTCAAAGTATTTTCTGCACGTTGTTTCCGATCGTTCTTTTTTACCCCGGCATACACTAAAGGCAGCATAACATTCTCGAGCGCAGTATTACGTGGCAATAAATTAAAAACCTGGAAAACAAATCCGATTTCCGAATTTCGTATATCTGCAAGTTCATCATCACGCATTCGGCTTACGTCCTTTCCATTTAAAATGTATTTCCCGCTGGTAGGCGTATCCAGACATCCAACAATGTTCATTAAGGTTGACTTCCCTGATCCGGAAGCTCCCATAATGGCGACATATTCGCCTTTATAAATGTTCAATGAAACCGATCGCAAAGCACGAACAATTTGTGTTCCGACTTTATAATTCTTAACGATATTCTCAATCTCGATAATCTTTTCCTTCATGAACTTTGTTTTTCAATAGGTAGTGTGTTGGATTGAACCATTACAAACATCCCAAAATTTTTCATAAATATATTTCTTTCTTTTAAGGATATAAATGCAATTAACGCATTTTTATAATTTATCAGTAAATAGCGAACGCGAATTAGCCGCCCTGTAAGCGTGGCATCGCTTCGCATAACAATTTTCGTACCGTGGTTGAGGCCGGGTTCTTCGATTTTTTATCTTTGTTACATGAGCGTTTTTTTAGATCAGGAAATAAAATTTTTGCCGGGTGTAGGCCCCAAGCGTGCCGAAACGCTGAACAAGGAACTCAAGCTCTTTACGTTCAGGGATTTGCTTTATTATTACCCCTATAAATACATCGATCGTACCAGGTTTTATAAAATTGCCGAGATACATGCACAAATGCCTTATATCCAGGTTCGTGGTATTATTCGTGGTCTTGAAACTGTCGGCAGTGGGCCAAAAGAAAGATTATCAGCACGATTATACGACAATTCAGGCAGCCTCGAACTCATTTGGTTTCGGGGAATAAAATGGCAAAAGGAAAACCTTAAGCTGGATACCGAATATATTGTTTTTGGTAAGCCAGTCGAATTTGGTGGAAAAATCAGCGTGGTGCACCCCGAAATGGAAATCGAACAAGAGAAAACCTTGTTGCCGTCGGGACTTTTTCAGGGCTACTACAATACCACCGAAAACATGAAGAAAAAGTTCCTGAACTCGAAAGCCATTAACAAACTGCTCTTGACCTTGCTTGATCTGGTTCGCGGTAAAATTAATGAAACTCTTCCTGCCTATTTAGTCGAAAAAATGAAATTAATGCCACTCGAAGAGGCGCTGACCAATATTCATAAACCTGAAAATACTCTTGAACTCCGAAAAGCAACTTTTCGGTTAAAATTCGAGGAATTGTTTTTTATCCAACTAAAAATCCTGGCGCTTAAACACAACCGCGAACAAAAATTTAAAGGTTTTCGATTTGAAAAGGTGGGGTACAATTTCAATACCTTTTTTAGCGATTTTCTTCCTTTCGAACTTACCGGAGCTCAAAAGAAAGTAATAAAAGAAATCCGCCGCGATTTAAATCGGAACATTCAAATGAACCGGCTATTGCAGGGAGATGTAGGAAGCGGAAAAACCTTGGTAGCTCTAATGACTATGCTGATTGCCATGGACAATGGGTTCCAAAGTTGTTTGATGGCGCCCACCGAAATACTCGCCCAGCAACACTACCAGAGTATCTCGCGTTTTCTGAACGGAATGAACATCAATGTAGGTTTATTAACCGGCTCGACGAAAGTCAGCGACCGAAAAGAAATTCACGAAGCCCTGCAAAATGGCGGCATGCAGATAATTGTAGGTACGCATGCCCTGATTGAAGATACCGTAACATTTGATAAACTGGGCTTAGTGGTGATCGACGAGCAACATCGGTTTGGAGTTGCGCAGCGAGCCAAACTCTGGCAAAAGAATGATCTGATTCCCCCACATATTCTGGTTATGACGGCCACCCCAATCCCGCGTACGCTGGCAATGACGGTTTACGGTGATCTCGATGTTTCAGTAATCGACGAATTACCACCGGGCAGAAAACCCATTCATACTTTGCATTTTTATGAAAACCGCCGCAAGCAGGTCTACAATTTTATGCATCAGCAAATCGAAAAAGGAACACAGGTTTATGTCGTTTATCCCCTGATTTCAGAATCGGAAAAAATGGATCTGAAAGACCTGGAAAAAGGCTTCCGCCATTTATCCGAAGTTTTCCCGGATTACAGGATCAGCATGGTACACGGCAAAATGAAACCTGGCGAGAAAGATGCTGCAATGCAGAAATTCAAAGCAGGTGAGACGCAGATAATGGTTGCAACCACGGTGATCGAAGTGGGAGTTGATGTTCCGAACGCTGCGGTAATGGTAATTGAAAGCGCCGAACGATTTGGCTTATCGCAATTGCACCAATTACGTGGTCGCGTGGGCCGTGGCGCCGAACAATCGTATTGCATCCTGATGTCGTCGTACAAACTGGGTAATGAAAGCCGTAAACGGCTGGAAACCATGGTGCGAACCAACGATGGTTTCGAAATTGCAGAGGTGGACATGAAACTGCGTGGCCCCGGGGATTTGGAAGGAACCCAACAAAGCGGAATGGGTTTCGATCTTAAAATTGCCAACCTGGCAAAAGACAGTGAAATTTTACAACTCGCACGAAATACAGCCAACGATATTCTGGATGATGACCCTTATCTGCAAAAAGAACAAAACCAAATTCTTCTTCAAAATTTACTCAGTTCAAAGGAAACAGGGTTCGACTGGAGTTCGATTAGTTAGATAGATATTTCCCCACAAAACGTTATTGGTATTCCCCAAATTAAGTGGCAATTGCTTTTATTTATTCGGATTACTATTGAAGAATATTTGCAACAGAGTATCAGTAAACAATTTTTCAATTATCTTTTCGATGCATTAAACACTGGCAAACCAATGACCGTTGAAATAACTGTTGTAAGCTCCAGAAGCGATCTGAAATCCTTTATCCATCTCCCTGCTGAAATTCACAAAAACCACTCGAATTGGGTACCTCCTATTTATATAGACGATTGGAAATTTTTCAATTCCAGGAAAAACCGTTCTTTTGATCATTGCGATACAGTGTTGGCGCTGGCACACAAAGGAGGCAAGATCGTTGGACGTATCATGGGGATCATTAGCCACAATTACAACGAGTTACACTACGAAAACCAGGCACGCTTTGCTTTTCTGGAAACCTGGAACGATCAGGGAGTATTTGATGCCCTGATCCGGTTTGTTTCGGTTTGGGCCAAACAAAAAGGCATGGACACGCTGGTGGGACCGCTTGCATTTTCGGATAAGGACCCGCAAGGTTTTCTTATTGAAGGTTTTGATGAACCGGTTTCGATAGCCTCGAATTGCAATTTTCCTTACATGGTTGATTTAACTGAGAAAAATGGCTTTCTGAAAAAGCTTGATTTGGTGGTTTACAAAATTGCAGTACCCGATGAGATTCCTGAATTCTACCGAAAAATAGAACAACGGTTTAAAAAAAATAATGCAAATTTTAAAGTATTGGAATTCAACTCGCGCTCCAAAATTCGTCCTTATAGTAAACCGGTTTTTAGATTGATAAACCTGACCTTCAACGAGATTTACGGATTTATTCCTTTCACTGAAAAGGAAATGGAAGATTTTGCCAACCGCTATCTTTTTCTCATAAATCCACGTTTTGTTAAAGCCATAGTGAATGAAAAGAACGAAGTCTTGTCGTTTATTATTGGCATGTCGGATATTAGCCGGGGAATTCAAAAAGCAAAAGGATTTCTGATTCCCTTCGGAATCTTTCATGTTTTCAGAGCGGGCAGAAAATCGAAACAATTGAATTTACTTCTGGGAGCCATTGACCCGGATTACCGTGGACGCGGACTGGATGTAATGATGGGAATTAAGATGCTGGAATCGGCAAAAGCGGCAGGTAAAACTACAATAGATACACATCTCGAACTGGAATACAACACATTGGTACGGGCTGAAATGGAACGAATGGGAGGCAAAGTTTATAAACGTTTCCGGATTTTTCAGAAACCCATTTGAATAAAAGAAAACGGGCTACCTCTTTCGATAACCCGTTGTCATTTATTAAACCTATCTATCCATCACCACGTTTTGAAGATGGTGTATTCATTGGTTTCATATCCGGAAAATTTTGCTTAAAGAATTGGTTTCTCACCGAATCCATGCGATCGAACATTTTGTCCATATCAAAGAAATCATCTTTCCAACGTTTATAAAAGTAATCGTCGGAAAACAGATCGCGACGTAACAGACTGTCATTCAACATCGGATTCATCAGACTTTGATCCCATACCGGTGGCATTGTTTTACTGAAATACGATTTGATCGATCGCATCACACTATCCACATTTAAGGAAAGCGTATCGCCATTTTGGGTGCTGTACGACCAGGTGTAAGTCGAGTCATAACCAATCAGATTTCCGTTTTCATCCAATTCTTTTTTAACTGTCCAGCTTTCTTTCGGCATGTTTTTCAGGTCTTTTTTATCCGAACCTTTTTCAGAATGATCCTGGGCATTGCAGCCTGAAGTGAAAAGGGCAACTGCTAATGCAACAACGAATGTTTTCATTTTTCGTTCCTCCTTTTATGGTTAAACAATTATTTGCAGATAAATTCAAGGCTTTGTTGTTTCAAACTCTGTACCAATAAGGGGTTAATAAGTCTTAAAACTGCTGTGGCTTTAGCAAAGTTTAACAGTTAATTCGGCGAATTAAGGATAATAATCCATCGGTTTTTCCCCGCATTTCAAAGCTTTAATCTGAAGAATTCCCCTCGGCTTTGTCGCGGGGATAGTCAACTTTAAGAATTTTCTTTATTTATCTTTGGAACCATACATAACCCAACTAAAGAATATGAAATTTGTATATCCGAAATGATGCCACAAACTCTATCCCGGAGCACTTGCCATTGCCCGGGAATATGGCCCTAACAGTAACACTTTCAGAGAACTTCTCAGGAATTAAAACACAGGACGAGCTCAACCAAAGTTATTTTGGGAAGGTGATGGTAGCTTTTGGAAAATCATGGTCGCCTAATCCGGATAAGCCACCATTTTTCTGCGATATGCCATTCGAATTTGAAGGCGATGAATTGATTGTGCACACAGAAGTATTGAAAAAATGGCATGCCAATATGCCGCTTTACATGATCGACAAATACCTTAAAACCTACAGGCGTTAAAAGCCATAAAAATGGATTGGGGAAGAAATGCCGGCGAACGTTTTACGATTCAGTGCAGCATGTTTAGCCAGGCCCTCGAAAATGCCGGGACCAATCATTTTGAAGAAGAATACATGGGTACGCACGGAAGCAACATTTACACCAGCGATGGTCGGCTACCCAACCAAATGTTGTCATTTTTCGACTATTATCTCGATTTTGAATAAGACGCAAAATCTTACTGTACCAAATCGAAAAATATTTTTTGGATTTTTTGGGTAAGCGGTCCTGGAACACCGCCACTTATTTTTTTATCGTTAACCTGAACAACCGGCGTGATTTCACTGCCAGTACCACATATAAAGATCTCGTCCATCTCGAAAAGCTCCGTTTCGCTAAACAAACGTTCTTCTTTCGAAATACCATATTTTTCACAGATTTCCAATACAACTTTACGGGTGATGCCCGGCAAAATCAGGGTAGAAAGCGGACGAGTTACCAACACGCCGTTTTTTACAGCAAATACACTCGAATGAGTTGCTTCGGTAACCTTACCATCCCGGATGAGGATGCTCTCTCCTGCCCCACTTTCTACGGCTTTATTATACAACATTGTATTGGGCAACAACGACACCGATTTAATATCGCAACGAAGCCAGCGAATATCTTCCTGAACGATTACCTTGATCCCTTTTCCCAATTTATCTTTTGCCGATGGCAGAGGAAATGCGAAAGCATAAAATCCGGGTATAATATCTCCCGGAAAATGATGGACCCGTGGATGTGCCCCCCGTGTGATTTGCCAGTAAACACCAGCTTCAGCGTCGATCAAATTATTTCTCGTTAACAATTCTAATGAAATGTCTTCGAGTTTGTCGAATTCACTAAAATCAATTTCGATTTCGTTTAAACTACGGTGTAATCGATCGAGATGATCGGCCATACGAAAGGCTTTGCCATTATAGAACTTGGTTACTTCGTATACCCCGTCGGCAAAAATAAATCCGCGATCGTCAGGCGAAAGTGAGGCTTGGTCCCGCCCGACCCACTTTCCATTCAGAAAAACAATTTCGCTCATAAAAAATGTCTTGAAAGCTTTCCCCCGAAAATAGGAAATAAATCGACTAAAAAAAGAAAAGGGATTCGAATGAATCCCTTTAAAATCTCTTATCGTAGCTCAACATCGACGGCCAACGGACCTTTATCGCTGTCCTTGATACCAAATTCGACATCTTGACCTGCCTCCATCGAATAAAACTGGCCTTTAGCACTGGAACGGTGTACAAAATAATCCTTGTTATCGTTTCCTTTTATAAAACCGTATCCTTTTAAGCTGTCGTACCATTTAATGGTGCCAGTCATACTAGTAACGGTTCCTGCGTTGGAAACCGCCACCACCACCACTGCGGCGATCGCCACCACCACGAGGAGCATTTTCGCGTGGTTTCGATTCGTTTACTTTGATGTTACGTCCGCTAACTTCAGCGTTGTTCAATTCTTCAATGGCTTTGTTTGCGCTGGCATCATCATCCATTTCAACAAAACCAAAACCTTTGCTGCGACCGGTAAGTTTGTCCATAACAATTTTAGCCGAACTTACTTCGCCATACTCTTCAAAAATTTCTCTCAAATCTTCTTCACCCATGTTGAAGGGCAAATTTCCAATGTAAATGTTCATTATTCTAAACTATTTTAAAAGTTATTTCCTTCTCTTATTATTGAATACCAGCAGTAAACCATTCAGGATGGATTACTTCGAGATGTTACTTTAATAAGGTAGAATAAAATTGTACGATGATTGAAATAACTTCGGGAATACACGAGAAAGATGAACTGTCCGGTTAAATAAAAATCAATAAATAAAGACCAATTTGCTAATTACCAGACAATTGAAGAGTTAAAAACCTTCTGAAATCTAAAAATTAACTTCTCAAAGGTAATGTATTCTGTGAATTGACAAGAATTTTAATTCATTTTTTGATTTTTAGGCTCTTATGATTATTCATCTATCAAATCGCGAATGACGGCGCTGGCCATAAAACATCCAAACAAAGGAGGCATATAGGAAATGGTTCCAACAGTTGATTTTTTATTCTGGCTCTCTTCCAGTCGAATCGCATTTTCATCGATCTCCCCAGGTGAAAAAACAACTTTCACCCCTTTTTTAACGCCCATTCTCGACAAACGTTTACGCATCATTTTTGCAAGTCCGCAACTGTGCGATTTTGAAATGTCAGCCAATTGAATTTTTGAAGGATCCATTCTACCACCTGCCCCCATCGAACTTATCACTTTTAAATCCAGTTGTAAAGCATGGTATACCAGAAAAACTTTGGGGGAAAGCGTGTCGATAGCGTCGACCACATAATCGAAAGGCTGGCTTTTTAGTAATTCAATGGTTTTCCCATCTCGTATAAAATCGTTTACAACCGTCAGTTCGATATCAGGATTGATATCACGAAACCGTGTAGCAAGAATCTCTGCTTTGGGTTTACCCTTTGTACTGATCAAAGCAGGAAGTTGCCGGTTCCGGTTACTTTCCTCAACTACATCGCCATCAACAATAGTCATTTTACCTATTCCTGCCCTGCATAGTTGTTCGGCAGCATACGCGCCAACCCCGCCTAATCCAACCACCAGCACATGTGCCTTTTTTAGTTTGTCCAGTTTCGCTTTCCCCAGCAAAAGCTCTGTTCTTTCCAGCCAACTCATACTCAGTTATTCTACCTCACGCGACCAGTGAGAGATTTTTCTATACGGTTAAAATTTTTCCAAATCATGTACTTTAATTCTTCCAGCGGCACTTGTTTTAGTTCTGCCCCTTTTTTATAAATGGTTTCGACTGGAGAATCCGCCTCATCGGTTTCAAAAAAAATCTTGTTCAGAGGTAAAAACAGAAACGATTCGATGGTTTTTGCATTATTACTAAAAAGATTCATCCCAAACGAAAACAAAAACCCCAAGTCGAGCATTTGTTGTGTCATTTCGATGCTACCGCTGTATGAATGCATGATCCAGGGCATTGCAGGTTTCATCTTTTTTCGCAACTCAATGACTTCGTTACAGGCTTTCACACAATGAACAACCAATGGATAATTATATTCTTCGGCTATAAAAGCCTGTGCTTCAAATACGCGCTGTTGCTCGGCGAAGTCGTTCTCCTTTAATTTATCGAGGCCAGCTTCGCCTACAAAAATTACATGATCGAATTCAAGCGCGCTTTCCACCATACGCAAAGCTTCGTTATTTTCTTCGGCAGTTCCGATATGCCACGGATGCAGACCAACGGAATAGAAATTTTGCCCGGTAAAGGCAGCAAAACCATCACCTGGATAAATATTTGTTACAGTAATTGTATCTTTTCCCGAGCGGGAAGAATGGGTATGTATATCGATGTAGGGAATTGAATTCATTGATGTTGTTGAATGCTTTTAAGCCATTTCGAGCAGTTTTGCCACTACCTTATTTGCGCCATCTGCAATTTGGCGAATGTTTGCATCGAGCATATAACACGGCGTGGTAATCACCTTATATTTTTCGTCAACTACAATTTCACCATGCGTGGTAGTTACGTGCTTGGCCCCAAGCGCCTCGATAGCATTAGCAGTCGCAATATCCTGGCCAATGGTAACTTCCACATCTCCAAGTACTTTTGCAATTAAAACCGGAGAAATGCAAAGTGCGCCCACAGGTTTCCCGGCTACTATCGCTGAACGAATGGCCTGTTCGACTTCCGAATTTACTGAACAATCCGGTCCATCAAATGCAAAAGTGCACAGGTTTTTTGCGGCTCCAAACCCGCCGGGGAAAATAACAGCATCGTAATCGGAAGCTTTGTATTCGTTTAAGGCTTTAATGTTTCCACGGGCAATGCGTGCGGCTTCGACTAAAACATTGCGACTTTCGTTCATTTCTTCACCGGTAAGATGATTTACTACCTGTGCCTGGTCAATGTCTGGGGCAAAACACTGATAGCTGGCCCCTTGCTGAGAGATAGCCAGGAGCGTGAGAGTAGCTTCATGAATTTCTGCCCCATCGTAAACACCGCATCCCGCTAAAACAACTGCTATTTTTTTCATCACATTGAGTCATTATAATTTTGATCAAAATTACAGCTAAATGGCGAGAATCCGAAATAAAAGGCACCTTCCGCTGGTAAGAAGTATAACCGGGTTTAACTAATTTCTTCAAGGTTATAAGGTGTTTCCTGGTACACGTAATAGTTCAACCAATTCGAAAATAGAAGATTGGCTGTTGATTGCCAGCGCATCAATGGTTTTTGCTTTGGATCGTTGTTGGGATAATAATTCACAGGAATATCAATCGGTAGTTTTTTCTTTAAATCACGATGATATTCACCATCGAGTGTGTTGCGCGAGTACTCGGCATGTCCGGTAATAAACAACTGTCGTCCGTTTTTTGCCTTTGCAATGGTAACCCCTGCTTCAGGAGATGAAGCAACTATACGCAGGGCATCCACTTTATTGATATCCTCCTCGCGCACTTCGGTGTGTCGCGAATGCGGAACAAAAAACTCATCATCGAATCCCCTGAATATTGGCAGATTCTCATCGACATGCGTATGTTTAAACACTCCGAATTTTTTACGATCGAGCGGATGTTTCGGAACTCCATAGTAATGATAAAGACCTGCCTGCGCGGCCCAACAAATAAAAAGCGTTGAAGTTACATTGTGTTGTGCCCAGTCGAGGATTTGTTTCATTTCATCCCAATAAGTAACTTCTTCAAAAGGAAGCTGTTCCACCGGAGCACCGGTAATGATCATGCCATCGTATTTTCGGATGTTTAAATCCTCGAAATTCCTGTAAAAAGCACGCATATGATCCGAAGGCGTATTTTTCGGAGTGTGCCCTTTAATCTTCATAAAATCAATTTCGATTTGAAGCGGTGAATTTGAAAGCAACCTCAGCAAATCGGTTTCTGTAGAAATCTTCAATGGCATCAGATTCAGGATGATAATCTTCAAAGGACGAATATCCTGGTGACTGGCACGCGTTTCATTCATTACAAAAATATTCTCCTCTTCAAGAATTTTGATCGCTGGTAACTGATCCGGAATTTTTAATGGCATATTCTTTAGTAATTAGATTTTAGTAGTGAGTAGTGAGTAAGTTAAATTTAAGATTCACTTAGCTCACTACTCACATTTCATTTCTCAATTTTCAGTGCCTAAACCTCTAAACATTAAACTTTGAGCGTTAAACATTGTTCAAAGCCTGTTCAAAATCGGCTATAATATCGTCGATATGTTCCAAGCCAACGCTAACACGCAAGAGTGTTGGAAAAACCCCCGCAGCAATTTGTGCTTCTTCGGGCAGTTGCTGGTGGGTGGTGGCAGCCGGTTGTATGATCAATGTTTTTGCATCGCCAACGTTAGCCAGGTGACTTACCAGTTCGAGTTTATTAACGAGCTGATTTGCGGTTTCTTTATCGCCTTTTACGTTAAAGGAAAGAACACCGCCGGCACCTTTGGGTAGGTATTTTTTCGCATTTTCGTACGATGGATTTCCTTCCAGGCCCGGGTAATTCACACTTTCTACTTTTGGATGCTTTTGCAGCCATTTCGCCAATGCCAGGGTATTTTCCACATGACGGTCCATCCGTAGGGAGAGCGTCTCCAAACCTTGTATCAAGAGGAAGGAATTGAACGGGCTCAATGCTGCACCCCAGTCGCGCAACCCTTCAACCCGGGCTTTAATTATAAATGCGATGTTTCCAAATGGCCCGTCGAAATTAAACACATCCCAGTATTTCAATCCATGATAACCTTCCGAAGGTTCGGTAAAACCCGGGAATTTACCATTTCCCCAGTTGTAGGTTCCGGCATCCACAATCACCCCGCCAATGCTGGTCCCATGGCCGCCGATCCATTTTGTAGCCGATTCGACCACGATGTTGGCCCCGTGTTCGATAGGTCGAAAAAGATAACCTCCCCCGGCAAAGGTATTATCAACAATCAGTGGCAGGTCGTATTTTTTTGCCACCGCAGCCAGTGCATCAAAATCGGGAATCGCAAACCCCGGGTTACCGATGGTTTCAAAATAAATGGCTTTGGTTTTGTCATCGATCAGCTTTTCAAATGATTCGGGTTCAAGGTTCCCGGCAAAACGTGCTTCCACTCCCAAACGTTTAAACGAAACTTTGAACTGATTGTACGAACCACCATACAAAAATGGAGATGAGACAAAATTATCACCTATTTCCAAAATGTTGTTCAAAGCCAAAAACTGAGCCGCTTGTCCCGAACCTACTGCAAGTGCTGCTACCCCCCCTTCGAGAGTTGCTATTCGTTGTTCAAATACATCGGTGGTTGGGTTCATCATACGTGTGTAAATGTTCCCAAACTCTTTTAGCGCAAAAAGATTGGCTGCATGATCGGCATCGTTAAAAACATACGAAGTGGTTTGGTAAATTGGCACCGCTCTCGAATTGGTTGTTTTATCGGGCTGGTGTCCGGCATGCAATTGCAGGGTTTCAAAATTCAATTTTTTGTTTGTCATTTTATTTCACTATTATCCGACTAATCAGAAAATTGGGAAACTTTGACTCCTAATTTCCT
>WOYI011400940.1_pt1 | contig 45218 bp, 41 predicted proteins | sample 6423411 | NCBI WGS metagenome assembly WOYI01 (sample SAMN13441803, study PRJNA592873) | oil field metagenome | biome: oil field; feature: oil-well bore; material: oil-contaminated soil; isolation source: oil-contaminated soil from oil-well borehole | place: Germany: Wietze | collected 2016-10-18 ... | reverse complement strand
GAGGAGCAGTTGGAGTATATAGTAGAAAATATTAAAGAATTCTTTAATCTCTCGCAAAGGCGCTAAGACGCAAAGAGAGAATGGCGAGGAATATTGAAATTGCAGATGTAATTGTAAAAACGTAATTTGATATTCATATTGATCGAATTAAAATCGAAGTATTGAAGTAAAAGAAACTTATTGAAAAGAGATAAAATCAATTGTCAATTGTAACCATATTATAGAGATAGCTTCGCGTCCTGGCGTCTTTGCGGGATAATTTTTCCGCTGAGACGCTAAGTTAAAATGAAAAACATGAATGAAAATGAGATTGCAAAGATAATTGTTAATACTTGCTATGATGTTCATGTAGCCTTAGGCCCTGGTTTATTGGAGTCGGTTTATGAGGAGATTTTATTTTACGAACTGACGGTGAAAGGACTTTCGGTTGAACGACAAAAGGCAATACCAGTGATTTGGGGAGACAGGAAAATGGAGATTGGTTTCAGGGCAGATCTTATTGTGGAAGGAAAAGTGATTATTGAATTGAAGTCGGTTGAAGCAATATCTCCTGTGCATCCGAAGCAATTATTAACCTATCTGAGAATTACCGGGTTGAAATTAGGGTTACTCATTAATTTCAACGAAAAATTAATTAAAGACGGAATTACGCGTATTGTAAATAGATTATAAACTTCGCGTCGTGGCGCCTTGGCGTGAAAAACTCTCGCTAAGCCGCAAAGGCACAAAGAAAAAATGGAAATGAATAATGAATATTACACACACGAAACAGCAGTGATCGATAAAGGGGCCAGAATTGGTGCCGGCACAAAAATCTGGCATTTTTCGCATGTGATGGGAACCGCTGAATTGGGAGAAAACTGCATTCTGGGGCAAAATGTGTTTGTGGGGAACAAAGTCAGGCTGGGAAGCAATGTCAAGGTTCAGAACAATGTTTCGTTGTACGAAGGCGTTGTTTGTGAAGATGATGTTTTCCTGGGGCCTTCGATGGTGTTTACCAATGTAATCAACCCGCGCAGCGCCATCGAACAAAAGCATAACTTTAAACAAACTATTGTAAAACGCGGTACTACAATAGGCGCCAATGCAACAATTATTTGTGGGGTTACACTGGGCGAATATTGTTTTGTTGGGGCTGGCGCCCTTGTAACAAAAGATGTAAAGCCATTTGCGCTTATGGTTGGTGTCCCTGCACGACAAAAGGGCTGGGTTAGCCGGAGCGGAGCGATCCTGGGTGAGGATCTGATTTGTCCGGAAACCGGGGAAAAGTATAAATTGAATGGTGACCAACTCAAATTATTTACCAATGGAGAATAAGATCATACTTCTCGGAAAAATTCAGAACCGACAGGTCACCGTTGGGGTGATCGGTCTGGGTTATGTAGGGTTTCCGCTGGCCGTAAATTTTGCTTCGGCCGGTGTGGCTGTAATCGGATTCGATACTTCTGAAGAACGTGTTTCGAAGCTGATTGCCGGGAAGAACTATATTTCGGATGTGGATGATCAGTTGGCAGGCGACTTGCTGTCAGGAAAAAAACTCGTTCCGACCACCGATTTTTCGCTGATCAAAAGCTGCGAGGCCATTTTTATTTGTGTGCCAACACCTCTCGATGAGTTTAGAAAGCCCGACATGTCGTTTATCAAAGATGCCTGTGAAAAAATAGGGAGCAACATGAAGCCGGGAACTTTTATTAGTCTTGAAAGTACAACATACCCAACCACTACCGAAGATTTTGTTTTACCCATTCTGAAAGAAAAATCAGGGATGAAGGAGGGCGAAGATTTTTGGCTGGCCTATTCGCCCGAACGTGTTGATCCGGGCAACAAGGTCTTTCATACAGGGAATACCCCAAAAGTGTTGGGTGCCTTAAATGAAGACGGATTGGAAATAGGAGAAGCGATATACAAACTGGCGGTTGATGAGGTTTATACGGTTAGTTCGCCCCGGGTAGCCGAAATGGTAAAGATACTGGAGAATACCTACCGGCTGGTAAACATTAGCCTGGTGAACGAACTGGCGTTGCTGGCAGGCAAAATGGACATAAATATCTGGGAGGTAATCGATGCCGCTAAAACCAAGCCTTTCGGGTTTCATGCCTTTTATCCCGGCCCCGGAATTGGCGGCCACTGTATTCCACTCGATCCTTTTTACCTCGAAAGTATAGCGCGCAAGTTTAATTTCGAATTGTCGATGATACACACTGCGGGCCACATCGATTTGTTGATGGCGCATCGCATGACACTGAAAATTACGTCTGCTTTAAACCGGCAACACAAATCTATCAATGGAAGCAAAATTCTGTTTTTGGGAGTGGCTTACAAACCCGATATATCTGACGACCGTGAATCGCCTGCGCTAAAAATAATAGACGAAGTAGTGAAAAAAGGCGGAGGAGTGAGTTATCACGATCCTTTTATTCCTTCCATAAAAACTGGAAACGGGAATAAGGTACAGTCGGTTGAGTTAAATGCCGATACGTTGGAAGGAGCAGATTGTGTGGTTATTACCACGAACCATTCGGTGTTTGATGCCGGGTTTATCGAACAGCACTCGAAGTTGATTGTGGATCTTAGAAACTTGATTAGGGAGGCTTCGGATAAGGTTTATAAATTGTAATTATTAAACCGCAGTGACGCGGAGACGCAAAGAAAAACCCAGCGCCTTAGCGGTAAAAAAGAAATAAATGAAACGATTTGCAATTATAGGAGCAGCGGGGTTTGTGGCCGAACGACACATCCGGGCCATAAAGGAAACCGGTAACGAGGTGGTAGCAGCCATGGATCCCTTTGATGTGATGGGACGCATGGACAGTTATTTCCCCGAAGCTGAATATTTTCAGTCGGAAAGCGAACTCATCGCTTTTTTGCATGAATCCGGGAAGCTTGGAAAACCCGTTGATTTTATCAGCATCTGTTCTCCCAATCACCTTCATTTTCAGCATATCAAGCTTGCGCTTGAAAATCATTGTAATGTAATCTGTGAAAAACCGCTGGTTATTGACACAGAACATCTGGACAGGATAGCGAAATTGGAATCAGAAACCGGGTGTTCGGTAAATACGGTTTTGCAGCTTCGGTACCATCCCGTAATTGTAAAACTGAGGGAAGAACTTGGCTTAAACACGCAAAAATATCATGAGGTTGACCTGAGGTATATCACCACAAGAGGGCGCTGGTATATGAAAAGCTGGAAAGGCGACATACAAAAATCAGGTGGAATTGCCACCAATATTGGGATCCATTTATTTGATTTGCTGATCTGGCTATTTGGCGACATCGTGAAGAATGAGGTGCTTGTTTTGACACCGATAAATGCAAGAGGGACATTATTTCTGAAAAAAGCGAAGGTAAACTGGTTTTTAAGTATTGATACGAAAGACTTACCGGAAGAAATTATTCGTATGGGAAAAAGAACATTTCGGTCCATTAATATAGACAAAAGCGAATTGGAGTTCAGCGAAGGGTTTACCAAACTACACACCGAAACCTATCGTCAGATTTTAGCCGGGAATGGATTTGGGGTGGAAGATGCGCGGGAGAGTATTGAGGTGACAGAGCAAATCCGTAAGACTGAAAAAACAGAGTTGAAACTTTAGTACCCAAAGCTGCGCGTCAGTGAAAACATGTAAGTATACCAGGACAGATCGGTATCGCAACCGTCGCGTCCAAGCCCTTCGCCAACTATACTTTTACTATAAACCCCGATGCTTTTTCTGGCGGGGGGAGATGTCAGCTTTAAGAATTTTCTTTATTGTAAGAGGTGAAATTTTTTATGCGGGATTGATTATAAAGGCAGACATTTCTGTAACAACACTTAATATCCTGTTTTATTGTTCAACAACATATTGACAATCTTTCCCCTTTTTCATAATTTGCACTTGCGTTAAAATCCAAAACATCAGGGAGGCCCTTTAAGCATCTGTTTCTATTGTTTAAATTTTAACATGCCCTGCTCACATACCACAAGGATGGTGTGTACACTGGCTTTTGTTGAGAGGCCGGCGATAAAGAGGCCGCGAGGCCTTGAGTCAGTGGTTGAGAAGCAATTAAAAGAACACAACCGTAACTTAAAAAATGTATTGGCCTATCTTGAGGAACAGCACAATATCATAATCTGCAAAAAGACTTTACAGAATTTTTTAAAAGATACTGGGCTATATCTGGAAGAGGGCCCGGCTGTCGCCAAAAAAGCAAACGCAACCCCAATGACTTTGAACTTAAACAGCAACAAATAGAAAGCCTTAAAGAATTGGAAGATAGCGGTTACATAGGCCTTTATTTTGATGATGAAAGCCATTTTGGACTTACCCTAAATGTGCCATACACATGGCAGACAAAAGAAAACCCGATATTATTGCCCGCTCCCAAAGGAAAGTTCCTAAATGTTGTGGGCTTGATGAACCGCAAAACAAACTGTTTTTTGAAGTAAGCGAAACAACATTCAATACCGACAAGTTCATCCTCTTTATGGATAAGTTTTCAAATCAGATAGTCAAAAGGACTGTTGTTATACTTGATAATTCACCAATTCATAAATCGAAAAAGTTCATGACAAAAATGGAAGAATGGAAAGAAAATGATTTGTTGGTTTACTTTCTGCCACCATATTCCCCGGAACTAAACCTGATAGAAATCCTGTGGCGAAGAATCAAATATCAATGGTTGCCTTTTGAAGATCTCTGTTTTCAGAACCTCAAAGAACGTTTGTCGTACGTTTTAAATAACTTTGGCTGTAAATGCGACATTATATTTAACCATTGCTTATATCATCTGTTCCCTTTTCTTTTTATGCCAGTTGGAGTTTTATTTTATAAAAAAAGCCGATCCGTCAACTGACGAACCGGCTTCTCTAAACCAATAACATTTTCTAATCTATTTTTTCAACGAATAAGTATATTCTTTATTCATCGAACTCAAAACTACATTGTAATTTCCGGCAGATAAACCTGAAAGGTCATAACCAGATACCATGTTAAAGTTTTTTCCCAGTTTCGAATTGTAAATCAGACCATTCTCATCGTAAATGTTCAGCGAGAAATTTTCTTCGTCGAAATTCAGATAAGACAGTTTCAGTACATCGTTAGAGTAATCAAAATAAGGGTCGAAACGAAGTTTTGATTCGCCAACGTAAATGCCTTTAGATGCCACCTGAAAATCTTTTGACAAGCTGGTGTCGTTAATTTTCAGATTCAAAGTATAGTTACCGTTTTGTAATTGAGTAAAATCAAATACTTTTTGGTAACTATTCAATGGCTTGGTACTCTGCTTATAATATACCAGGTCACCATTTTCTGCAACAATACTTAACTCAAACAAGGCAGCGTTGTCGTTAAAAATAGAAACAACGGCTTTGTCTGGCGTTAAGGGAACCACATTCATTTTTGGTTTTTCAACCGCGCTTGCAATTGCTACAACTGCAACCGCCATTACTGTAGATAAAAATTTAATTGTTTTCATAACCATTCAATTTTAAGTTTAACATGAATGACATTGCAAACATATATGTTATTCAGCACAAATGCTGTAAAACATATATTAATTCTACATCAACAAAACGTAAATTTAACAATGATGGTGAAATTGATTTCCTGAGATTAAACTGAATCCTTTATTTACAGGCTTATTGTAATTTTAACTATTAGTTTTATCAATTATCGTGCCATTTATTATTGTTGTATGTAAAATAATTTTTATACTTTCGCTGAAATTCAATTTTTGTATGGATATCCAAATTCTTCAACTACTTGATGGTGCCCGGCAAGCACAGGGACTTACGATTATTATAGATGTGTTCAGGGCTTTTTCAACGGTATGTTATGCTTTCGAAAGTGGTATCGAGAAAATCTATCCGGTAGGAGACCTTGATCTGGCACTTTCGTTTAAAAAAGATCATCCCGAATACCTTTTTGTGGGTGAACGCAACGAACAAAAACCCGAAGGCTTTGATTTTGGTAATTCGCCCACCCATTTAACAAACAGCCCGATTAACGCTAAAACAATGGTGCACACCACCAGTTCGGGCACGCAGGGCATTGCAAATGCAACACATGCCGATGAGATTCTGACCGGAAGTTTTGTAAATGCAGGAGCCATTATTCGTTACATCCGCCGGCAACAACCCAAACAGGTTTCGCTGGTTTGCATGGGTTATGCCTGCGAATACCCCACCAACGAAGACACCTTGTGTGCCGAATACATTAAAAATGAGTTGGAAGGTGTACTCTCTGATTTTGATGCTATGGCCAAAAAAATAAAGAATGGTGACGGAGCTCGTTTTTTTGATCCGGATAAACAAGGCTGGTCGCCCAAAAGCGACTTCGACTTATGTCTCGACCTGAATCGTTTTAATTTTGTTTTGAGAGTTGAAAAGGAAGGTGATTTAAATTATCTTCGGAAAATTGAAATTTAATTAACCGGGTATTCTCCCGTTTCCTGATAATAGTATGAAAAAATACGACTTCGATGAAATTGTTCCCCGAAAAGGAACGAACTCAATCAAATACGACGCGCTCGATAAAATATTCGGTTCAGCCGATCTTCTGCCACTTTGGGTGGCCGACATGGATTTTAAAACACCTGATTTTATTGTGGATGCGATAAAAAAGAGAGCTGAACATGAAATTTATGGATACACATTTAAACCCGATTCGTATTTTGATGCAATAATTAACTGGATGAAACGGCGTCACGACTGGGAGATTCAAAAGGAATGGATATCTTCCAGCCCGGGGGTTGTGGCGGGATTAAGCCTTGCGATCGAAAGCTTTTCGAAGCCCGGCGACGGGGTAATCGTTCAGCCACCGGTATATTTTCCCTTTTTCGACTGTGTGAAAGGCAACAACCGGACGATGATCGAAAACCCATTGAGGATGGAGAATGGCCGGTATACTTTCGATCTCGAAGATTTAAAATCTAAAATTACAGAAACAACTAAATTATTGCTCCTGTGTAATCCGCAAAACCCGGGAGGAATGGTCTGGACCCTTGAAGAGTTGACGGCGTTAACCAATATCTGTCTGGAAAATAACATTATGATTATTTCCGACGAAATTCATTCTGATTTTATTTTTAACGGACACAAACATATCCCGATTGCAAGTATATCAGAGGAAGTGGCACAAAATTGCATGGTTTGTATGGCGCCCAGTAAAACATTTAACGTGGCTGGGTTGGCTTCGTCGCTGGTTATTATTCCAAATAAAAGAAAATTTGCAGCATACGAACGAACACTGGGAATTGCGCATCTTGGAATGGGAAATATCTTTGGATCAGTGGCGCTGGAAGCTGCCTACGCCCATGGCGATGAATGGCTGTCGCAAATACTTGTTTACCTGTGGGACAATTATTTACTGGCCGAGAAATTTATTGCCGAAAACCTCCCTCGTGTAAAAGTGATGAAACCCGAGGCGACTTACCTGGTTTGGCTCAATTTTAGCGATTACGGGATGGGAAATCAGGAACTCTCGAAATTCACTACCGACCAGGCTAAAGTTGCATTGAATGATGGCGGACGATTTGGAAAAGGCGGCGATGGCTGGCTGCGGCTGAATATTGGCTGTCCGCGCAGCGTGCTGGAAGAAGGGCTTGAAAAATTAAAGCAAGCCTTTGCCTGAACTATAATTTTCCAGAACCCATTCCACCGCTCTTTTTTCATCGATTTCCTGCATACAGCGGAAATGCTTTTTCGGGCATTTCTGATGCCCAAGTTTCGAACACGGACGGCACTTTAAACCCTTGACTTCCAATCTTTCAGAAGCTTTATCTGCCCTATAAGGAACCATGCCAAACTCGGGGATAGTGTTTCCCCAAAACGAAAGGATCTTCTTTCTGAAGGCAGCAGCAATGTGCATTAACCCGGTGTCGTTGGTAAGAACAATGCGGGCATCGCGTACAAGCGAAGCTGATTGGTTAAGAGAAATTTTACCCGCATAATTCAATACATTCCCCTTTGATTGCGAAAGCACCAGTTCGCCAACCTCGTTTTCTTCTTTTCCGCCAAGCAAAATAACCGGGTACGGAATATCCTGGCAAATAGCGGATACCTTTTCGGCAGGCAATTTTTTGGTGAAATAAGTTCCGGCAATTACAAAAGCCACGTAACCCGATTGAAAAGGAGCCGGCAGATCTTCCTTTTTGAATGCTTCATCTTCAGGAATAAAATAATCGAGCCCTTTTTTGTCGTCCTGAACATCGAATACCGAAACAGTTGCAAGATAACGGTCGACAATGTGATGCGATGGTAGTTTATTGATTTTGAATTGCACCATCAGCCATTTCTGCCAGTTTAGTTTATTGAATGAAAACGAAGGACATTTCAGGCTTCGTTTAATCCGATTGCTACGGATATTCTGGTGAAGGTCGATCACATAATCGTATTGTTCCTTTTCGAGTTCATCCACCAGTTCGGCAACGCTTTCGTCGAGCAGGAAAACTTTATCGATGTACGGATTTGATGTTACAAGCCCGGCATGTTTTCGTTTCGTAACAAAATGCACCTCGGCGTTTTCGACCTGCTGTTTAATGCCACGCACCACCGGACTTGTAAGAACAATGTCGCCAATGGAACTAAACCGTATGACCAAAAACTTTATTTTCATAGATACTTGCCGGACAATTTACAATATTCCCTGGTTTTAACCAATTGTGTGTATTAAAACAAAAATCCCCGCAGATAACATCCACGGGGCTTTGTTGAGTCCATATTGTTATTAAGCTGATTCAACCAGAACGATAATTTTATTGGCCTTGTTTTCGATTACACCTCCGTCCACTTCGAACAGTTTTTCGTTGTTGTTCATGTCCTGAACCTTGATCGTACCCTTCTCAAGTGTCGAGATGATGGGTGCGTGGTTATTCAGGATCTCAAATGCTCCTTTACTTCCTGGAAGTTGAACGAGCTTGACCTCGCCTTCGAAAACCTTTTTGTCGGGTGTAATTATTTCAAGGTACATGGTTCAGCTTTTAATTTTCTGATAACATTTTTTCTCCCTTCTCGATCGCCTCCTCGATGGTCCCAACCAGGTTGAAGGCGGCTTCAGGATATTTATCTACATCTCCGTTCATGATCATGCGGAAACCTTTGATAGTATCTTCAATCGAAACCAGTTTTCCTTCGAGGCCGGTAAATGCCGATGCCACAAAGAAAGGTTGCGAAAGGAAACGCTGAACACGACGTGCTCGGTGAACAACCAGTTTATCTTCTTCCGAAAGTTCATCCATCCCTAAAATAGCAATAATATCCTGTAGCTCGGTATAACGCTGCAACAACATAATTACATCCTGGGCGCAGTTGTAATGTTCTTCCCCAACCACTTCCTTCGAGAGGATTCTCGAACTTGAATCAAGCGGGTCAACTGCCGGATAAATACCCAACTCTGCAATTTTACGGCTCAAAACTGTGGTAGCATCGAGGTGGGCAAATGTAGTTGCAGGGGCAGGGTCGGTCAAGTCATCAGCAGGAACATAAACTGCCTGCACCGATGTGATCGATCCGTTCTTCGTAGAAGTGATTCGTTCCTGCATCACACCCATTTCGGTAGCCAGCGTTGGCTGGTAACCTACTGCCGAAGGCATACGGCCCAGCAGGGCCGAAACTTCGGAACCAGCCTGTGTGAAACGGAAAATATTATCGACAAAGAAAAGAATGTCGCGGCCACCTCCAGAACTTCCGTCGCCATCGCGTAAACTTTCGGCAATAGTTAATCCCGAAAGAGCTACACGGGCACGAGCTCCGGGAGGTTCGTTCATCTGACCGAAAACCATGGCCAGTTTCGATGTTTTCAATTTTTCAAGGTCCACCTTGCTGATATCCCAGCTACCTTTTTCCATCGATTCTTTAAACTCCTCACCGTAATCAACGATATTGGCTTCAATCATTTCGCGGAGCAGGTCGTTACCTTCGCGGGTACGTTCACCCACCCCGGCAAACACCGACAGCCCCGAGTGGGCCAGGGCGATGTTATTAATCAATTCCTGAATTAAAACGGTTTTACCAACGCCTGCACCCCCAAACAAACCAATCTTACCTCCTTTGGCGTATGGTTCAATCAGGTCGATCACTTTAATCCCGGTATAAAGCACTTCGGTTTCGGTAGTCAGGTCCTCGTATTTTGGTGGTTCGTTATGGATTTTTCCTCCATCTTTTGGAAGTTGTTCCATGCCATCAACAGCATCGCCAACCACATTTAACAGTCGCCCGAGTGCTGCTTCTCCTTTTGGCATCGTGATGGGGCTACCCAATGATTTAACTTCGGTGCCTCTTTTTAACCCGTCGGTTGAATCCATTGCTACGCAACGAATCGTATTTTCGCCAATATGCTGCTGGCATTCAACGATCAAACTTTCTTTCCCTTCACGGGGAATTTCCAAAGCATCATAAATCGAAGGAAGTTCGGAGCCTTCTTTTTCAAAACTAACATCCACTACAGGGCCAATGACCTGAATGATTTTACCTATGATTTGAGCCATATCGGATTAGATTTAATATCGTTTTATTGTGGTTTTTCCAATTAATTCAAACAGCTAACAAATTTAACATTGTTTTGCTTTTAACCAACGCCACATTTGGGATTTTGCCAGAAATTTAACCTTGAAAATCTTTGTTTTAATGCTTTCGGGTCAGCATTTTTTGGGCAAGTTCACGTAGTGCTCTTTTCCGGTCATCCTGTACTTTTAGTTTTTCGAGAATTTGCATGGCATTTTCGAAATACAAATCGACCAGCTCTTCAGCCAATTTCTTAGCACCCACTTCCCGGTAGATTTGGGTCACAGCTCTTATTTTCTGTTCCGGTTCAAATTTCGTTTGCTCAATCCAGCCGAGCAAATTAGACCTTTGTTCAGGGCCCGCATTTTCAAGCGCTTTTATCAGCAGATAGGTTTTTTTATTGGCCAAAATATCCCCACCGATTTTTTTCCCAAAAGTAAGCTGGTCGCCAAATGTATCGAGCAAATCGTCTTGTAACTGAAAAGCCAAACCCCACTGAATTCCAAAATCGTAAAGTTGTGTAATCGACTCATCATCAGCTTCGGCCAGCAGTGCGCCGGCTTTTAAACTTCCTGCCAGCAAAACTGCGGTTTTTAACCGGATCATTTCGAGATACTCTTCCGCTTTCACATCCATCCGCGATTCAAAATCCATATCGAATTGCTGGCCTTCGCAAACCTCGATGGCAGTTTCGGTAAACAAGGAAATTGTATCTACGATACGCGCAGATTGACATTCTAAAAGGTATTTGTAGGATTGAAAAGCCATGGCATCGCCCGAAAGTATGGCGCCGTTTTCGCTAAACTGATGGTGCACCGTTGGCCGGTTCCGCCGCACTACAGCCTTGTCCATGATATCGTCGTGGAGCAGGGTAAAATTATGGAAAACCTCAACTGCAATGGCAGCCGGAAGTGCGTTCTTCACTTCATCTGAAAAAAGATTATAAGCCAGCAACAACAAAACCGGACGCAAACGTTTGCCTCCCATTTCGAGCGAATATTGAATGGGTTGATACAATTCGACTGGCGTGTTTTTCAACATCGCTTCCGAACGGACAGTAATTTCTTTTTCAATTATGTTTTGCAGTTGTTCGACTGAATACATCAATTTTCTGATTTAAGTTCATCGTCTGAAACTATCTCCAGATCGTCGAGTTCAATGTCTTCCTCCTCGTCGTAGATATGTAGGAGCGGTTCTTTAAAAGCTTCTGTTGTAGTTAGTCGTTCCAATCCGGTAAGTAACGACGGCAATAAAAGAAGGTTTGAAGTAACAGCAACCAGCAATGTAATCGAAACCAGAATACCCATTGCCTGTGTACCCCCAAAACTTGAAATACTAAAAATGCCAAATCCAAAAAACAGTACTACTGATGTATAAACCATACTCATCCCGGTTTCGCGCAAGGCCATTACCACCGATTTGCGAATATCCCAATTGGTCAGGTTAAGTTCCTGCCTGTATTTGGCGAGAAAATGGATGGTGTTATCCACCGAAATTCCAAAGGCAATGCTAAACACCAATATTGTGGAAGCTTTAATCGGGATTCCGGTAAAACCCATCAGCGCTGCCGTGAAAATAAGTGGTATAACATTGGGGGTGAGCGACATGACCACCATACGTGGCGATGAGAACATGATCGCCATAAATGCCGAAATCAGCAAAATAGCAAGGCCCAAACTGGTAAACAGGTTCTTTAATAAATATTGTGTGCCTTTAAAAGCTGTAACGCTGGAACCTGTAACCAACACATCGTACTTATCCGGTGTGAAAATAGAATCGATATCGACATAGAAATCTTCATACAATTGTTCCATCCGCTTGGTACCCACATCTTTCACCCGAATACTGATACGGGTAGTTTGTCGCGTACTGTCGAGAAAGGAATGGAGCATTTCAGCATTTTTTTCGCCCGTGGAAGCATACTGCAGGATAAAATTCTTTTCACGGTTATTCGGGATGCTGTAATATTTTTCGCTGCCGTTGTAAAATGCCTGTTTCGAAAACTTCAGCAGGTCGAGCAAGGATGTTGGGGTCGATAACTCGGAGTATTGTTTTAATTTTTTCTCGAGCTGATCGATTTTCTGAAAAGTGGCAAGTTGCATTACTCCCTGAGGTTTGCGGGTATCCACCATAATTTCGAGCGGCATCAAGCCATGAAAATTCTCTTCAAAAAACTTGAGGTCGATATACACGGGATCGCTTTTCGGAAGATCATCCACCATGTAACCCGAGCTTTTCATAAGTGTAATTCCATATATTCCAACTCCAACAATTCCAATGGTTACGATATAAACCGTTTTGCGGTAATGCTGCGTAATGTACATCAGGCGGTCGATCACCCCGTTAATAAATTTCCCTTCAAGATGGTTCAAATGGCGCGACGATGGTGGCCCGATCAAACTAAAAATAATGGGGATAAGCAGTAGCGACAGAATGAAAAGACCCAGGATATTTAGCGATGCAATTATACCGAACTGTCGTAAAATATCGCTTTTTACAATGATAAAAGTGGCAAACCCCGATGCCGTCGTCAGGTTGGTCAGAAACGTTGCATTCCCGATTTTGATGATCACCCGCTGGAGCGCTTTTACCTTGTTTCCGTGACTTACATATTCGTGATGAAACTTGTTCAGCATGTAAATGCTGTTCGGTATTCCGATTACGATCAGCAGCGGCGGTATCATTCCTGAAAGAATAGTGATTTTGTACCCAAATAGCGAAAGCATTCCGAGCGACCAAATAACCCCGATAATCACGATGAGTACCGGAACAAAAACTGCTTTGAACGAACGGAAAAAGATAAAAAGCACCACGATGCAAATCGCTAGTGCCAGTGCGCTAAACAGGTATAGTTCACGCTTGATTTTTACCGAGTTAACCACCCGGATATAAGGCAACCCCGAGTAATGCAGTTTTACCTGCTCTTCCTCTTCAAAGCGTTGGCAAACCTTCTGTATTCCGGCCACCATCGTTTCGCGGTCCTTGCTCTTCATTTTGTCCTTGTTCACGGTAATGGCGAGGACATACGAATTGGTTTCGTCGTTGTAAACCAGGTTGCGGTAAAACGGAAGTTGCCTGAACTTTTCAACATAACCATCGAGCTCGTCCTGTGTTGAAATAGAATCAGGGAAAACGGGTACGACTTCAAATTTCTTCTCGTCGGTATTTTTAACCAGGTTGTAGGTATTGTTCACCGAAAGCAGGTTCTCCACTCCTTCTACTTTCGAAAGATCGTTTGCGAGCCCCTGCCAGCGCTTAAAATGATCGAGTTGAAAAAAATCGGGATCCTGAATTCCAACGATAATCAGGTTTCCTTCTTCCCCAAAAACTTCCACAAATTTTTGATAGTCTTTATAAGCCTGATCTTTTTTGGGTAGCAGCGAAGCGTATTCATACGACATTTCCACCTTCCGGGCATGGTAACCCAAAAAGATGGTAATAATTGCCAAAATTGATAGCAAAAGAATCCTGTTACGAAGTATAATACGGGATACTTTAACCCACATTTCTTAAAATCTGATTAACCCGACGAAAGTACGATATTTTCTCGGATTAATAAAAATGAATCAATCTGGCAGTGGCTTGTCTCCCGGCTTTAAAAACTATTTTTTAACCTTGAAAACAGCGATGACCCGGTGTGCGGTTTTAAACACGATATAATCCTTGACGATTGCCGGAGTCGACATAAACAGATCGGCAGGAAAAAATACAGTCTTGAAATTCTTTATTCCTCTGACTTTCTTCCAACAAAACCGCTTGTTAAAATTCGAAACAGATTGCTACTTTTATTCATTCGTAATTTTAGTTCTCATGACAACAGACCGGGCTTCAGGATCAAAAAATATTCAACTCAGAAAAATTGGGGTTAAAGACATTTCGGTATTGGTAGAATATCGGCTTCTTTACCTTTCCGAATTGCAGGGGAAAATGGAAGACACTTACCGTGAAAAACTTCGAAGCGACTTAACCCGCTATTTTGAACGTACACTAAACGATGGCCGGTTTATGGCCGTTCTGGCAGAAGAAAACGGAAAGATCGTGAGTTTTGGCGGAATGGTGATCAAAGAGATTCCGGGCGATGCAAATCGCAGCACCTACCTTGAAGGCGATATCCTGAACATGTACACCATTCCGGAAGCCCGCCGGAAAGGGATTTCGTCGATGATTTTGGAGAGCCTGCTAAACGAAGCAAAAGCAATGGGAATGACTAAAGTAGCCCTGCACACCTCGAAAGACGGTGAGAAACTTTACCGGAAATATCATTTTTCTGAACCCCATTATCCCTATCTTGAGCGAATTATTGACTAAAACCTAAGCCGGTATGCAAAAAACAGGAAAAACTCAAAATCCCTGGACATGGATCCCCACCGTTTATTTTGCCGAAGGAATGCCTTATATCGTGGTAATGACCGTGTCGGTGATTATGTACAAACGACTGGGAATTTCGAATACCGATATTGCCTTTTACACCAGCTGGCTTTACCTGCCCTGGGTAATCAAACCTTTCTGGAGCCCGATAGTTGAGTTGGTGAAAACCAAACGTTGGTGGATTGTTACCATGCAGCTTTTTATTGGCGCCGGACTGGCAGGAGTCGCATTCACGCTGCCAACCACTTTCTTTTTTAAAGCTACATTGGCTTTTTTCTGGCTGCTCGCCTTTAGTTCAGCCACACAGGATATTGCTATCGATGGTTTTTATATGATGGGCTTGAGCGAAAGTCAGCAGGCTTTTTTTGTAGGTATCCGAAATACTTTTTACCGGATTGCCATGGTCACGGGGCAAGGGATCCTGGTGATTCTGGCTGGCTTTCTTGAGGAATCGAAACTACTCGGCGATCCTGCCAACGGCCACAACATCCCACTGGCCTGGGCTTTTACTTTTGTTTTGCTTGCCATTGCTTTTGTGTTGTTTGCTCTCTACCATAAATTTTTCCTGCCTCATCCGTCGGAAGATATTGAAAGTGCTTCGGTAAGTCTGAAAACGGTGTTAAATGGTTTTGGTGAAACCATCCGGGCCTATTTTGTAAAAAAAGAAATCTGGACAATACTTGGGTTTCTCTTGTTATTCAGGCTGGGAGAATCGCAACTGGTAAAAATGGCCTCTCCCTTTTTACTTGATAGTGTGGATGCCGGAGGTCTTGGCCTTTCGACCGCGCAAGTTGGCCTTGCATACGGGACAATCGGAATAATTGCACTTACCGTTGGAGGAATTTCGGGAGGCTGGCTGGCGTCACAATTGGGTTTGAAGCGTTTACTCTGGATTTTTGTTTTTTCGATGAACCTTCCCAACCTGGTTTATGTGTACCTTTCATATGTTCAACCAACTGATTATTGGATTATCATCGCCTCGGTAGCTGTCGAACAACTCGGTTACGGTTTTGGGTTTACCGCTTACACACTTTACATGTTGTACGTTTCGGCGGGAAAATACAAAACAGCGCACTTTGCTTTTAGCACGGGAATTATGGCGCTTGGAATGATGTTACCCGGTATGATTTCGGGCTGGCTACAGGAATTATTAGGGTACCAGCACTTTTTTATCTGGGTGATGCTGTGTACCATCCCAGGGTTTATAATGGCCAAACTTATTAAATTGGAAAAGAATTTTGGAATGGGTAAGAAATAAAAAAACGGGTACAGTCAGCGGCACCCGTTCTTTATTGATATCTATTTCGCCTTTTTTGGTTTTCGGTTCTCGAGCCAGTGGTAAACAATCGGCAGAACCATCAAAGTCAGCAAGGTTGAAGTGATCAAACCACCAATTACAACCGTTGCCAGGGGCCGTTGCACTTCGGAACCCGGGCCCGTGTTAAACGCCATCGGGATAAAACCAAGACTGGCAACCAGGGCAGTCATCAATACCGGTCGCAGCCGGTCGGCCGAGCCTTCCACAATCAGTTCGTCGAGCGAGCCTTTTTTGTTTTTCCTGACTTCGTTAATATGATCGATCAAAACAATTCCGTTTAGCACCGCGACCCCAAATAAAGCAACAAATCCAATACTTGCCGAAATTGAAAGGTACATTCCCCTGAACCATAAAAGGAAAACACCCCCGGAAAGCGCGAACGGCAGGTTCAGCAGAATAAGTATTGCATATTTCATTTTACCAAAGTTGAGGTACAGCAAGCCTATAATGATGAAAATGGAAAGCGGAACTACCAACAGGAGATGCCTCATCGCACGGCGCTGGTTCTCGAATGTTCCTCCGTATTCGACAAAATATCCGGCCGGAATATCTGCATTTTGCAGAATCTCGTGTTGCAGGTTGGCTACATAAGTACCCAGGTCAATGTCCTTAATATTGATTCCGACGATCAACCGGCGCCAACCATTCTCGCGTTGTATCTCGCGCGGGCCTTCCTGTAATATTATTTTCGCTACACGTTTTAAAGGCACATAATCGCCATTAGGTAAGTGCACCGGCACATCCTGAATTTTAACGAGCTGATCGCGGATATCGGCAGGATAACGAACCGCAATTCCAAAACGGCGCTGCCCTTCGTACAACTGCCCTACTTCCTGTCCTCCAATTCCGGCTTCGATGACCTGCTGAACATCATCCACATTCAAACCAAATGAAGCCACTGCTTCGCGGTCGATCTCGATGGTAAGATACGGTTGACCTACAGTTTGTTCCACGTAAAAATTATCAGTCCCGTCCAATTGCGGCAACATCACCGAGATGCGCTCGCCAATACTGCTCAGCACATCAAGATCCTCGCCATAAATCTTTACCGCAAGGTCTGATTTTACACCGCTGGTGAGCTCGTCGACACGCATTGCAATTGGTTGAGTAAAGTTGTAAACCAAGCCTGGTTCGGTTTGCAAATAGGGTTCAATTTGCGCTATAATATCTTCTTTTGTGATTCCTTTTCGCCATTCTTCAGTCGGTTTCAGGATTACCCACACGTCGGTTTGATGCACACCCATCCAGTCGTTTGCCAGGTCGGACCGTCCGGTTTTGGGCACCACCGATTTAATTTCAGGAATATTCTGCATTAATTTTCCGCCCAGCCAGTTGGCATTTTCAATCGATTCATCGAGCGTTACGGAAGGCATTCTTACCTGTTCGATCAGGATTGAACCTTCGTCTAATTCAGGAATAAATTCGGTCCCCAAACGCGTCATTACAAACATCGATGCTACAAACAGCGCACCTGCCCAAAGGGCTACAAACCATTTTCGGTTCATGTAAAGGGCCAGTTGTGATTTATACAAAGGCTTCAAAAAGTCGATCAGATAATTTTTCCTGACCTTCACTCCTTTTCGGAAAACAATGGAAGCGATTGCCGGAACAAACACCAACGCTAAAAGGAGGGAACCCAAAACAGCCGCCGCCACAGTAATTGCCATTGGCCGGAACAAAATACCTTCCATGCCGCTAAAAGTCATGATTGGTACGTACACCATCAGGATAATAAGTACCCCAAAAAAGATCGGGCGGACCACCTGAATGGCAGATCTCCGGATGATTTCGTCTTTGTCTTTCCCTTTTTCGGTTTGAAGCCCGTGAACAATGTTCTCCACCATAACCACCGAGCCGTCGACTACCATTCCAAAGTCGATAGCACCTAAACTCATCAGGTTGGCAGCCAGCCCGAATTCGCGCATTCCGATAAACGCAAATAACATCGAAAACGGGATTACCATGGCCACAATCAAGGCTCCCGAAATTTCTCCGAGGAGCAACAAGAGCACCACGATTACCAGGAAACCACCTTCCAAAAGGTTGGTTGAAATAGTGGAAGTTGTTCGGCTAATCAAATCCGATTGGTCGTAAAATTTTTCGATGCTCACTCCTTCGGGCAGGTTTTGATTGATGTTGTCGATTTTTTCTTCGATAGCAGCGATCACGTTCCTCCCGTTTCCGCCACGTAACATCATTACAATCCCGGTAACAATTTCGCCTTTCCCGTCTTGCGTAACCCCGCCTTGTCGAATCTGCGTCCCGATTTCAACCGTAGCCACATCTTTTATAAAAACAGGTTTGTTATTGATGTTGGTTATCACGATATTTTCGAGATCATCCACTTTATTAATTTGTCCAACACCGCGGATGATAAACTGCTCGCCGTTGTGTTCGAGGTAGTTTCCGCCCGAAACACTGTTGTTATTCGAGATCGCATCGATCACTTCAGAAATACCGATCCCAAACATACGCAAGCGCCCGGGTTGTACTATAACATTGTATTGTTTTACAAAACCTCCGAACGAGTTGATCTCTGTCACTCCCTTAACCACTTTAAGTTGCGGAGCAATTAACCAGTCCTGGATTTCGCGCAATTCGGTTAGCGAGTAGTTTTCGCCATGCACAGCATATTGATAGATTTCTCCCAAGGCTGTAGTTATCGGGCCCAGCTGCGGGCTCGAAACATCGGGGGGCAGTTCGTCCGAGATCGATTGCAGGCGTTGGCTCACCATTTGCCGGGCAAAATAAATGTCGGTTTTTTCTTCGAACTCAACAGTAACGGCTGATAAGCCAAACTGAGAAATCGACCTTACTTCAGCCACGTCGGGCAAGCCGTTCATGGCAGTTTCGATCGGGTAGCTCACGAGTTTTTCCACGTCGTAAGGCGAATATCTTCCGGCTTTGGTAATTACCAGTACCTGTACCGGAGTTACATCGGGCAAGGAGTTAATCGGCAATTGTATCAGCGAGAAATATCCTGCTACCGCCATCAGAATTACCAGCGAAAGCGCCACAAATTTTTGCCGAACACTAAATGTTATAATTTGATTTAACATGCTGTTTTTCTTTGAGGGTTTATTCTTCGGCAATGATATCGAAACGCGAAAGCGCTTTCAAACTAAAGACATTGGAAGTAGCGACTTCCTCATCCTTGTTTAGTCCGCCTGTCACAAAAACGTATTGATCACGGATTTCGGAAACCTGGATAAATCGTTTTTCAAAAATGCCGTTCCCTTTTTTCACAAATACTACCGGGTCGTTTCCGTCGTAAGTAAGCGTTGTAACCGGAATGGCGATAATTTCCTGTTGTGAAGAAGTTGAAATTGCCAGTCGCAAATTCTCTCCTGGCTTTGGCCACCCGTCGCGGGTTGAAATAATGATGTTCGCAATAACCGAGCGGCTGTTTTCATCGAGCCCCGGATTTATTGATGTCACTGTTGCATTCAAAAGGTTTTCCTGTTTTTCGCGTTTGAAGATGGAAACCGAATCGCCGACATTGATCAAACGGGCATCATCGGGTGAAAGATAGGCACGGATCAGCACGTCCCTGGTATCGAGAATTCGTGAAAGATTTTCGAGGGCATTTACCGACTGCCCTAATTCCACAAAGTTCTTTTCGATTACCCCATCGATAGTGGAATAGATTTTAAGTACCGGGTCGATGTTCTCTGTTTCTGAAAAGGCTTTAATCTCTTTGTCAGGAACACCGACAGCCCTTAGTTTTGAATACGCGGCACGCAGTGCCGTGGATGCCCGATCGTACTCGGCGGTGGCTTTTTCCAGTTCGCTGGTTGATGTGATGGTTTCTTCCACCAGCTGTTTGATCCTGTTTAATCGATTGGTTTGGTATTTTTCTTCGGCATAAGCCTGTAAATAATCCGAAACCAGGGTTCCAAATTCGAGGCTTTGGATTTCGAAAAGCAACTCGCCTTTCTTCACCCAATGTCCTTCAAAACTGTTTACTCTACTAATACGTCCGTTTATTGGTGTACTAATGATACTTCCGTGATTGGGCGCCGGAAAAACCACTCCGGGAGCCGACACCGAATAATCAATAAAATTATTGGTAACAATCATGGTCTTGATTGACAGCTCTTTCTGTTCTTTTTCAGAAAGTTGTACCAGTTTTATTTCTGCATCAGTTGCTTGCAGCGATGGAGGAAGCCCCCTTTGTTCCTGTGCCTTTTCAGGTTGCTGTTGTTTTTTCGGTCCACAGGAAAGTAACAGTCCGGTAAATCCTGCGAAAATGAGTATTGTAATTATTTTTTGCATTGGAATATGTTTTTTTGGTAGCTGGTTTTTAATATACTAAATCTTCTTCGAGGTATTTCTCAAGCGTAACCAGTTGAAGAAAATAATCGCGAAGAGCTGCCAGGTATCTCTCTTCACTGGTTAAGTAGGTCTGTTGTGCATTCAAAAGGTTTAGCAGATCAATTTCTCCCAATTGATAGGCACGCATCGAAAGGCTTCGCAAATGGTCTGCCTTTTCTTTCATATTGGTATTGTAACGTTCGATAACCGACCGGCTCACTGAGTAATTGTGCCAGGCATATTCAACCTGCTTTTTCATACTGAGTTTAACCTCCTGTTGTTTCCACTGGACCTCTTCCTGTTTTGCCAACGCGATGTTTATTTTTCCACGCTGATCAAAAGGATACCAGATTGGAATTCGGAGCCCCACCTCGAAACCGCGATAATCGAAACCGGTTCCGTAATCCTGGGTGTAAAGATTCAGCCGGATGTCGGGCAAAATATTACTTCTGGCTTCTTTTAAAAAATAATCGGTAGCCATCATTTCATTTTTGGTAGCCAGAAACTCTGGTTGTCGTTCCTGCACGGCAAGGGTCATAATTTGTGAGATTTCAATGTCGGTAGCATAGAGGGTATCCGAAAACTGGATGCTGTATTTCTGGTCTTCGACGGGTAGCCCCATCGAAAAAAACAATCCGTAGCGTGCCTGGTGCAGGATCCATTCAGTTTGATCGAGATCATTTTTTGCCTGGTCGAGCCGGAGTTCGGCATTGGCCAAATCGATCCCGTTTCCCATTCCGGTTTCAAATTTGGTATAAACTGCCTTGTAAAGTTCTTGCGCCAATTCTAGCTGATGCTGCCGCGATTGTTGAAGATGTAACGCATAAACCACTTCCACATAGCGGCTTTTCACATCGACTTTGATTTCGTTTTCGCGAGCTTTTAATTTGTGCCGCAAGGCTTCCAACTCTTGAGAAAGTCCTTTTAAACGGTATGCGGTTGTTAGTGGAAAATCGAATTCCTGCGAGATGGTGAACCGCTGCTCGGCAAAAGGATCGCCGGGCCCGGTAGAAACTCCTTCCTTAAAATAACTGATCTCGGGTGCTGAAATTCCCGTTACTGTTTTCCACATGTTTTCTTTTTGCCTGAGTTGCGCGTGCAGTTGTTGCAGTTCCGCATTACCCAAGTAAGCCGACTCTACTGCCTGTTGTATAGTTAACAGCGAGTCCTGACCCAAAACCTGTGTCCACAGAAACATTAATCCAATTAATATGCCTGCGTATTTGTTCATTGTTCTTGTGTTTTTTTTGTGAATTAAAGTTATGGATAATTAACCTTCGTACTTAGTCATATGTTCGATACTATTAACTGCCATATTTCAGCATTTTTACTATCATTTTTCAGGCTATTGAATATTAGGCACATCTATTTTCTTCAACCTGCGCCCTGCATCGATTTATTTTTTCTTCCGGGTTACTTGTAATTACAGGCAATGTAGCTAAATAGGGCTTATTCAAATATAGTAATTAAACCAAACTCTTGCTGCAAAAAACATTTACTTAACATTAGGATTTCGTTGATACGATTTATAAGAAGTACACTATTTTTGTACACTACTATCTATATATATAGATGTTTGGATATTTAAAACAAAAAATACAAAGAAAATGGAAAAAATCTTAATAATTGGTGGTGTTGCAGCAGGAGCCACTGCTGCAGCCAAAGCCCGTCGCTTATCCCCCGGTGCACAAATTACTATGCTGGAAGCCGGTCCCGATATTTCTTTTGCCAACTGCGGCCTGCCCTATTATATTGCCGGTGATATCGACAGCCGTTCGAAACTGATCCTTCAAAGTCCTGAAAGTTTTTACGAACAATACCAGGTAGCGGTACATATCCACACCCAGGTAAAATCAATCGATCGTGCACAAAAAACGGTTCACGCCACCGATACCCGCAGTGGGGCAGAGAAATCTTTCGAATACACCAAACTCATTCTGGCTCAGGGTGGAAGACCGATTGTCCCTGAATTGCCAGGTGCAGATACCGACCACGTTTTTAGCTTGTGGACATTGGAAGATATGGACAAAATTGATGCCCACCTGAAAAACAAAAAGCCTAAAACAGCAGTAGTTGTTGGGGGCGGATTTATTGGCCTCGAAATGGTAGAAGCGCTTGTAAAAAGAGGTCTTCAAGTTCATGTAGTAGAAAAAATGCAACATGTAATGGCCATCCTCGAAGCAGAAACTGCCGGATTCATTACCCGCGAATTAAAAGCTTTTGGAGTTGGAGTTCATACCAATACTGCTGTCGTGCGAATCAGTTCCGATTCAGTTGTCCTCGATAATGGGAAGACATTAAATGCTGATATGGTGCTGCTTTCGATAGGTGTTCGTCCGACTTTGCAACTGGCTATAAATGCAGGCCTTGAGATTGGTGAAGCCGGTGGCTTGCTGGTTAACGATCGTTTGCAAACCTCCGACCCAGACATTTTTGCTGCCGGCGACATGGTTGAAATAGAACACCGTGTAAGCGATAAAAAAGTACGTATTCCATTGGCAGGGCCCGCCAACCGACAGGGAAGAATTGCCGCAGAAAATGCATTAGGTGGAAATCACCGTTACAAGGGTTCGATTGGGACTTCGGTGGTCCGTGTTTTTGATGCCGTTGCCGGAACAACCGGGCTTTCGCTTAAACAAGCCCGTGCTGCGGGGATCGATGCCGATGCTGTTGTGGTTCATAAAGAAGCTTTTACGTCGTACTATCCCGGAGCTGAAAACGTAAGTGTTATGTTGGTATTCGATAAACAAACAGGCGTTGTTCTGGGTGGACAAACAGCGGGTTATAAAGGGGCCGATAAACGTTTAGATGTTATTGCCACAGCTTGTGCTGCAAAACTAACTGTTAGCGAAATTGCGGACATCGATTTTGCTTATTCTCCGCCAATCGGTACTGCCAACGATGCCATGAATATGGCTGCCTACGTTGCTGAAAACAAAATGTCGGGTTACGGCCCATCGATTCTGGTTTCAGAGCTGGACGGCTACATCGAAGAACAGGGACAGCTTATCGTTCTTGATATCCGCGATTTATTCGCCAACCAAAAAAGCAAAATGAACGGCGCCTACCACTTGCCTCTTGAACAGTTGCAACCAAACTTGGAGAGCATTCCAAAAGATATCCCAATACTTGTTTACGACGAAACCGGTAAAAAAGGCCATCAGGCTGTCCGTATTTTGATGGGGGCCGGTTGTAAAGAGGTGATGAACATTTCGGGAGGAAACATCTCGCTGCAACGTTTTGCAATTACGAACGGATTCCGGAATATTCAGATGATTCCGCTGCCCATCGAGAAAAAAATGATAGGCGAAAAAGAGATGGAAGAAACTGAAACAAACAAAAATGTTAATGCAAAAGAACTAAAGCGCTTGGTTATTGACGTGCGTACACCCGGCGAATTCAGGAGTGGGGCCTTTCCCGATGCCATTAACATTCCGCTGGATGAAATCATGTCAGGGAAAATTGATTTGGGCGAAGACACGGATCGAGAAATCGTTGTTTACTGTGCAACCGGTGCACGCTCAGCCTACGCTCAACAGGTTTTACGTCGACATGGATTTTCGAATGTGACCGACGGAGGTGGCATATCTTCCATGATGTCGGGATATTGATCCAATTCAAGAATATATAGTTCAAAAAAAGGCCGGTCGTTTACCTGATGTACCGGCCTTTTATATGCCCCGACCATTTCACGCAAAGTGCGCTGAGGATTACGCCAAGCTCGCCAACCCTTGCGTTCCCTGCGTCACTTCATGTTTTTGCCCGAACCATTTACATATTCCAATTATGTTAAAACCCTAAATCAATTTTACTTTTAAAGTGTTTACGTTATAAAGTGTTTACTTTTGAGACAAAATAAAGTCAGGTGCCAACTGTTCTGCATATAAAAAACATGGTTTGTCCGCGTTGTATCGAAACGGTACAATCCATTATGGAAAATAATGGATTTCAGGTTGAATCCATCATGCTTGGAACGGTCAAGATCGACCAGTCGCTATCCGATTCGCAACTGGATCTTATTTCTGCTGAACTCAAAAACAGAGGATTTGAGCTTTTACACGACAAAAAAAGTCAGGTTGTGGAGCAGGCAAAAGCCGAGATTATCTTATGGATTCATCAAAATCAGGAACTTGAAAATCCAACCGTAAATTTATCCGATCATCTGGCAAGAAAACTGGGGATCGATTACTCTGCCCTGAGCCATGTTTTCTCTTCCCGGGTTGGCCTGACTATTGAAAAATACACTATTCAACAAAAAATCGAGAGGGTAAAAGAACTGCTTTCGTACGATGAACTTACCGCGAGCGAAATCGCAATTCAAATGGGTTACAGCAGTTCGGCATATCTGTCTTCTCAGTTTAAAAAGGAAACCGGAATGACTCCCGGACAATTTAAAAAGCTGAAAGTCCAGGAACGAAAACCGCTTGACAGCATTGGAAAATAAGCTTCATACTTCACAAATATTATAACTCTTTTCCCGAATTTTATAAAATCGTTCCCTGTTTAAGGCTTATTTTTGCAATATAAAATCGTATGATGGAGAAGATTAAATTGAAAACTGATTTAAGCTGCCGGCATTGTGTAATGAAAGTGGAGCCGGTTCTGAAAGCAGAAAAAGGAATTGTTTCCTATTCCATCGATTTGGAAAGTCCGGATAAAACGGTTACTATTGAATCGGACGGGGCTAACATTGATCGGCTAATACAAGGCTTTAAAAAAGTTGGTTATACAGCCGCGGTAATTTGTTAAACTTTTCACAGGGTACAACTGTTTTGATATAAGATGTTAAGAAAAATCAGCCATATTATTTTTGCAATTTTGCTGCTCGTATCGAGTATGGGTTTGGCTGTGTCAAAACATTATTGCCAGGGAGAGTTTGTGTCTGTATCGATTTTTCACGAAGCCGATCCGTGTTGCGACATGCCCGGTTGTTGTGAGAATGAAAATCATTTTTTCCAGGTAAAAGAAGATTTTTCCTCGCCGGTTATCACTACTGTTCCGGTTCTGGCAGAATTGGATGTTTTAGGTCATGATTTGCTTGCTATTGAAAGTTTGCTGACTGAACCTGAATCAGAAAATACAACTTCTTTTATTGATTATTCTCCCCCGCCCAAAAATATTCAAACTGTACTTTCCCTGAAACAGGTATATCTTTTATGATTTTATTATGATAAACATTTGAGGTTTCTTTTGACACAAAAGGAAATCTGCTGTAATATTTTATCATTTTAAAAATCATAATTCCAATGATATGCTGAATAAAGTCATTCGTTTTTTCCTTGAAAACAAGATAATAACCATGTTGTTATTAGTCGTTTTCATTTTACTCGGAACTGTTTATGCGCCGTTTAGCTGGCATACCGGACTGCTCCCGCGTGACCCCGTTCCGGTGGATGCCATTCCCGACATTGGCGATAACCAGCAAATTGTGGCAACCGAATGGATGGGCCGGTCACCCAAAGATATTGAAGACCAGGTTACCTATCCGCTAACCACATCTCTGCTTGGAATTCCGGGGGTAAAAACCATCCGCAGCACTTCCATGTTTGGGATGTCGTTTATTTACATCATTTTCGAAGACAACATCGAATTTTACTGGAGCCGCTCGCGGATTCTCGAAAAACTGAACTCGCTGCCTTCCGGTACTTTGCCGCAGGGAGTGCAACCAACACTTGGCCCGGATGCCACAGCGCTTGGACAGATTTACTGGTACACGCTGGAAGGTCGCGACCCAAAAACCGGAAAGCCAACTGGCGGCTGGGACCCGCAGGAATTGCGAACCGTTCAGGATTACTATGTCAAGTATTCGCTTTCGGCATCCGACGGGGTTTCGGAAGTGGCAACCATCGGAGGTTTTGTAAAGGAATACCAGGTGGATATCGACCCAAATGCCATGAAAGCTTTTGGCGTTTCGGTAATGGACATTATGCAGGCCGTGAAAAAGAGCAACCTCGATATTGGCGCTGAAACCATCGAACTAAACAAAGTAGAGTACGTTATCCGCGGATTGGGTTATATCAAAAACCTCGATGATTTAAAGGAAGCCGTTGTAAGCGTCCGCAACAATGTGCCGGTTCGAATCAGCGATGTGGCTCATGTAAGTTTTGGCCCGGCACCCCGTCGTGGCGGACTCGACAAAGACGGTGTTGAAGCGGTAGGAGCTGCCGTGGTTGCACGCTACGGTTCAAATCCAATGGAAGTCATCAACAACGTCAAAAAGAAAATTGCTGAAATTGCTCCCGGCTTACCCCAAAAAACCCTGGCCGACGGAACAGTTTCAAAAGTAACCATTGTGCCCTTTTACGACCGCACCGGCTTAATAAAGGAAACCATTGGAACACTTGAATCCGCTTTGTCGCACGAAATCCTCATCGCAATAATTGTAATTATCTTCCTGGTTTTGAACCTTCGGGCTTCGGTACTGATTTCTTCGTTATTGCCTATTGCAGTGCTCATGACATTTATCATGATGAAATGGGTGGGTGTAGAAGCGAATATTGTAGCGTTGTCGGGGATTGCCATCGCCATTGGTGTAATGGTTGATGTTGGGATTGTGTTTGTCGAAAATATTATCCGGCATCTCGAAATGCCTGAAAATGAAAACGCAAAAGGGAAACACCTTGTTTCAGTTATATATACTGCCACAGTAGAAGTATCGTCGGCAATAACCACTGCACTGGGAACCACTATTGTAAGTTTCCTTCCGGTTTTTGCCATGCAGGCCGCCGAAGGAAAACTGTTCCGTCCGCTGGCATTTACAAAAACATTTGCGCTGCTGGCCTCTTTTGTGCTGGGAATCATTGTATTGCCCACACTGGCCAACATTATCTTTTCCATCAAATTCGACAAAAAAAGAGTCAGCCGGATTTTCAATACTATTTTAATAGCTGCAGGAATACTGTTTACCATTTTCTGGGGACAAATACCTGCGTTGGCTTTGGTGTTGATCGGGCTCAACAACCTGTTTGAAAAGCGCTGGCCCGAAAAACGAAAAGAAATGACCAACTACATCAACATCGCCATTACTTTGCTGGTAGCAGTTTGGTATCTTACTGTTGAATGGTTGCCGCTCGGGGCGCGAAACAGTAATGTTTCCAATTATTTGTTTGTTGCCGTTCTGATTGCATTGGTATTGGGAGCTCTTTTACTGATTGTTCATTTTTACGTTCCAATTCTGAAATGGGCTTTAAAAAATAAATGGACTTTTATGGCTTTGCCCCTTGCAACAATTGTTTTTGGCATTCTGGCCTGGCAGGGAACCAACCGCCTTTTTGGCTTTATGCCCGAAACGATTAAAAAGACAGCTGTTTGGCAAACATTCGACAATACATTCCCCGGAATTGGTAAAGAATTTATGCCGGCACTCGACGAAGGTTCGTTTTTGCTGATGCCCACCAGCATGCCGCATGCCGGGATAGAAATGAACCAGCAATATGTAGAACTGCTCGACAAACGCTTGTCAACCATTCCCGAGGTAGAACTGGCTGTCGGAAAATGGGGGCGCATCAATTCTGCTCTCGACCCGGCGCCGGTGCAAATGTTCGAAAACACTATCAATTATGTTCCCGAATATATTCTGGATGAAGACGGTCACCGGATGGGGTTTAAAGTAGATAAACACGGAAGTTTTTTACTGAAAGACGGAACCACATACAATCCCGAAAAAGACGGATTCCGGAAAATCAGTCAGGACGAATTGATTCCTGATAAAAATGGAGATAACCTTCGGCAGTGGCGGCCTGAAATAAAATCACCCGACGATATCTGGAACGAAATTGTTAAAGTAACCAATATTCCCGGGTTAACTTCGGCGCCAAAATTACAGCCTATTGAAACAAGGTTGGTAATGTTATCTACCGGAATGCGCGCGCCAATGGGATTAAAAGTGTACGGCCCCGATTTGGAAACCATCGAAAAAGCCGGGATTGAACTCGAATCGGTTTTAAAGGAAATCCCATCGGTTCAATCGTCGTCGGTATTTTACGACCGCGCCGTTGGTGCTCCGTATATCGAAATAAAAATAAACAGGAAAGCGATTGCCCGCTACGGAATGACAGTGCAGGATGTTCAGGAAATACTACAGGTTGCAGTTGGAGGAATGGCGCTTACAAACACAGTTGAAGGTCGCGAACGTTTCCCTGTTCGGGTACGTTACGCCCGCGAACTGCGCAATACGCCCGAAGAAATCAAAAAAATACTGGTGCCATCGATGACCGGTGTGCAGGTGCCTTTGGGCGAACTTGTGGACATCGAATATACAAAAGGGCCGCAAATGATCCGGAGTGAAAACACCTACCTGAACGGTTATGTGATTTTTGATAAAATAGCCGGAAAAGCTGAAGTGGATGTGGTAGAAGAAGCCCAGAAATTTCTGAAAGACAAAATCGACTCTGGAGAACTGGTTTTACCTGCCGGAGTAAGTTTTGCTTTTGCAGGAAACTACGAACAGCAAATGCGCGCCACCAAACGCTTGGCGATTGTTATTCCAATTAGCCTGATGCTGGTTTTCCTCCTTCTCTATTTTCAGTTTAAAACTTTTACTGCCTCATCTATCCACTTTTCCGGAGTGTTTGTGGCATTTGCCGGGGGTTTTATCATGCTGTGGTTATACAGCCAGCCCTGGTTTTTAAACTTCTCAGTAGCGGGAGTCGATATGCGGCACCTGTTCCAGATTCATACCATTAACCTGAGTGTGGCAGTTTGGGTCGGCTTCATCGCGCTTTTTGGTATTGCCACCGACGACGGGGTGATTATGGGAACCTACATCCACCAGGTTTTTGAAGAACGGAAACCCGCTACGGTTAAGGAAGTTCGCGAAGCCGTAATCATCGCCGGGAAAAAACGGGTTCGCCCGGCGATGATGACTGCCGCAGTGGCAATCATTGCGCTGCTGCCAGTTCTTTCTTCCACCGGAAAAGGTTCCGATATTATGGTCCCGATGGCCATTCCGACTTTCGGGGGAATGGTAATTCAGATTATGACCATGTTCGTGGTTCCGATTCTCCAATGTTTCTGGCGCGAAGGCGAAGTAAAGAAACAGGCAAAAGCAGTAATCCTTGAAAATTAATGTCATGAAGAATATAAAAATATATATTGTAACGCTCATCCTGATACTGGCTTTCGTAAGGGGTTTTGCACAGCAAGCTGGCACATTTGCACTTGATTCGGCGCTGGTATTTGCGGCCAAAAACAATCCCGGGTTAAAAGCATCATTCAATCAATACCTGGCTTCGCTCGAAAAAGTTCCACAGGTTGGAACGCTGCCCGACCCGCAGGCCTCGTTTGGTTTTTTTATCAAACCAATGGCAATCATGGGCGGCAACCAGGTCGGGAATATTCAGGTGATGCAAATGTTTCCATGGTTTGGAACACTTCAATTAGCAAAAGATGAAGCATCTGAAATGGCAAAAGCCAAATATGAAGTTTTTAATGCAGCCAAAGCTGACCTCTTTTACCAGGTAAAAACCAACTGGTACCAGTTAATGAAGCTCGACCGTGAAATCATTCTTGTAAAAGAAAACATAGAATTACTTGAATCGCTGGAAAAACTTGCGCTGGTAAAATTTCAGTCGCCGACAACCGGGGCAAGTTCAACTAATTCCGGCGCCATGAGTACTGCTTCAAGCGGAAATATGAATGCTTCGGGAGGTGAAATGAATGGAATGGCATCTTCACAAAATACACCAACTTCATCAACGGCAAATATGCCAGCCAATTCAATGCCAACAGGAATGGGAAATACGGCAACCGGGCTACAGGATGTTCTCCGCATTAAAATGGAGATACTGGAACAGCAAAACAAACTGGAGCTGTTAAAAGACCAGCGCTTAACAACGGAGATAGCTTTCAATTCGCTGCTCAACCGCGACCAGAATATTTCGGTAACAATCGGCGATTCGCTTGCAATTGAGCCCTTACCTTCCAAAAAACTGGCCATTGCCGATAGTATTCTCACCAACAATCCGATGCTGATGATGCTTAATAGCGAGGTTTCTTCATACGAAATGATGGAACAAAAAGCTCAGCGAATGGGGCTTCCGATGCTTGGTGTGGGACTGAATTATATGGTTAACCAAAAACGTGAAGGAAATACATTCATGATGAATGGAAATGACATGATAATGCCGATGGTTTCAGTTACCATCCCGATTTACCGCAAAAAATATGATGCCATGCAAAAAGAAGCACAATTGATGCAGGAAGCCGCAAAACAGCAAACCATAAGTTTACAAAATAACCTGAAGGTACAGTACCGCAGTTTTATTCAAAATCTTGACGATGCTGAAAGACGAATTGGCTTGTACAAAGAGCAGGAAGAGCTGGCCCAAAAAACACGCGACTTAATCCTCTCTGATTTTGCCAACACAGGAGCCGGTTTTGAAGAAGTGGTTCGGATGCAATACAAAGTCCTCGATTACGGATTTAAACACGTTGAGGCAATTACCGATTATAATACTTCGGTTGCATTGGCTGAAAAATTAATGAACTCAGTAAAAATCAATTAAAATGAAAGCAAAAGATTTATTATCAAATACATATGTAAAAGCCGCATTACTGGTTATCGCGGGACTATTTCTCGGTTGGTTGGTTTTTCACCATTCAGAAACAACAGTAAAAACAACAGAACCCGAAGTTCATGAACATTCAGAAGAAGAACATACCATCTGGACCTGTTCGATGCATCCGCAAATAAGAATGGACGAACCGGGTGATTGCCCGATTTGCGGAATGGATTTAATTCCGCTTAAAAATTCGGATGTTGAAATTGACGACCAGGCAATTCAGATTAGTGAGTCGGCCATGAAACTGGCGGAGGTACAAACCGCAGTGGTTGCTAAAGGTTCATCATCAAAAAACATTCTTTTATACGGGAAAATACAGGTTGATGAACGGCTGAAACAATCGCAAACGGCGCATGTTCCAGGCCGTCTTGAGGAACTGATGGTTAATGTTACCGGCCAACAGGTTAAAAAAGGACAACTGATTGCCAGAATCTATTCGCCCGAGCTGGTAACTGCACAAAAAGAACTGCTTGAAGCGCTTTCGTTAAAAGATAAATACCCGGCATTAGTGGAAGCCGCCCGCGAAAAACTGCGCAACTGGAAACTTTCTGACGAACAAATCAATGCACTTGAAAAATCGGGGAACGTAACTTCAACCTTCGACATTTATGCCAACACTTCAGGAATTGTTGTGAACCTGAAAGTAAACAAAGGAGATTATATTTCAAAAGGTGCGGTTTTGTTCGATGTAACCGATTTATCAAAAGTTTGGGGCGTTTTTGATGCTTACGAATCAGACCTGGCATGGATTTCATTAAATCAGCAGGTAGAATTTACAACTCAGGCAATTCCCGGAAAAACATTTAAAGGGAAAATTTCATTTATCGACCCGCTTGTTGATCCCAACACAAGGGTTGTTAAAGTGAGGATAGAATTGCCAAATCCGGGCCTGGAATTGAAACCTGAAATGTTTATCAACGGAACGGTTCATTCGGTGTTAAAAGCCGGTGGCGAACAACTGACTATTCCACAAACGGCTGTTTTATGGACCGGAACACGATCGGTAGTTTATGTGAAAATTCCGGGGGCAGAAAAGCCTTCGTTTAAAATGCGTGAAATTACGCTGGGTGCCTCCACGAAAGATACTTATGTTGTAGTTGAAGGACTAAAGGAAGGTGAAGAAATTGTGACGAACGGAACTTTTAGTGTGGATGCAGCTGCCCAGTTGGCAGGAAAAACAAGTATGATGAACCAGTCCGGCGAAAAATTATCTTCGGGAAGTATGCCCGGAATGGATATGAGTGGCGAAACAACAACAAGTTCGGAAGCAAAAGCAGAACCCGTTGAAACTAATCCGAAGTTTAAAGCCCAGCTAACAAGCGTTTACGATACTTACATCAAAATGAAAGATGCTTTTGTGGAATCCGATCCTGGAAAAGTGAACGAGGAGGCAAAGAAAGTTGAATCAGCTATCCAGGCAGTTGATATGGAATTGCTGAAGGACGACGCTCATATGGCCTGGATGAACCAGCTAAAAACCCTGAACAGTTCAATAAAGGCAATTCGTTCTGAAAGCGATATTGAAAAACAACGGGAAGCATTTTCAAAATTTAATAATGCTTTTTACAAAAGTCTGAAAATGTTTGGTTTAGAAAATGAGACGGCGTATTACCAGTTCTGCCCGATGGCTTTTGATAATAAGGGCGCTTACTGGATCAGTGAAACAGAGGAAATCCGGAATCCTTATTTCGGAGATATGATGCTGAATTGTGGGGAAAACAAAGATTCGATAAAATAAAAGAGACTTGTAAAAAAGAGCTTCGACACCTTGAGGTTATTTAAAATTTTAAATCATAAAATGATGAAAACAAGAACAAAGTTATTTCTAGTAGTGGCCATAATAATTGGATTGGCTGCTTGTAATAAAACAGATGAACCAATTGATAATTCAATCGAAGGAACTTACTCCGGTATTTTGACAAATAAAAGTGCCACCGGTACAATTATCGGCACCAGCAATGCTACTGCCGATATTTCAAAAACCAGCGATGGATTGATTGAAGTCCACTGTTACGGCGATGAACTGGATACCACTTTCATGCTCAATTACTACAACAACAACGACAGTGTGATGGTCTGCTTAACCGGCAACGCCTTTGAGGAAATGTACGGGCATATGATGGGCCAGGGTCACATGGGCGGCGGCATGATGGGTGACATTCAAAACGGGGAAACCCCCTGGCAGCATCACCTTAGTGACGAACACCAGCTGGAAGATGAACACTTTGGAGGATTCGATATGATGAACCATACGTTTGGTTACCGCTTTCAAACGACAGATGGAGACAACCAATACATGCTTGACTTTCAAGGAGAAAAAAGTCGATAAAAGCAAAATTGTATAAATCTTTTCAAAAATTACATAACGGCTGACAGTCAATAATTTAGTAAATTTAAAAGAGAAAAGGTGAAAAATGAATAAAGAAAGGAGCGCCTTATGTATTTAAAAATTTTCATAATGACACTTATCCTGGTGGCCTTCACGATGCTGGCGCTTGGGGTAAAATTGCTTTTTGATAAGGATGCAACATTTACACACCATTCTTGTGCTCCCGATGATGGCATTTCAGATTCAAATTCGGGCTGTACAAGCTGTGGAATAAAAGATGTTGCAAATTGTCCGGAAAAAGAAAACTAAGGGGGAAGGTAAAAAGACCGAAGCAGGAAGTGGATGGTTGGGGGGAAACTTCGGTCTTTAATTCTCTTGTAATTAAAATTTTAAAAGAATAAATCATGAAACTAATAAAAGCTTACATACGACACCGGATGACAGAAGATGTACACAACGCCCTGAAAAAAGAGGGTTACTGCTGCATGACTTTTGTGGAGTGTGAAGGTACAGGGCAGTATTCCGATCACGAAAAAGAACACATCAGTAACAAGTATCCTTTTGCAGATGCTTACCGGGTAGTTAAACTCGAAATACTGGTAGCCGAAGAACATGTGGAACCGGTGGTAAAACTCATCCGTCAGCACGGCCGCACCGGGTACCGGGGTGACGGAATGATCATCGTTTCGCCGGTGGATGAAGTGTATAAAGTACGCACCGATGAACAAGGGATAATGGTAGTATAATTTAAAACAGAAACCATGGATATCAACATCAAAAATATGGTTTGTAACCGTTGTATCATGGCGGTTTCGCAAATATTCGATAACGAAGGAATTAAAGTCGAACATATTCAGTTAGGCAAGGTGAAAACTTCGAAAGAAATTGAACCGGAAAAACTGGAGCATATCAGCGAGAAGTTAAAAAAAGTGGGTTTTGAAATCATTCACGGTTCAAAGAGCAGGATTATTGAAGAGATCAAGACCATTTCTATCGATTATATTTATCAGCACAACGGGGAAAATGAAATGAACTTTTCAGACTACCTCACCAACAAACTGAACCTGGATTATCCCTACCTGAGTTCACTTTTTTCATCGGTTGAAGGCACCACCATTGAGAAACACCTGATTAACCTGAAAATCGAACGTGTAAAAGAATTGCTGGTGTACGACGAAAAAACATTAAGCGAAATCGCCTGGGAACTGGGTTACAGCAGCGTGGCCCATTTATCAGGCCAGTTTAAAAAAGTGACCGGATTTACGCCTTCCTATTTCAAGAAACTCGGAGAAGAAAAGCGCAAATCGTTAAACGATGTGTAATACATTAAAATCATATAAATCAATCTAAAAATAGTGTAACACTTTCAGTAGCAGTAACAATTACCTTTACAGTATTAATTTAAAGAATGAAAGGAGGCACATCATGATGTACGGATTATATGGATCTGGAATGAATGGAATACACGGAATGGGCTGGGGAATGGGCCTTGCCTGGATACTCGGAATTGTAGTTTTGATAGTTATTATCTGGGCAGTTACCAGAGGAATTAATACCGGCCAAAACGCCACTCCAACAGAAAAAAAATCCGCTCTCGACATATTGAAAGAACGATATGCCCGGGGTGAGATTAACAAAGAAGAGTTTGAAGAAAAAAAACACGTTCTCTCCTTGTTTTAACGGGAACAGTAAAAAAACTACGATATGACTACAGAAAAAAAATACTACTGCCCCATGAAATGTGAGGGCGAAAAAACATACGATGAACCCGGCGACTGCCCGGTGTGTAACATGCATTTGATTCCTGTGGATGAAGAAATTCAAAAAACCAACGGGCATCACCACCATCACGGACACCATCAACATAAAGAAACTACCAGTTCCGGAAGCAAGGGAAAATATTTCTGTCCCATGCGTTGCGAAGGCGACAAGATGTATGGCGAACCCGGCGATTGCCCGGTGTGTGGCATGCACCTGAATAAAGAAGAAAGCACGGCAGCAAAAAGCAAAACCATTTACACCTGCCCGATGCATCCTGAAATCAAACAAGACCACCCGGGAAGCTGTCCCAAGTGCGGGATGGATCTTGTACCTGAAAAGGGTGAAGTTTTAAGCGAAGAAGAAAAAGCCTATAAAAAAATGCTTCGGAAATTCTGGCTGGCAGTGGCTTTAAGCGTCCCTGTGTTTATCATCGCCATGTCTGATGTGTTTGGATTAAACCTTGAGAACCTTGCTTCAAAAAAAGTATGGGGCTGGATTGAATTTGCTTTGGCTTCGCCGGTTGTATTTTACGCAGGCCTGGACTTTTTCAAACGCGGATGGAGTTCCGTCCGGCGCCGCAGCCCAAATATGTGGACACTTATTTCCATCGGCGTGGGGGCGGCTTACATTTTTAGTGTGTTGGCCATGCTGATACCAGATGTTTTCCCGGCACAGTTTAAAGATAATCAGGGAAATGTACATGTGTATTTTGAAGCAGCAGCCGTAATATTAACACTGGTACTGCTCGGACAGGTACTCGAGTTGCGCGCACACAGCAAAACCAACTCCGCCATAAAAGCCTTGCTTGGGCTTGTCCCTCCAATTGCAAGGGTAATCCGCAACGGGGAAGAGGTGGAAATTCCGCTGGAAGAAGTAACCGAAGGCGACATCCTGAAAGTAAAACCGGGCGAAAAAATACCGGTCGACGGGGTGATAACCGAAGGAAATGCAGTGATCGATGAAAGCATGATTACCGGGGAACCCATTCCGGCAGATAAAGCAGTGGACGATAAAGTAACAGGAGGAACGATTAACGGCAAAACCGCTTTCGAAATGAAGGCTGAGAAAGTGGGGTCTGACACCTTGCTGTCACAAATTGTGGAAATGGTAAATGAAGCCAGTCGCTCACGAGCGCCCATTCAGAAGATGGCCGATGTGGTGGCCAAATATTTTGTCCAGATTGTGGTAAGTATTTCCATTCTTACATTTATCGTCTGGGCAATTTGGGGGCCTGAACCGGCTTATGTTTATGCTTTTGTAAATGCTATTGCCGTGCTGATTGTTGCTTGTCCGTGTGCACTCGGACTGGCTACGCCCATGTCGATTATGGTGGGCTCTGGAAGAATGGCACAGTCGGGTGTGTTGGTAAAAGATGCCCGCGCCATTGAGGAAATGAACAAGGTGGACACACTGATCATTGATAAAACCGGCACCATTACCGAGGGAAAACCTTCGCTGAAAAACTACAAATCGTTTGGCAAAATGAGCGATGAAGAGGTGCTGAAACTGGCAGCTTCCATCGATGCCAACAGCGAACACCCCATTGCCGACGCCATTGTGAAAGGCGCCAAAGAAAAAAATATTCAACTTGAAAAATTGGAAAGTTTTGAGTCGGTAACGGGGAAAGGCGTACAGGCAGTTTACCGGAAACAAAAAACAGGACTGGGAAACCACCGTTTGTTGGAAGATTTTGGAGCCAGCATTAACGGGGAAGCACAAAAAGAAGCGCAGGACTGGCAGTCTACCGGACAAACAGTAATGTACCTGGTTTCAGGGAATACAGTGGAAGGAATAGTTAGCGTGGCCGACACCATCAAACCAACATCAGCAAAAGCCATTAAAGAACTCCAAAGGTTGGGTATAAAAGTACACATGCTTACCGGTGATAATAAGTTTACCGCCAAAGCGGTGGCCGACGAGTTGCACCTCGACGGATTTGTAGCCGATTGCCTGCCCGACGATAAATACAAAAAAGTAAAGGAACTGCAGGAACAGGGTCATGTTGTGGCCATGGCCGGCGACGGAATTAACGATGCCCCTGCGCTTACCCAGGCCAACATCGGGATTGCCATGGGGACAGGAACTGATATTGCTATGCAAAGCGCCGAAATTACGCTGGTAAAAGGCGACCTGAACGGTATTGTCAGGGCCCGTGAATTAAGTCATAAAGTGATGATTAACATTAAACAAAACCTGTTTTTTGCTTTTGTATACAACTCACTGGGTGTGCCCGTTGCCGCAGGAATACTGTTCCCGTTTTTCGGCGTTCTGCTGAGCCCTTTGATTGCTGCAACGGCCATGAGTTTTAGCTCTGTTTCAGTGATTTCAAATGCATTACGATTGAGAAAGAAATAGAGAACTATATTTTATGACTACGGATGATAAAATAATTCCTTCGGGTTCAGTTTTTAGATTCCCGCTTTTGAAGGGGTTGGAGGATGAAAAGTTGTTCACAACTAAGCTCAGCCCTTTTATTCCCTGAAAAAGGAAAGATTTGAAAAATAAAAATGACAATAAATGAATTTATTAACCATTTAAAAATTAACATGATGAAAACAAAAGTTTTGAGTTTGGCAGCCCTTTTTGTATTGGGCGCTGTTTCGGTTTTTGCAGGAAATAAAACCGAAAAAATTAAGGTGTATGGAAACTGCGGTATGTGCGAAACACGCATAGAGAAAGCAGTAAATGCAATCGACGGAGTTTCAAAAGCAGATTGGAACAAGGATACAAAAATTCTGGAAGTAACTTTAGATGATGCCAAAACCGACATCCACAAAGTTCACATGGCGGTTGCCGCAGTTGGCCACGATACGGATATGCACAAAGCGCCGGATGATGTATACAACAACCTGCCTTCGTGCTGCAAATATGATCGTTCAGCGGAAGGGACTGGGGATATGAAAAATATGCACGAAGGACACAAACATTAATTGAACCCAGGATAATTCCGCGCTCGATTGAAAAAGAGTTTATCATTTTGAAAGAATATTATCAATTTGATAGGCTCTTTTTTAATGGATAAAACTCAAATGTCATGTAATCAGTCCCTTAATAATTTGAGCATAAATTGGCATCGACTTTGAAATAAAGACTATTAATTCGGAATTAGTTTTATTAATCTAAATTTTTAAAGTCATGAAAACAAAAGTTTTAAGCTTGATGGTCGTTTTTTTGTTAGGGGTTTTCTCAGTTTTTGCTGAAGAAAAAACCGAAACTATTAATGTAAAAGGTGGTGCTTGTGATGAATGTAAGGAACACATTGAAACTGTGGTTACCGGGGTAGATGGAGTTACTTCGGCAAAATGGAATGTGGAAACAAAAGTGTTAACAGTGGTTTTTGACGACGCTGTTGTTACACTCGACAAAGTACAAATGTTTATTGCACAAGGAGGCAACGACACTCCAAAGTACAAAGCACCTGAAAAAGCATACGACGCGCTTCCTGAATGCTGCAAGTACGAAAGAGAGGAATAAAGAGCTTCTGATCCCTAATATTATATATCAAGGATTTGAATGGCTATGAAAACAATTAAATTTTTTCAAATCTACTGGGAGCAGGCTTCAATTTTTGCAATTACAAGCACAGTTGAAAATCAAAAGTGTTGTGATTGATTATTTTCCTAACATCAGACAGGGCAGGTGTTTCATTACAAAATGATAACTTCTGCTTTGTTTGGGTTAAGGGTTGATTAAGTATTCTTACAAGAAGAAAACGGATAATATTAAACCGGGTGGAGTAGGGATAAGGCTTCCCCGAAATTTATGCCATTGGCGGTTCCGCCGAATTGCTTGGCCAGGACTGGGGAGCAAAACAAGGACATATGGCCGAAATTATGGCTGATGTGGCCGCATACAATGTGCATCAGGAATTAATAGGTTCAGGCAAAACTAAAAGTTACATCGATAAAATCAGTATAATCTGTGTAATGGATTCGGGAAATGGCGCTGCCTACATATCACGAAATACAAAAAAAGAAAGAATGATCATGCTGCCCGTCATTGGTCACTGGCTAAAAAAAGGCTGGGGTTTTTATTACAAGAATTCGAAAATGAAACGAATCCCGCGGATACCCGGGATGTAAGAGTCTTACAATAAAAGGGAAAAGTAGTTGTCGATACGAAAAAAGGGCATACCCAATGTACACCCTTTTATTTTCTTGATCAGCAATTCCTATTTTACAAAAGGAGCTTTGTTTAAATAATCGAAACATTCTTTTACGCCCTGGAATTGCGTTTTGTCGCCTTCATTTAAACCTTCCAATTCAACATAGTATCCTTCGAGGCCATTTTTGTAGGCAGCGTTGAATATGTTTTTGAAGTTCATCATACCTGACTGACCCAAAACTTTGCGGTCTTTGATATGAAGAACAGGGAAACGCCCGGCATATTTGCTGAAATATTCCAGCGGATCGGCCTGTCCCATCACAGTCCAGTAAACATCCATTTCGAAGAAAACGAGACTTGGGTCGGTTTGTTCCAGAAACATATCATAAATAACATCTCCAACCGGCATCCACGGGTTGCGTGGCTTGTCTTTGTCTTCCGGTTTAACAATGCGGCCAAATTCCATGTTGTGGTTGTGATACCCAAATTTAATTCCGGCAGCTTTGGCAATTTCGCCAGCTTTATTGAACGATTCACAAACAACGGCTACGTCATCATGCGTTTCCATTTGCGGCATCATGGGTTGTACCAGTGTTTTTACGCCAAACTTTAAATGGTCTTCCACAGTTTGCTTCCAGAAATCGGCAATCTCGCCCAGTTTATCTTTTGTAATATTCCGGGTGGGTGGATTTACGTGCGAACTCGTAATTTTCAGTCCTGCATCATCAGCCAATTTACGATAATCTTCAACTGAATATTCACCCATTTTACGGTTTCCGTAACCGGCTAACTCGATATTGGTATAACCGATGTCGGCAATTTTCTTCAATCCGGCAGGTACATCCGCATTAAGTTCGCGCATTACAGAATAAATTTGCAGGCCGACTTGTTTTTTGGCTGCTAAACTACCCACCATATTCGAAGCAGTTAGCGGACTCATAGAGCCTGCTACCACTCCTCCTGCAGTTAGAAGTCCGGCCCTTTTTAAAAATTCTCTTTTATCCATAAGGTTTAAGGTTGGTTGATTTATAATTTATAAGATCCCCTGTAATTGTAGTGATACAAACGGTGGTGCCACGCTTCCATATCATCACCAAAACTTTGGGTTGCCGGATTCCATTTAACAGAACGGCCAAGTTCGGTCGCCATGTTTCCCAAGCAGCAGGTAATCGCTGTACTTGCTCCCACTTCAATCGGGGCAATTGGTTTTTTTCTTGAACGTACACAATCAATAAAGTCTTGCATGTGTGGTGAGCTGATTTCAAAACTTCCTTTTCCTTCTTTCTGTGCTTTTTGCATTTCCTCAAACATTTTCCTGCGTTCCTCCGGGGTCAGGTTTTGAGGACGACGGCCGCGCAGTTCATCCGGAATTAATTCCGATTTTGAGCAGGCCAGGTAGCCGCGGGCAACTTCAATCCAACCATCGTCGCCAATAAACTTAATACCCTGTGCGCCCGGCATATCTTCCAGGTAAGGTTGCTCGGTCATTTCAATACCGTTCAAATATTTATAAGTCATATATTCAGCCCCATTATATCCTTTTGGGATAATTTCGGCCGGACCCGATCCGTCCATACCAATGGCAGCTTGTGCAATATCAAACATGTGCGCACCCCAGTCGGCAGTGAATCCGTTTCCGGTTTCGCAGTACCAACGCCATGCGCCCCACAGTTTTTCTCTTTCAGGCGGATCAACCGAAATGGGAGGACACAGATCAGGATGATAATGGATTTTCGGATCATTCAGTGGTCCCATCCACAAGTTAAAATTCAGGTTGCCCGGGATTGGTTCTTCAGGAAGATCAAGTGGTTTTGGCGGATCACCAACTTTGGCGTAAATCTTATCGATATGCCCGATTGCACCCGACTGAACCAATTCGATTGCTTTTTGGAATTCTTTACTTGAGCGTTGCTGGCTTCCTACCTGAACGATACGTTTGTTATCGTTGGCAACTCGCACCATTTTCTGTGCTTCAGTGATAGTGAATGAAAGCGGCTTTTGTACATAAACATCTTTCCCTGCCTGGCAGGCATGTATGGTTTGCAAAGCATGCCAGTGATCAGGAGTTACTACTTCTACAGCGTCAATATCTGTCCGCTCCAAAATATCTTCGTAGCGTTCGTATTTATCGCAACGGGGGGCAAGTCCCAATGATTTTTGCCACTCTTCAACACGTCTTTTAAAACGTTCTGTTTTCATCGAATCCACATCGCAACCGGCAACTACCTGCACGCCCGGTACTGATGAGAAACTCAGAAAGTCGTTCATACCTTGCTGTCCAAGGCCAATAAAACCCATTACTACTCTGTCGCTCGGAGCAATCTTAACCCCGTCGATGGTCCAACTCGGAAGGATGGTCAAACTGGTTAAACCCAGTGCAGACAGACCTAAGAATTTCCTTCGATTCAATTGATTTGATTCTTTAGTCATACGTTAAGTTTTTAATACTATGATTAATATTTATTGATTTCGAATAAACTAATGGAACAATTCCGGTTTAGTTAATTGGTGTCACAAGATACAAAAAAGTTCGTTTTCTATACTTTAATAAAGGCATTCTGTGCTTCAAATGTATTGAAACATTTAATATTTCAAGCTTCCGGACCACACAATGCGTGTATTTAACACATTGAGCATTTAAAATTTGACTTTTCTTTTTGTTTCCTAGTGAACCAACCCACAAAAATTCCGTATATAAATTCAAAATCACGAAATCTAACCTATAGCTATGAAATCTCTTTTACTGACCTTGACTTTGTTGGGATTTTTCCCGTTCATTTCTCTTTCTCAGAATTGGAATATCGAATGGGAAAAACATTCATCGTATCAAAAACAAGATTATTATACGGATGTGAGCGAAACCCTGGACGGAGGGTTCGTTGTCCTGGGAGCCATCGGTGCAGGGAAATACACCGACTTTTGGTTGCTGCGGCTCAATGAAAACGGAGACACGCTTTGGACCCGCCGACTGGGCACCGAAACCATTGATCAGCCCGAAAAAATAATTTGCCTCAACAACCGGCACATTTTAATGATGGGGAAAACCGGTAGCGGCGACAACGAAAAAGTGCTGCTGATAAAATCGGATGAAACAGGCAACGAACTTTGGAGACAAACCCTGAATGATGGTGCTTTTTATAAAGCGGACGATATTTCGCCCTTGCCCGACAATGGTTTTATGGTTGCAGGAGCAAAAAGCAGCGACCCTTTAACACCGCATCTTTGGATGGCCAAAATGGATGAAAACGGAAATATAGCTTGGGAACACACATTTATTGAAGACACAAAAGGTTGTTTGGCTTCCGTAAAGCAGCTTCCAACCAGCGACTTTATTTTAAGCGGCCAGCTAACCGGCGCGGTTGAAAACGATTGCGATATCGTGGTCATTCGTACCAACAGCGAAGGAAAGGAAATCTGGAACAACCGGATAAAAGCGCCCAAGAGTAAAGAATGGCCCGAATGTGTTTGCTGCTCGCCCGACAGCTGTTTTGTCCTGGTTGGTTGGGCAGGCAAGTGCCTTAACGATATCAGCGACGAGAATCCGATTTTTGATTACGACCTGATGATCAAAAAAATAAACTGCGATGGGAAAGTTCTTTGGTCGAAAAGTATTGACGGCGAAGGTTCGGAAGGAGGGAATGCGGTCACTATCCGTCCTGACGGAAGATTCCTGGTAGCCGGAACAAAACTTACTTCCTTCTCAGGGAAAATAGGTCCCTGGCTGCTCGAAGTGGATAACCAGGGGAACATAGTGGACGAACTTCTGCTAAACATGCGACTTGACCAGGCCACCAAAGTCATCAATTGTTCCGACGGAGGTTTTGTGGTAATCGGCCCGGGCCTGCACGAAAAAATTAACTCTTACACCGATGGCTGGATAATGAAATTCAGTGGGATTTAAGTTTCGGAGACCTTAATCTTGCCGGCTTTTTTTATTAAAACCGGCCAACTTTAAATTCTCTTCAGAAAGTTTGGGTAACTTGTTCCGCATGAAAATTCTTATTGTGGAAGATGAGCCTGAATTGCGGGCCGAGATCAAAAATTTTCTTGATAAGGAGAATTATGTCTGCGAAACGGCGGGTACTTTCAGCGAGGCAGATGAAAAGCTGCAAGTTTATCATTACGATCTTGCTCTAATCGACATTACTCTGCCCGGAGGAACAGGTTTGCAGCTCATCGAAAATCTGAAAAACAACAACAATGACACTGGAATTATAATTATTTCGGCACGCAACTCGCTCGATGATAAATTGGCCGGGCTCGATCTGGGCGCCGACGACTACATGACCAAACCTTTTCATCTTTCAGAATTAAATGCCCGCGTTAAAGCTGTTTTGCGACGCCGGAAATTCGAAGGAGCCACTTCAATAATTTACAACGAAATAGAACTGCTCTCGGATCATGGGAAGGTTAAGATCCACGATAAAAATTTGGTACTAACCCGTAAAGAGTTTGAATTGCTCTTGTTTTTTATTTCGAATAAGAACCGGTTGCTCACCCGCGAATCGATTGCAGAACATCTTTGGGGCGATAACATCGACCTGGCCGATAATTTCGATTTTATTTACACACACATTAATAACCTGCGAAAGAAGATTTTGAAAAACGGCGGGAACGACTATATAAAAACGGTTTACGGAATTGGCTACAAATTTTCGGACGAATGAAACTACTGAGTAAATTAACAAACCGCTACTTAGGCTGGTCACTTTTAGTGATGGTGTTTCTGGGCGTTGTCATTTATTTCACGCTGTCGGTAATCATTAACCGCCAAATGGACGAGCGGCTGACACAAAACCTTCAAACAGTTGAGTTGCAATTGGCGCAGGAACCGGGGACGGTTTTTGTTGAACCGGTTGCCAAAGTTGAAAAAACCGGGAGAACCCCCGAAAGTATTGTTTTTTCCGACACTCTAATTTATAATGAAAATGAACGGGAATTAGAGGATTACCGGCAAATCAGAGCAGTGAAATATATCGGGGAAGATTCGTACAAAATAGTACTTCGACGATCGAAAATTGAATCGGAAGATTTTCTGACTACTTTGGCGCTTGTTACCATCCTTGGCATGTTTTTACTTTGGCTAATTCTATTCCTGGTAACCCGAAGTCTGGCCAAATCGCTTTGGAATCCCTTTTTTACCAATCTTAAACGTATCGAACAATTCTCGGCGAATGACCGGCAAGCGCTTCAATTTTCCGAAACCGGGATTTTTGAATTTGATCAGCTCAATGAAACCGTTAATCAATTAACCCGGCACATCGTCACTGATTTCCAGAACCAAAAACAATTTTCTGAAGATGTTTCACACGAGTTGCAAACGCCACTGGCAATTATCAGCTCACGCTTAGAGAACCTTCTGGGCAATCTTGGTTTAAACGAACACACCGAAACTTTAAACAGCATTTATACTTCAGTTCGCCGGCTTTCGAAACTCAACAAAGCAATGATCCTTTTGAGCAAAATTGAAAACAACCAATTCGCATCTGTAGAACAGACCAATCTGAAAATAATAGTAAACCAAAAACTGGAAGAATTTTCTGAACTCATCGCCCTAAAAAATCTTAAACTTAAACTCGATTTTAATACTGATTTTATCGTTCCAGTTCCAGAAGCACTATCCGAAATTCTGATCAACAACTTGCTTTCGAACAGTATTAATCATACTTCCGAAGGAGGAAGAATAAGTATAAGAAAATATGGCAAACAAATACAGTTTTGCAACACGGGAGCTGAAGAAATTGCCGACCCCAAGAAACTTTTTAATCGATTTTATAAAGCAGACCCAGCTAGCCAATCGGTGGGATTAGGACTGGCTATCGTAAAGAAAATCTGTGATTTGTACCATATCCAAATTCACTATCACTTTGCAGAGGGACAGCATTGTTTCGAGATTTCATCTGAAAATTAAACTTCAAAATCTCTTTAGATTCTGTTTCTACCTTTCCCTAAACAATTAAAATAATACCATTATGAAAC
>WOYI010638952.1_pt1 | contig 45279 bp, 51 predicted proteins | sample 6423411 | NCBI WGS metagenome assembly WOYI01 (sample SAMN13441803, study PRJNA592873) | oil field metagenome | biome: oil field; feature: oil-well bore; material: oil-contaminated soil; isolation source: oil-contaminated soil from oil-well borehole | place: Germany: Wietze | collected 2016-10-18 ... | reverse complement strand
AGCAGTTCGACAGGCTCACTGCAAAAGCAGTTCGACAGGCTCACTGCAAAAGCAGTTCGACAGGCTCACTGTCAAGGCATTGTCGAAGGATTGGCTCGCGGCGCTCCGATGTGATATACTTTATAGAAGGGGGTGAAAGGGTTCGACTTAGGGCAGTCGGGTAAAAACAGCATGCCGCGGAAGCAGGGTTGGCCGCGTAAAACAAACCTTGCAAACTACAAACGCTAACAACAGAATCAATGCGTTTAACACCGTTCCGGTAGTTCCTTTCGTGGGAACTATGGGAATGGCCCCAGTCTTAGCTAATTAATTAGCTAAGCCTCTCTGCGGGTTCCGCCTACGGCCTGTAAGAGAGCCTTAGTAGGCTGGCCCGGTTTTTCGCTCCCGGGAACCGGGCGAGATTAGGGAGCTGCGGTCCTTCAGGTCGTGTTTATCCGGACGGCTGGACTGAAGTTTGAAAGATAAACTAAGCATGTAGCGGTTTCTACCGGATTACTTAAGGACGCGGGTTCGATTCCCGCCACCTCCACCATGTTGTTCAGGGTGCCGTTTGGACGATCGGGCGAAAGACGATTCCCGCCCGGGCAAGCAAGCGGCACCTTTTCTTTCGGGCGCCGGCGAGTTTCGAGGAGCTCTCTGCCGGGCCTTGACATCGGGAAAGCTTCTTATTTTTTTGTTGACAAATGATACAAATATGATATCATTACATTGCCGTTAGGAAGGAGAAGAAGGTGAAACTCATTACGCGTGATACTGATTATGCGGTGCGGATTCTCTGCTATCTATCCGGTAAAAATGAGAGGACGGCCGTTGTTGAGATGGTGAGGGAGCTTAAGATTCCGGCGGCTTTCCTGCGGCGCATAGCGCAGCGTTTGTCCAGGGCCGGGATATTGACTTCCGTAAAGGGTTTTAACGGAGGTTTTACCCTCTCGGCTAAACCCCGGGATATAAGGCTGCTTGATGTGGCGGAAATTTTTCAGGGCAGTTTTAGTTTGAATGACTGTTTGTTCAAACGAAGGATATGCCCGGACAGGAAGACATGTTTTTTACGCCGGCAGATACTCGATATCGAAAAATATGTTTTGGAGAAATTCACGTCCTTGACCATTGGGGATATTCTGGCAGGAGGCAGTATCGATGGCCAAAAGAAAAATAATCAGGATAGACGAAGATAAATGTAATGGGTGCGGAGAGTGTCTGCCGAATTGTCCTGAGGGCGCGATTCAGGTGGTCGCCGGCAAGGCCCGTCTGATGTCGGATTTGTTCTGCGACGGTCTGGGGGCGTGTCTGGGCCATTGCCTTCAAGGGGCTATTAGTATCGAGACACGGGAGACCCAAGACTATGATGAAGAGAGAGTGATGGAGAATATTGCCGGGCAGGGAACGGAAGTGATCGCGGCCCATTTGAAGCATTTGCGTGAGCATGGCGAGCATGAATATATGCGGCTGGCGCTCGCGTTTCTGCGCGCTAAAGGGATACCGCCTCCCGCCGAAGCGACTGCCGGTCATGACCACGGCTCGTGTGGCTGTCCCGGAGCAAAGGTCATGGATTTTCGCCAGGAGCGGGGAAAAATACCGCGTCAGACAGCGGCGCGTCAAGGATCGCAGTTGCGGCAATGGCCTGTACAGATGGCTTTGGTGCCTGCTGAGGCCCCGTATTTTGACGGAGCCGACCTTTTGATTGCCGCAGACTGCGTGGGATTCGCCTGCGCGGATTTCCACCGGGACCTGCTTAAGGGCAGGATACTATTGGTCGCTTGTCCCAAACTGGACGATCTGCAGGCGCATAAAGATAAGATCAACAGGATTATCCGGCAGAACAGCCTAAAATCGGTCACGTATGCGCGCATGGAAGTGCCGTGCTGCGCCGGTTTAAAAGATATTATCCGGCGGGCGCTGGCGGATTGCGGTAAAACGGATATCCCGTTCAACGAGGTGGTCATCGGTATCAAGGGTGAAAGGTTGTGATGTTCGATAAATGTCCGGGTCAAGATAAACGCAATCTGAAGATAGAGAAGGTCAAGTGCGTCTCGTGCGGTTATGAGGCGGAGATATTCTCCGATGAAGTGAAGGTCCGTTGTCCTGGGTGTAAGAATGATATCTGCCGCCAACGGTTGCCGTCGTGCGTGGACTGGTGCAAGCATGCGCGGGAATGCCTGGGTCCGGAGAGATGGAAACAACTAAAAGGAGGGGAATGATGTTTTGTTATCAATGCCAGGAAACTGTTAAAAACACCGCTTGCACCGTCAAGGGCGTGTGCGGCAAGAACGAAGGCACCGCTAATTTACAGGATCTGTTGATCAATGTCCTGCAGGACGCTTCGGCTTATGCCGAAAGCGCGCGAACAGGATTTGACCGCCGACAGGGAGAATTCGTCTGCCGCGCTTTGTTCGCCACGATCACCAACGCTAATTTCGACGACGATGTGATCGTAGATTTGATCAGGCAGGCCTCCGAGCGGCTGCCGGGGTGCGCCGGCTGGAAAGAGCCGTCGAAAGAAGCGCTGTATGAGAAAGCCAAAGACGTCGGCATCCTGAGTTACAGCAGCAATGAGGATACCCGATCGCTTAAAGCGCTTCTTTTATACGGTACCAAAGGTATTGCCGCGTATGCCGAGCACGCCGCTGTGTTGGGTTTTTATGACAAGGACATTACAGGTTTTCTGGCGCGGGCCCTGTCTTCGCTCAAGAAAGATCTCTCCGCAGAAGTGCTGACCGCTCTTGTCCTGGAGGCGGGACAAACAGCGGTCAAGGCTATGTCTCTTCTGGATGAGGCCAATACCAAGACTTACGGCCATCCTGAAGCGACCCAAGTCAATATCGGGGTGCGTAAGAATCCGGGTATTCTCATCTCCGGACACGACCTCAAGGATATGGAGGAACTGCTTCAGCAGGCCGAGGGCACAGGCGTGGATATTTACACCCACGGCGAGATGCTTCCGGCGAATTATTATCCAGCGTTCAAGAAGTTTAAGCATTTAGTGGGGAATTACGGAAGTTCCTGGTGGCATCAGAATCAGGATTTTGAGACGTTCAACGGGCCGGTCCTAATGACCACCAATTGCATCATCCCGGTCAAGAATTCCTATAAAGACAGGATATTTACCACAGGCGTAACAGGTTATCCCGGAGTAAAACATATCCCTGCCCGCCGGGACGGTAAGACGAAGGATTTCTCCGAGATCATCGCTTTGGCCGGGAAATGTCCAGCGCCTAAAGAGATCGAGACCGGAGTCATTGTGGGCGGTTTTGCCCATAACCAGGTGCTCGCGCTTGCCGACAAAGTCGTTGCCGCCGTTAAATCCGGTGCTATCAAGAGGTTTGTGGTCATGGCCGGCTGCGACGGCAGGCAGGCCTCCCGCGCTTATTTCACGCAGGTGGCGGAAGCGCTGCCTAAAGACACGGTTATTCTCACTGCCGGATGCGCGAAGTACCGCTATAATAAGCTCGATCTGGGTGAGATCGAAGGTATTCCCCGGGTGCTTGACGCCGGCCAGTGCAATGATTCCTATTCGTTGGCAGTGATAGCGCTCAAGCTCAAAGACGCCTTCGGATTGAAGGATATCAATGATTTGCCTATTTCTTTTGATATCGCCTGGTATGAACAAAAGGCGGTAGCGGTGCTCTTGGCGCTGTTGTATCTGGGATTTAAGGGCATACGCCTCGGGCCCACTCTGCCGGCATTCTTGTCGCCCAATGTCGTCAAAGTGCTGGTGGAGAAGTTCGGCATCAAACCGACGGAAGAAGTTCAGGCCGACATCCAGGCCATGATGTCCGGCTCATAAAAACAGACGGAGGTTTTTTATGCTATCTGTACTCGAAGGGATCCCGTATCAAGCTGACGGTATGGGTAAACGCAAACTTGTCGATGAGAAGCATTTGTTGGTTATGCAAATCGCCTTAAGGGCGGGGCAATCGGTCCCTCGGCATAACGTTAATTCAAACGTGCACCTTCTGGTTTTGAGCGGCGAGGTAGCGGTAACTATAGACAACGGCGGTCAAATGCTCAAGCAGGGAGATCTTTTACCGGTCGCGTTCAAGTCTTCCATGAGCATAAAGAATCTTAGGGAGCAAGAAGCGACCTTTCTTGTCATCAAGGCTCCGAATCCCGGTGAAACGCAAAAATGAACAAAAGGGAGAGGAGCGCTTCGCCGTCAAAGCCGAAATAAGCCGAAACAAAAATATACCCAAGATTATCCAGAGATGTTATAATACTGCGGATTCGCAAGAGATTGGAATCCTGTGGTTTCTAAGGCGGCCTTTTCGGGTAGAACTTTGTTGATGCAGGAAAAACTGCGCTCGCGTCTCCGCAGTAGAAGATATCTGGCAAATGCGCCGCGCCCGGCCTAAGCGGGCAGCTCTTAAGTCAGGGCTCCCTCGAGAGTTTTAAGGCAGTGTATGGCGTTAAATCATAACCGCAAGCGAAAAAGAAACCCCGGCGCCTGTCCAAAGTAGTTCGATAGGCTCACTACCAAGGCTTGTCGAAGGAACAGCCCGGGAAGCTTCATTTATGCCTTTAGACAAGACAGGTAACTATTATTCGTCCCGTTTCCTCAAGGCGGTTTTTTGCGTCGTCTGTTCGGTATTATCGGCGGCCGTGATCTACGGCTGCGCCACGGTTTCTCCGGGAAGCAAAACGGTATGCCGTATTTCGGGAATAGACTATGTATCGCTGGTCTCGGTTTGCTCCTCGGCCGGAGTCAAGGCCGAATACGACGCTTTTTCCGGCAAGGCCCGTCTTTTTAACAATAAACATGAAATCGTTCTGCGTGCCGGAGACGATGCCATGCTTTACGACGGCGAGTTGCGGCATCTTTCGCGCGTTTTGCAGGTGCACCGCGGTTCGCCTGTGGTCGCCTCTTCCTGCGTTGAGCAGCTGATGCTTCTTTTCGGGCCGGCCGGTACGGCAATAACGGAGAAAAAGCCCGTTTTTCACGGCATAAAGAAGGTTGTCATAGATCCGGGGCACGGAGGATATGACCCGGGGGCCATAGGCCGCAACGGCCTGAAGGAAAAGACGGTAACTCTGGATGTCGCCAAACGCCTGACTTCCATACTGCGTGGTTCGGGAGTGGATGTGGTGATGACGCGTTCCACGGATGTCTTCATCCCGTTGGAACGCCGCGTGGAGATCGCCAACGCATCCGGCGCTGATCTTTTCATCAGCATCCATATAAACGCCAGCCGTCAGCGCAGCCTGAACGGCTTCGAGGTTTATTACGTTTCTCCGCAGGTAAACGATTATAAACGCGCCAGGGAAGCCGCCGGAGAGTATTCGCTGCGTCTGCCGGAAGAGGAGGAGAAGGGTCTTCCTTATGACGTCAAACGGATACTTTGGGATATGTTCTATTCTTACAGCCGCGCCGAGTCTTCAGCCCTGGCAGGGCACATCTGCGACAAGATCGCCTGTGAGATGAAGATGAAAATACTCGGCGTCAAGAATGCCCGTTTCCATGTGCTTCGCGGCGCAAACATGCCGGCGGTGCTCATAGAAGCGGGGTTCGTCTCCAATCCTTCCGAAGAGGCGCAGTTAAGGAATTCGCGTTACCGACAGCGGCTGGCCGAGTGCATCGCGCGCGGACTGGAGAGCTACACGGCCGAAAACATGGTCTGTTCGGAATGAGCAAGGGTTTGTCTTCGGGAAGCGGAGAACATAAACGGCGCTTATCATCAAGAGATGAGCGAGCCGAATTGATTGAAAGGAATGCGGCGTGAAAAGAGCCATCGGGGTTTTTGATTCGGGGGTCGGAGGTCTTACGGTGGTAAAGGAGCTTTCTCGCCAGATGCCGTCGGAAGATATCGTTTACTTCGGCGACATCGCGCGCGTGCCTTACGGCATAAAATCGCAGGAAACCGTCATCAGGTTTTCCATCGAGAACACCCTTTTCCTTCTGAAGCAGAACGTCAAGCTGATATGCGTCGCCTGTAATACCGTTTCCAGTCTCGCGCTGCCGGTGATCCGGCACCATTTTCGCGTTCCCATCGTCGGCGTTATCTCCCCCGGCGTCAGGGAAGCGGTTTACGCCACGCGCAGCAAGCGCATCGGGGTCATCGGCACCGCCGGCACCATCAGAAGCCGCGCCTACGAGAAGGAGATCAAGCATCTCGACCCGGCCGTAAAAGTGACTGCGCTGCCCTGCCCGCTTCTCGTGCCGTTCGTGGAAGAAGGCTGGTTGAACGGGGAAGTGGTGGAAAAGGTGGTGAGGCATTACATGCAGCCGCTGAAGAAGGCAGGGGTGGACACCGTGGTGCTGGGGTGCACCCATTACCCGTTGCTTAAACCTATGCTCAAGAAAGTGCTCGGACCGGAGGTTACGCTGATAGACTCGGCGAAACAGGTGGCCATAGAGGTAAAAAAGATACTCGCCGCCGACGGGGAACTAAACTGCGGGGCGAAGGCGGGCAGGAATAGGTTTTACGTCAGCGACAATCCTCAATGGTTCAGCAGTCTGGCGAAACGATTTCTGGGGAAGAAGGTCGACGACGTCAGCAAGGCGGTAACTTTTTAATCAAACCGCAAAAATCACCGGCTTTCAAGCCGGTTTTACCGTTACCGAAGAAGGATATAATTCCATGTATACAATAAAAGTGGAAGGTCATTTCAGCTCCGCGCACAACCTGCGCGGATACAAAGGTAAATGCGAATCGCTGCACGGGCACAACTGGAAGGTCGAGGTCGCCGTTACCGCCGCCGGCCTGGACTCCTGCGGAATGGTGATGGATTTCAAGACGCTGAAGCAGGAGCTTGAGGGGCTGCTTTCCGAACTCGACCATAAATATTTGAACGAGATGCCGTATTTCAAAGAGGTTAATCCGACCTCGGAAAACATCGCCGGATATATTTACGCTTCCTTGAAGAAAAGTGTCTCCGGTTTGAGTTCCGTGCGCGTCTGGGAGTCGGAAAACTCCTCGGCTACGTATTATGAGTAAGAAACGCGCGGTAGTATTGCTTTCCGGGGGGATGGATTCGGCGGTGGCGTTTTACCTGGCGCTAAACCGGGGGTTCAGCTGTCTCTGTTTGAGTTTCGACTACGGTCAGAGGCACGTCAAGGAGACCGCCGCCGCGGCGCGTTTGGCCAAATCGGCGGGGTGTCTACAGCGGACCGTTAAATTAAGGCTATCGGGCAAGGATTCGGCGCTTATGCGCGGGAACGCGTCCCTGACGCGCGGCTTGCGGAAGAAGGGCGGCGTTATCCCGTCCACTTACGTGCCGGCGAGGAACATCGTTTTCTTAAGCTGCGCGCTTTCCATAGCAGAGGCGGAGGGGGCGGGGGACATTTTCATCGGCGCGCACGACCAGGATTACAGCGGTTACCCGGATTGCCGTCCTGAGTTTTTCGAGGCGTTTCAGGCCGCCGCCGACCTGGGAACAAAGGCTGGCTGCGAAGGCCGGCCGGTGCGCTTGAACGCGCCGCTTCTGGGCTTAAGCAAAAAAGAGATAGTAGTGTTAGGTTTCCAACTCGGCGTCCCTTTTCAACTTACCTGGTCGTGTTATAAAGGCGGAGATAAACCGTGCGGCAGATGCGAAAGCTGCCTTTACCGGGCAAAAGGCTTCGCCGAGGCGGGGATAGAAGATCGGGCGTTGTTCTAAATGCAGGTTTCGGACGCCGGGTTCTCGGTTACAACAGGGATCTGGAGGCTGTATTTCAGCCTGGAGGTTTTAATGGGCGGGAAGATAGTTGAAGTCTTCGACAGCGTGCAGGGGGAAGGTATTTACCTCGGGGAGCGCCAGCTTTTCGTGCGTTTCTACGGATGTAACCTGCATTGCAGGTATTGCGATACTAAACCTGATTCTTATCTGGAATACGAGCCGGAAGAGCTCTTCCTGGAGTTGCAGCTTTATCCCAAGGGGTACCACTCGGTTTCTTTTACCGGAGGTGAGCCTTTGATGCAGCACGATTTCCTGAAATCGGTAATGCGGCTCAACCGTATGGCCGGGATGGTCAATTACCTGGAGACCAACGGCACCCTGCCCGAGGCTTACGAGGAGGTACAGCATTTCGTGGATATAATTTCCATGGATATCAAACTGCCGAGTTCCACCGGTCAGCAGGACTTTTGGAAAGAGCACAAACGTTTCCTGGCGCTGGCGGACAATAAAGAGGTTTTTCTTAAAGCCGTGGTTTGCGAAGGAACTCTTGAGACCGACCTTTTGAAGATAATAGACCTTATGAAGAGCGTCAACCGTTCGCACACACTTGTGCTTCAGGGGGACAGCAGCGCTGCCTCCGTGGGGAAGATCGGCGAAAAGATGGAAAAGTTCAAGGCGGTGTGCACCGCGAAAGATATAATCACCTGCGTCATACCGCAGGTGCATAAAAGCGCGGGGGTAAGATGAAGAAGAACGTTTCGCCGACTTACGAAGGATTACAGGAAAAAGTCCGGCAGCTCAAGACGCCGGAGATAGAGGTCTGGGAGAATAAGTACCCGGAGAAGATATACACGGTCCAACTGGACATACCGGAGTTCACCTGTATCTGCCCCAAGACAGGGTTGCCTGATTTCGCGGTCATCACTATCGAGTATTCTCCCGCCAGGTTCTGCGTGGAATTGAAGTCGTTCAAGATGTATACTATTTTTTACCGTAATATCGGGATATTCCACGAGCACCTGGTGAACCGGATACTGGAAGATTTTACTTCCGCCTGCAAGCCGCGCTGGGCGAGAATATCAGCTCAATTCAACGCCCGCGGCGGCATAACTACCAGCGTCACAGCCGAATACGGGCGCAAGAACGGAAGGTCCGGCAAATGAGGAAAATACCTGCGGTAATGATAACGGACACCGTGGCGGAATTGTGCGCGCGGGCCAATATCATTTTAAGACAAGACGTTCTGGTTTTACTGCGTTCCGCGCGCAAAAAAGAGAAAAACGGCCTCGCCGCAGCCGCGCTGGATGCCGTGCTGGAGAACGCCCGCGCCGCCGCCGCGGAAAGAACGCCGCTTTGTCAGGATACCGGCCTGCCTTACGTTTTTCTGGAGATAGGGCAGGGTGTTCTCATAACAGGCCTGAGGCTGGATGCGGCCGTCAATAACGGAGTGAAACGCGGATACGCTTACGCTTCCTGCCGGGAGTCGGTGGTGTCCCATCCATTATCGCGCTCCGGCAGTTCTTACGCCCCGGCCGTTATACATACGGATATAGTCCCGGGCAGCAGGGTGCGCGTCACGGTTTTCCCCAAGGGGTTCGGTTCGGAAAACAAGACCGCATTGAAGATGTTCAGGCCCACAGAAAGTGTCGATGAGATCGTCAACTATGTTGTTACCTGTGCGGCCGAAGCCGGAGCGGACGCCTGTCCGCCGTACATAATCGGCTGCGGCATAGGCGGAGGGGCGGACACGGCTTGTTTACTGGCAAAGAAATCCCTGCTGCGCGACGTCCGCAGGCGTAGCCCCGACCGGTTATTGCACAAAATGGAAAAAGAGATATTGCGTAAAGTCAACCGCCTCAACATAGGCCCGATGGGGCTGGGAGGCAGATGTACGGCACTGGCGGTGAACATAGAAGCCTCTCCCACTCATATCGCCGGCCTGCCGGTAGCGGTGAATATAAGCTGCCACGCCTTGAGAAGTGCCTCGGCGGTGATCTGACGGGATACAATGATGCGAAAATTAATTACACCGCTTACGAAAGAAAAAATCGCAGGGCTCAAGGCCGGAGAACAGGTCTTGCTTAGCGGGATTATTTACACTGCGCGCGACCAGGCGCATAAGCTGATTGCCGCGGCATTGTCCAAAGGCAGGAAGCCGCCGGTGGAACTTTCCTCTTGCGTAATTTATTATTGCGGACCGTCCGGGACGCCCGAGGGTAAAGTGATCGGTTCCTGCGGGCCGACCACCAGCAGCAGGATGGACGCCTTCGCGCCTCTACTGCTGGAGGCGGGTGTGAGCGCGATGATCGGCAAGGGCGGGCGTTCGGAAGAAGTGGTCAGGGCAATAAAACGCCGCAAGGCGGTTTATTTTACCACTTACGCCGGCTGCGGCGCACTGCTGGCAAGAACGGTGCGCAAGGCCGAAGTTGTCGCTTATCCTCATCTGGGGCCGGAGGCGGTCTATCGGCTGGAGGTAGAAGATTTTCCTCTGGTCGTCGCTATAGATTCTTCCGGGAGAAAGCTAAAGGGATTTTAACGAACCGGTATAAAGGCCGGCTGGAATTATGCTAAGAAAGGATATTCGGAATAAATGGCTACCAGGATAGACGGCAGGACGGCCGAAGCTTTGCGCGGCATCACGGTCACCAGGAACTGTAATAAATACGCTGAAGGTTCGTGTCTGATAGAACTGGGCAACACCAGGGTTATCTGCACCGCCTCCATAGAGGAGATGGTGCCGCTTTTTCTCAAAGGCAGCGGCAAAGGCTGGATTACCGCCGAATACGGAATGCTGCCTCGTTCCTGCGGCAAACGCATCCCGCGCAACAAGGATTCCGGCAGGACTTACGAAATACAGCGTTTGATAGGGCGATCCCTGCGTTCCGTGGCGGACATGACTATGTTCGGCGAACGCACCATCTGGCTGGACTGCGACGTTCTGCAGGGCGACGGCGGCACAAGGACCGCCTCTATTACCGGGAGTTTCATCGCCCTGGCTGACGCCATGAATATCTTGAAAGAAAAGGGAGTAATTTCGTCGGTACCGCTGAACGATTTTCTGGCCGCCACCAGCGTCGGCATTGTCGGCGGGGAACTTATGCTCGATCTTTGTTACGAAGAGGATTCGCGCGCGGAAGTGGATATGAACATAGTAATGACCGGGGACGGCAGGTTTATCGAGATACAAGGTACTGCCGAGCAGAAGCCTTTCTCTAAAGAGACGATGGACAAGCTGCTCGTCTTGGCCGGAAAGGGGATTAGCGAGCTCATCGCGATCCAGCGTAATGCGCTGAAGGGAATATTGTGAAACGGGTTGAAGTGTTGGTGGCGACGAAGAACGCCAAGAAACTCTCCGAGATCAAGGAATTGCTGAAAGGACTGCCGGTAAAATTGACCTCACTGGCCGATTACCCGCGGGCTCCTCGCATAATCGAGAACGGAGACACTTTCGCCGATAACGCCGGAAAGAAGGCGTTGAAAATAGCGGCTTTTAGCGGCAAACTCACCGTGGGCGAGGATTCCGGCCTTTGCGTGGACGCGCTGCGCGGCGCTCCCGGCGTGCGCTCGGCGCGTTTTTCCGGCAGCGGCAAGGACGATGAGGCCAATAATCGTAAGCTCCTCCGCTTGCTTAAGGGTGTGAAACCCCCGGACCGCGGCGCGGGATACGTCTGCGCCGTGGCGATCGCTGACAAAGACGGTATGCTGGCAATTGTGGAAGGGACTTGCCGCGGCAGGATAGCCTCGCAGCCCGCCGGCTCCAGCGGCTTCGGTTATGACCCGCTCTTTCTCATCCCGCGTTACGCCAAGACCTTCGCGCAGCTGGGAGAGAAGGTCAAGCATACCATGAGCCACCGTTACCGCGCCCTGAAAAAAGCCGCGCCGGTGCTGAAGAGATATATTGAATTAAATTGTAAACAGAGCAATCGAAAATCGAGAATCGAGTGAAGAACCGATAATAACGGGCGTGTTCCGCCACTGGAACCTCGGCGGGCTTACTTGATAAAAAATAACGGGGCGTGGCTCAGCTTGGCTAGAGCGCCTGCTTTGGGAGCAGGAGGTCACAGGTTCAAATCCTGTCGCCCCGATTGATATTGGCAATACCGCAAGTATATAGTTGCCGAAGGATGAAAAACGAGATACGAGATAAAGTTCATCCTTTTAAAGTTTGAAAATCGAAATTAGACCGTCCGCCACTGAAGCCTTGGCGGACTCCGAGCGCTGAAATAATAATTTACAGCGCACCAATTTGTCCCTGTAGCTCAGGTGGATAGAGCAACTGCCTTCTAAGCAGTGGGTCGCGTGTTCGAGTCACGCCAGGGACGTTTTTCTTGGTTCTTGAGCCATGAGACTATTTCTAAAAATACTTTTTACGGTTCTCGTCGTTTTTCTTGCCGTTGTCGTTTTTTATTATCTCTTCCTTTTATCCAACGCCGGTAAAGTGATCACCGGCGTCCTGCGTTCCTGTACCGGCAGCGAAGTCACTTATCGGTATTACCGCGTCACCCCGTCTTTGCTGGTAAAGATGGAAGAGATCAAATCCGGCGAGGTATCCATACAATCTCTTGTCTGCCGGATCAATCCCGTCGGTATCCTTTCAAAGGGGGTGCTTATAGACAGACTGGAATTGAACGGCCCGGAGTTCTATTTTCATAAAGAACCCGGCGCTTATTCCGCTTTGTCCGCCGGCAAGCCTTCCGGAAGCGTCCTTTCTTTGCCCGATGTCCGCTGGCTGAAGCATATAGTGTTCACCATTAAGAAACTCTCCATCAAAGACGGTATCGTCCATTTCAGCGACGCACCGGGAGGCAAGGCGCTCAAGCTGAAGGTGAACAAGTTCTTTTTGAACGCCGTAAACGTCGCTTTCCCCCCTCAAGACCAGGATATTGTATTTAAAATAGGAGGGAAAGTCCCTTGGGAGAGTTTACCTGATTTGGGCATACTTGAAGGCCGGGGCAGGGTAAACTGGGTCAGGAAGGATATCAACGCCGAATTCAAAGTGCAAGATATCGACGCGGTCTTCTTTTATCCGTATTACGACAAATGGGTAAATCTGGAGAAAACCCGCATAGAACAAGCCAGGCTCGCTTTCTCATGCGAACTGAACGGCCGGGACAATAAGGTGGCGGCCAAGTGCCGTCTGGAGCTTAGCGATATGCATTTCAAGCCGTACCAGGAAGGGGAGAAGCCCAAGATGAGTGACAAGCTGGCCCAGGCAGTCCTGGATATATTCAAAGGGGAAGATAACAAACTTAAATTAGATTTTAGCATATATACTACTCTGGATCAGCCGCGTTTCGGTTTGCAGAACATAAAGAGCGTGGTTGAGGAGAAGATAGAGCGCGCCAGGCCGCTGGATAAGTTCCGGCCGTCGGATGCCGTATCATTATCCCGCACAATAGTGCAAGGGACATTCAAAGGAGTCAATGATCTTTCCAAAGCGGTTATCTCCGGGGTCAGCGGTATAGGTAAGGCGTTCAGAACCATCTTTAATGTATGTACAAAGAAAGAGTAAATAACCGCTTTGCAAAAGTGTTTAGGGGATAAAAAAATGCTTCCCAAATAAATATTTTGTGATAAAATAACTAAATCGTCAATTAACCTAAGGAGGGAACAGATGAAAAGCCAATTTTTCACAGCCTTACTGGCTGCTGCATTCTTAGTTGCAGGATGCAACGTGCAGCAAGAACAAGGAGGCGAAGCAGCGGACAAGAGCTCAACCACTATGGTGAGCGAAGCCCAGAAAGCGGAAGAGACTACCGCCTCTGACGTCAAAAGCGCCGTTGACAGCAGTACCAAGTCTCTGGAGGATTCTGTAAGTGAAGTAAAAGAAGCCGCGCAGGAAATGGCCGGCGAATTGGAAGATGCGGCAAAAGACGCCGAGAAAGCGCTCAGCAGTTCTTATTCCGATTTCCAGTCCAACAACATCCAGCAGTTTGTAGTTTACAAGGACAAGAACCACAAGGACAATCATTATATTCCCTCCGGATGGATGGGGGATTACGGCGACGTGCAGATGGATGAACAGTCGGCCGAGAATCCGCATTCCGGCAAGCATTCGCTTAAGTTCACCTATACCGCCAAACAAACCCAGTACCAGGGTTGGGCCGGTATTTACTGGCAGAATCCGCCTAACAACTGGGGCAGCAAAAAAGGCGGTTTTAACCTGACCGGTATGACCAAACTCGTCTTCTGGGCCAGGGGAGAAAAAGGCGGAGAGATTATACAGAAGTTCGTGGTCGGCGGCATCCAGGGCGCTTACCCGGATAGCTGCGCAGTGGAAATGGGACCGGTTACGCTTACCAATGAGTGGAAAGAATACAGCATAAATCTCGCCGGTAAGGATCTTTCCTATATTAACGGCGGGTTCGCCTGGACCACCAGCGCCGAATTGAACCCGGACGGCTGCGTCTTCTATATAGACGACATCTTCTATGTCGCCGATGAGACCGTCCAGCCCGAGGGCAAGAAGGTAGAAGAGATGCCGTTCATTGTCTATATCGACAAGGGATCGGTGAATAACCATTTTATCCCTTCCGGATGGATGGGCGACTACGGAGATCTCAAGTATGATTCCGCCAGTTCCGACAATCCGCATTCCGGCGTCTCCTGCCTGAAGATAACCTATGGCAACAAGGCGAGCCAGGGAGCGCGCTGGGCGGGTATGTATTGGCAATATCCCGCCAATAACTGGGGGAATATGGATATTTCCTACAACCTTTCTAAGGCTACCAAGCTCACTTTCTGGGTCAGGGGCGATAAGGGCGGGGAGCGTATAGAGGAGTTTAAGATGGGCGGTATCACCGGTGAATATCCTGATTCGGATTCTGCCGGCATAGGCCCTGTGGTACTTACCACCCAATGGCAGCAGTATACCATCGATTTGCAGGGGAAAGACCTTTCCTCGATCATCGGCGGTTTCTGCTGGGCGTCCAACATAGATGTCAATCCGGATGGAATAGTCTTCTACCTGGATGATATCCAGTATGAATAATTCCCGGTTATTCTGGGAAAGCAACAGTTAAGTCTGCACCGGAAGGGCGGGAAACCGCCTTTCCGGTGTTTTTAAATCAAGCCGCAGAGATTTTCGACTTTCAACTGTGTTATACCTTTGCCGAATGGATTTTTCAGTATCTTGCGGCACGGGGTTGATTTATCGCTCCTGGTTCCAAAGCGTGGTAGAATGAAAAACAATGGTCAGAGTGCTGATCAGCAAGAGGAGAGCGATGAAACAATTCATCATCTTGTTTTTCGCGGTGGCTTTGGCGGTGGTCAGCTGGTTTTTTATCGGGCCGTTGATAGAGAAAGCGCCGGTGTTCAACCAAGACCAGCAGAGCGTAGATTTCATAAACCGCCGTCTTTCCCTATCCAATATAGATCTGGAAAAAGAGCTGGCTTTCTTCCTGGCAAAGCAGTTTGGAATATTCGAGGGTTCTTTTGAGATAGTAGATATAGTCAACCTGAATACCACCGGTATCACCGGCACCGATTACCTGCTTGTGACTTTCAAGGCGCCGGACGGCAGGTTCTGCCAGGTGTCCGTGGCGCGCGGGGCCGGACCGAAGGCGGAGTGGGAAATACTACCGGAGAGCTTCAGCGTCTCGCAATTCGCCTCGTACCAACCGATAATGCCTGTATGGATGAAAGACCTGGGCATAGCTCCGGAACAATTGGATGAGTATTACCGCGTTCATCCCGAGGCGATAGCGCTGGGGGAGAAGCTGTTCAGAGACCACCAGACAGGCGGCTACACACTGCCGACTGACTGGTTCCAGACGGTCAAATCTGTGCACAAACCGTATTCTATCGTCCTGAACCAGGAGCATAAGATAACGATAAACCCTAACATGGTCGCCGGCACCCAGACGGATATGATAAACTCGTATTGGAAATCGGATTACCCTTCCGGCAACATAGGCCCGGGATACAGGGCTTATTTGTATGGTAAAATAAAAGGCAGCGAATGAAGCCTCGCGGGTTGCTCCTGATTACGTTCGTAATAAGTGCCTGTTGTCCCTGCGCCGACGAAGTATAACCGTCTTCCGCTTTACAAAACTACCGGGATAGATTATAATACCTCTCTCTATGGTGGGTGTAGCTCAGTGGTAGAGCACTTGACTGTGGCTCAAGACGCCGCGGGTTCGAACCCCGTCACCCACCCCAAATGTAACCCTCATACGAACACGGACTCAAACGAGTCGCAAACGTATGAGGGTTTTTCTTTTTCTGAGGTAGAAAGAGGCATAAATTCCTCAGAAATGGTTGATTTCGTGAAATATATACAGAAATATGAGGATATTCAACCAAGAACCTATTGGTACGAAACACCCTTCTACAAAATTCTCCGTAACGCCCGGCAAAAGTTCTGCCTAGGAAATCGTCCTGAAGATATAGCGCATGTGGTTACAATCGGGAAAAAGACCTGGGAGAAGCATTTAGCTTATCTTAACCGTTTAGAGCGTTTCCCCCTTGATAAAGCTGAATATTACATAAGACTAAAAGAATCTCACGGTATTAATAGTGTCAGGGGATTATGTGAATTTACGGGTGAAGATTGGTCATATATTGCTAAAATCTTAAGAACCATAGAACTCTCAGAATCAATCAAGAATTTCCTGCGAAACAATAAGAATAACCCCGCCATTCTTCAGTTTTTCCATCTGCGAAGATTACTTGATATTGTGCGACAAGGCGGAGAACGTCTGCAATTGAGTAGGTTTAGAGAATTCATGCAGGAATTTGAAGAGAGTAAATTAGGATTGGTGATGGAATGATTCCTACAGGTATATCTCCTACAGAAGCGGCATTTGAGGTTATCGGTTTGGTTAATGCTAAATCAATAATGGATTTTCTATTTTTTAATACCAGGATAGGCGCAGCCGTTTTTCTTATAGGGCTTTTGATTTCTTTATGGCGATCCGTAAGGGAGACGCATTTTTCAACTCTCTGGAGTTATTTAATTAAATTCTGCATTATTTTATTCATTTTTATTAAGCCCATGGGGAGTCTTGAAAATGCCACCTCAACCATGGAAGCCGGCGGTTGGGAAGGAACTACTACCCAGGGAACCTTAAAAGGCACCTTTATTGATTCCGGTAAGACCAGTACCGGATCCTTAGGGCTTCTCACAATTAGCCAGGGATATAATGCGATTGTTTACGGCACTATAAGCGCCATTACCGCGGTTACTCAGCAGAAAGATTTCAACTACTTAAATAATCCTTTTATCGTGAACAAAGTATCTATGTATCTGCAACATTTTAGCAGCGAAGGCATTAAGAAAAATAATGTTCTGAAGAAGGATCTCGAAGAATTCCTCAAGAATGACTATCCGCAGACTTTGGGAAGAATGCTTAATAATGGCAACACGCAGAGCAAAATAACCAAGAAATGGTGGCCTGGAGATGAGGACGTAATAGCTAACTACGATTTGGATCAAAGAAAACGTTGGGAAGATTTGGATTCAAGGTTAACCGAATACATAAAAACGGAAATGAACAAATTGGGCAATGAAGGCCTGTTTGACAGTCTTATAGATTATACGGCAATAAAGATAAAGCTTCTGGCAAGTCATACTGAGAAGTCAGCAATAGATGTGGTCTCGAATATTACAGGTTACGGTATAGAACCTAAGGCTGCCCGGTTTAGTTGGATGATGAGGCAGCCGGCCGGTTGGCTCGCCTATTTTGCATCGCTTGTAGGGCAGTTCTTTTCAACCACATTGGCTGAGTTTATGATCAAAGCCTTGCCGTACTTACAGGGATACGCGGTAATGATTATCTACAGCCTATTTCCTTTTACTTTATTGCTATGTCTTTTGTTTGGGACTTTTAGCATCTTGAAAGAATACTTCATATATCTTTTTTGGGTGAAATCATGGGTTATTGTTTGGGCGTTGATTCATTATTCCGTTGTCTATATGTCTACCCTGCAGGCAAGCCTTGCTTCCGGTACCAGTTCTTGGTTTTTTGAGAAGCCTTATTTTAATACGGTAACAGGTGTCCTTCTGGTAATGTCTCCCGGGATAGCCTGGTTTATGACTAAAGGTGTCTTATCCGGGATTGGAGAAGCTGCCACTGCTTTGACTATTCATGCGGATAAAGGGATGGGCAAAGTAGGATCTAAAATAGGAGTATAGGTGGATAGACTAATTAGCAAATTAATTTTCAAGAAATTGGCAGAGGGGTGCGAATTCTTTGAATTTGGCCGCGCTAATTACTTTGTGAATTATTCTCGGAGCAGTTCGTTTACCCCCAAGCACTTAAAGTTATTTGCGTGCGGTATGCCTGCCGGCACTTTACTCCACAACCCCCTCGAAGGCTACCGCACGCTCTTTCCAATCAAAATCACCCAAACAACCACTTTACTCACAAAACCCACAAGGCTGGGCGGGGACAGAAAGGAAGAATCATGAAAAGAGGAAGATTAACCAAGGAAGAACAGACACAGAGAATCAAAGCATTGCTTATTTTTATTTATACCTTTCGGTATGCAACAAGGAAGCAATTGGAGATGTTTATCCAGGTGATAATGAATCTATCTTTTACGCGGTGGCTCATAGATCATTCTTTTGAAGAAGGGTTTATAAACGCGTATTACGAGCCTTTGTTTAAGACAAGAATCTATTATTTAACCTATAAAGGCAAGGAAATGATCTGCGATCAAGTTATGGTTGAGCATTATTGCTTTGAAAAGGCTCATGCAGGCTTAAATACTTTTATCCACCATAACAGTATGATAGAAGCCTTTTTTCTCCTTAGAAGCCATCTAAACATCAAAGAATGGGTGCCGGAATCGGCTTTGCGGCAAGGCAAGAAAAGCGGGGAAAAGATACCGGATGGTTTAGTAAGCTTTGCAAACGGGATAAATGCGGCTCTGGAGGTAGAAACCCGCTATAAAAAATTGGGTGTTTTGAGGAGTTTTGTTAAGAAATACCGCTACGATATCGAAAAGATCAGCAGATATCATTGTGTTTTGATGATTGCTTCCAGCCGGCTTAACTATGACGGGTTAAAGACGCGTTTATATAACATCGCTCCGGAATTCTGCTCAAAGGCTTTTATTCTGGCTGATATGGGTATGCTTGAACTGGGAATGTGCTTCTATCAGGGCAAGCTGATACATATCGAAGAATCAATAAAACTAATAAAAGAAGAAAGGGATGGCCATGGACAAAACCGTTAGTTCTAGAAAGGTATTTCTAAGGATATTGTTGCTAATTCCCCTTATTTACATTGCTTTCGGCTGGTATGTCGGGCTGAACTATGGCAGAAAGGGTACCATTTTGGGACCCTTTACGGATATCCCTGTAGTAATGAAAACCAGCCTCATGGGATCTTCCCTACGAGATCTTTCCGGCAGTGCGGCTTTAGTAATGGTTGTTCCACCGGGGCAGGCTAATAAAAGTGTCCGGGAATCAACGTATTTCACGGTAACCGGCTATTTTGAGATCCCCGGCACCTGGGAATTTGATTTTATGCCTCCTGATACCGGCTCTGCGGAAAGGTTAGTTCTGACCGGAAGTTATACGAGGGCGATAGTCCATGAAATTAAGAACCCGGGTAGAAGATTGGGCAGTTTGTCAGTAGAAGAGGTTGCTGAATTTCTGAAAACAACCGGCAGGGCCAAAGATATGGAAAAACTAAAGCCGTATTTGTTCCTTGCGAGACTTGAAAGAAAGTATCCCTGGCTTTACTCGGATACCGTGCTTTTGTCAAAGGCAATGGGAAATATCTTTAGAAACAACATGCTGCCTTATGACATTTTAGGGTCAATAGGGATAGCGGTTGTCTTCATCGTTATAGCGACAAGATGCTTCTGGCTATGGGGATATTACTTATACTGCGTTTTTGCTTATTGGTTCGGCAGGATTGGGTATCATGACATAAATTTATCCTTTAGCGATGTGGGCCGTCAGGTTATCCTCTGGAGCTTCTGGAACGGTTTTATTCAGAAAGAAGGCAGGCTGTTTTTGCTAATCGCAGCGGGATTGTCTGTCATCAGCTTTGCGGTTTTTGGTTTTGTATATGTTTTGAAACATATCTTGCCACGTCAAAAACGCGAACATGAGGATTTCTTCAAGATTGATAAGGATACGGAAAAAAGGAAGGAGCTTTCTATTGAGACCGTTGAGTTTAAAAGAGTAGGGTACGATATTAACTTAAAGTTAAGCCAATACGCAAAAACGGACAAGTACTTTTTAGGGGTCTCAGACAGTAAGCGGGATATTCTTGTTGAGGAGAGTATGTTTAACCGCCATTTGCACGTTTTGGGGCCTACAGGAGGCGGCAAAACTTCCTTAGTGATACTCCCGTTAAGTGACCAGGCAATAGAAAAAGACAGGGGGTGTTGTTTTATTGATTTTAAAGGCGATGATATCTTTAAGAAATATGTCCAGCGCAAAGCAAAAGAAAAGGGGAAGAGGTTCTATTATTTCAGCATCGATCCTAATGAGCCGTCCATAGGGTATAATCCGCTTTCTTCCGGGGATATTTATTCAAAAGTAGACAGGATAATGACGGCACTTGAGCTGATATACCACGGCCCGGCAGGTTTTTATTCTAACGTGCAGGCTATGGCGTTTATCAGCTTGCTGAAAGAGAAAGTTCAGGATAACCAGGAGATAAACTTCCTTTCGGTCAGGGATGCGTTGGATAACCCTGCTTTTCTGGAACGGACGGATGTGAGCGCCCAGGAAGTTAAAGGGCTTTTGGCGGCGATATCCTGGATAGCGGGAATAGATGTAATAAACCGGGATGAACTGGATTTAGCCGAAGTGATTAAGAATGGGGATGTTGTTTTCTTCGCCCTTAAAAGCCAGGTAAACACGCGTTTGGCTGAAGCCATAGGCAGGATGCTTATTATTGACTTAAAGAGCCAGGCCGTATCCCGTAAAGAAACAGATCCGCCTTATTTTATCTTTATTGATGAATTCCAGAATTTAGCGTGTCCTCATTTTGTGGATGTAATCTCCAAAGTGCGGAGCGCTAACTTTTGTCTGGTCTTATCCAATCAATCCCGGGGCAACCTGTCAAACGTATCCGCGTCGTTTGAAAACGCTGTTTTTACCAATACCGCGACCAAGGTCATCTTTATGCAGGAGGATCCATTTGATGCAAGATTCTGGTCGGATAAGACAGGACAGTCTACATATCAGGATAAAAGCGTGTTTCAGGTGGATAACATAAGCAGTGATAAAGACGGTGTCAAACTTGACGGTTTAAGGTCGGCTCAAGGCAATATCCGCACCGCTTCTAAGAACTACATCTCGGAAAATGTGTTTTTAAGGTTGCCGTTCTCCAAATCGGTTATTTTCTTAAGGGGAGAACTTACGGTAATAGTCAATCATGAATTTCTCTTTGATAAGGAGCAAAGAGATAGGCTTATTGCGAGTCCGTTTGAATACGATAACAAGGAGTTTGACCGGAATGAGAGGAGGATAGGAAAATGTTAAACATTAACAGAAAAAATCTTGCGGTTAAGGTCTTTGCGGTTTTGTGCTTAGTCCTCGGGGTTGCCATAGCGACTGTGCCTTATGCCTTCGCGGAGATAAGCACTACCCAGGAGCAACAGGTAGTCAGCGATTTTGCCACTTTTATAATCAACATACTTACAGGCCCTGTGTCAAAAATCCTTGGGGCAATACTTTTAATCGGAGGAGTAATCGCGCTTTTAAATGGGAAGCAAGGCGTGGCTATTGCCTGCGGGTTCGGGTTTATGATTCTGATGTTTATACCCAAGATCCTGGAAAACTTGTTTCAGCAATAATGAGAAAATGCCTGCGCACTATTGATAGGCCGCTGCTGCTTTTTGGCCTTGAACCTGAAGACGTGGGGGTATTGGCTTTGCTTTGCGGCTTGATGATCATATTCTCAGATACCTTCTACGCAGGGATAGCTTTCTTTGGAGGATGGCTGTTCTTGAGACTGATAAAGCAAGGCAAACCCCAGGGGTATATTACCCATTTGTTTTATAAACACGGAGTTCGAATAAGCGGATTAATTGATCCGCCAAAGATACTAAGCAGATATTCGGTTTTTAGAGGAGAAGAGTAATGCAGATGCAGAATTTTACAATACTGGAACTTTTATTGGTAGTTCTGATGTTTGTTTTATACTTTTTGCCTACTTTGATTGCGTTTCTACGGAAGCATAAGAATAAGCTGGCAATATTCTTGCTTAACTTTCTGTTGGGATGGACAGTTTTGGGGTGGGTAGCCTCGCTTATTTGGTCGGTAATGAAGTAAGCTGTTCATAGACAGGAGTAATTAAAGATGATCATGAAAGCAATTTCCATATGCGATGCCATGGGTAATTTTATTGCCGTAAGTTTTATCTTATTTCGTATCCCGTGAAATCATCCGATGAAGGGGGATTTAGATAAGCGCTTGCTATTTGTAAAAGTATTCCGAATACCCCCGCTTTAACTTTTCTCAGAAAGAGAAGGGAAGGTATCGTTGAAGAGACATTCATGCGTAACTAAAACAGGAGGGAAAATAATGAAAGAGAATAAACTGGCGATAAAAGATTTAGCGCGTGTTGAGCGTCCAAGAGAGAAACTTGTTCGTTATGGTCTGGACCGGTTATCCGATGCCGAACTGTTGGCGGTTATTTTACAGACAGGGAAAAAAGGAGAGAATGTTTTGGAGTTTTCTTCTCGTATCCTGCGGAAGAACGAGCTCGCTAAGCTTGGACAGTTGAATCTTGAACAATTAGAAGCAATTCCCGGTATGGGACATGCAAAGGCCTGCGGATTGCTTGCTTGTATAGAACTCGGCCGCCGGATCTTTACCGGCAAGAAAACGGAACTGAAACAAATGCTTTACCCAGAGGATGTCTTTAATAGCTTGAAAGATATCCGTGAGAGCAGGAAAGAGCATTTTGTAGTTTTTTACCTGGATTCGCGGAATCAAGAGATCAAGCGGGAGATAGTTTCCATAGGGACTATCAATTCCAGCATAGTGCATCCGCGCGAAGTGTTTGAAGGAGCGGTAAAATATTTGGCCAGCAATGTGCTTGTGGCGCATAATCATCCTTCCGGTGAGTTGAAAGCATCGGATAAGGATATTGCTGTTACCGAACGTTTGCGTGATTCCGGTATTCTTTTGGGGATAGCGCTATTGGACCATATCATTGTTACTAAGGATGGGTATTTAAGCTTGAGGGAAGAAAATATCTGTAACTTTAGCGATTAGATATACGTTACCTTGTGTGGGATTCATCTGTGAAGTATTGAAGCGGGGATTTTTACGACTATGTTCTTATTTTAGTTAAGTCGGAATATTACTTGAGAGATGATAGATGAAGGTTTATAATAAAGCAAAGTAGCATAAGTCGAATATTGGTATGAGTTTATGGATAGTGATTTTATTAAAACGTAGTTTTTAACGAATATGTACCTGGAAGTTCTATGAAAAACCGAAGGAAGAATATTAAGATTAATCGCGGTATCGTTTTTATGGTTTTTAATATATTAAACTAATTATTTTCCTATTGGTAGTATGATTGTTTAGCAGAGTAATTGGCAAGAAAATAGAGAATGATGTCTGTGGAGGGGGTATGATTCTTAGGCCAATGGGTGGTTATCATATGTGTCCGGATTGTAAATTGATTGTTAGTGATGATAATTATGCAACAGATGCTACGTTGAGTAATCCTGATAATCCTTTTCCTAAATGCGGACATAAATCGCGTAGATGTTTGTGGCCCAGATGGGATGTGTTAACAATTATAGATGATACCAATTTAGAAGATTCCGATGAGCCAACTGCAGGAGCATTAAAGTTAATCTTATATAATTCAATATTTGATTTTCAGTTTGAAGATCTCCTAGTGAATTTACTGTATAAATGTAAAACTACTAAAAATATTGTGGATTTTATCCTCAATACGAATTCCAATTTTCCTGAGCGAATAGCTTTATTCGAGAGGTTGACAGGGGATAAATTGAAGAATGTTCTTACGGATAATGGTTTTTTAGACTTTTTGACGGAGGTCAAAATATTAAGAGATCATAGAAATAATTTTGTTCATCGTACATTTGAAATTGAATTTGAACGTTTAAACTCATGTTTTGAGATTATTGAAGAAAAAATGTTAGACGCCTTTGTTTTCTTACATAACCGATATATCAGAGAATGAATTAGCTCGTTTTTTATGAACGATAATACAAATGCATTTAATGCTTAATAGGAAAATGGATAATCGATCAGTTATAGAGTTGGAAGCATTATTAATTACTGTTAAGGAAAAATGGGTTTTGCCTTTAGAAAAGGATAAGCGTTTTATTAATCGAAGTAAATTACTTGGAAAATTCTACACACATAAAAGCCCGCAGATTATTAATGAACTTATTCTTGCTAATTTAATATTAAACAATAGTCAGTTTGAATGTAAAACATTGGAATATGAGTCCGTTTCTTTAAAGACTGATAAATCAATTGATTTTTACTATGAAACATTAGATGGTACTAAAGTATTCTGTGACGTTAAAACAATTCAGCCTGAAATGAAAGATGCTTGGGCTAAATTTAGAGAGGAACAGAAATATTTTCCTCCCAATGTTTGTATTGATCTTGAACCGGAATCGATGGGAGGGGAAATATATCATAATATGCGAAGTGCAAGAAGTTCTATGCTGAAGTATGCGCTTGAATGTGAAGAGAAAATTTCTGTTTTAAAAGTTGCTAATATGACGCATTTTATTCTTATATTTTGTGGCAATGGTTTCCATTGGCATTTAGATGAATTAGAAGATTTTGCTGATTTCTATTTTACAGGCAAGCACAATCCTGATGATCAATTTGCCGCGATGGAAAGTAATTATATGGGAGAGAAAGAAATCGTATTCAAAAGGGATATATCACGTTTTGGCTATCTTGAGCGAAAAGAATATGAAACTAATTATCGCCAAATCGTTTGTCCTGTACAAGGGCCTTGGATTACTGGACGTTATAAAGAGCATTTCTCAATAATGAAATAGGTATTACATATTTGCTGTTGTGTAGTTAATAATGAGATTTCTTATATGACGACGATTTCTTGGAAGAACTGATTGATTCTGACTTTTTTTAGCTAAATTAAAGAAAACGTTTCTGCGAAGAAACAGTCAGTTCTCCGGGGTAGCTTTTATAAATAGAAACAATTGCTAATTCCACGTTGGCTAATACTCTGGGGGGCCAATTAGTTTTGATGAGGAGTAATATATGAAAAAATGTCCATATTGTGCAGAAGAGATACAGGATGAGGCTATGAAATGTAAGCATTGCGGTACGTTGTTTAAGAACATAAAACAACAAAAAAAGTTAATTATTTGTTTGGTATTAATAATTCTTGTGATAGGGGGGATGATTCTGTTTTTGTTAAATAGATCGAATAAAAATAGTTTACAAACAAAAGAAATCAAAGTAAAGAATACCCTTCCTATCTTAGCTAAGTACGGAACAATTTATGGTCACGCATATGTTACGGTAGGTTCTGGTGAATCTTATATGGCGAGAGGAATAGATGTTTATTTAATCCCTAAATCACCGGAGTTTGATAAGAGGAATACTGATCTTGAGAAAAATAAATTAAAAATATTGTCTTATAAAACTAACGTTTTAATCAATGTACCTTCGGAAGGTCAAGCGGTAGCTGAACACATAGGACGTCTCGCAACCGCCATTAATTTAGTAAAAGAATATATTGAGAAAAGTGAAATATTTTATAGCGGTTCAGCTTCAGAAGTAACAAAAGCAAGTTATGAAGCTGAGTATAAATTTGAGAAAATAATACCCGGTAATTATTACCTTTATGCTAAATATAAGACGAAATTTAATGAGGGGTATTGGTTAGTGCCGGTTATTGTTGGGAAGAATAAGGCAATTGCAGTAGATTTAGATAACAGTAATTTTTTTGATGTCGAAGGGGGCTTTAGTATAAGAGCTATAGGAGAACTTAAAGAAGTATTGGCCGATCATATAGAGAGCATGTCGAGAATCCAGAACGATAGTATAGAGGCCGCAAGAACTAGGCTAGTAATAGAAAATACTTGGGTTGATTTAACTACTAAACCGCAAGAAACTGGTTATAGCTATCCTTTACCATATAAAATCGATAATGTTAAGAAATAAGATACAGCAAAAGATCTATCCATTTCTTTGGTTTTTCTCGCTTGAAGATAAGTTCGCTTCGGAACTTGAGGATGATGAGAATGGCAAAAAGCTTGACAAGGAGAAAACCATAAGTTATACTTATGTTGAGAATTTGATGTAGGCAATTTCAGTCGCTATCACTCGGCCGCAAGGCCGGAGGAAAATAGGGCTGGTTTTCTGAAAGTAATTTCAGAGAGCCAGCCCTTTTTATTTGCCATGAATGATTCTAAAACAGAAAAAATAAAGCATAGCGGTTTTGTTGAGAAGTGGGCTAAAGCTGAAGAAACTTCCGCTTTCCTGGGGCTTACTCTTTATGCTGTTATCCTTTTCTGTATAGCCTTGCTGGTTACTCTATTTAAGGTATCTACAAAGCCGCAGGCTATTTATTACATTCCAAGCGCACAGGAAGCGGGTATTGCTTATCCAAACCGCATAGAAAAAGGCACTGTCTGTGGTTTCGCTTCAAACTGGCTTCTAAACCGCAACAACTTCACTCCCATTACGGTTAAGGATACTTATCAAAGGGCAATGCGTTATATGTCGCCTGAGCTTCTTGCCAGGACAAAAGCAAGCCTTGAAGACGAAATATCCAAGGTTACTCGCGATAATATATCTTCGTTATTTTCTTTAAGTAAAGAACCGGAATCGGAAGATTCGGGAACTGATTTTCAAGTAACATTGACGGGGGAGAAGATTATTTTTATGGGGAAAGAGAAGCTTGATGACCGGATTCTTCGCTATACCGTTACTTTGCAGAGAATTCCGCCTATTGAAACCAATCCCTACGGCTTGGTGATTGCCGGTGTGAAGCAGGAAGAGGTAGAGACGAAATGAGGATACTTACCATAATGATCGTTTTTGGGTTGTTTGCGGCAGTCGAGGTTGGTGCCTTTGAGGTATCGAATAGCAATGATGAGATCTCCGTAAGGTTAAAAATAGGGATGATCACAGAAGTCGAATTACCGGATAAGATAGCTAACGTTACAAGGAGCGTATCGAGCGAAATTTTACAAATCGAGACTCTGGGGAATAAAATGTTTCTTCTGCCGAAAGAAAATTGTGATTCGCAGATATACGTGGTTACCCAGGATAATGTTTCCTATTGCCTGCGGTTGATTATGGATGGGACCCAGGCTCCTTCCCGTATAAAGATTGAAAAACCCCGCGAAACGTCTAATGAAAAGCAAAACAAGGATATAGCGGATACGCTTGAATTGATGAAAGCGCTTCTTACCGGCAGGTTACCTCCAGGCGCAGTCAGTTCAAAGTTGCACCCGCAGGAAATCTTTAATAACGGTAAGTTCCGTATGGTAATAGAGGAAGTTTATGATCTTTCGGTTAATTTAAAAGCTTTTGTTCTGGTTTTTGAAAATTTAGATTGTAAGCCAATAGTCGTGCCTATTGAACATATAGAGATACCGGGTTTATTGGCAATAAGCGTTGACAGTCAGATATTAGAGGCAAGGCCGCATGATGTTAACAAGAAGACTTCGGCTTATACCACGAAGGCTTATATGATTGTGGAAAGGTTGAATCAATGAGAATACAGCTTGATAAAATACTTGGTTTTAATAAGCTTCCGCCGGCCCTGCGCAATAATCCTAAATTCGCGATTATCGTTATTTCTTCTTTAGTCAGCGTGTTCGCATTCTTGTTGTTTTCCGGCAGCAGGGAGACTTTGAAGATCAGGAAGAACCTGAATAAGCCGGAAGCAAAAAAAGCCCGTGGGACCACTCAAGATAAAGATGTCGGCGTCTTGACGGAATCCGTTGACATAAAGTCTTATATTAACCGGATTGAAAAGCAATACTACGATATCAGCTCAAAGTTCGATTCCTTGAATGAGCGTATTGATGCCCTTGAGAAAGGCGGTCAGGATTTGCGTAAGAATCAAAGCCAGGTTAGCAAGATCGTCATTGATCTTGATAAGAGAGTAACCGACACTTTTGTAAAAAATACCGGTTTGGCCAATAAAGATTTTGAGCGGGGGCAGCGCATCGGTTCTATTGAAGAGACAGTTGGCAGTCCTCTTTCTTTATCGCAACCAGCCGACAAGACAATTAATCTGGAAATGGCTAAGGTTGGCGAAATAAAAGGCGAGGAGAAAATTATCTCAAAGAGATACGTTTATCTTCCTTTGGGAAGTTTTGTCAAATGTACTCTTCTTACCGGTGCGTATGCCCCTGCCAATGAAAGTAATCCTCTTCCTGTTTTAATCAGCGTTGATGAGGCTTTTTACGGCCCAAACAACACAAGGATTCCCTTAAAAGGCGCCTTTGCCATCGGCAAAGCGGTGGGAGACACCGTTTCTAAAAGAGCGGTCATCCAGATTGTGAGCTTTTCCATGGTATTGCCCAATGGCCAGGTTTTTGAACAGGAAGCGAATTTGGGATATTTGGCCGACAGTGACGGCCGTTTGGGCATACAGGGGGAGGTTATTTACAATACGGGAAGACAGTTAAGCCTGAATTTTCTTTCCGGATTTCTTGCAGGAGGATCTGAGGCGCTTTCACAGGCGGAGACTTCAACCGTTGTTGGCGCCTACGGTCAAACTAACAAGAACGTTACCGGGAACACCGGCCGCTACGCTATGTTCTCCGGATTGGCTAACAGCGCGCAGGGGATGTCAGCTTATTATCAAAAGCAATTGGAAGCAATGATTCCTGCCGTAAAGATTGACGCTGGCAGGAAAGCGGTTCTCGTTATCCAGAAAGGAGTGCAAATTGAAGGTTTTGAAGCGCCTGGCGATAGTTTTGTTTCTTTTGATTATTAGCGGATGCTCTGCGTCTAAAGCATCGGTTAAAAAGGATGATCCGAATAAAGCAGTGGATGTCTACCTGGAAGCCATATCTATCGGCAGGAACGATTCCGTGAATTACATAAAGGAGAATTTGAAAGTTAACCAGGCGTTTGGCTATGTTAAACCATACGTGCCGGTGGTTGAGCCGGCGGATGTCCGTCTGGTATGGCTGCCCGCGCATAAGTCGAAATATTCTCCTGAAGTTTTGGTTAGCGGCCACTGGGTTTATATCATGGTGAAAGAATCTACCTGGTTTATTGATTCACAGGCGAAGAATGAGGTAAAGGTGCCTTTAATCATCCCCTATAAGGAAACCAGCAAGAAATGATTAAAAGAAGCCTATTAGAGTCGTTTTTTGAAGAGGGAAAGGCGTTTACGGAACTCCTGCCGTATTATGCCCACGAAAACGGCTTCTTTGTGCTAAAAGACGCAAGCCTGGGGCAGATATGGGAGGTTTCGTTAATCGAGAGCGAAACAAAGTCCCTAAGCCATTTAGAGCAGCTGGCCCAGATGATAGAGGGTATTATTATCCGCTTGCCGGAAGAGTTAGTGAGTTGCCAGTTTATACTCATTTGTGACGATGATTTTCAGGATAACTTACAGGCTTATACTGATTTCGCAAAGAGTTCTGATAATGAGATAGTAAAACAGGCTGGTAAGGCGAAACTTGAGCATCTGAATCTGGGAAAACAAGGTTTCTTCGAGCAGCATACGGGCACGTATTCATCAAAAAGAGTCCGTTGTTTCTTTAGCTTGCGCTATTTCTCTTCCTGGACGCGCGCAACCTTTGGCGATAAACTCCAGTCTTATTTCGCCGGTAAAAACAGAATAAAGGAAAGGCTCTCCGGAGACTTTTTGTTTAACTGTCAGAGCCTTTCCAGGTTTTCCGATGTGGTTGAAGGTATATTTAAGGCCTGTGAAATCAGACATTCCAGGCTCAATGAGCGGGAATTGTACCGTCTGCTTTATAAGCTGTTGAATCCCAAGCGATCCAAAACCATGCCTGTCCCCGCGTTCAGGGAAGATGAGCTTTTAGTGGACCAGCTTTTATATAATTCTCCTAAAGTAACCGGCGAGGGATTTGAATTTGAGGAAACCCTTTTTAAAATAGTTTCCCTGAAAGAACTGCCGTTGAATACGGAAAGCGGTATGTTTACCGCAGAACTTACCCGGGGAATGCCTTTTTCCATGCTGGACTTGTTAAAAGATTTTATCTTGGTGATTAACTTTTACATCCCGAAACAGGAAGAGGCGATAAGAAGGATAAAAATGCAGAAGGCTTTTGCCTTTATGCAGCGCTCCACTTATTTCGGCGATAAGTCGGTTGAGGCTTCTGAAAAGAAAGAAGAACTGGATTCCGTCATAAGAGAGACCTTCTCCTTAGGCCACAAAATAATCTATCCCAGGATCCATTTTATTGTTTCCGAAAGATCTAAGGAAAAAGCCGAAATTTCAGTCGCCGGTATCTTGAATATGCTGTCGCGTATGGGCTGCGAAGGGTTGAAAGAAGAGGTTATCGGAGCATCGCTGTTTTTGTCCTGCCTGCCGTTGTGCTTTGACCACTATTACGAAAAGTTCATCAAGCGCACCCGGCGTATGATCTCTTCCAACCTGGCTGATATGCTTCCTTTGTACGGTTCCGTCAAAGGGACACAAACGCCGGCGCAGATATACCTGAACAGGAGGGGGGAATTAGTCAATTGGGACTTCTTTGATTCAAATACCAATCCGCACGCGATCATTATCGGCGCTTCCGGCAGCGGAAAGAGTTTTTTCGTGAATGATTTTATCCTGCAGAATGCCAGGCTTGACGCGCATTTCTTTGTTCTGGATAAAGGGGATTCTTATAAGAAACTCTGCCAGATATTAGGCGGCCAGTATATCAGGTTCGAGTTGAATAATCCGGTAACCATTAATCCTTTCTTAAGAGAGCCGGATAGCGAGCACTTGGCGTTCTTGGTGACGGTATTGTCCGAGATGTGCTCCGGCGGTGACGAAAGAGAGCGTCTTTACAGGGAACAGGAAGGGGTTTTACAAAAGGCGATCCTCTCCGCTTATGAAGAAAGGAAGAATAAAGATGAAGAAGTGGTCTTGTCCGATGTTGTGGAAAAGCTTAAAAGCCACGCCTGTAACAGGAAACTCGGTTTGGGCGAGAGTATAGGATTAAAACTCGCCTTAAAACTGACTCCCTTTACAAGAGAAGGGCAGTTCGGCAGGTTTTTTGACGGCAAGAATCAATTCAATCTCGGCACTAAGTTTACCGTATTTGAACTGGGTAATTTGAGCGCTCATTCCGACCTGCAGCTTGTGGTTCTTTTAAACATTATGTATTTCATTACCAATTTTGTCTCTTCAGCAGAAATGAAGCCTAAACGCAAATTTTTGTTAATAGACGAAGCCTGGAGTCTTTTAAGGCTTAAAAATACCGCCGAATTCATTACTAATTCCTTTAAGACATACAGGAAATATCATTGTTCGGCTGTGGCCATAACGCAGGAGATAGTCGACCTTGTGGGAGGGGATTGCGGCATTGCCATACAGGCAAATGCCGCAAACAAGGTCTTTTTGAAACAGGAGCCGAATGTTGTTGATTCCCTGAAAAGTTCCGCTTCTTTGACTGAGAGAGAGATCGAGCTTCTAAAGTCCGTGGAAACCCAGAAGGGTAAATTCTCGGAAGCGCTTATTATTTCCGACGCGTCTAAAGGCGTGATCCGGCTGGTGCCTGATCCGTTCCTTTACTGGATAGCTACAAGCGACGCTAAAGACAATGAATACCTGGAAAATAAAGTGCGGCAGTTTGACGGTAGATATCTAGAAGCGCTTGAGTCTTGCGCAAAGGAGCGGCCTTATGGGTTACGTTAGAAAGTTTCTGATGATTTGTTTTATCCTCTTCTTATCTGGTTGTTCTACCCTGGGGAATAAGAATATGACTTTTGAATCAGGCTATCGCGCGGGGGTAAAAGAGAATATGCAGGATTTTGCCGGGAACTTTTATGGAAATGATTTCCCTTATTTTTATTGGGCGAGCCCTGTTGTGCAAAACGTAAAGATCCCGGCGCACATTGAAAACGGCGTGTTTATTCCTGAACATTCTGAGCCGGTTGTGATTGAAGCTGGGCAATGGAGGAATAAACTTGCGTATCCGATAAGCTGCCCGGAACATAAAGAAGCACGAAACAAAAGCGAAGGAGATGAACAGTATGCGTTTAATTACCTTAATCTTGGCGTCAGGGATATTACTGTCCTGCCAGAATCTTTTATTTGCGCAAAGCCAGGGGCAAAAGACAAAGATTCTCGTTGAGGAATGGGAAAAGGCGACAAAACCGGAGATAAGTCCTTGTCAGCAGAATAAAGCCGCGGAGGAGAAACCTTTGCTTCAGGCAATTGCGCGCAAACCTGAGCTTCCGGCAGCCTTTGAGAAAAAGATTACTCTGCGCGCCTCGGGAGTAAAGTTGAAAACCATAACTTCTGAAATCGGCGAAATAACCGGATATAACGTTGTCTATGACCCTGATATTGATTCCAATGTCAATCTATCGCTTGACACTCAGGATGTGCCTGTCTGGCGGGCGTTGAATACCCTGCTTTTCCCTTTAAACTACGGATTTAAGGTGAAAGATAACGATTTGGTGATCCTTTCCAAGGAGACGCGCACCTTTAAGATTACCTTGCCGCCGAATACGCAGACATTCTCCGATGCTATAAGCAATGAATCCTGGACAAAAGCGGATGAGACCAACACTTCATCCGACACGAATAGCAATTCCAATATGAACATAAAAGTTGGGGCACGGGTCTTTGTGGAAAGCAAAGAAGACGGGCTCTCTTTCTGGAAAGATATGGAGCTGAATTTGGCCAAGATGATTTCTCCAACAGGCAGGTATTCGTTCAATAAGCTTGCAGGCCTGGTTATGGTAACTGACAGCCCGCAGGTATTGGATAAGATAACCGGCTATATTGACCTTGCTAACGCCGAGGCCGATAAACAAATACTGGTTGAGGTAAAAATCCTGGAAGTCACTTTATCCCGCGAAAACACTTATGGAATAGACTGGAATGCTATTTATAAGAACATAGGGGGCATAAAGCAGGTGAGTTTATCTTCCGACTTCGCGGCGCAAAACATTGCTTCTACAGGACTGTTTACGCTTACCGCGACAGGCCCGAATGCCGATTCGGGGAGCGGTTCCGGTGGATTAAGCGCGCTTATTAAAGCGCTTCAGGCGCAGGGGCGCGTTGAGGTAATTTCGCAGCCGAAGATAATGCTTCTTAACAACCAGGCAGCCATGGTTCAGGTGGGAACCGTTACCAGTTATGTCTCCGATACCACTACTACCACCACGCAGGCCGGTATTGCTTCCACCAGCGCTACGACCGACCAGGTTCAGGAGGGAGTCTCTCTAAGGCTGATGGCAAGCATACTGGATAAGCAGATTCTGGTGCAGCTTACGCCTGTGGTGACGACATTGGATCAAATAAGAACCATTGATATGGGATCCGGCACGACCATTGAAGCGCCCAAAACCTCAACAAAGTCCATGCATACCCTGGTTAAGATTAAAGACGGGGAAACCATCGCGGTGGGCGGTTTAATTACCTCTAACGACAATAATACGGAGAAAGGCATACCCGTCTTACGGGATCTGCCGTTTTTAGGAAGGTTATTTGAATATAAGAGTAAAACTCATACCCGGACAGAGCTGGTAATCTTCATAACACCTAAAATACTGTAAAAATGAACTATTTAATCTTTGATAACGATATTTATTACGATATAGACGGGAAAACAGGCGTTGCCGCCAAGAGTGAAGCGCTAACAATTCTTAGAGGGGCGTCAAGAGAAGCTTCGGTTGCGGTTATAGAGACACTGCAAAAGCAGGTCGCGGCCCCAGAAAAAGTACCATATCGGAAAGATGAGGTTATCGCTTCGGCGTTTTCAGGAGAGTATCTGATTCAGTCGGAGAAAATAGCGGAGAACTTATTCCAGATCGTCGCCGCTGAAAAACGGAAGATCAATGAGGTTTATAAATATCTTGGGGTAGAGAATGTCCGGCTTGTAGTGCCATACGCGGTAGCCTTAAGGGAGTTCCTGAGAAATAACAATATATCCGGCGAAAAGACGAGAATAATTTTCTTGGATCATTTGGGCAACCAGGTCTTGCTTACGATCTTTAACAAGGAAGCGTTTACTACTCCGCGGCCGCTGTCAGTAGTTCCTTGGCAGATTACCAGGGAGTTGATCAGAAGCCGGGAGAACTACAGGGCACAAAATAAACTTGGCGCGGAAATCAGTTTTCAGATAGTTACCAACAGCAAAGAGATAATCGATGAGATCGTTTCTAACGGATTGGAGACAAAAGAGAATATTGTTTTCCTGCAGGATTCCTATCCGGCACTGACCGGTCTGAAACATGGGGAATTCTCGATGCATTACATGCTGCCTGAGCAGTTTATCCGCTTGAGGCGGATAAAAGAGGCCCGGAAGCGCGTTTCCCGCTTTCTTGTAATGCTTGGCGTTCTGGCAGGGGTGGTAGTTATGTTTTTAGGAAGCCTGGGCGTAAACAAGGCCGCCTCCGCGCGTTTAAAGAACTTACAAGTTGAAGAAGCCTCCTGTAATGAGGCATTAAAGCGCGCCTGCCGGGAGAAGTATAAAGATATCCTAAAGCACGGGAAAAAGGTGGATTTCCCTTATTTGCTGGGTTTGTTTATTGAGTCAATGCCTCCTGAATATTCGCTTGAGTCGGCAGTTATTCAAGGTATGCCTGGCGGCCGCTACAGGTTTGAGGCAATCGTGTTTTTAGAAGCGAAAGATGAACCGTTTACCAAAATGAGCCTGAACGCGGCCTTCAGGCATGCAAGGATAGAGAACATTCTGCTAAAAGACAATCCGGGGCTAAGGGTGGCCCTGGATATTATCTAAAACAAAGGAGGTGCAGGGTGTCGTTTATTATTGGGAAGATAACGCGCAGGGTGAGCAAGCAGCATAACGAGTATTTTGTGGGCAAGGTCTGCGGTATGCCGGTAAGGGGATCTTGGGCGAAGAAAGGGCAGGATGACTTATGTATATTCCTGGATAATGAAAAGGTTGATTTTCTTTCTAAGCAAAACCAAACCGCTGCTGAACAGGGAACTCAGGAGGATCCCAAAGAATAGCGGTTAAAACCGGAGTGTGGCCGGCCCGGCTTGTTTCGGAAGCCGCCGGCCTACTCTCTAAACTTTTAAAGATTATGCGAATAATAACTTTTCTTTTTGGAATACTGATTTCTGCTTTGTTGGTTTTGTTATGCAACCTTGCCGCGGATACGCGCGTTCTTAATGACGGGATAAAAAGAACCACCGCGGCTATCAGCGCGGTTAGAAAGGAACAGGATGCTTTGTCCCGGTATCAAAGCGAGAAGCCGCTTCCGCTGGAGAAATTATATCTGGAATTATTTAACCGCGCGAAAGAGGTTTCTTTTTATTACCGCCTTGGCTGCGAAGTTAAGATACTCGGCGCAAAGGATCTCGTGAATATCCAGGAGTTCTTTAAAGAATCACAATATAAAGGGATAAGCTATGCCGATATTTTATGCCGGGTTGAGTTAAAGAAGCAGCAGGATGTCTATCTGTTGAATGCGTTTTATAAGATGTTTAAATCTATGCCCGTGGATGTTTTGGAGGCGCGGTTGGAAAAGAATACCCTTAATTTAACCCTGCGGCTTTACGGAATTTAGAGAAGGAGGAAAAGCTAAAATGAGAAAGATGTTGTTCCTATTGCTGGTTATGTTAGCGGCCGGGTTTAAATACGCATATTCTCAGGACAATCTTTTGGCGGTTGATAAAATCGATAACAATCTAAAGCCTCAAGCGCAGGAAGATAAGGTTCTTCCCCAGGCTTCAACTCCAGGCAAGGTTGAGGCGCTTGTAGAAGAAACGGCGCCGGCGGATGATTCTGAACAGAACTTTGAAAGAATAAGAGCTTATCGGGAGGTGTTGGAGAATAAACAGAAGGAACTTGAAGTGATTAGGCTTGACCTTGAGAAAAGCGATCTTTTGCTAAAGAAAAAGCAGGCGGAAAAGGAGATATTCGAAATCGATAAAGTCCTTCCCCAAATCAAGACTGATGCCGCCTCTGGTGCTGACCCGCTTGCTCCGGCGGTAAAAGAGCCGTTAGTGGATGCCGCAGACATAAAAATACTGCTTTTGGTGATAACGGATAGCTTAAAAAAAGGCCAGATCAGCCTCAAGGGCGTCCCGTACAGTTTTAAGGAGGGAGATTCCATCGCTGCAAAATTAACCGTGGAAGGGATTGAACCCTCGGGAGTTGCTTTCAGGCAAGTTGACGGAAGCATCCTTAAACTTAACTTCATAAACTAAAAATGCCTGTACAGGGAATCGGAAATATCCTTTTGAACGCCGGGGCGATCAGCAAAGAGCAACTTGAGTTCGCCCTGACTATCCAAAAGAATACCAGCCCGGGACAAAGGTTAGGGCGTATCCTCAAGCATTATAACTTCGCGAGCGATGAGGAAATAGCCAAAGCGTTAAGCAAGCAGGTCGGCTGGAGGTATTTTAACAAGAAATACGTCTTGCACATCCCGGTAATAGAAAAGATAGGATTGGATTTTCTCTTAGACCGGGTATTTCTTCCTGTGGAAGCCGATAATGAGCTGAGTTTTGTCTTTGCTTATCCTTTTGATACCGAGGCGACCGATTTTCTGGCAAGCGAAGGTTTGCGCGGAAAAGAGTGTTATATCGGGAGCGAAAGCGCAATCCGGTTTCATCTGGAACTGCTTAAAAAGCAGAAGAAAATCAGGGAGATCGAAAGAAAAATCAGCCGGATTAAGGAAACCGGCATTGTCGGCAACGAACTCAAGGAATTGCTGGATGAGCTTATTGACGATGCGATTATCCAGAACGCGACCGATATCCATATTGAACCGGAAGAGAAAATAAGCGCGATCCGGTTTAGAATTGACGGGATACTTTATTTTAAGTTTTGTATTCCTTTAGAGATGCACAATAATTTGATAAATGTGGTGTTCAGCAGGGCGGAGATCACCGTAAGCGACTTTCATAAGTTTCACGACGCGCGGTTTGAGCACCGTTATTCCGAGCATCCGGTGGATGTGCGGGTATCCTGTATCCCTTCCATTCACGGTCCCGCGCTGGTATTACGGCTTTTGGATGTAAACAAGACCCTGATCTCTTTGGAGAACCTGGGTTTTTACAAAACTCACCTTGAGGCCATACAAGGGGTAATTGCCAAGCCGCACGGCATTATTATCATTACCGGCCCTACCGGAAGCGGAAAAACCACAAGCCTCTATGCCATCCTGAATCGGATTAAAGCCATTTCCACGAAGATCATTACCATTGAGGATCCGGTAGAAATCAAGATGCCGCTTATAAACCAGGTGCAGATTAACGAAAAACAGGGGATAACCTTTGCCCATGCCGCAAGGGCCTTTTTAAGGCATGACCCGGATATTATCCTGATCGGGGAAATCCGGGATCCTGATACGGCCCAGGAGGCGATACGCGCCTCCATTACCGGGCACAGGGTTTTATCCACGCTGCATACAAACACTGCCGTGGATTCTGTATACCGTCTGCACGATTTAGGCGTGGATTTGTCTTATATCGCGAATAGTATCCTTTGCGTTGTTTCGCAAAGGCTGATCCGCAAGCTTTGCTTGTTTTGCAGGAAGCGCGTCGTTGTCAAGAAAGATGACGTGCCGCAATCTTTTAAGAATTACTTTAAGGAAGAAGAGAGCGAAATCCACGTCTACAAAGCCAGGGGCTGCCCGGATTGCCAGGGAGGATACCGCGGACGCACCGTAATTGCCGAAGTGTTGCAATTTAACGATGATATCCGTGATTTGGTCGGTCTTGGGCAGTTAGATAGGATCAGGCATGTGAGTAAAGAAAAAGGCTTTATGGATTTACAACAGGACGCGGCAAGGCTCGTGCGTGAAGGGGTAACTTCTTTTGAAGAAGCAATAAGGGTGGTGGGATAAATGTATTACAAATACAGCGTCCTCTCGGAAACCGGCACTGAAATCAACGGTATAGACCAAGGTTCTTCTTCAGAGGTAAGGAAGAGGTTAATGGAGAAGGACTATTACATTTTATCCCTGGAAGCGGATTTTTCAAATTCATTGAGGTTTGCTTTAGAGAAAAGAACCGTTAAGCCGCAAACGCTGGCGGGGTTTTTCGAGGATCTGGTAAATATGATGAAAGTAGGTATCGGCATAAATGAAGCGGTAGCCGCTTTACAGGAATCGACTGTCGACCCGGTTTTGACTAAAGCCTTATCCGGTATCGGCCAAGAACTTATTAACGGTTTTTCACTGGAAAAGTCCTTTGAGAAGACAGGCGTTTTCCCCTGGCTGGTATTAAATATGCTTAAAGTCGGCGAGAAGTCGGGATCTCTTGAACAGGTATTTGATGATTTAGCCAGGTATTATTCCCGGGAAGCGGAATTCCTGCGCGGGCTAAAGAGTGCGGTGATTTACCCTATTGTCGTGTTCTGTATGCTGATTGCGATAATGCTTTATGTGTCTTTCAAGGTGATTCCCCATTTAGAAGTGCTCCTGCCGATAACAAACAACAGTTACTTTTCAACCCGGCTGCTTTTAATCTTAAGCCATTTCCTGAAGAACTTTTGGTTCCTCTGGATACTTCTTCCGGTTGCCGCGGTTTTTGCTTTCTTAAGATTCAAGAAAAGCCGCACAGACAGGATCGCCGCTTTCTATTACAGAATTCCACTGATAGGTCAGGTCGCTAAAGATATAGCGTTCAGCGCGTTCTTCTCAAACCTTGCGGTCTTGCAGAGAAACGGCATTAATATTGTCGAAGCGCTAAGTTTAGTCAAAGAGTCTACCGCTCATTGTTTTTTAGCCAAAAAGATTCAAAAGCTTAGCGATTGTATCGCCAGCGGATTAAGTTTCCGGCAGGCCATAGAAAAAGACCGGTTTTTTTCTCCTTTTATCTGTTATTCGGTGAGAAAAGGTGAAGAGATGGGGGCGCTTGACGTGTATCTGCAGAATCTTTCCGGATATTACTTCGATAGGGTTTCCAATCAAATCGGGGTTATCTTAAGCCTTATCCAACCGGCACTTTTGTTGATCTGCGCCGGGATCTTATTGTTTATTGTCTCGGCATTTATTATACCGGTTTACAGCAATCTTTCGAGTATCGCGGGAGGCAATGTCAAGTTTTAACCAAAAGGAGGTGAGAGAAATGAGGAACAAGGGAGGGTTCACGCTGATAGAACTGGTTTTGGTTATCAGCATCGTGGCAGTCATGATCATGGCGGTAGGATTGACCAACGGCGTACGGGAAAATGCCAAGGTGCATTCCGCTTCAGAGTCGGTCAAGGCGTTAAGGACCGCTGCGGAAAGTTACATCGCGTCCGGGAATATGACTTACAGCGGAATAACTATCTCCGGGTTGCAGTCCCTGGGGTATTTGCCGGCGAGTTTCAATGCCACAGGTTCAAACCCCTGGGGAGGGAATTACGCTATAGCCCCGAATACCGATACCGGCAAAGTGGATATTTCGCTGACCGGCGTAGGTAATTCCGCGGCAGCGCGGCTTTCGGCTTTGTTTGCCAACAGCGCGGCATCGACAAGTTATTCATCCGGCACATGGACGGTAACGTTTTGAAAAGGAGAGGTTTTAGTTTGGCTGAACTGAGCCTCGTGTTTATAGTGGCAAGCGTATTTCTTGCCGCAGTTGTTTGTTCTGCGGCAAAAATACGGCAGGCGGCTTCAGCGCAAAGGGTAATTGAAGAACTGGATGCGATAGCTGCCGCAAGCGGCGGGTATTACAGCGAGCACGGGGCCTGGCCGGCAAGTTTAGCCGACCTGCGCCCCGGCTATCTGACACAGCAGTCAACAGCCGTTAATCCTTTTGGCAACGCGTATACAATTACGTCAAATGCGTTCAGTTTATCGGTATCCACGCTTTTGCCAAAAGGCCTGGTTAGCGTTAAAAGCTACGGCAGCGAGGTTGTGGTTACAAATCAGGGTAATAATGATTTGGTTAGTATCACTAAACTCCCGGAAACAAGAACCTGGAAGTTGAAATATGAGAAAAAATACATCTATAAGGAATAAAAAGGGTTTTTCCCTTATTGAATTGTGCATCGTCCTTGGGGTTCTGGCTATCTTTACCTCAGCCATTACCCCTGTTTTTATTAAAAGGATACAGGCCAAAGCCGGGGAAAAGACCGCTTTGGAGATGTCCGTAATACAGCAGGCGGCTCTTGCGTATTATGTGGCTAACAATGCCTGGCCGGGCAGTATTCAAGCCCTGCAGAGCGCAGGGTACCTGAATCCTGCCTGGGTTGGTAATAATCCTTGGCAAAACGCGTATTTGATTTCTTCCGGTTCAGGTTCTTTTACGGTTTCCACCAGCGTGCCTCAGGAATGGGCTAATTTGGTGGCAAGGGATTTGCCTGCGGCTTCCGTATCGGGGACTGTCGTCGTCAGTACTCTGCCTGTCCCGGGGAGCGTGCAAAACGACTCGCTTTCCATAGGGGCAATCGTTCTTTGGTCGGGTACTGTTGCTTCCATCCCCAGCGGCTGGCAGCTTTGCGATGGGAGTAATGGAACGCCCGATTTAAGGGATAGGTTCGTGGTGGGGGCAAGACAGGATTACGGCGGCGTGGCGATGACGGGCGTTTCCGGCAGTTTAAGCAAGACCGGCGGGGAGGCATACCATACCTTGACTATTGATGAAATGCCCGCGCATTCGCATACCTATAATGAGCCGATATTTCCCAGCAGGTATGATGGACACAGTTCTCCTTTGTGTACCGGGACCAGGAACTCAAGTACCAGCAGTGCCGGGGGAGGAAGGCCGCATAACAACTTAGGCCCTTATTATGCCCTATGTTTTATTATGAGAATAAGATGAAGTTAACTTGTTTTGTGTTCAGGCCGTTTTTAGTCAGGTGGGCCTTTAGTTTATTGCTCCTTTTTCTCCTGCCGGGAAAAAGTTTTGCTTTAGAGATTAGCGATATTGCGGGCTTGGTAAGTTGGAATTGCATAGACCTTCGGGTAATCGGGGTATGCGTTAAACCTCCCGATATCCCCGGGATCGTGATTATGTATTGGGAGCCGGCTTTGCTTGTTGAGACCGTCAAGCGGCCGGGGGATACGGTGATCGAATCATTAAAGTCGGTTATTGCTGATTCCGCAGGGCAGGCAGCTAAAAGCCTTATGTCGGGGATGACGCAATTAACAGTGCCTGTTTCAAGCGGGTCCAGTTCTGCAAAACTGTCCGGGACCAATCTGCAATTTAACGAAGCGCATGTGTATGAGTTTCCTCTAAGGGAGGAGATTATGTCGTTCATAGATACAGAGTGTCCTGATGAACTTTCAACGGGTTCTTTTGTCAAATATCTTTCTGAATTGGACTCTTTGGAATGGCGGGTAGGAACAATGGAGGCAAAGCATCCTAAAAGCATGGCTTCAGCGGCAAGCGGTTTAACTTGTAGCGTAACCGGCGCGTTCCTGGATGACCTGTGTATGGGGTTCTGGGGGCCGACTTATCCAAGGCGAGGCTTTATTACGCATCAAAGCGAAGTTGTGGGAAGCGCTGTGGCGGCGGTGCGGGCTGTGAGCATCTCCTCGCTTTTAGGCTCCACTGCCCATACTGTTCTGGAAAATACAGGTTTTGTCCCTTCTTTTGAAAGCGATAAGCTGGAATTAATTTATCCTGCCCAATCCGGGTGCATCAAGATAGGGCAGAATCCGATAAGCTGGGAGTCGGGGAAACTCTCTACTTCCGGAAAATATCTGTGGGTTTATTGGCGAAGGCGAATATGCTGCGTATATTAGCTGTGATTTTAAGTTTATTTCTATTGTTATCTTCGGGCTTAGCAAGGGCGGGGTTCTTTGATGGAAAAGAAGCGGTTGTGCCGGAAAACCCCTGTAGCGCATGTAAAAGCGATTTGTTAAATCTTAATCCGGATCTAAGCGGGAAAATTGCGGCAATAGAGAAAACAATTTCCAATAACTTTAATAAAAAGAATACCTACGGTAATGAGGTCGTTTTATTCATTGATCTGCTTAGTGATTCTTCTGATGCCGCGGTCGACGCTTTGGTTAAATTCAAACGGGATAATCCTTCCTGGAAAGTCAAAGGCGTGATTGTCGGTGAAATGAAGAATCTTAAGGGGAAATTACTTAGAAAACAGAAGTTTTTCAGCAACGGGATTGAATTCAGCATTGATTTGAGCGGCAGCTTGGCGAAAGAATCCGCCGTTTTTAAGACACCGGCCTATGTGGTTAGTTATAACGGTAAGCAGGTTAAATTTACGGGACAGACTGATTTAAGCGCGGCTATATCAAGCCTTGAATAATGAAGCGGAATATACTTTTGTTTTTGACGGTTTTATCGCACTTTGCGGTTGCGCAGGCAAGAGGCGTATTCGAGTATGACAGGATTGATTTCTTTGAGGCGGCGAAAGCGTTGGAATATCCCGATCAGGTGGAGAATAAACAATCTCCGGAAGTCATCGTCGATGAATGGGCTGAACCTATCATTAGTCCGTCCGGCAAGGTAAGTATATATCTGCCGCCTAAGGAAGTGCGTGATTTCCTGGAAAAGCCTGATCCGGAGAACGCAAAGGCATATTTAGGCTGGAATCTGAAAAGGATTAAAAAGTTTATCATTGCCCAGGATTTGCTTGCCAAAGAAGCAAAGGAGCTTGGATCTATGAAAGAAGTAAAAAGTTTACTTGAGGATAGTTCTGCTGGCGGTGCTAACGGGGTTCAGGATGTCAAGAACGGGGTGAATTACCTGTTTTATTTTATGTTAAACGGGTGCCCCGCATGCGAAAAAGAGTCCCGGGTAATAAAAGATATCTACCTTAACCATCCGGAAATTAGAATTGAAGCTTTTGCCAACGGGTTTTCGGATCGGGAATTAGAAAGATTCGGGTTCTCTGTCAGGCAGGATAAAGGTATGAGTAGCCTTTTTAAGGTTAATTCGTACCCGACTATCGCGGTATTTAACCGGAAGAACCAGAGATATTTTCTCTCGGGTTTTGTGGGAAAAGACAAAATATTAAAACTGTTTGAATGAAAAAGACCATTATTTCGTTGATTTTAATTTTGCTGTTAAGCAACACAGGTTACGCGGATATCTTTTCTAAGGATACTACAAGTACTTATACCATCCAAAACGCTATTTCCGATGATCGGTCGGGATTCTATTACCGGGGAGGGATTGATTATCGGCCGACAGTGCCGGTTGATGACCCTGAAGTGGGGTATTCTATCGTCAGCGGATCAAAAGGATGCAGCGGGTTTAACCTTGCAGCCAGTTTTAACAGCGTTTTTTCGGAGCAGATATTGGCAGATTATCTAAAAGGGATAGCAAGCGAAGCGATAGCGGCGGCGCCGATGCTGCTTTTAGAGTATGTTTCGCCGACCTTGGCAGATATCATTAAGCATTTTAATGCTATGACTAATATGCGTTTGGGCCTGCGGTATGCCCAGTGCGAGGATATTGAGAAGGCGGCCGGAGAATATATGGATAAGCTTAGGAAGAAAAGCGAAAGCGAGTGCGTCAAAGAGAAAGTTGCCGCTGGCTTGGATATCGATAGCGCTTTAAAAGTATGTAAAGAAGGCAAGGATCCGTTTGCCTTCCTGAAAGATGCCAAAGGTATTTCCCTGGCCCAGGGGGGTAAAATAAATGTGCTTTCGGATATCTTTAATAAGATTAATATCCCGCAGGAAAGAAAAGAATTTATCGGTTCCGTTGTCGGGGAAACCACCATTACCGCGTCCCAGATTGAAAATAATAAGGGGGAGAAGTCCATCTACAAGGTGAATGATGAATTTAGAACAGATACTTCCGAGAAGATGTTTTCTATTTTAGAAGAGTATATTAGTTCTAAGAGCATACCTTCGGATGCTCTGCAAGAACTGTCCTTGCCAAATAATCCGGTAACGCAGGAGCAGATCAGAGATATAGCTTTGATGCCCAAGTCTAAGCAGTATATCGCGGTTTCCAAGATATCTTCGGATATCGCTTATTATAAAACCATTGCTAAATACAGGCAGGCAATGGATGATTTGCTGGAGGCAATGCGCGCGCCGGGACTGGACGACGTGCAAAGGGGCGTGCTTCAGCGGGATTATGATTACCTGAAAGAAAAGCTGGAAAGATTTAAGGAAGAACGCCAGATTTACAGAGATTATAACGAAGCTGTGGCCGGTATTTTATCAGAATCGGAGAAGGAAAAACTGAATACCATAATAAACGATGATGGGACAAACTCATATTTCAGTGATGACGTTGAAGCCCAAGGTCAGAAGGAAATGTACTTACCTGTATCCCGGAATAAAGAAGAGTAGTAAAAAGGTATAATCGTTCTAACCATACATTCGACATTTAGCGTTATAAGGAGCGAAAACTTAAATCGTCCGACACAGTTAACCCGAACAACTATCTCTTACAACTTAGATTACTTTCTTGATTCTTCTGTGAATAAAACTCGCCAGAGATTGGAAGATATGGTATATTTCGCTATAGATTGCCTTTCGCTTATAGGCGAGATATAATAAAGCTCTAAAACAATATAAGCGCGGCTGGAAAGGCTTTTTAAAATTGGAATTGCAGATATAAAAAGTTGTGTAATAGGTGGGTAATTTGCACATTTTAGAGAGTCCAATAAAATATTGATATTTATGAGAAAATCAATATAATGGACTTGTGTCCAAAATATTAGAAAGTTGAGGATTGTATGCTAACCGAGATATTATACAGTACGAGTGTGCAAAAAGTCTTAGGTTTTCTCTTGTCACATCCGGAGGAGAGATTTTACGATAGAGAGGTTTCAAGGCTTACTAAAGTAGGCAGGGCAGCTACTAATTATTCGCTTCGCACTTTGTTGGAAACAGGCCTTATTGGAAGGGAAAAAAGAGGCAGGATGTATTTTTATTATGTAACTCTCGATGATCCAATTATAAGGCAATTAAAAATAACGCAGAATCTTATTTCCCTCAGGCCGTTAGTAGAGAAGCTTAAAGATGTTTCTTTAAAAATAGTTCTTTATGGGAGTTCTTCAGCAGGTACTAATCATTCGGAAAGCGACATAGATTTGTTTGTACTTAGCCGTGAGTCTAAGAGCGTCAAGGCCCTAATTTATAAGAGTCCTTTAAAGGAAAAGCTCCAATACATAGTTAACAGTCCCCAGGAGTTTATCGGGTTAAAAAGGGATAATCCTGTATTCCACAAACAGGTTTCAAGCGGTATAATTCTTTATGAGGTTAAACAATGAACAACATTGAATTTCAAAAGGCTATAGAGAAAAAGAGGATATTGCATTTTGCGCAAGGAAAGCGGCAAGTAAAAAAAGAACTTGAAGAGGCAGAAAATGACTTAACAGAGGCTCTTAATAGGTTTGAGAGCGAGAAATACAAATACGCGACTATCACCGGATACTATTCGATGTTTCATTCTGCCAGGGCCCTTATTTATTCAAAGGGATATCGTGAGAAGAGTCATTACTATTTATTGGTTGCTTTAAATAGCCTTTTTGTAGATGCGGGGCTTTTATCTGATGATTTAACCTCAGAGTTCCATGATGCAATGGTGCTTCGCGAAGATGCTGATTATCATGGGAACTTTACAAAAGAAGGTGCTGAAGCGGTATTAAAGGCAGCAAAAGAGTTTATAACTACTGCCAAGTCAATTTTAAAAATTAAGTAGTTCTTATGAAAAGAAAAATAATAGTTCCAAAGTAAGTAATTTCCCC
>WOYI011435071.1_pt2 | contig 45489 bp, 37 predicted proteins | sample 6423411 | NCBI WGS metagenome assembly WOYI01 (sample SAMN13441803, study PRJNA592873) | oil field metagenome | biome: oil field; feature: oil-well bore; material: oil-contaminated soil; isolation source: oil-contaminated soil from oil-well borehole | place: Germany: Wietze | collected 2016-10-18 ... | reverse complement strand
AGTTGTTGCGACTAGCGCGCCATATTCGTGAACCGCGACAGGTGTAGCTGGTGCGCCACAGTGATATTCGCGGTCGGGCCGTTGCGGTGCTTGCCGAGGATGATGTCGGCCTCACCGCCGCGCGGATCCTCCCGGTCGAACGCGTCAGGCCGGTGCAGCAGCATGACCATGTCGGCATCCTGCTCAAGACTGTTATGCAGGCTGACTAGATTGGCGACGAAGTTGTGTGTCCCACTTACCGTTCCGTCGTACACATCATGCTCACCGACACTGGCGATCTCGACGATCTCGTCCCAGAACACATCGCTCGTGGCCACATCGTGCGCATCCACACATCGCAGGAACCGCATTTGGTTCTCGGCATCCGGCACATGCAGATGCCAGATGTCCCGGTATCCGGCCTTGCGGGCCCTAGAGATTCGGCCGAAAATCCCCAGTCGCAGCAGCAGAAGCGCCACGTCGTCAATGAATTGCCTACTCGTGGATGCGTAGGAGATACGGCCCTGCCCGGACTTTTCATCCCACCGCACCGACCCATCTGTTACCCACAGATGCCCCAGGAACAACGCGATCTGATCATTGGGCAACGCGAAAATCTCTTGGGGAACGAACTTCTCGTAGCTGCGCTTCCCGAACAGTCCAACCTTGTCCAGCCAGGCCGCGATCGGGTTCCGCTTGCCCTGTGTCAGGCGGTACGGGACCGGCAGCCGCAGCGTCGTCACGCGCGCCGCCGGGTACTCATCGCGGACCGCGGTAACCCCAAAGTGCTTGGCGGCGTTCGTCACTGCCAGTAGGTTCTGCTCGTCACCGCTTGCGGAGCGGATCGGCTGACGCTTCACACACGATCCGTCGCCGATCAAATGCGCGAGCCTGACGATCTCGGACTCGTCCATCCGCTCGGTGTGCACCGGCTCGGGGATCGACCGAGGGGCCGCGACACGATCGCCAACGGTCAGATCCCCCAACGGAATCCAACCGTCGATCGTATGGAAGGGGTGATTGGCCGTGGCCTCCACCTCACGCCCCGAGGCCAGCCGAACCTTGAAGACTTCCTTGTGCCCGCTGTAGAACACGTTGGTCATCGGTCGGGCCACCATGCGCTTGCGCTCATCGAGTGACCACACCAGCGGGCGCTCACCGGTCTCCATCAGCTCACCGAACGTCACCTCGGCGCCGTTGTCGGCCCGCAGGATTCGAGTGTTCGCGGTCATGCAGCCCGACTCGCGAAGGTCGGAGACCTGCGGCCGCTTATCGGTGCGGTGCTCCGGACCGCGGTTCAGCTGGCTGATCGCGACCACCGGAACGTGCAGTTCCTTGGCCATCAGCTTCAGGCTTCGCGAGAAGTCCGAGACTTCCTGCTGGCGCGAGTCGTACTTCTTGCCCGAGCTCATCAGCTGCAAATAGTCGACCACGATGAGCCGCAGATCGGCCTTCTTCTTGAGGCGTCGGGCCTTGGCCCGGATCTCCATCATGGTCAGGTTGGGCGAGTCGTCGATGTAGAGCGGCGCCTCGCTGATCTCACTCATCCGCCGGGCCAGCCGGGTCCAGTCGTCATCGTTCATCCGGCCGGACCGCATATCGCCGAGCTTGATGTTCGCCTCGGCCGACAGCAGTCGCATGACGATCTCGGACTTGCTCATTTCCAGGGAGAAGATGACGCTGGCCTGCCGGTGCTTGATGGAGCAGGATCGCATGAAGTCCAGGCCCAGCGTCGAGTTGTGCGTCGGCACCATGCCGCGACCGGCCAGGTACAGGTGCGCCTGATTGTCCACCTCCACGCACCGCACCGCCACACTGTCCACGCGGCGCACCTCGACGACCTGAAGGGGCGGCGCCAGCACCATCGCAGTGCCATGGTGGTCAGACGCGATCGGCGCCCCGGCCGGTGCCACACTGTCCAGTCCGCGACGCAACTGGGCCGTCGTGCGCACCCCGAAGCCTGTCGGCCACTGATGCTGCGCGTCGGCGACAATGACGGTGCCGTCGGAGAACTCGACTTCGTAGCAGGGCCGACCCAGCAGGATGCCACTCTCCGCGACCACTCGAGTCGGCTCACCGTCGGCGCCCAGCAACGCGTCACCCACCGAGACGTCGCCCATGGTGGTCCAGCCGGTCGGCGTGGGCAACGGGGTATCCAGCGCCAGCGCCTTACCGACGCCAGGCCGGGCCGCGATGATGATCATCTGCCCGCCGTGCAGCCCGTTGGTGATCTCATCGAGGTCGATGAACCCGGTCGGGATACCGCGCGCGATACCGCCCGAGGACGCGATGGCGTCGATCTCGTCCATGGTGGGCTGCAGCAGGTCTTCGAGCGCGACGAAGTCCTCGGACTGCCGACGGTCGGCCACGTCGTAGATCTCGGACTGGGCGCGGTCGACGATGTCGTGCACATCGGCCCCGTCGGCGCCGGCGTAGCCGTACTGCACCACGCGGGTGCCAGCCTCCACCAGGCGCCGCAACAGTGCCTTCTCGGCCACGATGGTCGCGTAGTAGCCGGCGTTGGCCGCGGTCGGCACCGTCGAGATCAGGGTGTGCAGATAGGGCGCTCCGCCGACCCGGCGCAACAACCCGCGCCGGTCCAGGTCGGAAGCGACGGTGACCGCGTCGGCGGGCTCACCGCGGTCGTAGAGATCGAGGATGGCCTCCGCGACGTCCTGGTGCGCGGGACGGTAGAAGTCGCCCGGCCTCATTTTCTCCAGCACGTCGGCGATGGCGTCCTTGGACAGCAGCATGCCGCCCAGCACCGCCTGCTCGGCTGCCATGTCCTGGGGAGGCTGCCGGCCGATGTCCTCGCGGGGCGGCTCGTCGATCCCCGGGTCACCACCACGACTGAAGTCGTCTACGACCGCCACGAAGCGTCCTCCTCCCCCTCAAAAACCGTCGAACATGCATTCGATCGCAGCTGTCATGACGGTACCCGGCACCCCCGACAACGCGCGTCGGAGGTAGTAGCGACGGTTAACGTAAGGCTTTGCTCGGTCGCACGCAATCGGACCCTGTTAGCGGCCCTGTGGATGGAGTGTGCACAGCTCCGGTCAGCCGTGTTGACGGGCTGGGGACAACTTGTGGAGAAACTCCCCAATGCAACTACTCCGCACTGGTCACGGGCGTATTCGTTGCGTTCGGGGCTGTGGATATCGGTTGGTCCGGCGTGTCGGCGTCGGTTGCCCGCCCGGGCGTGTTGGATTGCGTTGGGAAGCCAAGCAGGTTAACAGCCGGTTTACTTTGCTGCACGACGACTGCGCCAACGTGTTCGCTGGCAGACACGGCAACGCCCGGGTGGGAGGCTAGGCGCTTCCCACCCGGGCGTTTGACAGCGGCGAGCTACTGCTCGGCAGTGACGTTCAGCGATACCGCGGCGGTGACGCCGGAGTGCAGCTTCACGCCGATCTGGTAGGTGCCGGTGGCCTTGATGTGGGCCTTGGGCAGTTCGACGGTGCGCTTGTCCAGATTCGGACCGCCCGCCTTCTTGATCGCGCCGACGACCGACGAAGGGGTGACCGAACCGAACAGCTTGCCGCTGTCGGCCGCGGTACGGACCGGCAGCGTCACAGCGCCCAGGCCCTCCAGGGCGGTCTTCAGCTCGTTGGCGTGCTCGACGCCACGAACTTCCTTGGTCTCGCGGGCACGACGGATCTCGTCGGCCTGGCGCTCGGCGCCACGGCTGGCCACGATGGCCAAGCCCCGCGGCAGCAGGTAGTTACGGCCGTAGCCGTCCTTCACCTCCACCGAATCGCCAGCGATACCCAGGTGTTCCACCTCAGCGGTGAGAATCAGCTTCATGGTGTGTCTCTCCCCTACCGCGTCGACGAGCCGAACGGCAGCAGAGCTACCTCGCGGGCGTTCTTGACCGCGACGGCGACGTCGCGCTGGTGCTGCACGCAGTTACCGGTCACCCGGCGGGCGCGGATCTTGCCGCGCTCGCTGATGTAGGTGCGAAGCAGCCCTGTGTCCTTGTAATCGATGATCTGGTTCTTGCCCTTTTTGGAGCAGAACACGCACTTGCGGGCCTTGACCGGCTTTTCCGGTGCCGGCCGCCGCTTGTTGGTCTTGGCCATGGGTCTATCTCTTTCTCAGAAAGTACTGCTGTAAGCGAATATCAGAAGGGCGGTTCGTCGTCGCTGCCGCTGTAGGAACCGGCCGCCGGGGCACTGCCCCACGGGTCGTCCTTGGGCTGCTGCTCGGAACCACCGCCGCGTGGCGCACCACTGCTGTTACCGCCGCCGCCGCCGAACCCACCGCCGCCACCGCCGCCGCGGCTGGCCTTGTTGACCTTGGCCGTGGCGTAGCGCAGCGAGGGTCCGATCTCGTCGACCTCAAGCTCGACGACGGTGCGCTTCTCACCCTCACGGGTTTCGAAGGACCGCTGCTTGAGCCGACCGGAGACGATCACCCGCGAGCCGCGGGTGAGGCTCTCGGCCACGTTCTCGGCCGCCTCACGCCAGATGTTGCAGCGGAGGAACAGCGCTTCGCCATCCTTCCACTCATTGGTCTGACGGTCGAACGTCCGCGGCGTGGAAGCCACGGTGAAGTTCGCGACCGCCGCACCGGACGGCGTGAAACGCAGTTCCGGGTCGGCAGTCAGGTTTCCGACAACAGTGATGACGGTGTCACCAGCCACGAGATCCTCCTGGGCGTTTGGTCAAAGCGGCGTATGCGTACGAAGAGCAGTCGCAGGCGAGCCTACGGAACTGCTCCGACGTGCACAGGGCTGTCGCGTCGACTCAGTGCTTGTCTGTCCGCATCACCTTGGTGCGCAGCACGGACTCGTTGAGGTTGAGCTGACGGTCCAGCTCGGACACGGTCGCGGGCTCGGCCTTCACATCGACGATCGCGTAGATGCCTTCGGCATGCTTGGCGATCTCGTAGGCCAACCGACGGCGGCCCCAGATATCCACCTTGTCGACACTGCCACCGTCCTTGCGGATGACGTTCAGGAACGCCTCCAGCGAGGGAGCTACGGTGCGTTCGTCGAGAGTGGGGTCAAGGATGACCATGATTTCGTATGGACGCATAAGGAACCCATCACCTCCTATGGTCGTTGCGGCCACGGCTTGTCCGTGGCAGGAGGGTCGCCTGCGTCGGCAACCGGGCCAGCCTACTGGAACGGGTGTTGATCTGCGAAATCGTCTCGCCGGCGGGCCGCGAGTGGGACCGAAACGGGTACAGCAGGAGGCCGCAGCCACGCCGGCAGCCAGCCCGGCGGGTTGTCGGCCGCTTGGTCGAACACGCCACCGGACGGGTCGTCGATGGTGCCGCGGTGGCGGACCAGGTCCAGCTCGGGCGTGCGGATCTGGCGGACCACCAGCACGATCAACACGACCACCGCGATATCGCGCAGCAGCACCGTGGTCGTGAACCACTGCTCGGGCAGCCCGCGGTTCTGTTCCCCGTACAGATAGAGCATCCGCGGTACCCAGACCAGCGCGTCAATTGTCATCCACACCAACAAGATTCGGCGATGCGGCAGGGCCAGGACGGCCAGCGGCACCAGCCACAGCGAGAACTGCGGACTCCACACCTTGTTGGTCAGCAGGAACACGGCCACCACCAGGAACGCCAACTGGGCCAGCCGTGGACGCTGCGCGGCCGTCAGCGCCAGGTAACCGATTCCCGCGCAGCACAACAGGAACAGCGCCGCGGTCACCGCGTTGGTGACCGTCGGCGGCTCCCAGAAGCCGAGCCCCGGATCGAAGCCCTGCCAGCCGGTGAACGACTTCACCACGTTGTAGATGGAATCCATATCGTCACCGCGGCGCGCGTTGAGCCGGAAGAACTCCGACCAGCCCCGCGGGAACAGCACCAGCACAGGAAGGTTGACCACAGCCCAGGCGATCGCCGCGGTAACCGCGGTGCGGGTGAACTCCCGCATCCGACCGGTGCGCAGCGCCAGCACCAACAGCGGGCCGAGCAGCAGCAGGGGGTAGAGCTTCAGCGCCACCCCGATGCCGATCAGCACACCGGCCAGCACCGGTTTTCGGCGCGCCCAGGCCAGCAGTGCGCCCGTCGCGCAGGCCACCGCCAGCGCATCGAAATTGGTGAAGATCTGGAAGATCAGCACCGGGGAGCCCGCCACCAGCGCGGCGTCCCAGATGCGCCGGCCGGCCAGCAGCGCCGTCGCCCACACCGTCACCAGCCAGGCCAGTGCCAGCCCGAACGCGGAGATGTTGAAGAACATCACCACCTCGGCCACCAACGGCACCGATACCAGCGTGGTCAGTGCCGAGTACGTCTTGGCCAGCGACATCGACAGGTACTGGTAGATGCCGGTCAGAACCGGATATTCCATGTAGCGGATGGGCGGGCTGCCATCGAACACGACATGGGGCTTGCCGTCGCCGTCCTTCTCGATCCAGCTCGACTTGTACGGAAACTTGCCCTGGTTCAACAGCTCTGCACTGTAGAGCGGAACGGTGTCGGAGTAGCACAGCGAGTAGTAGGCGCGCTGGTTCTCCCAGTTGGCCACCCGCTGCGCAGCGGTCCCGGTATCAGTGGACTGCAGGCAGGCGGCCTTGGACGTGTAGCCCAGCGCCAAGAAGACGACACCGACCAGCAGCATCACCCGCAGCGGTGTCCAGAACCGGGAACGCCCGATCATGGCGTGCCGGCCGACCGGACCGCCGACGGTCTGCGACAACGCCGCGCCGATGACGTCGTTTCGGCTGGGCATGTCCCGGTCATCGGCACTGCGCAGGTCACCCGCCAGGGGTGCCGGCGAGACGGTGCCGGTGTCGCTCACATCGTCTGTGCCTGCTGTCACGGCGGCGGGATCGGCCCCCCCGGCGCCGGCGCATTGGGGTCACCGGGCACCGGTGGGACAACCGGCACGGTGGTCGGCGGGCCCCACGGAATGGTGATGCCGGGAGCGATCTCCAGCGTGGGCTGGATGACCGTCTCCGACGGTGGTGGCGGAATCGGGGTGTCCGGCCACGGCGGCGGTGCCGGTGCCGCCGGCGGTCCCGCGTAGCCGCCGATCTCCGTCGGCTTGGGGAAGGTCTCGTTGTCGGTTCCGTCGAGGGCACCGTCCATCGTCGCCTTCCAGATGTCGGACGGCAGGCCCGAGCCATACACCGGGCCGCCCCACTTATTGACCAGTGGCTTGTCGCCACCGGTGGTGCCCACCCAGACGGCGGTGGACAGCGACGGCGTGTACCCGACCATCCAGGCATCCCGGTTGGCGCCGGTGTCACCGAGCTGGTTGGTGCCGGTCTTGGCGGCCGACGCTCGTCCGCCGGCGAGGTTGTGTCCGTTGGCGTAGCCGGCGATCGGCTGCATCGCCGCGGTCACGTTGTCGGCGACATCGGCGTCGATGCGCCGCTCGCCCTCGCCGCCGCCGTTGGCCGCGTCGAACAGCACCGTGCCGTCCGCACTCACCACCTTCTGCACGAAATGCGGCCGGTGGTACACGCCCGAATTGGCCAGCGTCGCGTACGCGGAGGCCATGTCGATGGCCCGGCTCTGGTACTGACCCAGCACGACACCGTTGTTGGGCGGTCCGCCCTGGCCGTCCTCGGACAGGGTGTGCTCCCGACCCGGGAAGCTCTCGGCGATACCGGCCTTGTGGGCGGCGTCGGCGACGTCCTGCGGCCCGTTCTGCAGCTTGAGCATCAGCCGGTAGTAGCTGGTGTTCAGCGAGCGCTTGAGCGCCTCGGCGATATTGCAGCTGCCGCAGCTGCCGCCCTCGACGTTGGTGATCTTGATGCCGTTGACGTCCAGCGGTGAGCTGTCGATTTTGTAGCCCAGCCCGATGCCCTGCTGCAGCGCCGCCACCAAGGCGAACACCTTGAACGACGACCCGGTGGGCAGGCCGGCCTGTGCGAAGTCGAATCCGTTGGCATCGGATCCGCCGTAATAGGCCTTCACCCCGCCGGTTCGCGGATCGATCGACACCACCGCCGAACGCATGTCCGGATCCTGGCCGTCCAGGGCCTCGGCGACGGCCTCCTCGGCCGACCGCTGCGCGGCCGGGTCGATCGTGGTGGTGACCTGCAGGCCCTCGGTGTTCAGCGTCTGCTCGCTGATATCGAAGAGCTCCAACAGCTCCTTGGTGACCTGGCGTTCGATGAGCCCGTTGGGGCCGGTCGTCTGGTTCGCCGCGCTGGCGAAGTCCGACGGCACCGTCGGTGGGAAGACCTGGGCGGCACGATCGGCCGGGGACAGCGCACCGATCTCGACCATGCCGTCGAGCACCCAGTTCCACCGGTCGGCCGCGCCCTCGGGGTCGACGGCCGGGTCCAGAGTGGAGGGCCGCTGGATGAGCGCCGCCAGCAGCGCGCCTTCGGCGACATCGAGCTGTTCGACGGGTTTGTCGAAGTATGCCCGGGCTGCCGCGGAGACGCCGTACGCGCCGCGGCCGAAGTAGATGATGTTCAGATAGGACTCGAGCACCTGGTCCTTGGACCACGCCCCCGCCATCTTGGTGGAGATGACGAGTTCCTTGGCTTTTCGCACCAGCCCACCGACACCGGACCGCTCGTCACCGACCAGTGCGTTCTTCACGTACTGCTGGGTGATGGTCGAGCCGCCCTGCAATCCGCCGCCGAACAGGTTGTTCTTGAAGGCGCGGATGAAACCGGTGAACGAGAACCCGGGATTGGAGTAGAAGTCCCGGTCCTCGGCGGCCATCACCGCGTCGCGCACGTGCACCGGGATCTGGTCGATCTTCACGTCGACCCGGTTGCCCTCCGGCGGAACGATTCTGGCCAGCTCGCTGCCGTCGCCGGCCAGGATCGTCGACACCTGCGCGGTGCGGATATCGCCCGGTTTGGGGACGTCGACGATCATGTACGCCATCCCGAAGGTGATCATCGGGAGCGCGACGAACACCACCAGCGCGGCGTACACCGCGCGGCGCACCCAATTCCACTGGAACTTCTTGGTGGCCGTCGGCGGCTTGGATGGTCGGCCGGGTGGCGGGGGCCGACGGGGTGATCCGCCATCCAGGGCGGCCTTGACGGCATCGACCTGGTTCCGCAGGTGCGGTGCCAGGCCGTCACGGACCGGCGGGATCAGCGCGGTCTTGCGGTCATCGGGGTTGCCGGCTGCCGGTGGTTTGCGATGCGCGCCGGCACTCGGGCCGGCGGCACGCTCGTTTCCGGCATCGCCCGCTGACCTGCTCTGTCGCCCTCCGCTATTCACTGGCCGTACGCGCGTCGGAACGCGCCGTTCGAGCGCCCTTGCCGCGCTGCGTCCCTTTCTTCGGACGCGGCATGCCGAGCACATACGACTTGACCAGATGGTTCCAACTGCACGTGCGGCACACCTCCACCACATGGACGGCGAATTCATCGAATCGGGTCGCGAGCAGCACCAGCTCCTCGGCGGTGCGCGCCGAACCCGACACCGCCCCGAGGTGCTCGCCGAACACCCAGGACACCAGCGTCAGCTGTTCCTTGCGGCAGATCGGGCACATCACAGAGGTGGTCTTGCCGTGGTACTTCGCGGCGCGCAACAGGTAGGGGTTCGCATCGCAGACCTCGGTGACACCGGTACGCCCGGAGTACACCTCGGCCAGCAGGGACCGCCGCCGAAGGGCGTAATCCACCACCTGTCGCTGCAATCGCACGGACACCAGAGTACGTCGGTGCCCCAGCTACCGAGGCGTGACGGCAGCGGGATGGCCGCAGAGCTTCTAGCATCATTCGTCGTGGCAGGACGACAGACAGCGCGAACACGGGCACGGGACACCGACCGCGATGCCACGTGCAAGGTCTTGGACAACGCGCTCAGCGAAGGTCAGCTGACCATGGAGGAACACCGGCAGCGGGTGGCCGCCGCCACCAGCGCGGCGACGCTGGGCGACCTGCAGTCGCTGGTCTCCGATCTGCAGACCACCAGCTCACCGGTCAAGCTGCCGAACCTCGACCCCGATCGACGGTATCCCCGCGACAGTACTCACCGCGCCGGCATCGAGATCAGCATCTACGTCTCGCCGAACTTCGGGAACAGTGGATACATCGCGTTCAACGGGGACGCCTCGGTGAAACGGATCAACTACCCGAGCTGACGCGCGCTGTACACCGCCTCGACACCCTCCAGATTCCCAGAGGCCGCCGGGGTGTGGTGCTGCGGTAGCGCCGAGTATATCGGCGCGATACACTTCTACGAGGTGTTGGTCCGTCGTAGCCAGGAGGTGATTCGATGCTGGAGCTCGCCGTTCTCGGTCTCCTGTTGGAGTCACCCATGCACGGATACGAACTTCGCAAGCGGCTGACGGGCCTGCTGGGCGCTTTCCGCGCTTTCTCTTACGGCTCGCTCTACCCGGCGCTTCGGCGGATGCAGGCCGACGGACTCATCGTCGAGGATGCCGCGCCGGACGGAACCCCCAAGATGCGTCGTGCGCGGCGGGTCTACCACCTCAGCGATGTCGGCAAGCAGCGGTTCACCGAACTGGTCGCCGACACCGGACCGCAGAACTACACCGACGACGGTTTCGGCGTACACCTGGCATTCTTCAACCGCACGCCGGCCGAGGCGCGCATGCGCATCCTCGAGGGCCGTCGCCGTCAGGTGGAGGAACGACGCGAGGGTCTGCGGGAGGCCGTCGCACGGGCCGGCACATCGCTGGACCGCTACACGAAGCAGTTGCACCAGCTGGGCCTGGAGTCCAGTGAGCGCGAAGTCAAATGGCTCAACGAATTGATCGCGGCCGAACGCGTCGCACAGGGCCACCCGGATACAAAGCCGTGAGCAACACCGAAGATCAGCAGGAGAAGGAGAAGTACATGTCTGAGACCACCGCGTCCACCGAGGTCAGGGTCGCGATTGTCGGAGTCGGCAACTGCGCATCCTCCTTGGTCCAGGGTGTGCATTACTACCGCGACGCCGACGAGAACGTCAACGTGCCCGGCTTGATGCACGTGAAGTTCGGCCAGTATCACGTCCGCGACGTGAAATTCGTCGCCGCCTTCGACGTCGACGCCAAGAAGGTCGGGTTCGACCTGTCCGAGGCGATCGGTGCGTCGGAGAACAACACCATCAAGATCGCCGACGTGCCGCCGACCGACATCATCGTGCAGCGCGGCCCGACGCTCGACGGCATCGGCAAGTACTACTCGGAGACCATCGAGCTGTCCGACGCCGACCCGGTCGACGTCGTCAAGGCACTCAATGACGCCAAGGTCGACGTGCTGGTGTCCTACCTGCCCGTCGGTTCGGAGGAGGCCGACAAGTTCTACGCCCAGTGCGCCATCGACGCCAAGGTCGCGTTCGTCAACGCACTGCCGGTGTTCATCGCCTCGGATCCGGAGTGGGCCAAGAAATTCACCGACGCCGGTGTGCCCATCGTCGGCGACGACATCAAGAGCCAGGTCGGCGCCACCATCACCCACCGCGTGATGGCCAAGCTGTTCGAGGACCGCGGCGTCACCCTGGACCGCACATACCAGCTCAATGTCGGCGGCAACATGGACTTCAAGAACATGCTCGAGCGTGAGCGCCTGGAGTCCAAGAAGGTGTCCAAGACCCAGGCCGTCACCAGCAACCTGACCGGCTCGCTGGCCGACAAGGTGTACGACAAGAACGTGCACATCGGCCCGTCGGACTACGTCGCCTGGCTCGACGACCGCAAGTGGGCCTACGTCCGCCTGGAGGGCCGCGCCTTCGGTGACGTGCCGCTGAACCTGGAGTACAAGCTCGAGGTCTGGGACTCGCCGAACTCGGCAGGCATCATCATCGACGCCGTGCGCGCGGCCAAGATCGCCCTGGACCGCGGCCTCGGTGGCCCGATCCTGCCGGCGTCGGCGTACCTGATGAAGAGCCCGCCGGAGCAGCTGGCCGACGATGTTGCCCGCACGCAGCTGGAAGCTTTCATCGAGGGCTGATTCTTTCGCCGAGTCGTATCCGGGGACGTATAAAGAGTTCGTGGCCAATCCGGAAATCACAGATGAAGAGCTGCTGGGCCTCGACGAGTTCGCCCTGTTGCACGAGAACGCCGAACAGGCCGGGGTAAGCGGTCCGCTTCCGTCGGCGCAGCGCCTGGAGGCCGGGGATATCAGCGCGGTGAAGTGGGACTCGCGGTCCCCCGAGGTCGTCTTCCTGCACGGTGGCGGCCAGAACGCGCACACCTGGGACACCGTCATCCTCGGGCTCGGCCTGCCCGCGCTGGCCGTCGACCTGCCCGGGCACGGCCGCTCCGCGTGGCGCGCGGACGGCGACTACGGCCCCAGGCTCAACGCCGAAACCGTGACACCGGTCCTGCGCGAGCATGCCCCAGGCGCGCGGCTGGTGGTCGGGATGTCGCTGGGCGGGCTGACCGCGCTGCGCGTGGCGGCCACCGAACCGGTGCTGGTTCCCGAACTGGTGCTCGTCGACGTCACCCCGTCCGCACCGGAACGGCACGAGCAGATGTCCAAGGCCCAGCTGGGCGCGGTCGCCCTGGTGCAGGGGGAGCGCACCTTCCCGACGTTCGCGGCGATGCTCGACGTCACCGTGGCCGCCGCCCCGCACCGCGACCGAAAATCGTTGCGGCGCGGTGTGTTCCACAACGCCAAGCGGCTCGAGGACGGCAGCTGGACCTGGCGCTACGACTCGTTGCGCAAGGGTGTCACCGACAAGGACGAAGGCATGCCGGATTCCTTCCTGGGCCTCTGGGACGACGTCCCATCGATCACCATGCCGACCACCCTGGTGCGCGGCGCCGACTCCTACTTCGTCAACGACGAGGACGCCGCCGCCTTCGCCGAGAGTGCCCCCGGGTTCCGGCAGACCCACATCGTCGAGGGGGCGGGCCACTCGGTGCAGGGCGATCAGCCGCGCAAGCTCATCGAGATCCTGCGCGGCATCCTGCACTAGTACCGATTGGTCAACTGCAGTTCACCTTCTGCTTGCCGTCTGCTAGCCCTGCTCCCGTAGCTTCGCCCCGAACCGGCGTCCACCCCACGCCGGTGTTCTCCAGGGGAAGGACCCGCGCAGCCATGGCGCTTGCACCGTTGAGCCTTTTTGTCACGCACCGGGGTCGGTCGTCGCGAGCGCACATCACCTGCCGCAACCGCTGCGGTGACGCCTGCTCCAAGCCGGTGCCCAACATCAGCGACAACGAGTACTTCGGCGATCTCGTGCAGGCGATGTCGCGGCGCAACGTGCTGCGCGTCGGTGGGGTGGCCGTGCTGGCCGTCGGCGCCGGATCGGCGCTGGCCGCCTGCAGTTCCGGCGAAAAGCCCGCTGCCACAGACACTTCCACCACCGTAGCCGATGTCCCCGAGACACCGTCGGGCATGCGCTTCGACAGCGTGGCGATCAACACCGACGATGCCGTGGTGGTGCCCGAAGGCTACCAACAGCGCGTGGTGATCGGCTGGGGAGATCCGGTACTGCCCGGCGCCCCGGTATTCGACATCGCCAAGCAAACCGGCGCCTCCCAGCGCCAGCAGTTCGGCTTCAACAACGATTTCGCCGCACTGCTGCCGATCCCCGGCCAGAACGGCCGCTATCTGCTGGCGGTCAACCACGAGTACAACAGTCCCCAGTTCATGTTCCCCGACTACGACGCCGACGCCCCCACCCGGGAGCAGTTCGATGTCGAGATCGCCGCCGTCGGACTGTCGGTCGTCGAGGTGGAGCGCAACCCCCAGGGCGGACTGCGCCCGGTGCCCGGCCGCTACAACCGCCGCATCACCGCCGACACCCCGTTCACCCTGACCGGCCCGGCCGCCGGAGCCGACACCGTCAAGACCGCCGCCGACCCCACCGGCAGGGCAGTGCTGGGCACCTTCGCCAATTGCTCGGGTGGCGTAACCCCCTGGGGCACAATCCTTTCCGGCGAGGAGAACTTCCACTCCTACTTCGGCGCGGTCGAAGGCACGCCGTTGCCGAACACCGATCAGGCCGACCGGTACGGCGTGGCCGCCGAACCGTCCGAACTCGGGTGGGAGAAGTTCGACCCCCGCTTCGACCTGGCCGCCGCACCCAACGAGGCGAACCGGTTCGGTTACGTCATCGAGCTCAACCCGTGGGATCCGGCCTCCGTGCCGGTCAAGCATTCCGCACTGGGCCGGTTCAAGCACGAGAGTGCCAACGTGCACGTCACCGACGACGGAACCGTGGCGGTCTACACCGGCGACGACGAGCGCTTCGACTACATGTACAAGTTCGTGTCGGACAAGAAGATTCAGCCCGGAACCTCTTCTGCGGCCGTCACGCACAACATGACGCTGCTGTCCGAGGGCACGCTGTACGTCGCCAAGTTGTCCAGCGAGATCCCGACCGGCGAGATCGACGGTTCCGGCAAGCTACCGTCGACGGGCTCATTCACCGGCAGCGGCACCTGGATTCCGCTGCTGCACTCCGGCCCCGACGGCAAGGCCGAAGCGCTGGTCGACGGTTACACACCGCAGGAGATCGCGGTGTTCACCCGGCTGGCCGCCGACAAGGCCGGCGCCACCAAGATGGACCGGCCCGAGGACTTCGACGTCAACCCCAAGACCGGCAAGGTGTATGTCGCGCTGACCAACAACGACAAGCGCGGTACCGACGGCACCGCGCCGGTGGACGCGGCGAACCCCCGCAACGAGAACAAGAACGGCCAGGTGCTGGAACTCACCGACAACCATGCCGGCACCGACTTCACCTGGGATCTGCTGCTGGTGTGCGGAGATCCCGCGGCCGCCGACACCTACTACGGGGGGTTCGACAAGACGAAGGTCAGTCCGATCTCGTGCCCGGACAATCTGGCCTTCGACAGCCACGGCAACCTGTGGATCACGACCGACGGTAACGCGCTGGAAGGCAACGACGGGCTGTTCGCCGTGGCGCTGGACGGTCCGAATCGCGGTGAGACCAAGCAGTTCCTCACCGTCCCGGTCGGCGCCGAGACCTGCGGGCCGGTCGTCACCGACGACCTGATCACCGTCAGCGTCCAGCACCCTGGCGAGGGCGACGACTACAGCCTGGCGAATCCGCTGTCGCACTGGCCCGACGGCGGCAGCGCCCCGGCGCGGCCCGCGGTGGTCGCGGTGTGGCGGGACGGCGGGAACATCGGTGTGTGATTTCCTGACCAGGACCGGGTAGACCTGACCCTCGCCGAGGCACTGGTTGAAATGGCGTGAGTTGCGCCGGTTCCTGGCACAGGTGATTTGATCTTCAGCGCGTTCCCGCCCGGCAGAAACAGACAGGTTAGACTAGCGAATTATGGCCGAGACCGCTGAGCTGGCAGGAGAGCTGCAACGTGTTCTCTCCAAACTGTTCTCGGTGCTGCGCCGTGGAGACACCCACCGCGGCGCAGCGCATGCCGCCGGCGCCGATCTGACGCTGGCTCAGCTCTCGATTCTGTTGACGCTGATGGACTGCGGACCGATCCGGATGACCGAGCTGGCTGCCCACGAGCGGGTCCGCACACCCACCACCACGGTGGCCATCCGCCGGCTGGAGAAGCTCGGGCTGGTCAAGCGGTCCCGCGACCCCTCCGATCTGCGGGCCGTCCTCGTCGAGGCCACCCCGCGCGGGCTGGTGCAGCACCGCGAGGCTCTCGACACGCGCCGCGCCTTTCTTGCCACGATGCTGGAGAACCTCAGCATCGAGGATCAGGCGGCGCTGGCCGCGGCGCTGGGGCCACTGGATCGCCTCGGCGATCAGCCGACCAGCTAGCCCCGCGGACTGGAGCGAAGCCGCCGGGGATCAACCCAGCCAGTCCAGCACTGCTGCGGCCGTCCAGGACTGCTGCATGCTGCCCAGTGGCTCACCGGTGAACGGTTCGTAGTACTCCGCGAAAGTGCCGTCACTGGCCTGGCGCAACCCCTCCTGGCGCAGCGTCGACGAACGTTCTGCCCAGCCGCGCCGCGCGAAGCACCACGCGAACAGCCATGTCGTCACCGGCCACACCGGTCCGCGCCAGTACTCGCGGGGGCGGAAGTCCCTGGAGACGGGCGACGTCGTGGGGATCAGCGAGTAACGCAGGTCCGGGTGGCTGCTGAAGCGCGGTCCCTCCAGCAGCTTCAGCAGTGTCCGTTCCTTGTCGTGCGAGAGCCCGCCGCACAGCAGCGGGGCGAACTGCGCGACCGTCTCGGTGGCCACCCACTTGTCTGCGCGAACATCAAAATCCCTTGCCGCACCCGTGCGTTCGTCGGTGGCATCGACGACACCGGCCCGGAAACGATCCGCCCAGGAGTACAGGTCACGGACATCTGCGGGCGGGCGCTTGTAGTCCTCCCCGATCTCGGCGAGGACCTGGCACGCCACCGAGAAGATCGCCGAGACGAACACGTCCTCGACCGCGAAGCTCATCGTCTTGGCAAGTAGCTCGTCGTCGTAGCGGGCCGATTTCATCTCCTCCAGCAGCCACAGATACCGGTCGTACTCCAGATCGGAGGGGCGCTGGCTGGAGTCGGTGTTGATCTTGTTGTCCTCGCGCTGATACTCCGGCACGGCACCGGGAATCACGTTGGCGTAGGCGCTGTCCCAGCGGGGCGAGTTGTCCATCCCGGACTCCCAGCCGTGATACAGCGTGATGCGGCCTCTGCCCCGCAGATCGCGGCACTCGGCCAGCCAGCGGTGCCAGCGCACCAGATCGTCCCAGCGCCGGTCCAGGAACGCCTCGGCGACCGCCCGGGTGGACCTGCCACGCGTCTTGGCCCGGTCCAGGATGCGTTGCACCGCGATCGCGTGCACCGGTGGCTGGGTGATGCCCGAGGTATGCCGGCTGCGCGGCGCATGTTCGGCGAGCGCCGAGGTGGCCCAGCGCGCCGGGCCGGGGAAATAGCCGTCCACGCCGTTGGCGAACACGATGTGCGGGATCATGCCGTTGCTCCACTGCGCCGAGAGCAGCGTGTCCAGTTCGACGACGGCGCGTTCCACGCTCAGCGGGGCCAGGCCTATCGCGACGAAGGCCGCGTCCCAGCTCCACATGTGCGGGTACAGCAGCGGTGCGGCAGTGGTCATCACACCCAGGTCGTTACCGCGCAGCAGGTAGGCCGCGCGCGCAGCGAGTTGGGTGGGGCCGAAACTCGGATCCGGTGGCATCGCCCTCAATAATGCGTCTCCGCGGCCCAGAGCGCAGGTCGGTAGGCTCTCAGCGTGCCGACCGCCTTGATAACCGGTGCCGGCGGCGGGATCGGATCGGCCGTCGCCACCGCACTCGCCCCCACGCACACCCTGTTACTGGCGGGCCGCCCGTCGGCCCATCTGGACGCGGTGGCCGAACGCCTGGGATCGCCGACCTGGCCGCTGGACCTCACCGACGAGGAGTCGATCGAGTCGGCCGCCGAGGTGCTCACCGCACTCGACGTACTGGTGCACAACGCCGGAGTGCTCTATCCGGGAACCGTCGCCGAGTCGACCGCCGGGCAGTGGCGGGCCAGCTTCGAGGTTAATGTCACCGGTGCCGTCGCGCTCACGCTGGCACTGCTGCCTGCGTTGCGTGCCGCCCACGGCCAGGTGGTGTTCATCAATTCCGGTGCAGGCCAAAAGGTCTCGGCCGGTATGGCGTCTTACTCGGCGAGCAAGTTCGCACTGCGGGCATTCGCCGACTCATTGCGCGCCGACGAGCCGTCACTGCGGGTGACGTCGATCTTCCCGGGTCGCACCGACTCCGAGATGCAGCGCGACCTCGTCGCGTACGAGGGCAAGGATTACGACCCGACCCGCTTCCTGCGCCCCGAGATCGTGGGCGGGCTCGTCGCGCAGGCGGTGAACATACCCCGCGACGCCCAGGTCCACGAGATCACGGTCCGCCCCGGGTGAGTTCAAGGGTGGGGTTCGGACCTCGCCTGTTACCTGATCTGCGGAGCGAATCGCAGCTAGACGACGAGGTTGACCAGCCGGCCGGGAACCACGATGACCTTCTTCGGGGAGGTGCCGGCCAGGAAGGCCTGCACCTTCTCGTCGGCCAGCGCCGCGGCTTCCAGGGCGGCCGTGTCCAGGTCTGCGGCGACGGTGATCTTGCCGCGCACCTTGCCGTTGACCTGGACCGGTAACTGGACGGTGTCGTCCGCCAGATAGCGCTCGTCGACGACGGGAAACGGGCCGTGCGCCAGCGAGCCGTCATGCCCCAGCCGCCGCCACAGCTCCTCGGCCAGATGCGGCGCCAGCGGCGCGACCATCAGCACCAGCGGTTCGACCGCGGCCCGCGCCGTCACCCCCTCCTTGGTGAGGTGGTTGGTGTACTCGATGAGTTTGGCTGCCGCGGTGTTGTTGCGCAGTGCCGCATAGTCTTCGGCCACCCCGGCGATGGTCTTGTTCAATGCGCGCAGGGTGTCCTCGGAGACCGCCTCGTGCTCGCTGACCCGCTCGGTGCCGGTCGACTCGTCGATGACCGCCCGCCACACCCGCTGCAGGAATCGGTGCGCGCCGACGACATCCTTGGTGGCCCACGGCCGGGACGCCTCCAGCGGCCCCATCGACATCTCGTACACGCGCAGGGTGTCCGCGCCGTACTCATCGCAGATCTCGTCCGGGGACACCGAGTTCTTCAGGCTCTTGCCGATCTTGCCGAACTCCTGGTTGACGGGGATGTCTCCGGAGGGGTCCGGCAAATAGAACTTGCCGTCCCGCTCGATCACGTCGGCGGCGGGCACGTAGGAGCCGCGCGCGTCGGTGTAGGCGAACGCCTGGATGTAGCCCTGGTTGACCAGCCGCCGGTAGGGCTCCCTCGACGACACATGGCCCAGGTCGTAGAGCACCTTGTGCCAGAACCGGCAGTACAGCAGATGCAGCACCGCATGTTCGACGCCGCCGACGTACATGTCCACGCCGCCGGGGTCGTCGGGGCCGTGCTCCGCCGGCCGCGGCCCCATCCAATACGCCTCGTTCTCCTTGGCGCAGAACTCGTCGCCGTTGTGCGGGTCGGCGTAGCGCAGTTCGTACCAGGAGCTGCCCGCCCACTGCGGCATCACATTGGTGTCGCGGGCGTAGGGCTGCAACCCGTCACCCAGATCGAGCTCGACGTTCACCCATTCGGCGGCCTTACCCAGCGGCGGCGAGGGCTCGCTGTCGGCGTCATCGGGGTCGAACATCACCGGCGCGTAGTCCGGGATATCCGGAAGTTCCACCGGCAGAGCGGATTCGGGCAGCGGGTGGGCGCGGCCGTCGGCGTCGTAGACGATGGGGAACGGCTCGCCCCAGTAGCGCTGCCGGGCGAAAAGCCAATCCCGCAGCTTGAACTCGACGCGGGAACGCCCCGCACCGTCGGCCTCAAGGCGGGCGATGATCGCCACCTTCGCGTCGGCGACCGACAACCCGTTGAGATAGTCGGAGTTCACCAGCTCACCGTCGCCGGCGTAGGCGGCCACCGTCACATCCCCAGGTGGCTCATCCCCGGGTCGCTGCGCTCCTGCCCCAGGCACGACCACCTGGATTATCGGCAGCCCGAATGCCGTGGCGAACTCCCAGTCACGCTGGTCGCCGCTGGGCACCGCCATGATCGCCCCGGTCCCGTAGCCGGCCAACACATAGTCGGCGATGAACACCGGAATCTGTTGTCCGTTAATGGGATTCGTGGCATAGGAGCCGGTGAAGACACCCGTCTTCGACTTGTTCTCCTGGCGCTCCAGATCCGACTTCGCCGCGATATCGGAGCGGTAGGTGGCCACCGCCTGCGCCGGGGTCGCCGCACCGTAGGTCCAGCGGTCGTCGGTGCCCTCGGGCCACTGCGCGCCCACTCCCCCGTCGCTCCGCTCGCCCTGGCTGACCAGCGCGTCGACTAGATCGTGTTCGGGCGCCAGCACCAAGTAGGTCGCGCCGAACAGCGTGTCGGGCCTGGTCGTGAAGACCTCGATATCGCCGACCTCGGTGCCGAATCGCACCTGTGCGCCGACCGAGCGCCCGATCCAGTTGCGCTGCATGGCCTTGACCTTGTCGGGCCAGTCCAGCACATCCAGGTCGTCGAGTAGCCGGTCGGAGTACGCGGTGATGCGCATCATCCACTGCCGCAACCGTTTCCGGAACACCGGGTAATTGCCGCGGTCACTGCGGCCATCGGAGGTGACCTCCTCGTTGGCCAGCACCGTGCCCAGCCCGGGGCACCAGTTGACCACCGAGTCGGCGCGGTAGACCAGGCGATGCGCGTCGACGACATCGGCGCGCTCACCCGTGGAGAGGTCCTGCCAGCGACGGCCGTCCGGTAGCGCCCGCGCGCCGGATTCGAACTCGGCGATCAACTCGCCGATGCGCCGGGCGCGGTTGAGATCGGCGTCGAACCAGGCGTTGTAGATCTGGAGGAAGATCCACTGCGTCCACTTGTAGAAGTCGACATCGGTGGTGGAGAAGCTGCGCCGGGAGTCGTGGCCCAGCCCCAGCCGGCCCAGCTGACGCCGGAAGTTGACGATATTGGCCTCGGTGCGGGTGCGTGGATGGGTGCCAGTCTGCACCGCGTACTGCTCGGCGGGCAGGCCGAACGCATCGAAGCCCAGCGCATGCAGCACGTTGCGGCCGGTCATCCGGAAGTAGCGGGCATACACGTCGGTGGCGATGTAGCCGAGCGGATGCCCGACGTGCAGGCCCTCCCCCGACGGGTACGGGAACATGTCCTGCACGAACATCTTGTCCGCGGGTAGCGGGGACCCGTCCGCCGGCGCCAGCGAGCCGACCGGATTGGGCACATCGAACGTCCCCAGCACCTGCCAGCGCTGCTGCCAGGTCTGCTCGATCTCACCGGCCAGCTGCGCGTTGTAGCGGTGGCTGGGGGCGTCGGCATCGGTGGCGGCTGCGTCAGCCGAGGGATCTGTCACGCCAAACAGGGTATAAGCGCCGTTCGCGAGCCCTTCGGCCACGGGTTGGTATCGGTTCCGTTGCAGCCCGCTCACCACACGGTTGCAGCTCTGTTCCGGCCCTGGTGACCTTGGCCGCGACATGGTTACAGTCGGCCCCTGACCCCGGCATGTGCAAACTCGGAAGGACCCGCGTCAGATGAACGAGAACGCCCGGCCCTGGCGGGTTCTAATCGCGGGGACCGCCGCCGGTTTCGCCGGTGTGCTGGTCCTGGCAGGACCCGCCGCTTCCGCCGAGCCCCCTGCTCCGCAGCCGTCCCCGCCGAGCCCCGCCACCGTCACCCAGACCGTGACCGTCGCCCCGCAGGCGGCACCTGCGGTGCCCGGACCCTCCCAGCCCGTCGGCGCCGCCGCAGTACCGGTCGCCGCGCCGCGACCGGTGACGGTGCCGCTGTCGCCCAACCCCGCGGGCACCATCCGCGACTACCTGTCCAGCGTGAACGTCCAGATGGAACCACAGACCGCGAACAACTTCACCGCACTCAACATCGTGCTGCCGCGGCCCACCGGGTGGACACAGGTACCCGACCCGAACGTGACCGACGCGTTCGCCGTGATCGCCGACCGGGTCGGCGGTGACGGGCTGTACACGTCCAACGCGCAGGTGGTGGTCTACAAACTCGTCGGCGATTTCGACGCCCGAGAGGCCATCCGGCACGGGTTCGTCGACAACCAGCAGCTCACCGCGTGGCGGGCGACCGACGGATCCATCGCCGAGATCAACGGCGTGCCCACCTCGATCATCGAAGGCACCTACCGCGAGAACAACATGACCCTGAACACGTCGAAGCGTCACATCATCGCGACCTCGGGTACCGACCGCTACCTGGTGTCCCTGGCGGTGACCACCGCCGAATCCCAGTCGGTGGCCGCCGCCGCCGCGACCGACGCGATCGTCAACGGGTTCCGGGTCGCCACACCCGCCCCGGTCGCCGCACCTGCTCCGGCCGGCCTGACACCGCCCGGCGGCGCCGGTGCTCCCGCCGCACCTGCTGGTCCGGCCACGGTTCCGGTGAGCCTGTCCGGAACATCCCCCGTCGCTGCGCTCGCCCCGGCCGTCACACCGGTTATCGGCCTCCCCGGCTGACCGGATCGCGCGGTGCCTCGTATTCTGGGCACATGCTCGTCGCCGCGGTGCTCTGTCTGTGCGCGGCCGCGGCGACCGCTGGTGTCGCCGCCTGGTCGCTGAACCGTCCGTACGCGGCCGACCCGGTCCGCCAGGTGCTGCGGGCCGTCGCACCCACCCAGTTCGCCGCCGCCGCCATGCTGACCGGGGGCGGCGTCGTCGCCCTGTCCGCTCCTGCCCAGACGGGGGTGCTGGTGCTGGTGGTCTGCGTCATCGGCTCCGTCGCCACCGTGGCGGCCGGCTGCTGGCAAAGTGCAAAAATGGTCGCCGCCAAGGAGGCCGAGCAGGAAGCGCGCCGCGAATCCGGCGATGGCTGCGCAGGCTCGTGTGTGTCCTGCACCCTCTCCCCGACCGACCAGGCCGGCCGTTCCAGCTGCGGCTAGATCTAGTTCCGGCTCAGATCGATCGGGTGCGTCGCGAGCATCGACAGCGGTAGCGGCTGACGCCGCAGCACCCGGGCCCAGAGGTCCACCCTCGGTTCCGCCAGCACATCCGAGGGCAACGCCGACAGCACGATCCAGTCGTCACGTTCGATTTCGCCTTCCAGCTGACCGGTGGTCCAGCCGGAGTATCCGGCGAAGATCCGGACGCCCTCCAGCGCCGGCGCGATGGCGTCGGGATCGGTGTCCAGATCGACCATCACGACGCGGCCCTGCACGTGCCGCAGTCCCGCCACCCCGGTGATGTCCACACCGACCCGCACGGTGGCCAGGCACAGCGCCGAATCCCGCTTCACCGGGCCGCCGATGAACATGCTCTTGGGCTTGACGGCCAGCTTCGCCCACTGCGGCAGCACGTTGTACACGGCGGTCTCGCTGGGCCGGTTGAGCACCACCCCGAGGGTGCCGCCCTCGTTGTGCTCGATGATGTAGATGACGCTGCGCCGGAACGTCGGTTCCAGCAGATCGGTATCGGCCAGCAGCAGTGTCCCGGCGCGCACCCGCGGTGCCGTCGAGGCTGCGTAGTCCTCCGGTTCCTCGGGCTGTGACACCCGTCCATCATGTCACCAGCTGCCCGGTGCGGTAGCGAACAACATCGGATCGCCGGGATATTTGTAGTGTGGATCCGGGTGCCGATCGCACGTCGCGGCCCGGACAGGACCTGAACTCATGATTGACACCCGCAAACCGCCGGGCACCTGGCATGCCGTCCGCGGCCTGCCGGAGTTTCGGCGGCTGCTGGAACTACGTGCCTTCAGTCAGTTCGGCGACGGGTTGTTCCAGGCCGGGCTGGCCAGCGCGCTGCTGTTCAACCCCGAACGCGAGGCGGATCCATGGGCCATCGCCGTGGCCTTCGCCGTGCTGTTCGTGCCCTATTCGGTGCTGGCCCCGTTCGCCGGCGCACTCCTGGACCGGTGGGATCGCCGCCTCGTCCTGATTGGGGCGAACGCCGGCCGACTGCTGTTGATGGTGGCCGTCGGTGCCGCATTCGTGGTCAGCGCCAACGATCTGGTGGTCTTGTTCGGCGCATTGATCGTCAACGGCTTCACCCGGTTCGTGTCCTCCGGGCTGTCCGCCGCGCTCCCACATGTGGTGCCGCGCGATCAGGTGCTGACCATGAACTCGGTAGCTACCGCGACCGGCGCCCTGGCGGTATCACTCGGCGCCGTCTGCATGTTGGTGACGCGTTCGCGATTCGGCTCCGACGATGCCGGCGGGGCCGTGGTGATTTTCCTGAGCGTGCTGCCGATCGCGATCGCGCTGGTGCTGTCCATCCGGTTCGCGCCACACATCCTCGGCCCCGATGACAGCGTCCGCGCGGTGCACGGGTCGGTGGCCTACGCGGTGTCCACCGGGTGGGTGCACGGAATCCGGACGGTGACCGCCGTCCCGACGGTCACCGCCACGCTCGGCGGGTTGGCCGCGCACCGCATGGTGTTCGGAATCAACACCCTGCTGGTGTTGGTGATCGTCCGGCACACCGGTGATCACGAGGTTGCCGGACTGGGACTGGGCAAGGCGGCGCTGTTCGTCGCCGCGACGGGCGCCGGATCCTTCCTGTCCACCGTGTTCACGCCTGCCGCGGTCGGTAGGTGGGGGCGCTACCGCACCGCCAACGGGGCGCTGGCGCTGGCCGCGGCGGTGCAATTGCTCGCCGCGGGGCTGTACCTGCCGGTGATGTTCGGCTGCGGTTTCGTCCTCGGCGCGGCCGGGCAGGTGGTGAAGCTGTGCGTGGACAGCGCCATGCAGATCGACGTGGACGACGCACTGCGCGGTCACGTCTTCACCGTGCAGGATGCGGTGTTCTGGGTGACGTTCGTCGGCGCCATCGCCGCTGCCGCGGCGCTGATCCCGACCGATGGGCGTTCGGTGCCGCTGGTGCTGGCCGGTGCGGTGCTCTACCTGCTGGGGCTGGCGCTCCATGCCGGAATCGGCCGGCGGGCGCTACCGGTCTGACGAGCGCTACCGGTCTAGAGTTCAGCCATGACTGGTGCCGGGCCGATGGTGGCCGCGTTCCGCCGCCGTACTGGCCGAGCTGCTGCGGTCACGTCAGGTCGGCGACTGAGTCCGCGCGCCCGTCACCATCGGTGTCGGTGAGCTGCACATCCCAGCGGCCATCGGCATCACGGTCGGCGTACGCGGTGCCCGTCCCGTCGTGGTGGCCGAGTACCCGATCGGCCAGCCCGTCGGCGTCGACGTCGAGCAGCTGGTCATCGACCAGACCGTCCCCGTCGAAGTCGACCATCGGCCCACCGGTGGCCTGCACCCCGTCGAGCCCGAACCAGCGCAGCTGTCCGGCCCGGTCGACCGCCACCGCCCAGGTGCCCGAACCGTCATCGGTGAAGTAGGCCGGCGCCGGGCCGTCCCGATCGTGCACCGCGTGGTCGGCCATCCCATCAAAAGGCGGGCCATCCAGGTCGGCCAACGCGTCATCGGGCAAGCCGTCAGCATCGAGGTCCAGCCCGATCGCGTCGAGCACGCCATCGCCGTCCATATCCACTGTCGGGTCGGCCGACCAGATCGCCGCGCCACCCGCACCGTCACCCAGGCAATAGTCCATGTCTGTTCAGACGCATCAAGACTGCTGTGCGTTCCACCATTCCTGAAGTTCGGCGATCGCCTCGTCGTGGTCGAGGGGTCCGCGGTCGAGCCGCAGTTCCCTGAGATGGTTCCACGCCTTGCCGACCAGCGGGCCCGGTGGCAGGCCGAGGATCTCCATGATGGCATTGCCGTCCAGGTCGGGCCGCACCCGCTGCAGATCCTCCTTGGCGGCCAGCTCGGCGATCCGCGATTCCAGTTCGTCGTAGTTGGCCTGCAGCCGCGCCGCCCGGCGCTTGTTGCGGGTCGTGCAGTCGGCTCGGACCAGCTTGTGCAGCCGGTCCAGCAACGGACCGGCATCGGTGACATAGCGGCGCACCGCCGAGTCCGTCCACCGGCCGTCGCCATAACCGTGGAAACGCAGGTGCAGGTACACGAGCTGGGACACATCGTCGACCATCTGCTTGGAGTACTTCAGCGCCCGCATCCGCTTGCGGACCATCTTCGCTCCCACCACCTCGTGGTGATGGAAGCTGACCCCGCCGTCGGATTCGTGACGGCGGGTGTCCGGCTTGCCGATGTCGTGCAGCAGCGCCGCCCAGCGCAGCACCAGGTCTGGGGCTCCGGTATCTCCCCCCGAGTCGCTGCGCTCCAGCCCCGCCGGGGAACCTTCCAGTTCGATGGCCTGCTGCAGCACCGTCAGCGAATGCCGGTACACGTCCTTGTGCTGATGGTGCTCGTCGATGGCCATCCGCATCTCGCCGACCTCCGGCAGCACCACCGCACCCAGCCCGGTCTGCACCATCAGGTCGATACCGGCGACGGGATCGACTCCCATCAGCAGCTTGTCCAGTTCCGCGGCGACCCGCTCGGCGGAGATCCGGCCCAGCTGTGGCGCCATCTCCAGCAGCGCCTCCAACACCCGCGGCGCCACCGAGAACCCGAGCTGTGACACAAATCGCGCCGCGCGCAACATGCGCAACGGATCATCGCCGAAGGAGACCTGCGGGGTCGACGGGGTGTCGAGCACCCGGGCCCGCAGGGCCGCGAGGCCACCGAGCGGATCCAGGAACTCGGCCGGGCCCGCCTCGGTGATGCGGACTGCCATGGCGTTCACGGTGAAGTCGCGGCGCACCAGGTCGTCATCGAGACGGTCACCGAAGCGCACCTGCGGATGGCGGGACACCTGGTCATAGCTGTCGGCCCGGAACGTGGTGATCTCGAACCGGTGCCCGGCCTTGCCCACGCCGATGGTGCCGAACTCGATTCCGGTGTCCCACAAGGCATCTGACCATCCGCGAAGGAGTTTCTGCATCTGCTCGGGGCGGGCGTCGGTGGTGAAATCCAGATCCGCGTACAGCCGGCCCAGCAACGCGTCCCGGACACTGCCGCCGACCAGATAGAGCTCATGGCCCGCCGCGGCGAACACCGCGCCGATACCGCGGAGCACGTCGCTGTAGCTGTTGAGGGCAACCCAGGCTCCGGCCAGCAATTCGGCTTCGGAGGCTTGCGGGGTCGGGTCGTTCGGCACGTTCGGTGAGCCTAGGGGTTATAACGAGCAGGCGACAGCCCGGCCACGACCGGCGCGGGTGGCGAGCAGGTAAACCGGCGGCAACTACTATCACTTGGGTGTCGGACGGTGAACACGCCAAGCCGCGACGGCGCCGAGGGCGTCGCCGCGCTGCCGGTCCGCCCGAGGGCAACGCCGTGCGCGCCACCTCGTCGGGCGATTCGGCCCCGGCATCGAAGCCGGCTCCGACCGATAACGCCGCCCAGCAGGCCAAGCCCGGCCAGAACCGCAAACCCCGTCAGCTCCGCGGGGCACCGGACCGGCTGCGCACCGTGCATGAGACATCGGCGGGCGGCCTGGTCATCGACGGGCTAGACGGCCCCAAAGACACCCAGGTCGCGGCGCTGATCGGCCGGATCGACCGGCGCGGCAGGATGCTGTGGTCGCTACCCAAGGGCCACATCGAGGTCGGCGAGACCGCCGAGCAGACCGCCGTCCGGGAGGTCGCCGAGGAAACCGGGGTGCAGGGCAGCGTGCTGGCCGCACTCGGCAGCATCGACTACTGGTTCGTGACCGAGGGGCGCCGCGTTCACAAGACCGTGCACCATTACCTGATGCGATTCCTGGGTGGTGATCTCTCCGACGAGGACGTGGAGGTCACCGAGGTGGCCTGGGTCCCGCTCCATGATCTGCCTGCCCGGCTGGCCTACGCCGACGAACGCCGCCTGGCCGTGGTGGCCGGCGAGCTGATCGACAAACTGCACACCGATGGTGAGGGCGCACTGCCGCCGCTGCCGCACAGTTCGCCGCGGCGACGTCCCCAGACCCATTCGCACACCCGCAACCGTCGCCCCGAGGAATCGCCGCCCCGGCGGGCGAACGGCTGCGGACAAGGCCCGTGAGTTCTGTGCGGGTGCTGCGCGTCCTCACCGCCGCCCTACTGCTGCTCCTCGTCGCGACACCCGCCCTGCTGCCGCGCGCCGCGGCAGGCGAACCCGGCTCCACGATGTTCCTGAAGCTGCGCATCGACCGCGTCACCCCCGGCATCGTGACGACCACCAGCGGTGCGATGGTCACCGTCGCCGGGACCGTGCGCAACAGCGGCGACCGGCCGGTGCGCGATGTCGTCGTGCGCCTGGAGCACGCGCCCGCGGTCACCGGATCGGCCGGGCTGCGCACCAACCTGTCGGGCAACCTCGACCAGTACGGCGCCGTGGCACCGTTCGTGACGCTGTCGGCCGAACTGCAACCCGGCCAGGAGGCGCCCTACAACCTGGCCTATCCGCTACGCGGGGTGGAACCGTCGCTGCGGATCGACGAGCCGGGTGTGTACCCGCTGCTGGTGAACGTCAACGGCACCCCCGACTATGGCGCCCCCACCAGGCTGGACGACGCCCGCTTCCTGCTGCCCGTGCTGGGTGTCCCCCCGGACCCGGCGACCGGAGACGCCGAAGACCTGTCCGCGGTGGTTCCCCCGGACACCTCCCGACCGGTCGCGATGACGGTGCTGTGGCCGCTGGCCGACCGGCCCCGGCTGGCCGCGGGCATCCCCGGCGGCACCACTCCGGTACGACTGCTCGACGATGAGCTGGCCGCCTCTCTGGCCGCCGGCGGCCGGCTGGACACCCTGCTGGCGGCGGCGGACTTCGCCACCAGCACACCGGTGGACGACGACGGCGCGGTGAGCCGTGCCCTATGTCTGGCCGTCGACCCCGACCTGTTGATCACCGTCAACGCCATGATGGGCGGCTACGTCGTCAGCGACGACCCCAACGGCGGCCTGAACGCACCCACCCATCCCGGCACCGGCCAGGAGGCGGCGGTCAACTGGCTGAACCGGCTCAAGACGCTCGCACAGCGCCTGTGTGTGACGCCGACGGTCTACGCCCAGGCCGATTTGGCCGCCCTGAAGCGGGTGGGCGACACCGGCCTGAATGCCGTTGCCACCCGCAATGCCGCCGATATCGTCGACCAGATCCTCGGGGTGCGTTCGGTGCGCGGCGCCACCCTCATCGGTGACGGACCGCTCACCGAAGCCACCGTCTCACTGCTCGGCGCCCAGGGCCCCACCGTGGCGGTGGCCGCCGCTCCGCTCTCGGCGCTGGACACCGGCGGCGCGGAGCTCGCCCCGCAACGCAACTCCCCCGAGGTCGTCACCGCGCCGTTCGACCCGGGTCTGGGCGCGGCACTGGCCGGTGCCGGAGCAGCGCCGATCACCCCGGCCTACCTGGACAGCGAACTGGGCATCCCGCTGCAGCACGACTCTCGGGTGGCCAGGCTGCAGGACGCCCTGGGCTCACTGCTGTGGCGCGGCCTACAGCCCGACACCGAGCCCCGCACCGAGATCGTGGCGCCCCCGCTGGCCTGGGACCTCAACCCCGACGAGGCGCAGAGCGTGCTGACCTCGGTGGCGACCGCGATCGGCGCCGGACTGGCGGTCCCGCGTCCGTTGCCCGCGGTGGTCGCCGAGACACCGCAGGCCGCCGCACCTGCGACCGCTCCGGAGCCGGCCGACGATTCCGACGCGCGGTTCGACAGCGGGGTGACCTCGGGCATCGCCGCCGTCACCGACAGGCTCTGGGGACTGACCTCGGCACTGACGGTCGATCAGCGCACCGGCCTGACCGGAACCCAGTACACGGCCCCGCTGCGCGAGGACATGCTGCGCGCGCTGAGTCAGTCGGTACCCGCCTCGGAGCGCAATGATGCTGCCCAGCAACGGCTTTCGACCGTCGGCCGCACCGTCGCCGATCTGTTCGGCGCGGTCACGGTGGTCAACCCCGGTGGTTCCTACACCCTGGCGACCGAACGCAGCCCACTGCCGTTGGCGCTGCGCAACGACCTGCCGGTGCCGATCCGAGTCCGGCTGCGCATCGCCCCGCCGCCGGGGATGACGGTGACCGACCCCGGTGAGATCGAGCTGCCGCCGGGCTACCTGCCGCTGCGGGTGCCGATCGAGGTGCACTTCACCCAACGGTTCGCCGTCGACGTCAACCTCGCCACCGCCGACGGCCTGTCGCTGGGCGAACCGGTGCGGCTGTCGGTGCACTCCAACGCCTACGGCAAGGTGCTGTTCTTCATCACGCTGACCGGTGGTGGCATCCTGGCGCTGCTGGTCGGACGGCGGCTGTGGCACCGGTTCCGCGGAAAACCCGATCGGGCCGATCTGATCCCGCCGGCCCGGCGGCCCGACCCACTGGACACCGCTCTGGCCCACGGCAGTGACCGCGGGGCGCGCAACGGCGAGCACCGATGAACGCGCCGCAACGCGTACCGCGCGGGCACTCCACCCGTCAGCTCCCGCCCGCGCCCCGTCAGGAACTGTCCGATTCCGCGGTGGTGTCGCGGTCCTGGGGCATGGCGCTGGCCACGCTGGTCAGCAGGCTCACCGGATTCGCTCGCATGGTGCTGCTGGCGCTCATCCTCGGCGGCCCACTGCTGAGCTCGTTCACGGTCGCCAACCAGCTACCCAACCTGATCGCCGCGCTGGTGCTGGAGGCGACCTTCACCGCGATCTTCGTGCCGGTGCTGGCCCGCGCCGAACGTGGCGATCCCGACGGCGGCACCGCTTTCGTGCGGCGCCTGGTGACGCTGGCCACCGCACTGCTGATCGTGGCGACCATCCTGTCGGTGGCGGCCGCGCCCCTGCTGGTGGACCTGATGCTCGGCAGCGACCCGCTGGTAAACCGCCCGCTGACCACCGCGTTCGCCTACCTGATGCTGCCGCAGGTGTTGTTCTACGGGTTGTCCTCGGTGTTCATGGCTATTCTCAACACCCGAAATATCTTCGGACCGCCGGCGTGGGCTCCGGTGCTCAATAACATCGTGGCGATCCTGGCGCTGGGGGTATACCTGCTGGTGCCCGGCGAGCTGTCCATCGACCCGGTCGAGATGGGCAACGCCAAACTGCTGGTGTTGGGCATCGGCACCACCCTCGGTGTGGTGGCCCAGGCCGCGGTGCTGATCCTCGCGATTCGCCGCGAACGCATCGGCTTGCGCCCGCTGTGGGGTATCGACGACAGACTCAAACAGTTCGGCATGATGGCCCTGGCGATGGTGCTCTACGTACTCATCAGCCAGATCGGTCTGATCGTCGGCAATCAGATCGCCAGCGCCGCGGCGGCTTCCGGGCCCGCGATCTACAACTACACCTGGCTGATCCTGCAGCTGCCGTTCGGCATCATCGGGGTGACGGTGCTGACGGTGGTGATGCCGCGGCTGTCCCGTAACGCCGCCGCCGATGACGGCCCGGCCGTCCTCGCCGACCTGAACCTCGCGACGCGGCTGACCATGGTGACGCTGATCCCGATCGTCGCGATGATGACCGTCGGTGGTCCCGCGATCGGAAGCGCGCTGTTCTCCTACGGCAACTTCGGCCAGCAGGACGCCGGTTATCTCGGCATGGCGATCACCCTGTCCGCCTTCACCCTGATCCCCTACGCGCTGGTGCTTCTGCAGCTGCGGGTGTTCTACGCCCGTCAGCAGCCGTGGACGCCGATCGTGCTGATCCTGGTGATCACCGCGGTGAAGATCGCCGCGTCGGTGGCGGTACCGCACCTGGTAAGCGATCCCGGGATGGTCGCCGGCTATCTGGGGCTGGCCAACGGGCTGGGCTTCCTGGCCGGTGCCACCATCGGATACCTGGTGCTGCGGGCCAACCTGAATCCACCGGGCAACAGGATGATCAGCCTGGACGTGGTCCGTACCATCCTGGTCACGATCGTCGCCTCGATGCTCGCCGGGCTGGCCGCCCATATGGTCGATCAGCTCCTCGGACTGGAAGCACTGACCGAGCGCGGCGGCGGCCTCGGTTCACTGCTGCGGCTGTTCGTGCTCGGCGTCCTCATGCTGCCGATCATCGGCGCGGTGCTGTGGGCGGCGAAGGTGCCCGAAGCACTGTCCGTGGGAACCGCGGTGCGGCGCCGGATCGGCGCCCGCGCGACGGTGGCTCCCGGCCCGACTTCCAGGCCCGACGCGCATCGGCGCGGCAGCCCGGTCACGTACTCTGATCGGAGCAATTCGCATCCGATGCGGCCGCCCCGCCCCCCGGCAGCCCGCCGGTACGGACCGCACGCGGGGGTTGCACAGCAGCAGACGCCGAAAGGATCAGCGGTGAGCGATAAACCCGTGAGCGGATCCGCGCCCGGGGCAGGTGCTCACCCCGAATGGGGCGTCGACTCCCGGGCCACCGGACGGATCCCGTCGGCGGGAGAGTTCCAGCCCGACAACGGCGGCGAGGACGCGCATCTCATCCCCGGTGCCACCATCGCCGGCGGTCGCTACCGGCTGCTGGTGTTCCACGGCGGCCCGCCGCACCTGCAGTTCTGGCATGCGCTGGACACCGCCCTTGACCGCCAGGTGGCGCTGACGCTGGTGGACCCCGACGCACTGCTGCCCGAGAGCGAACTGCAGGAGATCCTCACCCGCACGATGCGGCTGTCCAAGGTCGACACCCCCGGTGTTGCGCGCGTGCTGGACGTCGCGCGTACCGGGTCGGGTGGGCTGGTGGTCTCGGAATGGCTCCGCGGCGGATCGCTCGCCGAGGTCGCCGAGACCTCGCCGTCCCCCATCGGCGGGGCCCGCGCCATCCAATCGCTGGCCGCCGCCGCCGAGGCCGCCCACCGCGCCGGCGTCTCGCTGTCGATCGACCATCCGAGTCGGGTGCGCGTCAGCATCGAGGGCGACGTGGTCCTGGCCTTCCCGGCGACCCTGCCCGACGCCACCCCCGAAGACGACATCCGCGGTATCGGCGCCTCGCTGTACGCGCTGCTCGTCAACCGGTGGCCGCTGCCCGAATCCGGCGTGCACAGTGGTCTGGCGCCCGCAGATCTCGACCCTGCCGGCCAGCCGGTGGAACCGCGGTCAGTCGACGGGGAGATCCCGTTCCAGATCTCGGCCGCCGCAGCGCGGGCCGTCCAGGAGGACGGCGGGATTCGCAGCGCGCCGACCCTGCTCCATCTGCTCCAGCAGGCCACCGCCATCGCCGACCGCACCGAGTTCATCGCACACGTCGACGAGCCGCCGGCCGAGGCCGCCGTCGGTCTGGGCGGCGGCGGTGCCGATCCCGAAGCCGCCGCCCGTCGCCGCAAGGGCATGATCATCGGATTGGCTGCCGGTGGCGTGGTGGTCGTGGTCGCGCTGGTGGTGCTCGCCACCGTGCTCAGCAAGATCTTCGGCGACGTCGGCGGCGGTCTGGACCGCGACGAGCTCGGTTTGAACGACCCCACCCCCACCGCCGAGCGCACCAGCGACGTCGTCAAACCGGTGCGCGCCACGGTGTATTCCCCCGAAGGCGAGGCCGACGCGCCCGCAGAAGCGGGTCTGGCCATCGACGGGAGTCCGTCGACCGTGTGGCCGACCGACACCTACTCCGATCCCGTCCCGTTCCCCGGCTTCAAGAACGGCGTCGGATTGATGCTGAAATTGCCCAAACCCACCGCGATCGGTTCGGTCAAACTCGACGTGTCCAGCGTCGGCACCGCCGTGCAGATCCGTGGGTCCGGTTCGGCGAACCCCGCATCGCTGAAGGACACCACCGAGCTGACGGACCCGATCTCCCTGAAAAAGGGGTCCAACACCATCGAGATCGAGCATCCTGCCCCCACGTCGTATGTGCTGGTGTGGATCTCCACGCTGGGTACCGTGGACGGGAAGAGTCGCTCGGCTATCTCCGAAATCACCCTCAAGGCGACGTCCTGAGAGGTTATCCCCAGCTTCCAAGCGGCAAAGGCACAGTTCAGAGCGCTGCACAAAATTGCCGCCCGGGAGCGGGCCCCCCTTTCCGTAGTGTTCGGCTGTGGGGAGTTTCACGGGATGCTCTGGGCATCAACGCACCGACGAACAGTTGCTGGCGGCGCACGTCGCGGGTGATCGCTTCGCGTTCGAGGAACTGTTCCACCGCCACCAGCCGCAGCTGTACCGGCTCGCCCGGATCACCACCCGGTGCCCCGATGACGCCCGTGACGCACTGCAGGACGCCATGCTCTCGGCGCATTGCAATGCACCGCGATTCCGGCACGACTGCTCGGTGAGCAGCTGGCTGTACCGCATCGTCGTGAATGCCTGCCTGGACCGGCTGCGCCGCCACAAGGCGCACCCGACCACACCCCTGGAGGGCCTGACCTCCGCGGGCTGGATCGGTGACCCCGCGTCACGGGTGGTCACCGCCATCGTCGTCGAGCGTGCGCTGATGCGGCTGCCCATCGAGCAGCGCACAGCCGTGGTCGCCGTCGACATGCAGGGCTTCTCGGTGGCCGAGGCAGCGCGGCTGCTGGGAGTCCCCGAGGGCACGGTGAAGAGCCGGCGTGCACGGGCCCGGACCAAGCTGGCCACCACGCTCGGCTACCCGGGCACAGCGGTGGCTGCCGCGGAAGCGCGCCCTGCCGGGTGATGATCCCCCTGCCCTAGCCGAGCCCTAGCAGGCGGATCGGGAACACCCAGGCCTACCCTGATGTTTGAACTCACGGCCGCGCAATCGGCAGAAAGGCTGGGATATCCAGGATGTCCACCACTTCTGAGGTCACGTCCCCCATTCACGACGTGATCATCATCGGCTCCGGCCCGGCCGGGTACACCGCGGCGGTCTACACTGCCCGGGCCCAACTGCATCCGTTGGTGTTCGAGGGCATCCAGTTCGGTGGAGCGTTGATGACGACCACCGAGGTGGAGAACTATCCCGGGTTCCGCGAAGGCATCACCGGCCCCAGTCTGATGGAAGAGATGCGCGAGCAGGCGCTGCGCTTCGGAGCAGATCTGCGGACGGACGATGTCGACGCCGTCGACCTCACCGGTCCGATCAAGACCGTCACCGTCGGTGACGAGACTCACCGCGCCCGGTCCGTCATTCTCGCGATGGGCGCTGCAGCTCGCCAGCTCGGTGCGCCCGGAGAATTGGAGCGCATCGGTCTGGGCGTGAGCACGTGTGCGACCTGTGACGGGTTCTTCTTCCGCGACCAGGACATTGCGGTCGTCGGTGGCGGCGACTCGGCGATGGAAGAAGCGATCTTCCTCACCAAGTTCGCCCGCTCCGTCGCCCTGATTCACCGTCGCGAGGAGTTCCGCGCCTCGAAGATCATGCTGGACCGCGCCCGGGCCAACGAGAAGATCACCTTCGTCCTCAACAGCGAGATCACCGAGATCGAGGGTAACCCCAAGGTCACCGGAATTCGGTTGCGCGACACCGTGACCGGTGAGGATTCCAAGCTGGCGGTAACCGGTGTATTCGTCGCGATCGGCCACATCCCGCGGTCGGATCTGGTCCAGGGACAGGTCGACGTCGACGTCGACGGTTACGTTCAGGTGCGCGGCCGCACGACCGCGACCTCGCTCGAAGGCGTCTTCGCCGCCGGCGATCTGGTGGACCACACCTACCGGCAGGCCATCACCGCCGCCGGGTCCGGCTGTTCGGCGGCCATCGACACCGAGCGTTGGCTGACCGAATTACCTGCTCCAACAGAACATTAGATCCCACAAACCAGTTAGGAAGATCCGATGACCGAGAAGTCCGCAACAGCCGTCGTCACCGACGACTCGTTCTCCCAGGATGTGCTGTCCAGCTCCACTCCGGTGCTGGTCGACTTCTGGGCCACCTGGTGCGGCCCGTGCAAGATGGTCGCGCCGGTGCTCGAGGAGATCGCCGTTGAAAAGGCGGGCGAACTCAAGGTGGTCAAGCTCGACGTGGACGCCAATCCGGCCACCGCACGCGACTTCCAGGTGGTGTCGATTCCGACATTGATCCTTTTCAAGGATGGTGCACCGGTCAAGCGCATTGTCGGCGCCAAGGGTAAGGCCGCGCTGCTGCGGGAGATCGCCGACCACGCCTGAGGGCGGGCTCCCACCTCCCGAATCACATCTTCGGGTTTTCCGAAATTTCGCGGGCATCTGAGACAATGCTGTCAGTCCGAACTGCAACCGTCGGCGTCCTGTCGGCGGTGCAGCGTGTCTGAAAGGCCAGGTATGTCGATACTGCGTCGCGGCGACCGGGGAAGCGCGGTCGTCGAGATCAGGGCGGCACTGGCAGGTCTGGGGTTGCTCGGCGGCCCTGACGCCGACCTCACCACCGGCAGGCATGTCGCACTCGACGTGTTCGACGAGGAACTCGACCACGCGGTCCGCGCGTTCCAGCAGCACCGCGGTCTCTTGGTGGACGGCATGGTCGGCGAGGCGACTTCCCGCGCCCTGCGGGAGGCCTCCTACCAGCTCGGGGCCCGCACGCTGTCCCACCAGTTCGGGGCGCCGATGTACGGCGACGACGTGGCGACCCTGCAGGCCCGCCTGCAGGATCTCGGCTTTTACACCGGGTTGGTCGATGGTCACTTCGGGCTGCAGACCCACAACGGTCTGATGTTCTTCCAGCGCGAGTACGGGCTGTTCCCGGATGGTATCTGCGGCCCGGAAACATTGCGGTCCCTGTACTTCCTGGGTTCTCGCGTTACCGGCGGATCCCCGCACGCAATTCGTGAGGAGGAGCTGGTCCGCAGCTCCGGTCCACGACTGTCCGGCAAGCGGGTCATCATCGATCCGGGTCGTGGCGGTGACGATCTCGGGACCATCATTCAGGGCGCCGAAGGTCCACTCAGTGAGTCAGACATCCTGTGGGACTTGGCCAGTCGTCTCGAAGGCCGGATGACGGCGATCGGTATGGACACCTTCCTGTCCCGTCCGGCCGGGCACAGTCCGTCCGACGCAGAACGCGCAGCGACGGCCAATACCGTTGGTGCAGACCTGATGATCAGCCTGCGCTGTACCAGTCACCCGAGTCCGATGGCCAACGGGGTGGCCTCGTTCCACTTCGGAAATTCGCACGGTTCGGTTTCCACCATCGGTCGCAACCTCGCCGACTTCATTCAGCGAGAACTGGTGGCGCGCACCGGCCTGAGCAATTGCCGGGTACACGGCCGCACCTGGGATCTGCTGCGGCTCACCCGAATGCCCACTGTCCAGGTCGATTTGGGATACATCACCAATAGGCAGGACCGGGCCGTGCTGGCATCCGGGCAGACCCGCGACGCGATCGCCGAAGGGATGCTGGCCGCGGTCAAGCGGTTGTACCTGCTCGGCAAGAACGATCGGCCCACGGGCACTTTCACTTTCGCCGAATTGCTGGCTCACGAACTGTCGGTGGAGCAGGCCGGCCGCTAGAGGCTCGCACCGGGGTGGAGCTGTCAATTCGCCGACTCGAGGATCGGATGGGCGTGGATACAGCTAGCGCCGCTGACTCGGCGCCGACCGGTGCCTGCAAACGTGCACCTTCGAGCAGTCGTTCGAGCGCGGCCTCCACATCGGCCTTCCATCCGAGACCCTGCTCTAGCTCGAGCCGCAGCCGCGGAAAGTAGGGGTGCGGCGCCACTATCTCGAAACCCATTTCGGACAACAAGTTTACGTCGACGATGCACTGGCCGGCCGAACAGTCACCGAGAACCTCGACCACCGCCTCGAGCTCCACAGGCACACCACCGGATTCGCTCCCGCAGTCGAGATCATCGACCAGCGCCGTTCGGCCGAAAGCCTCGAGCGCCCGAACGCCGCGGCGAACGAGGTCCCCCACCACCGCGGCGATAAGACCGCCCGCCAGCCGGTCGGCGTCATCGGAGGAATCCATTCCCAATGATGTCAACAGCACAGCATCGGCGCTGACCGGTCCGGTCGGAAACTTGCGCGCGCGCGGGACCGCGCTGGGCGGTGCGTAGAACACGTATCCGAGGCAAGGTTCGTCGTTGAACACCTCAGCGCGGTCCTGATCCTGCTCGCCGGGTCCCGGTGCATCTTGGATTGCGACCTGCGCGCACGAGCCCCACTCCAGCATGACCATCGACAGCCATGCTTCCTTCTCGAACTCGGGGTCGGCGAGATGGTCGTCACCACGCAGGGTCGAGGGATCGACTTCCCAGAACACGCATTGCCGCGCATGCTTCGGCAGCTGCTCGAAGGCCTCGAGCCGCAGCGGGCTGATTCGTGCTGACACTTCGATCCCCGACCTTCACTTGGTTCCGGCGCGCACGGATGCCACTCCAGGATAGGAGAATGCCGACCGCTCGGTGCAACGAGCCCGAGGAAGTTCATCGATTCGGTGTGTGACGTCAAACATGTTGTTACACACAGCATTTCCTGTCCGGGTTGATGGAGTGGCGGCCGATGGCGGGTAAGGTGTCACAGTGACGTAATTCGCCCGTGTACCTAGGTCATGCCGCAACCGTCGTTTTTGGCCGCACTATTGCGTCGCCGTGTTCATCAGTTCGACGATGCGCTGCAGATCATCGACGGACCCGAACTCCACCACGATCTTGCCCTTGCGTTTGCCCAGACTGACCGTGACCCGGGTATCGAACGCAGTGGACAGCTGCTCAGCAACGTCCTGCAGGCCGGGCATCTGGATCGGCTTGCGCCGAGGTGCCGGCGGGTCGGACGGGCCGGCGCGATTGGCGAGCGTGACGGCCTCTTCGGTGGCACGTACCGAGAGTCCCTCGGCGACGATCCGCGCGGCCAACTCCTCCTGCTTCTCGGCCCCACCTTCCAGGGCCAGCAGTGCGCGTGCGTGGCCGGCGGACAGCACGCCAGCGGCCACCCGTCGCTGCACGGCGATCGGCAAGCGGAGCAGCCGGATCATGTTGGAGATCAGCGGCCGGGAGCGACCGATCCGCGCGGCAAGTTCATCGTGGGTGACGCCGAACTCATCGAGCAGCTGTTGGTATGCCGCCGCTTCTTCGAGCGGATTCAGCTGAGCCCGGTGGATGTTCTCCAGCAGTGCGTCGCGCAGCATGCTGTCGTCGGCGGTCTGGCGCACGATCGCCGGGATTGTCGCCAGACCGGCCTGTTGCGTTGCCCGCCAGCGCCGCTCCCCCATCACCAACTGGTAGCGGGTCGGGCCGTTCTTGCCCGGGACCGCGCGCACCACGATCGGCTGCATGACACCGAACTCGCGGATGGAGTGCACCAATTCCGACAGTGCCTCCTCGTCGAAGACCTGCCGGGGCTGCCGTGGGTTCGGGTCGATCTGGCCGGGGTCGATCTCCCGGTACACCGCACCGAACTCCGATACTTCTGCGGTTGCCGCACTGTCGGTTCCTGCCGGACCCGGCGCCCCACCCATCAGAATGTCTGCGGTGGCATCGCCGATCCGTGGGCCGCCCAGGGCTTCACTTTCTGCCGGACCGGTCGGAATCAGAGACGCCAGGCCGCGTCCCAATCCGCTGCGCTTCTTCGCCTGGTTCATGATGCTGCGGGTCCCCCTGATCCGATGCTGACGACGGTAGTGCTCACATTGCGGAGAGCCTGCCCGGGTCCTGTCCTTGGCACGCCAGAACTCACGCGCGTGGACCGCCCTGGCTTCGGCCCCCGCCGGCGATCTCCCGACTCGCGTCGAGATAACTCATCGCACCACGCGAACCCGGGTCATAGTCCAGAATCGTCATCCCGTATCCGGGTGCCTCGGAAACTTTGACGCTGCGCGGGATCACCGTGCGCAACACCTTGTCGCCGAAGTGTGCCCGCACATCCTCGGCCACCTGATCGGCCAAGCGGGTGCGCCCGTCGTACATGGTCAGGATGACGGTGGTGACGTTCAGGTCGGGATTGAGATGCGATTTGACCATCTCGATATTGCGCAACAACTGGCCTACACCTTCCAGCGCGTAGTACTCGCACTGAATCGGGATGAGAACTTCGGGGGCGGCGACGAGCGCATTGATGGTCAGCAGACCGAGCGACGGCGGGCAGTCGATGAACACGTAGTCGAAACTGTGCTCTTTGAGCCCTGCCAGCGCCGACCGTAGCCGGCCCTCGCGGGCCACCATACTGACGAGTTCAATCTCGGCGCCGGCAAGGTCGATGGTCGCCGGGACGCAGTAGAGACGCTCGTTGTGCGGACTGCGTTGAAGCGCGGCTTCCAGCGGGATTTCGCCGATGAGAACCTCGTAGGAGGAGGGGGTTCCTTCCCGATGTTCGATTCCCAGGGCGGTGCTCGCATTGCCCTGGGGGTCGAGATCGATCACCAGGGTCTGGAGTCCTTGGAGCGCCAGCGCCGCGGCCACGTTGACCGCGGTCGTCGTCTTACCGACGCCACCCTTCTGGTTCGCGATAGTGAAGACGCGCTGCCGCTCGGGGCGCGGAAGTTCGCCGTGGCGCTTGTGAAGTAGCCTGGATGCGCGCTCGGCCTCTGCCGCAATGGGTGTATCTGCGGCGGGATCGCCTTTCCAGGTGCCCGCCGCCGGAATCCATGTTTCACGTGAAACATCGGATTCCTTGGAGGGCTGGGCCGCGTTGTCACTGCGTCCGCGGAACTTCATCGCTTCCTCCTGCCGGTATGTGCTGTGCGGGTGCCGACCGCTGCGCGTCGTGCGACGACAACCGTGGCGGGTGGATCCAAGAAGTCCACGCCACATCTCACCACTGCTACCTCCGTAGCGCCAAGTGAACCCAACGTCCGCCGATGCGCCTCCACCTCGTCCACGGCGCGCACCCCCTTCAGTGCCAGCATGCGGCCGCCCGTCCGCAGCAACGGCATGCTCCACCGCGACAGTTTGTCCAATGGCGCAACGGCACGGGACACCACGGCATCCATCTCGCCAGCCTCGTCCCGCACCGCCCGATCCTCAGCCCGACCGCGGATCACCGTGATCTCGAGTCCGAGTTCGTCGATGACTTCCCGCAGAAACTCGCTGCGGCGTAGCAGTGGCTCAATCAGGGTCACCCGTAGATCAGGGCGGGCTACCGCCAGCGGTATACCCGGGAGGCCGGCGCCACTGCCTATGTCGGCGACGCGCTCCCCCGGTGTCAACAGCTCGGCCATCGCAGCGCTGTTCACCAGATGGCGGTCCCACAGCCGGTCGACCTCCGACGGTCCGAGCAGACCTCGTTCGATGCCGGCGCCGGAGAGGATCTCGCCATACCGCTGGGCGAGTTCCAATCTATCGCCAAAGCAACGAGCCGCCGACTGGGGCGCCGGACTCAGTTCGCCATGTTTCACGTGAAACATCCTCCGGTTGCGCTCCAGGCCGACGGCCCTTGAACTTGTCGCTCGAACTACCTAGCCGCTCGAACTACATGGTTGTAACTAATCCGTTCACGCGGGCAACACGATCACGCGCCGCGATGGCTCGGTGCCTTCGCTTTCGCTGCGCACCCCTTCGACGGCCGCCACCGCGTCGTGGACGATCTTGCGCTCGAACGGCGTCATCGGAGACAGCTCTTCACGCTGACCAGACTCCACCACACGACGCGCGATCTTGTCGCCCAGCGTGGCCAGTTCATCACGACGACGGCGGCGCCACCGAGCGATGTCCAACATCAGGCGGCTGCGCTCACCGGTCTTCTGGTGTACGGCCAGCCGAGTCAGCTCCTGCAGTGCGTCGAGCACCTCACCCTTGCTACCGACCAACTTGTTCAGGTCGCTGCCGCCGTCGATGCTCACTACCGCGCGGTCACCTTCCACGTCGAGATCGATATCGCCGTCGAAGTCGAGCAGGTCGAGCAGTTCCTCCAAGTAGTCCCCGGCGATCTCACCCTCGGCGACCAAACGGTCCTCCAGGTCCTCGACGGGAACCTCGGCGGCATCCTCAGTGCTGTCCGTGTTCACTTCCTCGTTCACGAGCTCACTGCCCTCCAGGGCGGCGTCGGCGCGCTCGGTTGTCTCGGCGTCAGTCATATCGGTGTTCTCCTTACTTCGCCACGTCCGCCCCCGGTCGGTTCCCGGGTCGGTCGGCTCTCGGCTTGGCTTCTAGCGCTTGCGCTTCTTGGGCCGGGCGCCCGGTCGCGGAGTCGCGCCCGGGGTTCCGTTGGATGCATCGTTGTTACGGCCCTTGGGTGCAGCAATCTCGGACGCACCCGAATCCGCCTCTTCGGCGAGTTCAGGCTCGGCGAGTTCCTTGGCCACCCTGCGTGCCTTGTTCGGCTTCTTACCCGGGGCCGGCGCGTTCGCGTTGCGCCGTTCCAATGCCTCGGCCTTCTTGGCTTCTTCTTCCTGTTCGATCTTGCCGAACACGTAGTGCTGCTGCCCGAACGTCCAGATGTTGTTCGAGACCCAGTAAAGGATGATCGCCAGCGGAAGGAACGGACCGCCGACGACGACACCGAGCGGGAACACGTAGAGCGCCAGCTTGTTCATCATGGCCGTCTGCGGGTTGGCGGCGGCCTCGGGACTCTGCCGCGCCACCGACGCGCGGCTGTTGAAGTAGGTCGCGATGCCCGCGAGGATCATCAGTGGAACGCCGACACCGATGATCGCGATACGGCTCACGTCAAAACCGATGAACGCCTGCCAGCTGCTCTCCGACTGGATCATCGTCGCGCCCAACGGGGCACCGAAGAAATTCGCTTGCAGAAAATTCTGCACATCGGCGGCGCTGAAGACGTAGTTGGGGAGCTCCTTGTTCAACTCCAGGTCCAGGCCGAGCTCACCGAAGTTGTGGCCGGTCCTGTTGAACGAACGCAGCACGTGGAACAGGCCGAGGAACACCGGCACCTGCGCGAGCATCGGTAGGCAACCGAGGATCGGGTTGAACCCGTGTTCCTTCTGCAGCTTCTGCATCTCCAGCGCCATCCGCTGGCGGTCCTTCCCATACTTCTTCTGCAGCGCCTTGATCTGCGGCTGCAGTTCCTGCATCTGCCGAGTCGTCCGGATCTGCTTGACGAAGGGCTTGTAGAGGATCGCACGGAGGGTGAACACCAGGAACACCACAGACAGCGCCCAGGCGAAGAAGTTGGTCGGCCCCAAGATGAAGGCGAACGCCTTGTACCAAACCCACATGATCGCCGACACCGGGTAATAGATGATGTCGAGGCTGAACCAGTTAAACAACGGAATCGCTCCTGACGACTTCTACCGAAGTCTTATCGCCGCGTTCGGGTATCGGGTCCCACCCGCCACGGTGCCATGGACCGCACTTGGCCAACCTCACCACGGCCAACCATCCACCACGGATCAGACCGAATTCGGTCAGCGCGTCAATGGCGTACTCACTGCAGGTGGGAATGAACCGGCACGACGGTAACCGAAGTGGAGAGATCATCGTGCGGTACAGCTGGATTACGAAGACCACACCGTTGACGGCCCACCGCCTCACGGTCGAGCCTGCCGTTGGACGCGGGTCTTCTTCAGAGCAATGCGCAGTTCAGACTCCAGACGGGCCGAAATAGCATCCCGGCTTCCGGGCAACGCCCGGATCACCACTCGGTCGCGAGGACCCAGCTCCAACTCGCTGTCGACGACGAGGTGATAGGCCACATGACGCAACCGCCGTGACACGCGATGCCGTTGCACCGCATTGCCCACGGACTTGGAGACCACGAGCCCTATCTTCGGTCCGTCGTCACAACCGTCGTGCAACGCGTGCACAACGAGATCGGGCTGAACAGCCCGTAGTCCTTGGCGAACCGTGACACCGAAATCAGTAGAGCGCGTCATCCGGTACCGGGCCGGAAGCACTGTCCTGAACCCTGCGTCGAATCATGCAGTCAGCGAGCGACGGCCCTTGCTGCGTCGGCCGGAGACGATCGCGCGGCCGGCGCGCGTGCGCATCCGCAACCGGAAACCGTGCACACGAGCCCGCCGGCGGTTGTTCGGCTGAAATGTCCGCTTGCCCTTGGCCACGGTTGTTTCTCCTCGTTCGGTCTGGTGTCGACGACCTCAGTCACCATGACAATCATGGCAGCCGAGGACGCAGCCACCGTTGGTAAGCTCGTCCATCTTGCCGGCGCGGCACCCCAGAGATTCCGAAAAGCCCCTGAGTCGCAGCCGTATCACCACGTGCGGGCGACTGCTCGAGGGTACTGACGAGATTTGCCTGGGTCAAACCTGGCCATACCCGCTCCGCACACGGCCCGCATCGAGAATCACCAGATAACAAATGCCACACCAATAACCAACTTTGCCCCGACTGTGAACATCCTGTCGGCGATGTTGCAGAACAGTTGGCCAGTCTGAGCGAAAACTGTTAGCTTTTCGCAATGCCGTTTCGAGGGGGAACGGCGCCGGAACCAGAGCGGGGACCAGACCGGCCGCGAGCCCGCAGACCAGAGATGGACTGTGACAAGCTCCGACACGGCATCCACGCCCATTTGACAACGCGACGATTACTGCTGATCACTATCCACAGTCTGTGGATAACTCTGTGGACAGTTTGTTATGGTCGCCCCCCGGGGACATCCCGAGGAAGCCGCATAGGGGGTGGGCGTCGTTGACCACAGACCCGGATTCCGCCTTCGTCACGGTCTGGAAAAAGGTCGTCGCCGAACTCAACGGTGAAACCCCCTTCGGCGACACCGTCAGCGGTGGCCCCCGCGAGCCGCTCCTCACCGCTCAGCAACGTGCCTGGCTGAAACTCGTCAAACCTCTTGTCATCGCCGAGGGATTTGCTCTGTTATCCGTGCCGACCGCATTCGTGCAGAACGAGATCGAGCGGCACCTGCGGGAACCCATCATGGCTGCGCTCAGTCGCGAGCTCGGGCAGCGGGTGGAACTCGGTGTTCGCATCGCGACGCCCGGCCCGGATGACATCACCGAGACCGCCCATGCCCCCGTCTCGCCGCAGTCGGCACCTGGGGACGACGCGACGGCCGCCGATTCTGAAGAAGTCGACGAAGACCTCGAGGCACGCACCAGCGCCGAGGCAAGCTGGCCGACCTACTTCAACAGGCCCCCGACCGCACCCTCGGAAGAGACCGTCAGCCTCAACCGCCGCTACACCTTCGAAACCTTCGTCATCGGCGCATCGAACCGCTTCGCTCACGCGGCAACGCTGGCGATCTCCGAAGCGCCTGCACGCGCGTACAACCCATTGTTCATCTGGGGCGAATCCGGGCTCGGCAAGACACACCTGCTGCACGCCGCCGGCAACTACGCCCAACGGCTCTTTCCCGGGATGCGGGTAAAATACGTCTCCACCGAGGAATTCACCAACGACTTCATCAACTCGCTACGCGATGACCGCAAAGCATCCTTCAAGCGCAGTTACCGCGATGTCGACATCCTGCTAGTCGATGACATTCAGTTCATCGAGGGCAAGGACGGCATCCAGGAGGAGTTCTTCCACACCTTCAACACGCTGCACAACGCGAACAAGCAGATCGTCATCTCCTCGGACCGCTCCCCCAAACAGCTGGCCACCCTCGAAGACCGACTGCGGACCCGATTCGAGTGGGGCCTGATCACCGATGTACAGCCCCCTGAGCTGGAAACACGGATCGCCATCCTGCGCAAGAAGGCACAGATGGACCGCCTCGATGTGCCCGATGATGTGCTCGAGCTGATCGCCAGCCGCATCGAACGCAATATCCGCGAGCTCGAGGGCGCCCTCATCCGCGTCACCGCATTCGCATCGCTGAGTAAGACCACGATCGACAGGTCGCTGGCCGAGATCGTGCTGCGCGACCTCATCTCCGATGCCAGCACCATGCAGATCAGCACTGCGACCATCATGGCGGCCACCGCCGAGTACTTCGAGACCACCATCGAGGAGCTCCGCGGGCCAGGTAAGACCCGGGCCCTGGCGCAGTCCCGCCAGATCGCCATGTATCTGTGCCGTGAGCTCACCGACCTGTCCCTGCCCCGCATCGGTGAAGCGTTCGGGCGTGACCACACGACCGTCATGTACGCCGAGCGCAAGATCCGGGGCGGAATGGCCGAACGGCGCGAGATCTTCGATCACGTCAAGGAACTCACCACCCGTATCCGCCAGCGATCCAAGCGCTGAAGCCCCTTCCCTGTCGTTCAGACGACAGGAATCTGGAAAAAACTTCTGTCCCGTTCGCACCACTCGTCACACAAAATTGGTGTGGACACTGCTGTGCACAACCTGCGTGAAAGCTGTCGTCAACCTGGTGGCCACTCCACACACCTGTTGTTGTCCACAGCCGTGCCGGAGTTGTATCACCGGTACTCCACAACCTGCACACACCCACTGCAACGTCGCGACCTGCACCGAGTGCCAATGATCCACAGCTTCCACAGGACCTATTACTATTGCTTTTATCTCTAGAAGGTTTTCCTTCTAAAAGCAGCCTGTTGGGAACGGACCCGAAACCCATCCGATCCTCGGTGATCCAGCACTGCACGCTCAGCGAGCGAATCGCTTTCAAGTTCGCACCGAACGCTCTACGGTGGTGATTCGATACGCCGGTGCGGTCGCCGACCAGTTCGCGACTACGCTCGGGGTGACACGGGAAACCCGCTGCTTGGTGCTGGTC
>WOYI010302423.1_pt1 | contig 45507 bp, 32 predicted proteins | sample 6423411 | NCBI WGS metagenome assembly WOYI01 (sample SAMN13441803, study PRJNA592873) | oil field metagenome | biome: oil field; feature: oil-well bore; material: oil-contaminated soil; isolation source: oil-contaminated soil from oil-well borehole | place: Germany: Wietze | collected 2016-10-18 ... | reverse complement strand
AGACAGCATGCTGGCGATGGGCCGGAGCCAGCCCAGGCGACGGAAGGCCACGTGGAGGTTGGCCATCGCCGGTAGCACCGCGGGACAGCCCAATGGTGGGCGGACTCGAGCGCCAAAAAATATTTTTTGCCGCAGAAGCGGCCATCTTGGGCTGCTGCTGGGCGCGGCGATGAGCGCCCCCCACGACGAATTGAAGGATGTTTTATGCCATTCAGTCAAAGTTCGCAACTTTCAGCAATTTTAGGTTTTTTAAAAACGTTACAACCGACCTCTATCTTAGATGTAGGTGTTGGTATGGGGCAATATGGATTTCTCGCACGCATAAATCTTGAAAACGAAAATCTTTTTATAGTCAACGGTGCGAATGGTATCCAGCGACCTAGAGGTGAATGGAAGGTGCGAATTGACGGAATTGAAGCGTGCATGATCTATCGTACCCCAGTACATGATTATACGTATAATCATATTTATTGGGGTGATGCTCTAGATATTCTGCCTAAAATAAACGATAATGAATACGAGTTAGTTTTAGCCATCGATATTCTAGAACACCTTACAACGGAACAAGGGTAAAAATTTTAAATCAACTAAAACGTGTTTCGAAAAATAAAATATTAATTAGCACGCCGAAAACATTTATACATCAGGAAGTTGAAGCCAATCCTTTTGAAAATCATAGGTCTTTATGGAGCGAATCGCAGTTGATAGAACAAGGTTTTGTAGAAACAATACCGAATGATTCTAGTTGGATTTCAATTTACTCATAAAGATAGCTCATTGATTTACAAAAAGTACTTAAAAGTAAAGGCCATCGTTAATCGGTTTCGTTCTCCACGACCAAACAAGGAGAACACATACCAGACCTACGCCAAAAGCCACGCAGGCGGGCATCGAGCTGTCGTAAAATATCTGATATTTTCCGTGCAGTGGTCATCTGAAAATGACAGCCGCTCAAACCGCCTCATAAAATGTACAAAAAACACTGTCGTGAAGATGCGGCGCATGCAATCGACCATCTGACCATGGCAAACAACTAAAGCCAATCAAAGTCCGACCCGTGCCAGCGCGAACCGAGGAGGTACTGTGGATGCTGTCCAGCAACAGTGGCTGACCACAGCCGAGGCCCGGGAGCGCCTGGGGCAGGTGGGCCGCAATGTGTTGTTCACGCCCAGGCCGGTGCGCTTCTGGGCCATCGCCGCAGCAGAGGTGCAGGAGCCCATGATCATCCTGCTGCTGGTGGTGGGGGTGGCCTACAGCCTCTTTGGCAACCTGGCCGATGCCATCACCATCTTTGCGGTGATCGCCGTGCTGGTGCTGGTGGAGGTCTACAACGAGTTTCGCGCCAAGCGGGCCATTGCCGCCCTGGGGCAGGTCACGGCACCCAGGGCGCATGTCCTGCGCGATGGCGCCTTGCAGGAGATCGACACCACAGCCCTGGTGCCCGGAGATCTCCTGGTGCTGACACCCGGCACAAGGCTTGCGGCCGATGCTGAGCTGACCAAGGCCGCAGCGCTGAGCTGCGATGAGTCGGCGCTCACCGGCGAGTCTTTCCCGGTGGCCAAGAAGGCGAGCGACATGGTGTATGCAGGCTCCGTGGCGGTCTGCGGCGAGGGCGAGGCGCTGGTGACGGCCACCGGCCGCAGCTCCCGCCTGGGCGCCATTGGCCGCAGCCTGCAGGAGATCCGCCAGCCGCGCACGCCGCTGCAGCTCGCCATGCGCGATCTGGCCGGCAAGCTGGTCTGGGTGGCCGGGTTCTTTGCGGTGCTGATCCCGGTGATCGGCATCCTGCAGGGCCAGGACTGGCGGCAGATGATCCTCACCGGCATGTCGCTTGCTTTTGCGACCATCCCCGAGGAATTGCCCATCATCATCACCATGGTGCTGGGGCTTGGGTCCTATGCGCTTTCCCGGCAGCACTTCTTGGTCAAGCGCCTGGCCGCCGCCGAGACCATGGGCGATGTGACGGTGATTGCCACCGACAAGACCGGCACCATCACCGAAAGCCGCATGCGGCTGGCCGCCTGCTTTCCCCAGGAACACGCCGCCGCTGTGCTGGCCAGCGCCCTGGCCAACGTGGCCGAACACATCGTCGATCCCCTGGAGGCGGCCATCGCCGCTGCCGCCCGGCAGCACGGCGTGCAGGCAGCCGCCGGGGCCATGGTGCGCATGCGGCCGCTGGGCCAGGGCCGCAGGACCAAGGCCGTGCTGACACAGCACGGCGCAGCACTGCTGCTGACGGTGAGCGGCGCGCCCGAGGAGATCATACAGCGTGCCGCCAGCATGCCTGCATGGTGCGACGAGAAGATGGCCCAGGAGACGGCGGCGGGTCGCCGTCTCATCGCGGTGGCCCGGCGCGAGCTGGACGCCGCTGCCGCCGCCGAGGACTGGGATCGGCTGGAGCAGGACCTGGAGGTGGTGGGCCTGCTGAGCTTCGAGGATCCACCACGCCAGGGTGTCAAGGAGACCATCGCCCGCGCCAGCCAGGCGGGCGTGCGCACCATCATGGTCACCGGCGACCATCCGGCCACCGCTGCGGCCATCGCCAGGGCGGTGGCCATCCCGGCCGAGCGGGTCATCACGGGCGATGAGCTGGACGGATTCGACGAGGCGGCCTGGCAGCAGGCGGTGCAACAGGTCGCCGTCTTTGCCCGGGTCACACCGGAGCACAAGTACCGCATCGTCCAGGCGCTGCAGCGCGCCGGTGAGATCGTGGCTGTCACCGGCGATGGCATCAATGATGCCCTGGCGCTGCAGGCTGCCGACGTGGGCATCGCCATGGGGCAGCGCGGCACCGATGTGGCCCGGGAGGCGGCTGACATCGTGCTTGCCGACGACAACTACCTCACCTTGACAAAAGGCCTTTTCGAGGGCCGCAAGTTCTACGATAACCTCAAAAAGGGTGTTGCCTACTACCTGGCGGTGAAGCTCGGGCTGATCCTGATCTTCCTGCTGCCGGTGCTCTTCGGCCTGCCCATGCCGTTTTCGCCCATCCAGATCATCGTCCTCGAGTTGTTCATGGATCTGGCCGCCTCGGCGGGCTTCGTGACCGAGGCCGCAGAGAAGACCATCTATGCTCGCAGGCCCAGGCGGCGCGGTGCTGTGGCCTTGCTGGATGCCGCCACCATCCGCACCATCGGCTTCAAGGGGTTATTGCTGTTCCTGGCGGTGATGGCCGGCTATGGCATCGGTGCGCTGCAGGGTCAGGGTGCCGCCCATATCCAGACTGCGGCCTTCAGCGCCTGGATGGTCGGCCATGTGGCGCTGGCCTTCATCTCCCGCTCGGAGACCCAGGGTCTCTTTGCCATGGGCGTACTGGGCAATCGCATCATGGATCTCTGGGCTTTGGGCGCGGCATCGTTCCTGCTGGCCGCCATGTATATCCCCGGGCTGCAGGCGCGGTTTTTCATGCAGCCGCTGCCGTGGTGGGAGCTGCTGGTGATCGTGGCGCTGGCCAGCGCCATAGCCAGCCTTGCCGAGCTCGCCAAGCGCCAGGGCGGCACGAAGCACGCCGTTCCTTCGTCCTGAGGACGGCTTCTCAGGCCTTTGGCAAGGGTGATTCATTTCCAGGCGCTGCAATGGCATAATGCAGCCAGCCGCAGCAGCGCTTCTGCGCTGAACCAGGTCTGGCCAGGCTGGATGAGCAGACGCCCCAGGCCGCCCCACGTCAAGACCCCTGGAGAGCAAGGCGCTGCCCGCCCAGGGGTTCCATCGACCTCAAGATCAGCAGGCCCGTCGTGCCCTGGCGGGCGATGCCTCTGGCACCTTCGTCAACGCAACCCAAGCCCTGCGGCAGGTACCCCGCCGCGGCCGTGCAGGGTCAGCAGCTTCATGGCGCGCCCCTCGTAGCCGGCTTCCCCCCCCCTGACCTGGCGTACCAGGCCTGATGGAACGGGGCCCTGCCTGACAGGCGACCGGGAGAGGGCGGTGGCCGTGTCATTGCATCAGCGTTCTGGGCATTCCTGCCCCATTGCCAAGACCAGTCCTTGGAGAGACACACTACTTGAAATGCTAATGAGAATTGTTATATTTTATTCCTGTTCCTTGAACAGCCTGGAGGTGAGATGTCACATACCACATGGACCCCTGTCGTCGCGAAGCCTTGCCAGAATGGGCCTGCCGATGGGGTCATCGGCAGCTATCTGCTCAATACGGCCAATGTCGAGGCCTTCATCCAGTCTGCCATGGAGGCGATTCACCTCCTGGGCGAGCGCCTCGCCACAGTGGAGCGGCCCTTTTCCGGCATCCTGCCTGCCGAGCTGGCAGGGGATTTCGAAGCGGTGAGCCTGGACCAGCCACTGGGCTCGCTGGAGGCCGCTCTGGCCGAGCTGGAGCGCCTCTGGCTGCGCGATGCGGTCTGGTTCCATCATCCCCGTTACCTGGCCCATTTCAACTGTCCCATCGTCTATCCTGCCGTGGCCGCAGAACTCATCGCCGCTGCGGTGAACCCCTCCATGGATACCTGGGACCAGAGTGCCGGGGCCACATTGATCGAACAACGGCTCATCGCCTGGACGGCCCAGCGCATCGGCTTTGATCTCCAGCAGGCCGACGGCGTGTTCACCTCGGGCGGCACCCAGTGCAACCTGATGGCGCTCTTGTTGGCCCGGGACAATTTCTGCCTGACCCATCTGAATGGCCACAGCGTGCAGCGCGATGGCCTGCCCGCCCAGGCCAGCCGCTTCCGGATCCTCGCCTCGCGCCTTGCTCACTTCAGTCTGCAGAAGGCGGCCGCAGTGCTGGGCCTCGGCGCCAGGGCCGTCATTCCGGTTGCCTGCGATGATGACTATCGCATGTCCCCAGAAGCGCTGCAGCGGGCCATCGACGATTGCCGGCAAGCAGGCGGGATACCCATCGCCGCAGTCGCCACACTGGGCACTACCGATTTCGGCAGCATCGATCCCATCGCTGAGCTTGCGCCCATCTGTCGCGCAGCAGGTCTCTGGCTGCATGCCGATGCTGCCTATGGCTGCGGCATGCTGGTCTCCAGCCGGCACCAGGAGAGGATCGCCGGCATCGAGCAGGCCGATTCGGTCACGGTGGATTTTCACAAGTCCTTCCTGCAGCCGGTGAGCTGCAGTGCCTTGGTGGTGCGGGACAGAAGACACCTCGGTTGCCTTGTCTGGCATGCCGACTACCTCAATCCGTTGAGCCAGGAGCAGGACCATATTCCCAACCTGGTGAACAAGAGCCTGCAGACCACGCGGCGCTGCGATGCCCTCAAGCTGTGGGTGACCCTGCGCGTGATGGGTCCGGAGCAGCTGGGCGCGGCCTTCGATGCCGTCATCGAGCTGGCGCAGCAGGCCCATGCCCTGATACTGCAGCAACCCGACTTCCAGGTCCTCGCGCCGCCTGCGTTGAGCACGCTGCTGTTGCGCCATGCCCCTCAGGCTGCCTGTGGACAACCCATGCTGCTCGATGCCCTCAACGAGGCGATCCGCAAGGCCATGATGGGCGAGGGCCAGGCACTCATTGCCTCCACCAGGGAAGAGGGCCGCAGCTGGCTCAAGTTTACCTTGCTCAATCCAGTCACCACCCTGGCGGACATTGCGGCGGTGCTGGAGATGATCCGTCGCCATGGGAACTCCTGGCTGCAGGAGCACGGGCGCGAACCACAACCACAGCCAGCCTGATGGAGTCCATGCCATGAAGAACAACAGCCCGGTCCATGATTTTATCGCCGTGGGCGTGGGGCCCTTCAACCTGGGACTGGCCTGCCTGACCTCGACCATCCCAGGAGTGCACGGGCTCTTTGTGGATCAGAGGTCTGGCTTCGACTGGCACCCCGGCCTGCTGTTCGATGATGCCCACATGCAGACACCATTCCTGGCGGACCTGGTCACGCTGGCCGACCCCACCCATCCCATGAGCTTTCTCAACTACCTCAAGCAGCAGGGGCGGATCTATGCCTTCTACATCCGGGAGAATTTCTTCTTGCTGCGCCGCGAATATCTCCACTATTGCCGCTGGGCAGCTGCCCAGCTGGACAGCCTATACTGGAACACCCACGTCGAGGCGATCCACCATGATGCTGTGCAGGGCTGCTATGTGGTGCAGACTCGGGATGTGCGCGATGGCAGCCGCCACGGCGCACGGGCGCGACGCCTGGTCCTGGGCACCGGGCCTGCGCCCTGGTGGCCGGCCTGCTGCGAGCGGGACATCCAGGACGGCGCAAGCCCGGTTCATCATGCCAGTACCTATCTCGACCACCGCGAGGCGCTCAGGGCCCTGCCATCCGTAACGCTGCTGGGCAGCGGGCAGAGTGCCGCCGAGATCTTCATCGACCTGTTGCAGGGCATCGAATACCGCGACCAGGACATTGTCTGGGTGACGCGCTCACCGCGCTTTATGCCGCTGGAGTACACCAAGCTCACGCTGGAGATGACCTCGCCTGAGTACATCCGCTATTTCCATGCCCTGCCGGGGGCGACGCGAGACGAGTTGCTGGGGCGTCAGACCCAGCTCTACAAGGGTATCAATGGCTCCTCGATCAACCACATCCATGAGCTGCTCTACCAAAAGCGCCTGGTGCTGGATGCCCGGGGACAGGACCTGAGCCGGCGCGTGCGTCTGTTCACCAACAGCGAACTGCGCACAGTAGACCGCGCCGCCGGAAGCCTTGTGCTGGGGCTGCGCCACCTGGAGCAGCAGGGCGATTATGCCCTGAGCACCGCAGGCCTTATTCTGGCCACGGGCTACCGGTACTGCCCGCCGTCCTTCCTGGCTCCCATTGCCTCGCGCCTCCGTCTGGATGAGCAGGGACGCTTTGCGGTCACCAGGAACCATGCCATCGATCGCGCGGGCTGCGAGATCTTCGTGCAGAACGCCGCACTGCATACCCACGGCTTCACCACGCCAGACCTGGGCATGGCCTGCCATCGCAACGCTCATCTCATCAAAGCCTTGACGGGGGTGGAGCACTATCCCATCGAGGAACGCATTGCCTTCCAGGAGTTCGGCGTGCCGCCGGACCTGCTACCGGAACCCCGCCCATGGCGCCAGAGGGTATCGTCATGACCCTCAAGGGCGCCCTGATCCTGCTCACATTGGTCGCGGTGGTGGCCGATACCATGCTGCTGCCGTTTTATCCGCAGTTCTTTGCCAGCGAGTTTGGCAACACCAGCCCGGAGCACGTCGGCTGCTATATTGCCGCCTGCTGTTTCACGGTCATGGTGACCCTGCCGCTCTGGGCCAAGGTGGCCCGACGCATCAGTGAGTTTCATCTCTGGATGATGACCCAGCTTGCCGCCGGGAGCCTGGCGGTTGCGGCCTTCTTCGCGCCTACCCTGGTGAGTTTCTGGATCATCACCCAGGCCATGCTGGTGTTCAAGGCAAGCTATCTGCTGATCTATCCCTATGTCATGCGTCTCGAGGAAAAGGAGCGGCATCTTGGCGTGGCCAGCCTGTTCTCGGTGCTGGTCCATTTCGGGGCTATTGGCGGGGCGGTGTTGGGCGGCTGGATCCTCGAGTTCGCAGCACCCAGGGATGTGTATCTCATCATGGCCAGCACCGATGTGCTGCAGGCCGGCGTGAGCGCAGCCATGATCCGCAGCCACAGGATTCCCTGGCGGCAGCCGCTGGCCAGCCTCACACCAGAAGAGCCGGAAAGGCAACACGACCTCGCCCATGGTGGCAATCCGATGATCATCCAGCTGGGTGTGGTGAGCCTGCTGTTCTACCTGAGCGGCTTTTTGATGCGGCCTTTCTTCTCACCCTGGTGGACCGCCAGCTCCGGCAGTCATAGTGAGCTGCTGGCCGGCATGGTGTATGCCATTCCAGCCTGGGTCGCCCTGGCCGGGCTGTGGCTGAATCGCCGGGCCACCAGGGGACGCAGCAGCTATGCGACCCTGTTGCGCTCGCTCATCATGGCCATGCTGGGTGCGGCGGTGCAGGGCATCGGCCAACCCATTGCCATCATGGCAGGCCGCATCCTCTATGGCTGGGCGCTGTTCCAGGGCACGGTCCACCTGGAGGTGCTGGTCTTCGAGCTGAGCAACCGGCATCACTACGCCATGGACTTCAGTCGGATCCACATCTTCCAGAACGTGGGCGTGCTGTTGGCTTCCTTTGCCGCAGGCTCCATTGTGAGTGGCTTTGGCTTGCAGATGCCCTTCTTGGCTGCCCTGGGGGGCTTTGCCGTGACGTTGCTCGTTTTTGTGGTCATGTTCGGGAGACGCCTGTGGCCTTCACCGGCACGCCTGCCTGCGGTCTGAGCGAGGGGCCGGCCCTGTTCAGCCGCAGCGACCCGCTGGGGGTATTCGCGCTGCGTCCCGTGATGCCGGAGCTGGATGCCGTCACCATCCAGCGCTGGACCGACACGCCTCATGCCCGCTATTGGGGGATGACGGGGGCCACGGTTGCCGAGGTGGCGGCCTGGTATGCCGGGCTCATCGCCAGGCCGGGCCATGCCGCCTTCATGGGTCTGCATGATGACGTGCCCTGCTTTCTGGTGGAGCGCTACGACCCGTTGTGTGATCCACTGGGGTCCTGCTATGCGGCGCAGCCAGGTGATGTGGGCATGCACCTGCTGATTGCCCCCGCCACAAGACCGTTGCACGGCTTCAGTCTGGCCGTCATGCGCACGGTGATGGACTTTCTGTTCGCTGACCGCCGGGCGCGGCGCGTGGTGGTGGAGCCAGACTGGCGCAACCACAGGATCCATGCCCTGAACCGTCGCGTGGGTTTCGTGCACCGCCGCCTGGTGTCCATCGGCGAGAAGAAGGCCTACCTGGCCTTTTGCACACAGGAGCAGTATGCCGCAGCCTGCCGCTGGCGGCTGGACGCTGGTCTTGCAGCCGAGGCATGGAATGAGGCATGGGGTGTCCAGATCCCTGCTGACGCCACCTGGCAGGCGGTCAATCGCGCCCTGGTGCGCAAGGCGTTGGCGGAGTTTGCCCATGAACGCCTCGTGCAGCCGGAGCGCATCGCCCGCCGCGGAGCCTGGGGGGATTATGTGCTGCACGCGCCCTGCGGGACTGTCACATACACCTTCAAGGCCCAGCTCCTGGCGCTCGACCATTGGGAGATCAACCCGGCTTCCATCGAGCGGCGCATCGCGGGCACAAGCAGGGCGCTGGAGGCAGCGGGATTCATCGTCGAGTTTGCCCAGACGCTGGGCATCCTGCCGCAGAACCTGCCGGTCTATGTGGAAGAGATTGCCGCCACGGCGGCAGCGCGCGCCCGCAAGCTCGAGGCCGGCACCCTGCCGGCAGGGGAGCTGGCCGCGGCGGATTTCCAGACCATCGAGACCTCCATGACCGAGGGTCATCCTACGTTCATGGCCAACAGCGGGCGCATCGGCTTCGATGCCAATGACATGCGCCGCTATGCACCCGAGGCAGGCCGGCCATTTCAGCTCATCTGGCTGGCCGCGCATCGCAGCCGGGCGCGCTGCGCCTGCAGTCGGGATCTGGACTATGGCCAGCTGCTGGAAGAAGAGCTGGATTGCACCACGCGCCTGGGCTTCGAGCGCCAGCTCATGGAGCAGGGGCTTGAGCCGCGGGACTACCTGCTGATGCCGGTGCATCCCTGGCAATGGATCAACAGGATGGCCCACCTCCATGCCGGAGATCTCGCCACCAGGCATCTTGTGGCACTTGGGCCTGGCGATGACCTCTATCAGGCCCAGCAATCCATCCGCACCCTGTTCAATGTCAGCAATCCGGACAGACGCTATGTCAAGCTGGCGCTTGCCGTGCTGAACATGGGGTTTACCCGGGGGCTGTCGCCCGATTATGTTTGCACCAACCCGGCCATCAACGACTGGGTGGCGGATCTTGTCAAGGCCGACCCCTACCTGCAGCAGCGGGGCTTCCGTGTGCTGCGCGAGGTGGCGGGCATCGGCTACAGCCATCCGCTCCATGGCGAGGAACCCTTGCGTCGCGGCCCCCTGGACAAGACGCTGGCGGCGCTGTGGCGGGAAAGCCCGGTGGGGCTGCTGCAGCGCGGCGAGCGTCTGATGACCATGGCCGCCCTGCTGCACCTCGATGCCAGCGGCCATGCCCTGGTGGCCGCCTTGATCCAGCGCTCGGGCCTGGCGGTGGACCACTGGCTGCAACGCTATCTGGACGCCTACCTTGCCCCTTTGCTGCACAGTCATTGCCGCTATGGGCTGGTGTTCATGCCCCACGGCGAGAACCTGATCCTGGTGCTGGAAGGCGACGTGCCCGTCCGGGTGCTGATCAAGGATATTGGCGAAGAGGTCTGTGTGCTCAATGGGGCCGTGGCCCTGCCAGAGGCAGTGGGTCGCATCGCCGTCACCATGCCCGAGGATAAGGAGACCCTGTCCATCTTTACCGATGTGTTCGACTGTTTTTTCCGCTATCTCAGCGCGATCCTCTGGCAACAGCTGGACTATGAGCCGGCGCGCTTCTGGGCCCAGGTGGCTGCCTGTGTGCTGGCCTACCAACAGGCCCATCCCCAACTGGCCGGACGTTTTGCCCGGCACGACCTGTTTGTGGCACGATTCGATCTCTCGTGCCTCAATCGGCTGCAACTCAGGAACAACCAGCAGATGGTCAACCTGGCCGATCCCTTCGAGGCGCTCATCTTCGCGGGCCAGATGGACAACCCCATCGCCCCTTACCGGCCGGACGGCAGCCTGGCCCCATGAACGTGGCTGCTCCCGAAGCGCCCGCGACGCGGTGCGCCGCCAGCCAGCGCGTGTTCGTGATTGATCTGGTGCGGGGCCTTGCCGTGCGGGCACTGCGGCCATTGCCCGTCTGGTTCAGGCGGGCCGTGAGGTATCGCAGCGTCCACGTGACCACATTGTCTGTCATGCCATGGACCTTGATCTGCTGGGCCATGGGCGTGGTGGGCTTTCATGCCCTCGACCCCTGGCAGGTGCTGGCCATGATCCCGGTGATGATCGCAGCAACCCTGGCAGCCGAGCTTGGGTGGCGCCATCTCTGGGCGGGACTGAGGCAGCGGCATTCCTGGTGGGCAGGGCGGGGGCGGCCACAGGCTCAAGCTGCCGACGCGCCAGGAGTTGGGATCGCGGCGCAGGCTGTGGAGCCTGCGACAAAACCCCAAGGGTCTGCGGCTAGCCCTGAGCTGTAGGCTGTCCTCATCCAGGACCAGGAACCCAACGATATATTGAATGATAAGAAACATGATTCTTATTTTTATCAGCAAGAGCATCTTTTCCCATAACCCAGGAGCAGCCATGTTTCCCAGGCTTCCAGCATCCATGTCCGTCACTGTGCTTGCGCTTGCCCTTGGCGCAGGTGCTGCCATGCCAGCCCTGGCCAGCGCTGAGGACAAGTCCCAGGAGAGCCAGGAACTTGCCCCGGTGGTGGTGCAGGGGCAAAGCTACCGCAGCACGGCCACCAAGTCGGCGCTTGCGCCCCAGGAGACACCGGGCAGCGTGGATGAGATCGACCGCGAGGCCATCGAGGCCCGTGGCGCCAGGACCATCAGCGAGGCGCTGCGCTATACACCGGGCATCACCACCGAGCTGCGCGGCGGGGCCGTAAGCCGCTTCGACCAGTACAGCATCCGCGGTTTCCAGGATGCGCGTACCGCCTACGACGGCCTGATGCTGCTGGAAAACGGCTGGAACCTGGTGCCCCAGATCGACCCTTGGGCCGTGGAAGCCGTGGAGGTGTTCAAGGGGCCAGCCTCTGTGCTCTATGGCAACCAGTCCCCAGGCGGCATGGTGAACCTGATCGCCAGGTCACCCCGGACGAGCCGCAGCAACGACCTGCGCTTCGATTTCGGCTCGCGCAACCTGGTGGAGACCAAAGGAGCATTCACCGGCACCGTGGCCGACCTGCCGCTCACCTACAGCGTGGTGGCCCTGGGCCGCCACAATGATGGCCAGGCGGTCACCTCCGAGGAAGAGCGCTATGTGTTCGCGCCCTCGGTGGACTGGCAGCTGTCGTCAGCTACGCTGCTCAACCTGAACCTCTACATGCAGCGCGATCCCTCGGCTGGCATCTACAACGCCCTGCCGGCAAGCGGCACGGTCTACCACAACCCCCATGGCCGCCTCGACCCCAATGCCTACGCCGGCGACGCCAACTACAACACCTATAACCGCCACATGCTGATGCCGGGCTATAAGATCGTCCATGACTTCAGCGACCGCTGGAACGTCCTGCAGAATGTCCGTTTCACAGATGGCAGCGTTCTCCAGAAGAACACCTACAACACAGGACTCGCCCCCGATCAGCGCACCCTGGGGCGCCGCGCCTATATGTCCAATGAGAGCAGCCACGGCATCACGCTCGACAACCAGCTTGCAGGCCGCATCGATCTTGGCCCCATGGAGCACAATGTGCTGTTGGGCGTGGATTACCAGAAACTGGATTCCAATGTGCTCTACAAGGACGCCCCCACCATGCCCATCGATCTTTTCGACCCCGACAACCGCGCCATCAACCCCGCTGCGCTCGATTTCCATGATCCCCTGGCCCTTGGCGCCGACCTCGATCTCGCCTACGAGCAGGTCGGCTTTTACCTGCAGGACCAGGTGCGCTGGGGGCGGCTCATCCTGCTGGGCGGTGGCCGTTACGACCGCTACGCGTCCAAGGAGGTCGGCGACAAATATCTCGTGGCCGTGAATGAGCGTGCGAGCACGACCGATACCACCGGCCGCGCCGGGGCCATGTACCAGTTCGACAATGGCCTGTCTCCCTATGTGAGCTATACCCAGAGCTTCGAACCGCTGCCCGGCAGCAATCGCGCGGGCAAGGCGTTTAAGCCCGCGCAGGCCACCCAATGGGAGAGCGGCATCAAGTTCACCACACCAGACGGCCACCATGTCATCACGCTGGCCGGTTTCACCATCACCAAGAAAAACGACATCACCCGCGATCCTTCCGGGGGGCCCTATGATGTGATCCAGGCTGGCGAAACACGCTCCCGGGGCTTCGAGCTCAATCTCACGAGCAAGCTCCTGGAGGAGCTCACGCTTGCCTTCTCGGGCAGCATCCTGGATGCCACCATCACCAAGGATACCAGCGGCCTCGAGGGCAAGACCCCCATCTGGGCAGCCAAACAGACAGCTTCGCTCTGGGCTACCTATGGGCTCCCCACCAAGGCCCTGGCCGGAGCCGAGCTGGGGGCCGGGGTGCGCTACCTGGGCAAGACCAAGCTCGATGCCCGCAATACCGGCACCGTGCCATCCCATGCCCTGGTGGACATGAACCTGCTCTATGATCTCGGCCAGGCGGCAGGCAGCCTGCGGGGATTTGGCCTCTCGATCACCGCCACCAACCTGCTCGACAAGCGTTACTACAGCTGCTATGACGCCCAGAACTGCTGGTTCGGCCAAGAGCGCACCATCCTGGCCAGCCTGCGCTACAGTTTCTGATGGCCATGCCTCAGGCCACGGACGCGCTGGCGTCTCTGGCCCACCTGGCCGCCATCGGCGCGCTGTTCCTGGGCTGGAAACGGCGTGACCGGCTGCTTGCCGGGCTGGCCATCCTGCTGGCGCTGGCAGGCACAGCATCATGGATGGCCGGGCATGGCCCGGAATATGGTCTGGTCTACAGCGGCCTGATGCTGATGTTCCTCGGCTGGTCTGTGGTCTTTCTCAACCGGGATTTCCGTGTCATGGTCAACCTCGCCAGGCCTTGGCGAGCGCTGCGTCGGCCAGGGCCTGACCGGATCGGCCAGGCTCTTTTCATGCTGGTTCTGGCAGGTCCTGGGGCGGGTCTCGCCGGCTTCCTGGCGGGTCTGGGCTGGACGGTCCTGATTCCCGGGGAGCCCGCCAGCCGGATCGTCAGCGGCCTGTTGGTGTGGTTGCTCGGCTGGGCGCTGCTGGCCTGCTGGCTGCTGGGCGCCTCGCGGTGGCACCGTCCAGCCGTGACCTCGACCGGCCTGCCATCCTGGCGGGTCTTGGGCTGCGGGCAGACCCTCCTGGGGTTTAGCCTGCCGTCCCGGACCCAGATGGTGCGCCAGGCGCTCCAGGCGCACTCGGCCCTGGGCCTCGCCATGGCGGCACTGCTGTATGTGACCTGTCTCACAGGGACGCTTGCTGTGTTTGAGCAGGATGTGGCGCGCTGGGAACAGCCCGGGGTTCCAGAGCGCCTCGAGGTGGCGCCACAAAGGCTGCAGCACGCGGTGCAGGCCGTACTGGCACGGCTGGGTACAGCGCCCGACACCCTGGTGCTGGACCTGCCTACGCCCGAGATGCCCCGGCTGCGCATCCACTGGCGTGGTGCTGCTGCGGCATGGTATGTGCGCCCGGATGGCTCGCTGGGTGAGCCGATGGCCACGCCCTGGAGCGATCTGGTCCGAGCGCTCCATGTGCGCCTGTTGCTGCCAGAGACCTGGGGCGTGGTCCTGGTGGGCATCCTGGGCGTGATGCTGGTGGCCCTCTTGGTCTCTGGCGTCCTGGCGCATCCAAGCCTGGCGCGCGATGCCTTTCGTTGGCGCAGCGGCGCTACAGGACGGCTGTTCCATGTGGACCTGCACAACCGTCTGGGGGTGTGGGGGCTGCCATTTTCGGCCATGATCGCGCTGAGCGGCGCCTTCCTGGGGCTTGCCGGCGCATACTATGCCGGCTATGCCGCCTTGTATCACCAACACCACCGCGAGGAGGTCCACGCCTTGGTCTATGGTGCCGACATCACGCCGCACGGGCCCGCCGACGCGCCGTTGGACCTGGGTGCCGCCCTGCAGGGTCTGCACATCCGGGCGCCATCGGCACGGCCGCTGGCCATCATGCTCAACCACCTGCACACGCCACGTCAGCACGTGGAAATCGCAGCCACCCTGCCCGGGCGCCTGGTCTATGCCGAAATCTACCGTTTCACGGTGGCTGGCCATTTTATCGGCCACCAGGCGCTGGCCGATGGGCCGCCGGGGCGCCAGCTGGCCTATTCGGCCTATCGGCTGCATTTCGGCTGGTTCGGCGGTTGGCCGGTGCGCGTGGCTTTTATGCTGCTGGGCCTGGGGATGACCATCCTGTGTGCCAGCGGTGTCAACGCCTGGCTGGCCAAGCGTCCCCAGCAGACGCTGCTCGATACCGCCTGGGTGGCCTGGGTGTGGGGCTGGCCACTGGGGCTTGCTGGAGCCGCTCTGGCCGCGCTCCATGGTCTGGCGCCGTGGCCAGGGTTGCTGGGAGCGCTGTTGCTGGCCATGGGGCTGACGGGCCTGGTGCGCCATGCCCTCATCCTGCGCCAGATGCTGGTGGGGGCTCTGGGGGGAATGCTGCTGGCCGTGATGCTCAGTCACCTGATGTACGTGCGGCTGCTGGCGGTCAACCCCGCGAGTCTGACCATGGACGTGACGTTGGGCATGGCGGCGGCAGGGGTGGGGCTGTGGGTCTTGCGCAGGTGATGGGCCAGGCGGTGCAAGCCGGGCTGGGTGACTGGATGATGCTGCCGGTCCAAGGGGCCTCGAGGGTCTCCTGAGACGCTGCATGCTGGGTGGGGGGCATCGTCGGCAAGCAGCAGTTGGGCGTACTATGGACATGGCGCAGGGGAAGAGCTGGCAGGCACAGGATGGGCAGGTTGCCGTATGGGACTCCTCGCCATCACGGTGAGACATGCCGCCCAGAGCCCGTGCGCCGCGGGCAGCACAACAGACCGCGCAAGAGAACACCATGTGGAGATCCATGACGGCCATTGCCATCGGGGCGGCAGGGGGAGCGCTGTTGCGCTGGGTGCTGGGGCTCAGGCTCAATCCGCTGTTCGCCCCCATGCCGCTGGGCACGCTGGCCGCCAACCTGCTGGGCGGCTATGTGATCGGCCTGGGCATGGCTTGCTTTGCGGCCCTGCCGGGTCTTTCGCCGCAGTGGCGGTTGCTGGTGATCACGGGTTTTTGCGGCGGTCTCACCACGTTTTCCACCTTTTCTGCCGAGCTGGTGGCGCTGCTGCAGCAGGGCAGGCTCAGTTGGGCGCTGCTGGCCGTGGCTGTCCATGTGCTGGGCTCGGTGCTGATGACCATGGCCGGCATCGCCACAGTCGGCCTGGTACGCCAGTTGGGCTGAGACCGCAGCCACCCCGGCCCACCCGAGCTTCGTGGTCGGCTATTGCGGCCATATCTGGTATCGGGGCAGCGCGCAGCGGCAGGCGCTCAGCGGCGCCATGCTCTGCTCAAAGACGCCAGAAAGGGACGCGAGCTACACTGAACATTGGGGGGTATCTTGATCTATTCTGGGATGACCTGTCTTTACATTAAGTCTTGAGGCCACGACCATGTCCGCGACCATAAACGCACAAGCCTTGCAGGCGGTGAGCCTGGATGACCGGTACGCCCTGGACAAGGGTCGGGTCTACATGAGCGGCATCCATGCCCTGGTGCGCCTGCCCATGCTGCAGCAACAGCGTGATGCGCTGGCTGGGCTCGATACTGCAGGCTTCGTCTCGGGGTATCGCGGCTCGCCCCTGGGCGGCTACGACCTGGCGCTGTGGCAGGCCAAGGAGTTCCTTGCCGCGCGCCAGATCAGGTTCCAGCCCGGGGTGAACGAGGAGTTGGCGGCCACGGCGTTGTGGGGCACCCAGCAGCTGGACCTTTTCCCCGGGAAGAAAAGGCACGATGGCGTTTTTGGCATCTGGTACGGCAAGGGCCCCGGCGTGGACCGCTGCCCCGACGTGTTCAAGCACGCCAACCTGGCCGGCACGGCCCGCCTCGGCGGCGTGCTGGCCGTGGCCGGCGACGACCATGTGGCCAAGAGCTCCACGGCCGCCCATCAGAGCGACCACATCTTCAAGGCCTGCGGGCTGCCGGTATTCTTTCCAAGCAGCGTCCAGGAGATCCTGGACCTGGGCCTGCATGCCTTGGCCATGGGCCGCTATAGCGGGTTGTGGGTGGCCATGAAGACCATTCAGGAGGTGGTGGAGTCCACAGCGTCCGTTGTGGTCGATCCCGACCGGGTCCAGATCGTGCTGCCCGAAGACTTCGAGATGCCCGCCGGTGGCGTGCACATCCGCTGGCCCGATGATCCGCTCTCCCAGGAAGCCCGTCTCATGGACGTGAAATGGTATGCCGCGCTGGCCTATGTGCGCGCCAACCGCCTCAACCGCACGGTGATCGATTGTGAAAGGGCGCGCCTGGGCATCATGGCCTCGGGCAAGGCCTACAACGACACCCGCCAGGCGCTGGCCGACCTTGGCCTCGACGAGGCGGCCTGTGTCCGGCTGGGCATCCGGTTGCACAAGGTGGCCGTGGTCTGGCCGCTGGAAGCCTCCATCACCCGCACCTTTGCCGCCGGACTGCAGGAAATCCTGGTGGTGGAGGAAAAGCGCCAGATGATCGAATACCAGCTCAAAGAAGAGCTCTACAACTGGCGCGAGGATGTGCGCCCCAATGTGCTCGGCAAGTTCAACATGCCGCAGAGCGACCGCAGCGGTGGCGAATGGAGCAGGCCCAACCCCGCGGCGGACTGGCTGCTGCCCGCCAAGGCCGACCTCAACCCGGCACTCATCGCCCGGGCCATCGCCAGCCGCCTGGAGGCCCTGGGCTTGTTGGCCGAGGCCGATCCCGCGCTGCGCCGTCACGTGGCCTCGCGCCTGGAGGCAATTCAAGCCACCGAGCGCGCTCCTGTGGTGCTGGGCGACAAGCGCCTGCCCTGGTTCTGTCCGGGTTGTCCCTACAATACCGCAACCCGGGTGCCGGAGGGTTCCCGGGCCCTGGCGGGCATCGGCTGCCATTACATGGCGAGCTGGATGCCCGACCGCCACACCGTCACCTTCAGTCAGATGGGTGGCGAGGGGGCCGCCTGGGTGGGCCAGGCACCCTTCATCACAGACCAGCATGTCTTTGCCAACCTTGGCGATGGCACCTACTATCATTCCGGCCTGCTGGCCATCCGCCAGGCCATCAGCGCCAAGGTCAACATCACCTACAAGATCCTCTACAATGGGGCTGTGGCCATGACAGGCGGGCAGCCTGTGGAAGGCGGGCTCTCGATAGCCCAGATCGCCCAGGAGCTTGAGGCCGAAGGGGCCAGCGCCGTGGTGGTCGTCACCGACGAGCCAGGACGCTTCCGAGGCGTCAGGTTGCCTGCGGGCGTGGCTGTGCATCCCCGGGAGGCGCTGGGGGCCGTGCAGGAGACCCTGCGGCGCACATCGGGTGTCACGGTGCTCATCTACGACCAGGCCTGCGCCACCGAGAAGCGCCGGCGGCGCAAGCGTGGCCTGCTGCAGGAACCGCCGCGCCATGTGCTGATCAATGCCGCGGTTTGCGAGGGCTGCGGCGACTGCTCCCAGCAGTCCAATTGTCTCGCCGTGGAGCCGCTGGAAACGCCCCAGGGCCGCAAGCGCACCATCAATCAGAGTGCTTGCAACAAGGATTTCTCCTGCCTGAATGGCTTTTGCCCAAGCTTCATGACCATCGAGGGCGGCACCCGGCGCAAGCCCGCGCTGGCCGACCCCCATGGCCTGCCCGCCATTCCTGAGCCTGTGCTGCCCGAACTGCGGGTATTGCCGGGCAGCCATGGTATCGTGGTGGCTGGCGTGGGCGGCACGGGCGTGATCACCATCGGCCAGCTCATCGGCATGGCGGCCCACATGGAGGGCAAGGGCATCGTGACCCAGGATGCCGCCGGTCTCGCCCAGAAGGGCGGAGCCACCTGGAGCCACGTCCTGCTGGCGGCCAGCCAGGAGCAGATCCACACCACCCGGGTGACCACCGCCGAGGCGGCGCTGATCCTGGGTTGCGATCCTGTCGTGGCCGCAGACCCCGAGACGCTGCTGCGCATCCAGCAGGGGCGCACGGCGGTGGTGCTGAACGAACACATAGCCCCCACGGCCAGTTTCATCCATGACCCGGACTGGCCCATGCCGCTGGCTGACTGCCGCTTGGCGCTGGAACAGGCTGCAGGTGCCGGGCAGGTGATGGGCTGCGCTGCCCAGGCCGCCGCGGTACGGCTGCTGGGGGATGCCATCTATGCCAACCCCATGCTGCTTGGCTTTGCCTGGCAAAAGGGGTTCATCCCGGTGGGACGGGCGGCCCTGGAGCGCGCCATGGAGCTCAATGGCGTGGCCGTGGCGCAGAACAAGGCGGCATTTGCCTGGGGACGGCGTGCTGCTGCCGATCCCATGGGCTTTGCGCTGCTCCTGACCCAGGCGCAAGGCGCCTCGCCCAAGCCATCTGCCGGGGAAAAGCTGGCAGAAATTGTGGCGTGCCACAGGGAATGGCTGGGCGCCTTCCAGAGTGGGCGCTACGCCAGACGCTACGAGCGCCTGGTGGACGAGGTGCGCTGTGCCGAGGAAAAACTGGGCAGTGACCGGTTCAGCCGCGCTGTGGCGCGTTATCTCGGCAAGCTCATGGCCTACAAGGACGAATACGAGGTGGCGCGACTCCATGCCATGGCGGCTTCCAAGCAGCACATCCAGGAGCAGTTCACCGGGAACTTTCGCGTGCACTATCACCTGGCACCGCCGTTGCTGGCGCGGCGCAACGCCCTTGGCCTGCCCGCCAAGCGCAGCTTCGGGCCATGGATGGGGCGGGTGTTCGCTCTGTTGCAGCATGGCAAGGTGCTGCGCGGCACGCCACTCGACCCCTTTGGCCATACCGCCGAGCGGCGCCTGGAGCGCCGGCTGGTCGCCCGCTATGTGGCGACCATCCGCGAGCTGGCCGCCGGGCTGGATGCGGCCAATCTCGATCTGGCGGTGGAGATTGCAAGCCTGCCCGAACACATCCGTGGCTATGGACACATCAAGGCGCGCCACTGGCAGGAGGTGGCACCCCGGTGGCAGGCCCTGATGACCCGCTGGCGCAATCCGCCGGGGCCCGGTGGGGCCATGCCGGCGGTAGGCCGCCAGGAACAGTCCCTGGCGACCTGAATCCTGGAAGGAGCCATGGAAACCGCCATCGGCAGGGTACATCTGTCCATCGTACAAGGCGACATAACCAAGCAGGGCGATGTGGACGCGGTGATCAATGCCGCCAATGCGCAGCTCGCCCCTGGCGGCGGTGTGGCCGGCGCCATCCATCGCGCCGCTGGTCCCGAACTTGCGCGGGCCTGCCGGCCTCTGGCACCCATCGCCCCGGGCGAGGCGGTACTCACGCCTGCCTTCAGATTGCCCAATCGCTTCGTGATCCACTGTCTCGGGCCGGTCTACGGCGTGGACCATCCCGAGGCGGAGCTGCTGGCGTCCTGCTATCGCCACGCCCTGCGCCTTGCGGAAGCCCATGGCCTGGGCAGCATGGCTTGCGTGGCCATCTCCACGGGTGTCTTCGGTTATCCCATGGAAGAGGCGGCCAGGGTCGCGCTGGGCACCGTGCTCGAGGAAGCGCCCCGGTTGCGCACGGTGCGCCTGGTGCGCTTCTGTCTTGCCGATGACGGGGCGCTTGCGCTTTTCGAGCGTATCGCCTCGATCTTGTTGCCAGCGCCATCCGGAAGCAGCCAGCATAGCTGAGGGTGCCCTTATCAGGATGAGTGCGGCCTGGCGTTCTCCCCATGTTGCCAAAGAGGTGTTCACGAAACATGAGGGCTGCGGCCATTGGCAAGAGTGACAGGAAACCGTTGCTCATGAGCTGAGGGGATGCCAGGGGGGACCAAGACGCCCACGTAAGATACGCCCAGGGCGGCACGCTCTGCTGCCGGGCAAGCGGGATCCCGGCAGCCATGGGCCACGGGGCTGGAGGGCGCGACAGGCGCCCCAGTTCCCTTTGGGCGCAAAGGGCCGATGGTACGGGGGATTGCAGCCGCCTTTCGGGCATGCCAGGCAGTGGTTTCCTGGGGGGGAATCCTGCTGCCGGCGACCTCAGCGCAACTGGGCGCGAAAGCGCAGCAGGCCGATGGTGAACATGACCAGGCCCAGCAGGGTCATGATCAGCAGATGGTTCCAGAGCATGTCAAGCCCGGTGCCGCGCAGGAAGATGCCCAGGGTGATCTCCACATAATAGTGCAAAGGCGAGATGTACATGAGCCAGCGGATGCCGGGGGGCATGCCCTCGGCAGGCACCCAGGTGCCAGAGAGCAGCATGATGGGGGCCAGTGCCAGGATGACGGCCATGCCCACCTGGGCCAGGTTGTTGACCAGCGTGGCAATGGCCAGGCCCAGGCCCGATGTGGTGATCACATAGACCAGCGAAACGGCATAGAACAACGGCAGGCTGCCGCGGATGGGTGCGGCGAAGACATAGCGCAGCATGACGATGGAGCTCGTGATGCCCAGCAGGATCACCAGCGCCATGGCCAGCACCTTGGGCAGCATGATCTGTATGGGCGTCAGCGGCGAGACCAGCAGCTGCTCGATGGTGCCGCGCTCCTTTTCGCGCACCATCGCCGCAGCCGGCAGCATGATGCTCAGCATGGTGACGATGTTCATCATCTCGATGATGGGCACGAACCACTCGTCCATGCTGTTGGGGTTGAACCAGATGCGGTGGTGGCTTGCGATGATGGGCATGGCCGCCTCTGTGGGCATACCGCCCATGGCGTGATCGGTGCCAAAGGTGGCGGCGATCTGGGTGGCATAGGCTGCAGCCCAGGTGCCGATGACCGAATTGCTGGCGTCCACCTGCAGCTGCACGGCGGTCTGCTGGCGCGCAGATAAGTCGCGCTCGAACTGGGAGGGGATGTCCAGCATGATCATGGTCCTGCCCTGGTCCAGCAGACGCAGCCCATCCTGGGCATCGCTCAGGAGAGCCTGAATGCGAAACTCGGGCGGGTGGAAGCGGCCGATCAGCTCCCGGGAGGCCGCCGAGTCGTCGCCATCATAGATGGCGATGGTGGCATTGCGCAGCTGCATCTGCATGCCGGAGCCAGCCACATAGATATCGCCGGTGAAGGCATAGGCGATGAAGGCGATCAGGCCCACATCGCGCCCCAGCTGCAGCAGTTCCTTGACGGTGAGCACCCGCAGCCGTTCCAGGAAGGGCGGCAGTTCCAGGCGGGACCACGGCGGCGTCATGCCCGCGGCCTCTTGGTGAACAGGCGGTGCCCAATGACGAACAGAGCCATGCCATAGCCAGCCAGCACCACCAGGGGACGCCAGAGCTCCAGCAGGCCCTGGCCCTTCAGGAAGGTGCCATCCACGATCTGGGTGTAGTGCATGGCCGGGGTGAGCAAGGCCAGGAAGCGGGGCACGGGCCCCATGGAACTCAGCGGGATGATGATGCCCGAGTAGAGCATGGCCGGAATCAAGGTGACGATCATGGTGACCACGATGGCCGCCGCCTGGGTGCTCACGAACAGTGAGACCAGCAAGCCGATACCGGTGGTGCAGCTGGTATAGGCCATGGTGGCCAGGACGAAGAACAGGAAGGAGCCCTTGAAAGGGACCGCGAAGAGTTGGGTGGCCAGCGCCCAGAGCACGAGGCCATTGATGGCGGTGACCGCCGCATACGGGCTCAGCTTGCCGATGAGGAACTCGGCCTTGGTGACCGTGGAGGAATAGATGTTCAGGATGGAGCCGCGCTCCTTCTCGCGCACCACAGCCACGGCGGTGAGGAAGGGGGGCGCCATCATCAGCACCATCATGATCATCTTGGGCACCATGGACCAGCGGCTTTTGGCGCCCTGGTTGTAGAGATAGCGCACCTCGAGGCGCACCGGCTGCAGCATGGTCTCGGCCTCGCGGCGCGGGATGCCACGGACGGTGGCCATGAAGTCGGTGACCTGCTGCAGGCTGACCTGGCTGTTGATGGCGATGATGTAAGACTTGGTCATGTTGGCGCGCAGCGGGTTGGCGCCGTCCATGAGGGTCTGGATCGCGGTGGACCGCCCCTGGGCCAGCCGGCGCCCGAAATGCTCCGGGATGACGATGGCGACCCTGATCCGCGCCCGCAGGATCAGCTGCTGAGCCTCGCGCTGGTCTTTGACATAGCCCAGGAAATGGAAATATCTGGAGTGCGTGTAGTGGCTCGCATACTCGCGGCTCTGCGGGGTATTGTCGTAGTCCACGATGACAAAGGGGATGTTTTCCACATCGAGATTCATGCCATAGCCGAAGATCACCATCATCACCGGTGGTGAGACGAACGCCAGGATGAGAAAAAAGCGGTCACGCAGCATCTCGCGGATTTCCTTGGCGGCTGTGGCCTCGAGGCGCTTGAGGTTCATGGGGCAGCCGCCATGCGGCCGCGCCGCTCCATCTCCAGGACGTTTTCGATGAAGACATCCTCCATGGTGGGGATGGAGCGGCTGATGCCGGGCACACCCAAGCCCTGGCTGGCAAGCCGTGCCATGATGCGCCGCTCGACGATAGCGGTCTCGTCCTGGCTGAACAGGCGCACGCGCCGCCCATGGAGATGGGCATGGGGGAAGTCGCTCTGCTGCAACAGCTGCTGGGCGCGATAGGGATCCTGGGTCTCCACCTCGAAGACATGGCCGAGGCGGGCGACCAGGGTCTGCTTCATGCCCAGGGGGGAGTCATCGGCGATCACCGCTCCGGCATGCATCAGTGCCAGGTGATCGCAGTATTCGGCCTCGGTCATGTAATGGGTGGTGATCAACATGGCAACCCCTTCCTGCCTGGCCAACTGGAAGAGAATGTCCCAGAAGCGCCGCCGGCCCAGGGGGTCTACGCCCGAGGTGGGCTCGTCCAGGAAGAGAATGGGTGGGGCATGGATCAACGCACAGCCCAGCGCCAGGCGCTGGCGCACCCCCATGGGCAGTGTGGCGACGAGAGCGCTGCGGCGCGCCGTGAGTTCGGTGACGGCAAGGATCCACGGCAGTCTGGAGCGCTGTTCGTGACGCGAGACGCCATAGATGGCGGCGTACAGTTTCAGGTTCTCCTCCACCGTGAGGTCGAAATACAGGGAAAAGGACTGCGACATGTAGCCGATGCGCTGGCGGATCATGGGGCCGGAGTGGCTCATGTCCACGCCGGCCACCTGGCCGTCTCCCGAGTTGGGCCTGAGGATGCCGGTCAGCATCTTGATGACCGTGGTCTTGCCGGCGCCATTGGCGCCCAAAAGCCCGAAGATCTCACCCTGGGGGATGCGGAAGCTCACATGATCCACGGCACGGAACGCGCCGAATGTCTTGGACAGCGCTTGGGCTTCGATGGCCAGCGCGCCCCGGGCAAGGGGGGCTGGGGCGGCGTGGTGTCGTGGCGGGGCCCTGGGGATGGTGGCGGCCGTCTCATGCTGGTCGGCGCTCAACCGTTCCACCACCACATCCTCCAGTTCCGGGGCCTCACACAACAGCTCCTGGCAGGGCAGTTCGCCCAGGATCTGCCGCACCCGCTCGCTGGCCTGCTGGCGGTCGGCGGTGGGCACCAGGATCCTGATCCATTCCCCGAACCCGAGGGTCTTGGGAAAATGGGTGCGCAGCTGGGCCAGGCCCGCCATCTGGTCTGCGAGGCGTACATGGACCACTGTGGCCGGCACCAGTTGCAGCAGTTCCTGGGGCTTGCCCTGGACCAGGATGGCACCCTGGTGCATGAGCGCCACCCGGTCGAAGCGCGAGGCCTCGTCGAGATAGGCCGACGAGACCAAGGCGCTGATGCCGCGCTGTACCAGCAGCTCGGAGAGGATGGTCCAGAAGTCGCGCCGTGATACGGGGTCCACACCCGTGGTGGGTTCATCGAGAATGATCAGGGCGGGCTCGTGGAGCAGGGTGCAGATCAAGCCCAGCTTCTGTTTCATGCCACCCGAGAGATTTTTCATGGGGCGCTTGGTGAAGGCATCGAGACGGGTCATGCGCAGCAGGCGTTCCTTGCGCTGGGCCATGGCCTCTGCGGGGACCAGGCGCAGATTGGCCACAAAGTCGATGTTTTCTTCGATGGACAGGTCCGGATAGAGGTTCTGGCCCAGGCCCTGGGGCATGAAGCCCACCATGGGCTTGACCACCTCGGCCTCGCGTTCCGTGCTGACGCTGTGGCCCCTGATGTGGATCGAGCCCTGGTCATAGCTCATGACGCCGGCGATGGCCTTCATGAGGCTGCTCTTGCCGGCACCGTCGGGTCCGATCAGCCCCATCAGCTCACCGGGATGGATCTCCAGGTCCACGCCGGCTACGGCGGTGAGGTTGCCGTAGCGTTTCACCAGCTGCTTTACCACCAGCGCTGCTGCGGTCATGGCCGGCTACCAGCGCGGCTTGCGCCAGGAGACATCGTCCTTCCAACGAATGACGGCATCGGCGGAGATGCCGGGCGTCAGGCGGCCCTGGGGGTTTGCCGTGGCATAGAGCTTGACCGCATAGACCAGCTTGGTGCGCTCATCGGGGGTCTGCACCTCCTTGGGCGAGAACTCGGCCCGCGCCGCGATATAGCGTACCTGGGCCGGGAAGGGGTCATCGGGGAAGGCATCCAGGTAGATGCGCGCCGGCAAACCCAGGCGCAACTGGCCCATGTAGCTGCCAGCCACATACACCTTGAGGTAGAGCCGGTCCATGTCCACCAACTCCAGCAGGGGCGTGCCCGCAGCCACCACCTCGCCGGGTTCCACCAGCTTGGCTACCACGGTACCCCGGATGGGGGCGCGCACGGTGAGGTTATTGATGGCGGCCTGAGCCTCGTCCAGAACTGCGTGTGTCTGGCGCCACTGGGCATCCAGGGCGTTCAGTTCCTTTTCCCGCACGGCGATCTGGTCATAGCCCAGCTGGGCACGGCGCCACTGGTTCTGGGCTGCCTGAAATGCCGCCCGGGCGCCGGTGAGTTCAGCCATGGCGCCATGCCAGCGCACCCGCATTTCCTCTGCGCGATGGTTTTCCACGGTACCCCGGGCGGCAAGCGCGGTGAGGCGGTCACGGTCGATGCGCATCTGGGTCTCGGCCTGTTCTGCAGCCTTTAGGGCGCCTTGCCGGGCCGTCACATCTTCCCTGGCCATGGCTATGATCAGGGGCACGTCGCGCTTCAAGGTGGCAAGCCCCGCCGCCGCCGCCTCGCGCTGGGCCTCGAGAGCCGCCACCGCCGCTTTTGCCTGGTTGACCTTGGCGCGGGCCTCTTCATCGTCCAGTTGCACCACCACCTGCCCCGGAGTGACCTGATCGCCCTCTGAGACCAGGCGCTGCCTGATCCTGCCGGGATACTTGGATGCCACGGTGACGGTGTCGCCTTCCATGCGGCCATTGGCCTGGATCAGGCCCTCGGGCAGGTTGCTGTGATGCAGCCGGTCCCAGAGCACCAGGACAACCATCGCGCCTGCAGCGACGATCAGGACCAGTCTGATTGTTTTGTTCATGCCGTCTCCTGTGCCGCTTTATAGGGCGCCGCTGGCATGGCGCAGGCGCACCTCGTTATACTGGGCATCATAGATGGCGTTGTTGTGGTTGACATACGCCGCCGTGCGCCGGGTCTCGGCATCCAGCACCTCGGTGTTGGTGCCATAGCCGTTGCGGTAGCGGTCCCTGGTCACCCGGAGATCCTCATCGGCGCTGCGCAGCGCCTGCTCGGTGACCTCGATGCGCTGCAGGCTCTCGTTGAGATCGAGCCAGGCCTGGCGCACCTGCAGCGTGATCAGGCTTTTGGCATCCTCCATCTGGTGACGCAGGCTGTCACTGGCGGCGCTGGCTGCCCCGGCGCGGTTCCTGGTGGCACCGAAGTCGAAGATCCGCCAGTCCGCCGCCACGCCGCCATAGCCGAAACCCTGCCTTTCCATGGCCTCCATGTCGAGGCGCATATAGCCGCCCACCAGTGCGACCTGGGGCAAAAGTCCGCCGCGGATGGCCCGGGCGGTGTGCCGCAGCGCCTGGGCCTGACTGGTGAGCGCCTTGAGCTCGGGGCGCTGGACCAGGGCTTGGTCGATATAGGCTGCCATGGCCTGGGGCGTCTGGGGTGGAGGCAGCTCGGCGAGCTGCACGGTGTGCTCGAAGGGGCGCTGCATGAGCCGGTTGTAGGCCGAACGCGCCAGTTCCAGGGCATTGTCGATCTGCATGCGCCGCTCCTGGGCCTGGGCCTGGGAGACCTGTACCGCCAGCAGGTCATTGCGAGGTACGTAGCCCTGCTGGTGCAAATCGGCCACGTCATGGACGTGGGCGGCCAGGGTGCGCACCTCTTCCTTGCTGATCATGGTGGCCTGCTGGGCCCGCAGCACATTGATGTAGGCCCGGGCCACCGCCAGCTTGAGATCATGAGCGACGCGGAGGCGTTGCCAGCGGTAGCTGTCCAGCCCAGAGCCGGCCGCCTTGATGGTGCCAGTGAGGGTGCCCCCTGTGTAGAGAGGCAATGTGGCCGCCACCTGGACCTGACCGGTCAGCCGATCCCCCAGGGAGTATTCACCCAGATTTCTGGTGGAGATCGGCGCGCCACCACCAAAGACATCGGGGATCGTGGCGGGCAGATCGTCTGTATCGAGCCCCAGGCCCTTGGCCACATCGAAGCGCGGCTTGTTGGTGAGCCCCACGTAGGTGCTGCTGATGTCGACGGTGGGCAGGCGACCGGCTTTGGCAGACTTGAGGCCGCGACGTGCCGCATCCACCTGGCTTGCGCTGGATTGCAGGCCAAAATCCACGGACAGCGCTGTTTTCCAGGCCTCCTCCAGGGTCTCGGCGCAGCAGATCACAGGCATGCAGCAGCATGATGTCATCAGTCCTGCAAACCACCATGGCCATTGAAACACCTTCCTCACGCTTATCCAGTCCAAATCAGCCCAAGTGGAAACAAAGATTTCCAAAGTGTATATCAAGATAAGCAAATGGAAAGGAGCGGCTTGCCGGGGCGGTCAGGTTATGATGGCTATGATGACCATTTTGGTGCGTTGCAGGGTCGCTCATGGCAGGCAGGCGCCCCGACGCCATGTTGGACAGCTTGCCGCGCCTGGAGCTTCTGGCGGCATGGCGGGCTCGGTGTGAAGGGGTTTGGGTATGGCGCATGCCTTTGTGGGGCTGGGCAGCAACCTGGGCGAGCGTACCCATACCCTGCGTCGGGCTGTGCACGCCCTGAACAGGGCGCCCCGGTGTGCTGTGCTGCGCGTCTCGAGGTTCCATGCCAGCGCCCCCCTGGGGGGCCTTCAGCAGCCATGGTATCTCAACGCGGTCGCCGTCATGACCACCTCTCTTGCCCCCCACGCCCTGCTGATGGAGCTTTTGGCCATCGAGCAGGCCATGGGACGGCAGCGCTCGACGCGCTGGGCCTCGCGCATCCTGGACCTGGATCTGCTGCTGTTTGATGACCTGACACTGGAAAGCCCCGTGCTCAAGTTGCCCCATCCCGGCATCGCCCAGCGCAGCTTCGTGCTGCAGCCCCTCATGGAGTTGGCCCCCCAGCTGGTGATCCCAGGGCTCGGTCCGGTGCGGCACCTCTGGCAGAAACTCGATACCGCAGCGCTGCCCCATGTCGATGCCTGAACATGAGCGCCCCCTGCGGCTGTTCTTTGCCATCCGGCCATGCGCTGCAGAAGGCGCAGAGGCGTTGGCCGCCCTGGGCAAGGCAGCGCGAGCGCTGCTCCAGGGCGAGGCACGCTGGCTTGCCGCAGACCAGCTGCACATGACGCTGGCCTTTGCTGGCTCCTTTCCAGGCTCGAAGCTGGCAGCGCTGCAGGCAGGAGCCCTGGCTGCCTGCGCAGGTATCGCGCCTTTCACAATGCGCAGCTGCGGCCTTGCCCTGTGGCCGGCACCATGCCGGGCGCGGCTGCTGGTGGCCTTGTTCGTAGCCGAGCCATCCTGCATGCTGCTGGCAGAAAGGCTTGCAGCCCTGCTGGGCTCGCTGGATGTGCCGCTGGACAAGCGCCTGTTTCGCCCCCATATCACGCTGGCCCGGCTCAAGGGGCGTTGTCTGCTGCGTCAGCAGCCCCTGGCCACCTGCCAGTGGCGCTGTGCGTCCCTGGAATTGCTGCAGAGCCATCTGGATGGGCAGGGCAGCCGCCACCAGCTTCTGGCCAGTTGGCCGTTTCCGGAGCATCCCCGGGCGGTGGAGGATAGCCCCAGTCGGTAGCGGCTCATTGCCGGCGCTGGGGATGCCGCTGGCCTTGCGCAGCAACTTACCTAAGAGCCGCTCATCATGCTGTCTGCTCTCATGCCTTGTGCAGCCAGCCCTGTCTTGCTGCCTGACCGGCATCCTGCACAAGGCATGAGGTATGCTGTCCTCGATGTCTGATGAATTTTTCGTGACGGAGAGATGGCATGAGACAAGAGGCATGGTGGCAGGGGGCGGTGATCTACCAGATCTATCCCGCCTCGTTCCAGGACAGCACAGGCGATGGCTGGGGGGACTTGGCAGGCATCGAGCACAGGCTGGACCATGTGGCCGCGCTGGGCGTGGATGCCATCTGGCTATCACCCATCTTCGCCTCGCCCATGCGCGATTTTGGCTATGACGTTGCCGACTACCGCCGCATCGACCCACGCTTCGGCACCATGGCCCACTGGGAACGGCTGCGGGATGCCGCCCATGCCCGCGGTCTGAGGGTGCTGCTGGACCATATCCTGGGCCATTCCTCCACGGACCATGCCTGGTTCCAGGCAAGCCGCCGCAGGCAGGGCGGCAAGGACGACTGGTACGTCTGGGCCGACCCCAAGCCAGACGGCACGGCCCCCAACAACTGGCTGTCGGTCTTCGGTGGCACTGCCTGGGCGTGGGATGCGGTGCGCCGCCAATACTATCTCCACGACTTCCACACCACCCAGGCCGATCTCAATCTCCACCATCCCGCTGTCCAGGAGCAGATGCTCGCCGAGGCGGCCTTCTGGCTGGAGCAGGGTGCCGATGGCTACCGGCTGGATACGGTTTCCCATTATTTCCACGACCAGACCCTGCATGACAACCCGCCCCGGGCATACCAGGGGGGCATCCCCGGGAATCCCTATGGCTTGCAGTGGCATCAGCATGATAAGGCCCGGGACGACAACCTGCCTTTTTTGCAGCGTCTGCGCGCCGTGGCTGATCGCCATGGGGCGCTGCTGCTGGGCGAGGTGGTCTGCGATGATGGCATCGGCCTGCTGGGGCGTTATCTCGAAGGGGGCGACAAGCTGCACACCGGCTATGTGCTGGAGCTGCTCTCGGCGGCGCCCAGCGCCAGCACGCTTTGCCACATCATCGGGCGCATCGCCGCTTCATGTGGCCAGCAATGGCCGAGCTACGCATTCAGCAACCACGATGTGCCCCGGGTGGTGAGCAGGCTCATGTGGGCCCATGGTGACGTGCCATCCAGCTGCGCGCCGCAGATGGCCAAGGCATTGCTTGTCCTGCTGCTGAGCCTGCGTGGGGTCTGCCTGCTCTACCAGGGCGAGGAACTGGGCCTGCCCCAGGCCGACATACCCCGCGAGGCCCTGCGCGACCCGTTCACCATCGCTTTCGATCTCGGCATGCATGGCCGTGATGGGGCACGTACCCCCATGCCATGGAGCAGCCAGGCGCCACATGGGGGGTTCAGTACCGCAGCCCGGACCTGGCTGCCCATGCCCGCCGAACATCTGCCACTGGCCGTGGCCAGCCAGCAGGACCGGGACGATGCGCCGCTTACCGTGACCAAAAAAATGATCGCCCTGCGCAAGACCCACGCGGCGCTGCGCCAGGGGGCGATGTCCATGCATCTGGAGGGCGGGCAGGTGCTGTTGGTCCGCCGGGAGCATGGGGGGCATGTCATCAACAGCTGGGTCAACCTGGGGCCGTCCCGGCATGAGGTGTCCTGTGCGGGCACGCCTCTGCTGCTCACGGCCGCCCGCCAGGATGCCGGGCGGCTCATCCTGGATGGTTGGGGGGCGGCGGTGGTGTGTGATGCAGCGGCAGGGGCTCATGGCTGAGGTTGCCTTGCTGGGGTGCGCACGCGCTGTCGAGGTGCGCTCCACGACGGGCGCCGGCACATGGTCGCTGGATGCACTTGTCTGCAAGGCTTCCGACGCGCATCCTGGCCTTGGTCAATGCCAGGGGGCATAACGCCAATTGCGACACGGGGCAACTCCTGGGATTGAGTTGCCCGCGAAGATAAGGGCTGATGGGGTGACAATGAAGCGCCGCTCACTTCTGCAGCTCGCCGGATTGACGCCGCTGATGAGTGCTGCGCCGCATCTGGCCTGGGGTGCGCTGGTCAACGAGGAGGCGGACTACAGGCTGCGGATCGCAACCGGTCTGGTCGAATTGGCGCCGGACCAGATCGTATCGACCGTGCTCTACAACGATCAGTTTCCCGGACCGCTGTTTCGTTTTACCGAAGGCAAGCAAGTCGTCATCGACATGCACAATGACACAGACACGCCCGAACTGCTGCACTGGCACGGCCAGACGATCCCGAGTGATGTCGACGGCGCGTTTGAGGAAGGCTCGCCCTTCGTGCCGGCGTACGGTATGCAGAGAATCACCTTCGTGCCGCAACCGGCCGGTTTTCGTTACGTCCACACCCACGCTTTTGCCGGAGCCGACCTTGCCCGTAGCACCTTTACCGGCCAGGTGGCACCCGTCTCTATCGAGCCGAAGCACAATCCCGGTGCCTACGATCGCGAAGTCTTGCTTGTCCTGAAGGAGTTCAACCCGTAGCTCACCCAGGCCGGCGACATGGCGATGGATTTCCTTAGCCGGCGATCCGATCAAGGAATTGCAGCAGATCGGGCAGGCCGCCGACGATGCGGCCCAGGTGGAGACCAATGGCTACGAGGCCAGATACCAGTTTTTCAGCATCAACGGAAAAATGCTCGAGCATGGCGACCCGCTCCGGGTCAAACGGGGCGAGCGCATTCTGTTCCATGTGCTGAACGCCAGCGCCACCCAGAACCGGAGCCTCGCGTTGCCAGGTCACGTCTTCCGGGTCGTGGCGCTGGACGGCAATCCTGTGCCCACCCCTGCGGACGTTCCCGTGCTCTGGATGGGCACGGCAGAACGCATTTCGGCGCTGGTCCAGATGGACTATCTAGGGGTCTGGGTGCTCGGCGATCTTGCCGATGACGATCGTGCTCAAGGCATGGGATAGCTGTTGAATACGCGGGGCAAACCGGCGAGCCACAGTGGTCGACGCCGGAACCATTCCTTCATCCGCTGCATCTGCATCGGCACAACTTTGAGCTGACACGCATCGCCGGCAAACAAACGGGCGGCATCATGAAGGATGTCGTGATGCTGGGCGCCTTTCAGGAGCTCGAAGTGGACTTCGTCGCCGACAATCCTGGTGCGACGCTGTTTTCACTGTCACCAGCAGCTGTACATGGATTTCGGCTTCATGGCGCTTTTCAAGTATGTCTAGTGGAAAGAGGCGCCCATGAAGATCACCGCGCCATCCGCCGAACAGGCAATAGCGGGGCGGGTTCGCCGCTGGAGGTTGTGCGCGTCTTCGCCAAACTTGGATAGACCTGTTTCGGCGGACCGATCGCTCATATCGGCTGTTTCCGGGAAGAGTTCGTGGTGCGGCGCCATGGGCTGGATGAGCAGGCCCATGGCGATCTCGTCGCGCTATGCCAGTTTCTGCCGAGACCTGCCAGCAGCCAGGTCGGGTTTTCCATCGGTCTTACGCGAGCCGGCTGTCTCGGCGGTGGCGCCGCTTGGATCGGCTTCACGCTCCTTTCGGCCATCGCGCTGTTTGTGGGGTTTATCGGTCAGGTGCCCTGGTGTTCGGCGGTGGGCACGTTGCCGTTCTGGGAGACTTTTCGCTGTCGCGCGGGCGTGCAGGCAGTCTTCGTGGTGTCAACACGTCCGTCGTCGGTTTGCTCGGGGCTTGCGCTCTACAGCCCGATCTGGACAAACACAGTCAAGACGCAGGGAGAGTTCGGGCTGGCGCTTGAGGGCTTCGTGCTTCTGGTCGCCTGGCGGGCACCGCCCTGGATCGTAGTGTTGATCAGCACCCCGGCGCCGCGGCGGTGACTCGGGGCGGGATACCGCAGACTGCCGAGGTCGGGTGGTCTTTCCTTGACCAATGGGCGCCGGCCATCAACGGGTTACATGCACCTCGGGCAGTGCTTCTTGCATGAATCGCCCGCCCAGGGCCCGTTCGATTTGCGCGGCCAGTTGCAGCAGCAGGCCATCGTTGGCTTGCCGGCTCTGCAGTTGCATGCCCAGGGGCAAGCCGGACTTCTGCCAGGCCAGGGGCAATGAGATGGCCGGGGTGCCGGTCAGGTTGGCCAAGGGGGTGAAGCTGAAGATGCTCCACAGGTTGTCGAACCAATCCAGCACTTCCGGGTTGTCGCAGAGGGTCAGGTATTGCGTATCGCCCAGCAGCGGGGTGGGTTTGCTGAAGGTCGGCGTCAAGATAAGGTCCCAGCTTTCATAGAAGTGCGCCAGCTTCCTGGACAAGGCATTGAAGGTGTCCTGCATCTTCCAGCGGGTGCCATAGGGCATGTGGATACCCTTTTCCCAGATCTTGATGTTGATGGGCTCGATCTGATCGGCCGGCGGTTCGGAAAGCCCTCGCTGCTCCAGCAGCCGCTGGATGAACTGGGCGAAGTTGCTGACATAGCAAATAGTCTGTGCCCAAAAGGCTTGCTCGAAGTCCAGCTCAGGGGTTCGCCACTCCACTCGATGGCCCAAACCTTGCAAAAAAGTGGCGACCCGTTCCAGCTCCAGAACAAAGTGGGGATCGGCGCAGTAGGGGCCCCATTGGTGGGAAACGGCGATGCGCAGTGCTTTGGGCTCCTCCTCGATCAGCTCGCTGTAGGGGCGCTCGGCCTTCCAGTACGGCATGAACTCCCCCGGCGCGCCGCCGCGGCAGTGGTCGAGGAACAGGGCCGAGTCCCGCAGGCTGCGGCTGACCACGCCCTGGGTCGATACGTAGCCGGTGATATCGCATAGCCCAGGGCCGATGGAGAAGACCCCGCGGGACGCCTTGAGGCCGACCAGGCCGTTGGCGCCGGCCGGAATACGTATGGAGCCGCCGCCGTCGGTGGCATGGGCCAGGGGCACTATGCCGGCGGCCACCGAGGCGCAGGCGCCGGCCGAGGAACCGAAGGTGGTGTAGTGGGGGTTCCAGGGGTTCTTGGTCACATAGACGCGGGGGTTCTCCGCCGAGCTGCACACGCCGAATTCCGGGACCGTGGTGCGGCCGATGATGTTCAGACCGGCCTGCCGAATCCTGCCGGTCAGGAAGGCATCCTGATGGGCCCGGACGCCCTGCATGAAGGTGGAGCCTTGCTCCTGCAGGCGGCCTTTTACCGTGATCCCCAGGTCTTTCATGAAAAAAGGCACGCCGGCAAAAGGCCCATCCAGGCGCGTGCCGTCCGTCGCCGGGTCGGCAATGGCATCCTCGAACAGCTCGACCACCGCGTGAATCCGTGGATTGATCCTGGCCACCGCCTGTTGCGCCTGGCGAGCCAGTTCGGCCGCGCTCAGTTGCCCGGACCTGACCCGCTCGGCCATGCCGATGGCATCCTGTTTCGCCCAGTCATCCCAGCTCATCGGCGTCGTCATGTCTGCGCTCCCGGTAAAAGGGGTAAATAGAGTGCCGTTTTGGGCATTCACCTGTGCATCCATTGGGATGCCTGAGCAGCCGCGGGCCGGTTGTACTGCTCTTTGAGAAACAGGGTCGCCAGAATACAGACAACATTGCCGGCGATCAGGTAATAGCCGGGCGAGACGGGGTTGCCGGTCGCCTCCACCAGCCAGGAAAAGAGAATCTGCGCCGTGCCGCCGAACAGGGTGATGCCGAAGGTGTAGGCGATGGAAAAACCGCTGGAGCGAATGTGCCGCGGGAAGCTTTCACAAAGGGCCACCACCAGCCCCGCGCCGCTCAGGCATTGCAAGGCGGTGAACAGGCTGACCACGGAGAAATACAGCCAGGGGGCTTTCCAGTCGTTGATCAGTCCAAGGCCGGGCAGGAGCAGCGCGATCAATACCAGCCGCGGCAGGATGATGGTGACCTTGCGACCGAAGCGATCGGCCATGAGACCGCCCAGCAGGGAGAAGACCATCACGCCCAAACCTATGAGGATGGGTGAGGCCATGGCCACGGAGGCCGGATAACCAAGATCGTGCAGGGCGTAAGTTGCCAGGTAATTGAGAAAATACTGGGTAATGGTGCTTCCCGAGATCATCAGCATGCCGACCAGGATGACCCCCAGGTAACGGCTGAAGACTTCGTTGAGGAGGGAAGTCCCGGAGGGCGGTGCCGCCTCGAACCTCTCCTGCAGGTGCGATCTGAGGTAGAGCGCGACCGGCAGAATCGACAAGCCAACGGCAAAGGGCACGCGCCAGCCCCAGTCGTAGAGTTGTTCGCTGGTCAACAGCAGGCTCAGCCAATAGCCGATCGCACCGGCGCATAGGCCGGCGGCGCCTTGGGAGACGATTTGCCAGCTGGTATAGAGCCCGCGTTTAGGCCCAGCAGCCGCCTCCATGAGAAAGGTGGTCGCCGGGCCCGCCTCGCCACCCCAGGCCAGACCCTGCACCAGACGAAAAATCACCAGCAGGATGGGCGCCGCCATGCCGATGCTCGCGTAATCCGGCAGCAGCACCAGCCCGGCGGTGCCCAGGGTCATGCCGACCATGCTGAGCAACATGGCCGGCTTGCGCCCGGCCCGGTCGGCATAGGCGCCGAGCACAACGGCGCCGAATGGGCGGGCGATAAAGCCGACGCCGAACACTGATACCGAGAGCAGCAGGCTGGTAAAGGCGTTCTGGGCAGGAAAGAAGGCGCGACCGATCATGACGGCAAAGGTGGCATAGGCGCTGAAATCGAAAAACTCGATACCGGCTCCCAATACCACCGCAAGAATTTCTTTTTTGCCGACTATCGGTTCGCCCAGGCGCTGTTGGGGTGCCTCATACGGGTACATGGCCGACTGTCCCACTGGGTGCCTGGGGCCTGTCAAGCTGGCGGGGCTGATTGAGCGGATCCTCCCGGCGCCTTGGCACCAGATCGATTGCTTGCTGCACTTGCCGCCGTTGGCCTGTTGCCCTTGTGCGATGCTCGGCAGCCGGCTTGCCTGACTCCAGGCGGATACGGCTCAGGCTGCCGCCCCATGGGCGTGGTCAGGACACAGATGGATCTCGATGGTGGCATGGGCGATCTCATCATGGAGTGCCAGCTGCCTGCGGACGGCCTCTGCCGTGAGATGGGCATCATGGGTGACCAGCGATAGGGCGCAGGCATAGGCGTTCTTGCCCACCCGCCAGACATGCAGGTCCACAAGGCGGGTTTCCCCGGTCGCACAGCCGGTTGCGATGGTCTGGCGAATCGCCTCTGTAATGGGATGATCCATCTCCCGGTCCAGCAGCACCTGGCTGGTCTCCACCAGCAAACCCCGGGCCCAATGAGCCACCAGCAAAGAGCCGACCATGCCCATCACGGGGTCGAGCCAGGACCAGTGGTAGAGCCAGCCGCCGCCCAGGGCGGCAATGGCCAGTACCGACGTGGCCGCATCCGCCAACACATGCAGGTATGCCGACTTGAGATTGAGGTCATGGTGCTGTCCATGACCATGATCGTGGTCATGATGGTGGTCGTGGTCGTGGTCGTGTGCCCTGCCCAGGATGAGCGCGCAGGCCACGTTGACCGCCAGGCCAATCGTGGCGATGGCGATGGCCTGCTGGTAGTGGATGGCTCGTGGGGCAAGGAGGCGCTCGAACGAGGCGATCCCCATCAGCACCGCGACACCCAGCAGCAAAATGGCGCTGGTGTAGCCGCCAAGGACCTCGATCTTCCAGGTGCCGAAGGCAAAGCGTTTGTCATGGGCATAGCGCCGCGCGGCCGCATAGGCGAGCGCCGAGAGCCCCAGGGCCAGGGCATGGGAGCTCATGTGCCAGCCGTCGGCCAGCAGCGCCATGGAATTGAACCACAGGCCGCCTGCAATCTCGATCACCATCATGGCAGCGGTAATCAGCGTGACCAGGCGCGTGCTGCGTGCCGCAGCACGGCTTGGTGTATCGAAGATGTGTTCGTGGCGCCAGAGCGCAAGGTTATCGGTGTGCATCATGCTATTTTTTCAAGACATTCATCCTTTGGCAAGCTTTATGCTATGTCACGCCACGCCCCCTTGGAAGGGCGGCACCTCTCTGGCTGGATTGCCTGGAATGACCCATGCTGGCATCGACAGCTGTTGCTGGCCGGCGATGGATCAAGGCAGCCCCGCCCCTGTCACCCACGGCCAGGACTGAGGATGGTGGGCTCGGGGGCAGCCGGTAGGGGCGATGGTGCATGGTGCTGGTATAGAATGGGTCGCGATATGCATGAGGATCCGGGGAATCCTGGGAAAGACCTAAAAAGACATCTGGAGCCTGCATCACATTAAGGACTGACTGCTGGAGGCCTTGCATGGCATTGTTTTTGCTCCATGTTCGGGCATGGCCATCTTGGGTGCCAGGTTGATGCAGCGCCGCGGCAAGAGCGAACAGACGCCCCTGGTCGCAGGACATGTCCATGGCGCATCCGCAGCCCAGGTTGTGCCTACCCATGGCGTCGTGGAGATGCACGGCCTTTCCAAGAGCTACGATGGGACGTCCCTGGTGGTGGACGATGTCACCTTGCAGATCAGGCAGGGCGAATTCTTCACGCTGCTCGGCCCTTCGGGCTGCGGCAAGACCACCTTGCTGCGCCTGCTGGCAGGACTCGAGCAGCCGGACGCAGGACGCATTGTCATCGGTGGGATGGCCATGGAGGGGATTCCCGCCAACGCGCGCCCGGTAAATACCGTTTTTCAGTCCTACGCCCTTTTTCCCCATCTGAACGTGGCCGATAACATAGCCTTTGGTTTGCGCATGCGCCGCATGCCTGCCCCCCAGCGCAGCGCCAGGGTGGCCGCCATGCTGGAGATGATGCGTCTTGAGCCACTGGCGCAGCGCAAGCCGCTCCAACTGTCCGGTGGACAACGCCAGCGGGTGGCCTTGGCCCGGGCGCTGGTCAACGAACCCCAGGTGCTGCTGTTGGATGAGCCGCTTTCGGCCCTGGATGCCCAGTTGCGCCAGACGCTGCAGCTGGAGCTGCTGCGCATGCAGCGCCGTCTGGGCATGACGTTCGTGTTCGTGACCCACGACCAGCAGGAAGCCCTGGTGATGAGCGATCGGCTGGCTGTGATGCACCACGGCACCATCCAGCAGCAAGGTGCCGTGGCAGAGGTCTACGAACGGCCCCGCAGCGGCTTCGTGGCTGGATTTCTGGGCCTTGCCAACATGATTGCCATTGATGCCGTAAGCCAGGTTGCAGGAAGCGGGCAGGTGCTGCGTCTCGAGACCGCCATCGGTCCTTTGTTCACCACCATGCAGCCGTTGCCACAAGCCCCTTGCTGGGCGATGGTGCGTCCCGAGAAAATCCGAATACTTCCGGGCGATACCCCGGGTCCACCGGGAAACCAGGAGCAAACCAGCTCCGTGCTGCGCGCTGCGGTCAGGGAAAACCTCTACATGGGTGCCATAAGCCAGTTGCAACTGGATTTTGGTGGCGTGTCATGGACGGCCCAGCTGATGAACGATGCACCCGGCCGGGCAAGGTGGCGTCAGGGAGAGGCGGTCACCGTGGTGATCGAGGCCGACTGCGTGGTGGTGTTGGCGCAATGAGTGCCCGATATGTGAGCGCGGCGCGATGGCCAGCATGAACCGCATGTTACCCCATGGCCGCTGGCACCTCGTCGCCCTGGCAACGACCATCATGCCGGGGGCCGGATGGCTTGCCTTCTTTCTTTTGCTGCCGGTGATCCTGGTGGTGCTGCTGGCCTTTGCCAGCACGGACCTGCAGGGCACACCTACTTGGCCGCCTTCCCTGGAAGGTCTGCGCCAGGCGCTGGGCTTTGGGATCCTGGGCTTCAGCGATGGCAACCTGCGCGCCCTGGCGCGCTCGGTGGTGCAGGCGTTGGTGGCGACGGCCTCCTGTGCCGTGCTGGCCTATGGCGTGGTGTTTTTCATCCTGAGCCGTTCTGCGGCCTGGCGGGGCCTGTTGCTGTTGGCTGTGGTGGTGCCATCATGGACCAACCAGGTGGTGCGGGCCTATGCCTGGATGCAGTTGCTCGGCCCCGAGACACTGCTGTCGCGCCTGGCGCAACAGGTCGGCTTGGTGCCGGCGCACCTGGGGTTGTATCCTGGCCATGTGGCGGTATTCCTTGGCTTGATATATAATTTTATTCCATACATGGTGGTGCCACTGTATGCTGCGGCGCAGCGCATCGACTGGACGTTGCTGGAGGCCGGCAGCGATCTCTATGCCAGGGGCTGGCGGCTGTTCCGTCATGCGGTGTTACCGCAGACCTATCCGGGGCTGCTTTCGGGAGTCATCCTGGTGTTGATACCGGCCTTCGGCAATTTCGTGGTCCCCCAGCTGCTCGGCGGCAACAAGGCTGCCATGCTGGGAAACCTCATCGCCAACCAATTCACGTTGAGCGGCGATTGGCCCTATGGGGCGGCCCTGACGCTGATCATGCTGGCGCTGACCCTGCTGGCCGTGGTGTTCATGCGTCGCCTGGGAAGCCGCGGCGATATGGTGGTCCTATGAGATATGGGCACGGCGTGCGGTTGTGGCTGTGGTGCCACAGCATGACCATCTTCGTGCTGCTCTATGTACCGCTGCTGGTGGTGGCAATCTATTCCCTGGCTACGGGGGGTCGCGTGCCGGGCTGGCACGGCCTGACGCTCACCTGGTATCAACAGTTGTTTCAGGACCAGGGGCTCATGACCATCATCTGGCGCAGCGTCTGGCTGGCCGGTGCCTCGGCGGCCACGTCCACCTGTCTGGGCACGCTGCTCGCCTATGGCATGTATCGCTACAGGCTGGGCGGCCTGCTGTGGCTGGGCCTGCTGATCTATCTGCCCATGATCCTGCCCGATGTGGCCTTCGGCATCTCCCAGATGCTGTTTTTCTATCTCATGCATGAGGCTGTTGGTTTTTTCCCCCTGAGTTTCTGGACTGTGTTCATTGCCCATGTCACCTTCCAGATTCCCTTTGTGGCCTTGACGGTGCATGCGGTGCTCGCCCGGCTGGACCCGGCGCTGCTGGATGCCGCCGCCGATCTCTACGCTCATCCGGTGCGGGCTTTCAACAGCGTGGTCTGGCCCTCGATCTGGCCTGGGGTGCTGGGCGGCTTTCTGCTGGCGGTGACGTTGTCGGTGGATGATTTCGGCGTGAGCTTCTTTACCACGGGTCCGGATACCATCACGTTGCCCATCTACATCTACAGTGCCGTGACCAAGCGCGGCGTGACACCGGAGATCAACGCCTTGGCCACGCTGTTGGTTGGCTTGGTGGCGGTTCTGGCACTCGCCAACGGCATCAGCCGCAGCATCGCAGCACGGCGTGCCAGGGCGGCTCGCAGAACAATATATATGGTGAGGGCATAGGCATGCCGGGGATGATCCGCTGGGTTCTGTTGGGATTGTTGGTTGCGGGGGACCTGGCGCAGGCCCGGCCGGCAGCGCCAGCTGGGGGCGATAGGCTCTATCTGATGAACTGGGCGGAATACATGTCGCCCAAGGTCATTGCGGATTTCGAGGCGCAATGCCATTGCCAGGTGGTGCAGAGCTATTTTACCTCGCTGGGCGAACTCATGAGCAAACTCAAGGCTGGCGGCACCAGCCAGTACGATGTGGTGGTGCCCTCCGAATACATCGTCAAGCGCATGGTCCAAGAAAAGCTGCTGCGCAAGCTGGACAGGGCCAGGATTCCCAATCTCAGGAACCTCATGCCCACCTTTGCCGCCGATGCCAGTGATCCTCAGGGGGACTATACCGCGCCTTATCTGTGGGGTACTACCGGTATTGCCTACGATGACCGCAAGATCAAGCTGCCAGCCGGGGCAGAGCCCAGCTGGGCCATCCTGTTCGACCAAAAGGTCAATCCGGACTATCCCTTTGCCGTGATGGGCGGCAGCGGCATGGAGACCATGGGGGCGGCCTGTGCCTACCTCGATCTTGGCTTTGCCTGTACGGGCAAGGAGGCCTGGCTCAAGGCCGCCCAATTGATCCGCGACACCAAGAAACGCAAGAACATGGTGGGCTTCCAGGACGGCACGCCGGCCATCCATCAGCTGGAAAACGGCACGCTCGCTGCGGCCATGGTCTACAATGGCGATTTTGCCTTTTTCAATGCCCAGAATCCCAAGCTCTACGAGCATCTGCGCTTCGTGCTGCCCAAGGAGGGTGCCAACATCTGGGTGGACAACATGGCCGTGCCCGCCAGGGCTCCCCATCCCGAACTCGCCATGGCCTTCATCAACCATGTGCTGGATGCGAAACAGGGAGCGGAGCTCGCCAACTTCACCCATTACGCCACACCCAATGCCGCAGCCCAATCCCATCTGGATGCAGCGCTGCGCTCGCCGTTGATCACCCCTAGTCAGGATGACTGGCGGCGCCTGCATCGTCTACCGCAGCTGGTGGGCAGCGAGCTCAGGCTATACAACCAGATCTGGGGCGCCATCCAGGCGCAGTGATCCGTCGAACCTCAAGGAGTCATCCATGACCTCCCGCGATGCCATCTTGCAAGCAGTGCCCGCCGTGGATGCCACAGCACTGCGCCAAAGCGATCTCGCTCATCATCTCCATCCCTTCACCGATACCCAGGCGCTGGCCCGGGAGGGCGGCAGCCGCATCATTACCCATGGGGAAGGGGTCTATATCTGGGACAGCGACGGGAATCGCATCCTGGATGCCATGTCCGGCCTGTGGTGTACGGCGGTGGGCTATGGCCGCAGGGAACTGGTGGCGGCGGCTGCCCGGCAGATGCAGGACCTGCCCTATTACAACCACTTCTTCAAGACCACCACCCAGCCGGCCGTGGAACTGGCCCAACTGCTCTGCGAGCTGGCCGGCGGTGGCCTCGAGCATGTGTTCTATACCAATTCCGGTTCGGAGGCCAACGACACCATTGTCCGCATGGTGCGGCATTACTGGGCGCTGCAGGGCCAGCCACAACGCCGGGTGATCATTGGCCGCCAGCATGGCTACCATGGCAGCACCATGATGGCGGCGAGCCTTTCGGGTGCTCACATGCACACCCAAGGCGGCCTGCCGCTGCCGGATGTGGCCCATGTGATGGCCCCCTACTGGTTTGGCATCGGCAGACTGTTGCCCGAGGCACCCGACCCGCACGCCTTCGGCCTGCTTGCCGCCCAGGCGCTGGAAGACAAGATCCAGGAGATGGGTGCCGACAGGGTGGCAGCCTTCATCGCCGAACCCATCCAGGGCTCGGGAGGCATGATCATCCCCCCCCAGAGCTATTGGCCAGCGGTACAGGACATCTGTGATCGCCATGGCATCCTGCTCATTGCCGATGAGGTGATCACCGGCTTTGGCCGCACCGGATGGTGGTTTGCCAGCCACCACTATGGCATCAGGCCCGACCTGATGACGGTCGCCAAGGGTCTTGCCTCGGGATACATGCCCATCGCCGCAGTCCTGGTGGGTAACCGGGTGGCGCGCACCCTGCTGGAAAAAGGCGGTGAGTTCTGTCATGGGTTCACCACCTCGGGCCACCCTGTGGCCTGTGCCGTGGCCCTGGAGAACCTGCGCATCATCCAGCGCGAGGGTCTGGTGGCCAACGCCAGGGAGATGGGTGGTCAGCTGGCCGGGCGTCTTGCCGCCTTGCAGGATCATCCCCTGGTGGGCGAGGTGCGTAGTTTGGGGCTCCTGGCGGCCATCGAACTCGTGGCTCACAAGAACACACTGGCTCCCTTTGCGGAGGTGGGCAAGGTTGGCCAGCGCTGCCGTGATCTATGCTTTGAAAAGGGCTTGGTGATGCGCGCGGTGCGCGATACCATGATCATGGCACCTCCTTTGATCATCGAGCCGCAGCATATCGATGAGCTGCTCGAAAAGGCACAGCAGGTGCTGGATCAGACAGCCCGGGAGCTTGGGGTGTGTTGATCATGTCTACCGAGAGCATGTTATTGCCAACGGCGCTGGAAGATTCATTGGAGTCGCGGCGTCTTCTCCGGGAAGAAGCGCAATTCCTGGAGGTGATATTGCCCGATCTCCATGGCCAGCTGCGCGGCAAGCGCCTGCCGATGGCCATGTTGGACAAGGTGATGGAAGAAGGCGTCAGCCTGCCCAGCGCCATCTTTGCTCTCGATGTCACCGGGAGCACCGTGGACGGCACTGGACTTGCCTTGGAATGCGGCGATCGGGATTACCGCTGTGTTCCCCTGGAGCAGACGCTCGCTCCCATCCCCTGGAGCCGCCAGCCGGCAGCCCAGGTGCTGCTCACCATGCGCGATGGCGCCCAGGGCTTCTTTGCCGATCCGCGCACCGTGGCTGAACATGCTGTTGCCGCCTTTGCTGCCCTGGGCATTCAGGCCCAGGCCGCCTTCGAGCTCGAGTTCTATCTTTACCGCCAGGATGAGGCGGGCCGGCTTCATCCGGCCTGCAACACCATAGCTGCAGATAGCCTGAAGCAAGGAGGAGCCCTGCAGGTCTATGACCTGGAATGCCTGGGCGAGCACGAGCTTTTCTTTGATGACGTAGCCGGCGCCAGCAGGCTACAGGGCCTGGAGCTGGAAGGCATCGTGGCCGAAAACGCCCCGGGGCAGTTCGAGGTCAACCTGCGCTATCGGCGCGATGCCCTGCGGGCTGCGGAAGACGCCCTGCTGCTCAAGCGGCTCATCAAGGGTGTGGCGCGTCGCCATGGTTTGCATGCCACGTTCATGGCCAAGCCCTTTCCAGAGCTGGCGGGATCGGGCATGCATGTGCATGTGAGTCTCGTTGATCAACAGGGCAACAACATCATGGCCGGCTGCGATAACCCGCGGCTGGGCCATGCCCTGGCCGGTCTGCTGGCGACACTGGAGGAAGCCATGCTGTTGTTCGCTCCCCATGCCAATTCATACCGGCGCTTCGAGGCGGGCACCTATGCGCCCGTGGTGCCTTGCTGGGCGGAAAACAATCGCACGGCCGCCCTGCGCATTCCACGGTCCACCGCCGATGATATGCGCATCGAGCATCGCCTGCCCGGTGCCGACGCCAACCCCTATCTGGTGCTGGCGGCCATGCTGCAGGGCATGCTGCAGGGCATGGAGCGTGCCTTGCCGCCGCCACCTGCTGTCAGCGGCAATGCCTGCGAGGGCACGCTTGCCCAGCTCACGCTGCACTGGGGGAAAGCGGTGGAGGATCTGGCCAATGGCCGTGTGCTGCGGGAGCGCCTCGGTGCCGAGTTCGTGCGTGTGCTGACCACCGTCAAGCGGGGCGAGATGCGGCGTTACCAGGCCGCCTTCCATCCTCTGGAATACGCCTGGGGCCTGGAGCGCGCCTGATGATCGTGCATCAGGGGGAAAGCGCATGACGCAAGCCACACATGAAGACCGCGAGCGCTGGGCCGAGCGTGCCCGGCGCCTGACTTTGCCCTGCGGCCTGTTTGTGGATGGCGCCATGTGCCAGGCCCTTTCCGGTGAAACCCTGCCGGTCTACAATCCGGCCACAGGTACGGTATTGGCCCAGATGGCACTGGCCGGCAAAGAAGATGTGGACCGAGCCGTGGCTGGCGCCCGGGCCGCTTTTGCCGATGGTCGCTGGCGCAAGGTATCGCCCCGGGAGCGGGGCCGCCGCCTGCTGCACCTGGCGGCTCTGCTGGAGGCGCACCGTGATGAACTGGCGCTGCTGGAGACGCTGTGCGTGGGCAAGCCCATCGCCGATAGCCTGGCTGTGGACCTGCGCGCCGCCGCCCGCACCTTCGCCTGGTATGGCGAGGCTGCAGACAAGGTCTACGACCAACTGGCGCCTGTTCCCCCAGAGGCCCTGGCCATGGTGACCCGGGAGCCCCTGGGCGTGGTAGCGGCGGTGGTGCCGTGGAACTTCCCGTTGCACATGGCGGCCTGGAAGGTGGCCCCGGCACTGGCCACCGGCAACAGCGTGGTGCTCAAGCCCGCCGAGCAGTCGCCATTGAGCGCGCTGCGCTTGGGCGAGCTGGCCATGGAGGCTGGTATCCCCCCCGGCGTGCTGCAGGTGGTCTGTGGCGATGGGCCCACCACCGGGGCCGCCCTGGGGCTGCATGATGATGTGGATTGTGTGGCCTTCACCGGTTCCACAGAGGTGGGCAAGTTGTTTTTGGGCTATGCCGGCGCTTCCAACATGAAGCGGGTCTGGTTGGAATGTGGCGGCAAGACAGCCCATGTGGTGTTTGCCGACTGTCCCGATCTCAGCCGAGCCGCTGCTGCGGCGGCAGACGCCATCTTCTTCAACCAGGGCGAGATGTGCAGCGCCGGCAGCCGCCTGTTGCTGGACGCAGCCATCGCCTCACCATTCCTGGAACTGCTCATGGAACAGGCCAGGCGCTACGAACCTGGCGATCCCTTGGATCCGGCCACCCGCATGGGGGCGCTGGTGAGCGCCGCACAGCTCGAGCGGGTGCTGGGTTCTATCCGGCAGGCACAGGCAGATGGCGCGCGGTTGCTGACTGGCGGCAGGCAGTGTCGTCAGGAGACCGGGGGCTGGTTCGTTGCGCCCACCATCTTCGATGGGGTGGAGCCACGCTCGGTGCTGGCGCAGGAGGAGGTCTTCGGGCCGGTGCTGGCCGTCCTGTCCTTTCGTGGCGAGGCAGAAGCGCTTGCCATCGCCAATGGCACGCTCTATGGTCTCGCGGCGGCTGTGTGGACCGCCGATCTGAACCGGGCGCACCGTTTTGCCAGGGAGCTGCGCGCCGGAACGGTGTGGGTCAATTGCTTCGAGGAAGGGGACATGACCGTGCCCTTCGGCGGGTTTGGCCACTCTGGTTTCGGGCGCGACAAATCCCTGCATGCCCTGGACAAATACACCGATCTCAAGACCACCTGGATGGCTCTGGCACCCTAGCTGCAACCTTGCAGCAAAAGGCGCCCAGCGCCAGCGCTGCCTTGCGCTCAGTACTTGGTGATGACCCAGACGGCGTGGATGATGCCGGGCAGGTACCCCAGCAGCGTGAGGA
>WOYI010426804.1_pt3 | contig 45671 bp, 28 predicted proteins | sample 6423411 | NCBI WGS metagenome assembly WOYI01 (sample SAMN13441803, study PRJNA592873) | oil field metagenome | biome: oil field; feature: oil-well bore; material: oil-contaminated soil; isolation source: oil-contaminated soil from oil-well borehole | place: Germany: Wietze | collected 2016-10-18 ... | reverse complement strand
ACTTTCGACTTTCTGGTTATTTGTGGACGCGTCGGATGAATTCCTCCACCTCGGGTACGCCACCCTGGTAGACCAGGTAACCGTTATAGGGTTCCCGTTCGGTGATCTCGTCATTGACAGGTGTCAGCATGATCTTCTTCACCTCCTCAAGATCATCTGTCTGACCCAGCGCCCAGCCCAACTTCGCCCAGGCAACCTCAGGAAGCATGTTACCGAGTGGTATCACACCCTTGGCCATCATATCGCGGCCGGTCTCATAGACGAACATATGGACGTAACCCCAGATAGTCTGGAGCGTCATGTAGACAGCCACATTCTCCTTCTGTGCGCGCTCCAGCGCCGGGTAGAGCTCCCTGTTGACATGTCCCAGTCCCGTACCCACGATGATGATGCCCTTGTACCCCTGATCAATGAGCGAGTGGAACATCTCAACCTTCATGTGGGGGTAGAAGTAGATCATCGTCACGTCCTCGTTGAAGTAGGGCATGATTTTTACATCACGGTCGCTGCGCCGCGGGTTGTAATCCTTCTTTATCGGCTTCACCTCGCCGCGTCTGACGGTCGCAACAGGCGTGTCGCCTATGGTGCGGAACGTCGACCTGTACGAGCTGTGCATCTTGCGCACCCTGGTGCCGCGGTGAAGAAAGCCGTATTCATCACTTGTGGGGCCGAACATGCAGACCATCACCTCGGCGATGTCGCCGTGTCCTGCTGCCGTGGCGGCGTGTATCAGGTTGAGGGCGGCGTCGGACGATGGCCGGTCGGATGAACGCTGCGATCCGACAAGTATTATCGGCACCGGCGGCTTCTGCACCATGAATGAAAGAGCAGCGGCGGTATGATGAAGAGTATCGGTGCCATGGCCTATTACTATCCCGTCGATACCCTCAGCGATCTCCTTTCCGATAGCCTTTGCCAGGGTCATGTACTGCTCGGGGCCCATGTTTTCTGAGAAAACGCCGAAAAGCTTCTCTGTGTGGATGTTGCATACGTCAGCCAGCTCCGGCACTGCTCCGTACAACTCCCCGGGGGAAAATGCAGGTATCACCGCCCCCGTGCGGTAGTCGAGCCTCGAAGCTATGGTACCGCCTGTACCCAGCAGCTTCACCGTCGGCTTGTCATCGGAATAGGGGAACTCCTTCTCGGGAATCTTGTAGTTGGCCTTGTTGTATCCCGTTTCCGTCATCCGGGTGACGGTGGTGACATCGATACCTATATTATAACCGCTCTCGATCTTGATAACTATGTGGAGGTCATCGTTGTTCTCGGCCCGTGGCAGCACCGTGCCCCTGAAGAGTCCGCGGGTGGTCTCTATCTCGGCATTGCCCCAGACCCTCACGCTGTATTTTTTGAGCAGCGCCAGCGCCTCTCCCCTGTATCCCTGAAAAAAGTCTTCCGTCATAGCTGCTGTTCTGTTTGTTCAAGAATACTGTCAACCTGTTTCCTTACCTCTGACATCCGCACAATGCCGATGGCATTCATGTGCAGCTGTCCCATCACCCAGTTCACTGCCGCCTCCCTGTGGCCGTTATGACAGATGGCGGCAAATCTTTTTGCAAGCTCCCTGGTCTCTGACCTTATCTTGTTCATTGACAGTGGATTGAATCCTGTGGCAGCCAGTATGGCGGCAAAATCAGGAACGGGGGAGGCGTCATCTCCGGGCAGCGTCTGACGGGGCACTCCAGGGTAAGATACAACTTCCGGCAGCATCAACCTGGCTACCGGCGGCAGCAGCTTCTCCTTCTTCAGGAAGGCAAACAGATCGTATAGCGTTTCATGGCTGAATCCTTCTGCCACCCTGCCCCGTCCTTCGAGGCTGCGGAAACGGTGTCCTATCAGGATACCCACCTCGCGGTGGTCGAAGCCCAGCTCATCGCCTATCCTTTCGATCAGTCGCACCAGGTTTTTGCTCAGCAGGTAGTGCCATGCATCCTCGGGTATGCCCCAATCCTTCATCTGCCGGAAGCGGAGGGATACATCCACCGGCAGGTCCCTGCCCAGTCTCCCGAGCATCTCCGTGGTAACGGGAATCGGTTGTGAGTCGGTGTCGGGATACATGCGGTCGCGGCCGGGAAGCACCCTTTCGAACATCGTGGTGCCGTCTTCAAAGGTCTTGCGTGTCTCATTGGGGACACCCTCCAGTGCCAGACGGATACGCTCCTCGACGGTCTCGATGGCAGTGGGTATATCCCCGTCAGGACCCCACAGTATTATCTGGGCATCATCTGGTGCTGCCGAAAGCCATATTGCCACTTCCGGGAAGAGATTGTTGAAGTTGTCGCGGCCAATATCTTCCGAGTGGATCATATTTGGTTTCTCGATGCAAGCTATAACCTTCAGCCTGTCGCTTATCTCATCGGCGAACACATGGCCCGGCTGGGTGAAGTGCGACAGTATGCTGCGGCATCCCGGGAGATTGATGGCTATCACCCTCTCACCGCGGTCGAGCGCCGCACGCACCGGTGCAAAATGAAACTGTGTCTCGGCCTCTGTTATCTCCCTGGTTTTCAGTTTCCAGGCTGAGGGGTCAGCAATCATCTTCTGCAGCCTGCCGCGTATGTTGAGCAGTGCATACTGCCGGAAGGCCTCATTATGACTCAGTTCCGGAATCCACTTTATATGTGCCACCCCCTTCATCTCGACCCTGCTTCCACCCTCGCAGCTTACGTTCACATCTTCGCGGGCGGCGCCTATGCCGGTGCGTACCTCTCCCGTGCTCCTGTTGAGGAACCGGATATACCCGGCAGCCTCGGCCAGTTCATCGGGTGTGAGGCAGTCAGGGTAAGTAACCGTCTCTATCAGCGGCATGCCCAGACGGTCAGTCTTGTAAATGCGGCTGTGCCCGATGTCCGACACCTCGCGACAGGAGTCCTCTTCGAGGCTGAGCTGTATCAGCCTCACCTTCTTGTTTTTAAGCTGAAGCTCACCCTCTACGCTGATGATGGCCGACCGCTGAAAGCCGGTCGGAATGCTGCCGTCGAGGTACTGCTTCCTGATGATGTGCACCTCGCCGACGACATTCATCTTTGCTGCCAGGGCTATGCGGATGGCTATCTCCAGGGCTTCCGGATCGATGGGGAAAGGAGGGGTGTCGTCGATTTCATAGGTGCAGGCTGTCTCGTTGTTGATGCGGTAGGTTATCTCCTTGCGCGTTTTAAACTCCATGAGGGCTGTGCCGTCGTATACTCCCATCTCGCTGAGTGTAGGCCTCATGTGGCGTATCACCTCGGCATCGTAATCGTCGTGATCATGGTATATCCCCGCCGGACAGCGACAGAAGAGCTTGCTTTTTGTCTTCAGCTGCTGGTGTACCTCCAGTCCCGATTTGAAGCCTATCCGCTTATAATCATTAAGCGTGGCCTCCTTTCGGCTGACATAACCAATCTCATCGCGGGTCTTCTCGTAATTCTTCAGCGGATCAAAACTGGGCATAGGGCAGGGCTTAGTCATTGCAATTTACGCAGAAGCCCTGAGAATTGGAAGTGCCCGAATAAAGAAAGTTTGCGCAACTTTCAGCTGGCCGCTTCTTTCATGCCGGGGTGTTGAAATTATGTTAAATTTATAGCCAGCCGATTTAAAAAATATACAAGGAAAGTGAAAATTATCAATTGCGTTAAAAGGGGCGTAACTTAATATTATTAAGCATGTAACACATTAATAATCAGTCGTATCGTATTGCCTTCACCGGTGTTATCCTCGCAATGAGCTGTGACGGAATGAGCAGCATCAGGATGATCACGGCCATTGTTCCGGCGTTGAGGAGCAGGATATGGACAGGATCGAGGTTGATCGGGACGCTGCTGAGGTAGTATGATGCCGGGTCGAGAGGGATAAATTCTGTCTTCAGCTGCAGCAGGGCCAGTCCAATGCCGATGATGTTTCCCCACAGGAGTCCCCTGGCAGTGAGCCATGCAGCCTGGTAGAGAAAGACGCTGCGGATCACCTTGTTATCAGCCCCGAGGGCTTTCAGCACCCCTATCATGTTTGTCTTTTCAAGGATAAGTATCAGCAGTTCGGAAATCATATTGAATCCGGCAACGAGTATCATCAGCAGCAGGATGATTATCACGTTGGTATCCTGAAACCCCAGCCAGTCGAATATCTGTGGGTATCGCATCCTGATATTGGTCACCTTGAGCTGTTCCTCCTCCTCGGCCATCTTGTAACCGATGGCGTCGCGTACCACGTCGGTCATATAATCAAGTTCGTCAAAGTCGTTGATGAAGATCTCAAATCCGCTGACCTGCCCCTCCTTCCATCCGTTGAGGCGCCGTATGTGGTCGATGTCGCAGAAGAGATATGTCTTGTCGAACTCCTCGAGGCTGGTCTCGTAGATACCTTTGATGGTGAACTTGCGCATGCGTGGAGGGTCCTGCACGAAGAACATGGAGAATGAGTCGCCCAGCTTCAGCCCGAGCATGTCGGCCACCTTCTTTGATATCAGCACCTCGTCGGTTCTGGCGGTGTCTGTCACCGTCACCACCTCACCCTCAACGACATTGGTCCGGAAGAAGCTCCAGTCGTAGTCGCTGCCGATGCCCTTGAGCACCACCCCTTGTATGTTCTCGTCGGTTTTGATGATGCCTGCCTTGGTGGCGAACACCTGGATGTTTTTGATGCCGGGGTGGTTCCTGATCTTATCGGTAAAGGGCTGGGAGGAGCTGATGGGCACTGTCTCGTAGGAGAGGTTGGCGTCGAAGTTAACCACCTGTATATGTGCACCGAATCCCGCCACCTTATCGCGTATCTGCTGCTTGAAGCCGGTGAGTATTGACACAGCAAGGATCATCACCGCCAGTCCGAGGGCGATGCCGATGATGGCTATCACGTTGATGGGGCGCGAGAATGAGGCATCCTGCCTGTTTCCCTTTATCAGGCGACGGGCTATGAAGGTTCCGGTGGACATCGGAGCGAAATTAAGAATTAAGATTTAAGATTTACGATTTACGAATGCGAATTGCGGTTGTGATTTTGTAATTACCTCGATTATTGGCCGGTAAGGACCCCATCCAACCTCTTGCCGTCTCCGGAAAAACCGGTGTCGGATCCGGAAATCCGTTGTTGAATCATGGCAGCAGTAGTTGAGGTCGTGAATGTTGTTACTTTTCGCGGTGATGTATATCTTTACGCAAAACGAACCTGAGATGAAAAACCTTATTATTCTGTCTGTTCTGATGGTTATGGCCGTGGCGGCATGCTCGGCCGATAAAACTGACACGACACTGAAGACCGGTGCGGAGCGCACCGGTGAATACCTCCCGCTGATTGACGGCAAGACGATAGCCGTGGTGGCAAACCAGACATCAATGGTGGGGAAAACCCACCTGGTCGACACCCTGCTTTCATGTGGCGCCGACATCAGGGTGATCTTTGCTCCCGAGCACGGTTTCAGGGACCTGGCCGACGCCGGCGATGAGATCACCTCCGGCACGGACCCGGTCACGGGCATCAATGTGGTGAGCCTCTACGGTGCAAAGAAAAAGCCCGCCCCGGAAGATCTTGAAGGCATCGATATTGTCATCTTTGACATTCAGGATGTAGGAACGCGCTTTTACACCTACCTGACCACCATGTGCTACGTCATGGAGGCTTGTGCTGAGAACGGCAGGCAGTTCATCGTCATGGACCGTCCCAATCCGAACGGCTTTTATGTCGACGGCCCGATACTGGATACAGCCAAATACCGAAGTTTTGTGGGGATACATCCCATACCCGTGGTTCATGGCATGACCGTCGGGGAGTATGCCGGCATGGTTAACGGCGAGGGGTGGCTGACCGGGGGCATCAAGTGCGACCTGACAGTCATAAAGTGCGAGAACTGGACTCATGAAACCATGTATGATCTGCCGGTGATACCGTCGCCCAACCTCCCCAACATGAATTCAATCTATCTGTATCCGTCGTTATGCTTTGCCGAGGGGACGGTGCTCTCGTGCGGCAGGGGGACGGAGTTTCCGTTCCAGGTTCTGGGGGCACCGAAGATGCCTGACACCGGCTTCAGCTTTACGCCGCAGCCCTCATTCGGGTCAGCGCGGCCGAAGCACAATGAGGAGGTCTGTTACGGTTTAGATCTGCGCAACGCACTGGCAGACGGACTGGTCCCGAAGCCGGAGATGAATCCCGCGTGGATCATTGACGCCTACAATGCCTATCCCGGGAAGGAGAACTTTTTTACAGGCTATTTTGACATCCTTGCCGGCACCAGCACCTTCCGTGAGCAGATCATGCAGGGCATGACCGCGGAGGAGATCAGGGCCTCCTGGAAGGAGGGGGTTGACCGGTTCCGGGAGAGACGTGCAAAATATCTTCTGTACGATTAGCAGGATATCCCAAACTGAACTATGAGGATTGAGCAGGGCTTTGCTGCCTGATTCACGAGAAACATCCTTGTCAGCTACTTTATTTTACTGATTTTTTCCGGATTCTGTCTTGTATCAAATACAGTAGCAATATTGACTATATTAAAATCATTATCAATCCAATAGATGATTTTAAAGTTCTTCACAATAATAAATCGAAATTCCTGAGGTCGACTGAGAAGCATATCTTACTTTCTGCCTGATTTCGGATTATTATGAAGAATTACGGTTGCATCCAATATTGTCTTCACAAGTCTCCGTGCGACAACCGGGCTTGCTTTAATATAATGATAATCAAAAATATCTTTAAGCTGATTGACAGCTAAATCAGTCCATAGAATCCTGAAGGTTATTTCCATGTTTTAACCGATTCCTTCAAGTCCTGAGCGCTTATTACTTTCCCTTGCTTAGCATCTTCAACCGATTGATCGATCATTGCATTGAAATCATCGATACTCATCGGATTGAGATTGGTCTCATAATTCACAGCCTTATCTTCAAGGAGAATTTTCTCAAGCTTTTCGATCAGTTTAATGTTTCTGAGTCGTAAGAATTCCTGGATGAAGTTTATTTTTCTAGTCTGAATATCCATCTCCCATTACTTTACTGTAAAGATAATACTTAAACGGACAGACCCGCACCGCATTTGCCAACGTTAGCCAACGCGTCCCGGGTAGACCTTCAGTGCCTCGGCCAACGTCTCCATTGCATTGCGGAGGTCATCAATCTTAAGGACGTAGGCTACGCGGACTTCGTTTTTGCCTGCGCCGGGGGTGAAGTAGAAGCCCGTGGCGGGGGCCAGCATCACCGTCTGGTTCCTGTAGCTGAATTCCTCGAGGAGCCACTGTGAGAACCTGTCGGAGTCGTCTATCGGCAGCTTCACCACCGCGTAGAAGGCACCTCTGGGCAGGGGACAGTAGACGCCCGGCATTTTGTTAAGTGCATCGACCATGAAGTCGCGGCGGGCGATATACTCGTCATAGACCTCCGTGAAGTACTCCTTCGGGGTGTCGATGGCAGCCTCGGCAACGAGCTGTCCCAGTCCGGGCGGACAGAGCCGCGCCTGCCCAAACTTGAGGGCGGCGGCCAGCACCTCCCTGTTGTGCGTTATCAGAGCGCCGATGCGCACCCCGCACATGCTGTAGCGCTTCGACACTGAATCCAGGAGCACCACATTATCACTTATCCCCTCAAGCTGCATTGCCGAGAAATGTTCTGCACCGTAGCAGAACTCCCTGTAGACCTCGTCGGAGAAAAGAAACAGGTCGTGCTTCTTCACTATGTCGCGCAGCTGCATCAGCTCCTCCTTCGAATAGAGGGCACCAGTGGGGTTATTAGGGTTGCAAATCATGATGGCCTTCGTCTTCGGCGTTATCATCTTTTCGATGTCGGCGATGGGTGGCAGGGCGAAATCGTCTTCTATGTATGATCTTACCGGCACGATGGTTACTCCTGCTGTGGTGGCAAAGCCGTTATAGTTGGCATAGAAGGGTTCGAAAGTGATCACCTCTTCTCCGGGGTTGAGGCATGACATGAAGGCGAACAAAACGGCCTCAGAGCCGCCGGTGGTGACTATTATCTCAGTATGGTCAACGTCGATGCCTATCTTCCTGTAGCTTTCCGCCAGCTTGCGGCGGTACGACTCGTTACCTGCAGAGTGGGAGTACTCGATGACCTTCAGCTCCATGTTCTTCAGAGCCTGCAGCGCTGCCTGGGGAGTGTGTATGTCAGGCTGCCCGATGTTGAGGTGGTATACCTTTACACCCCGGCGTTTTGCCTCCTCGGCATAGGGTACGAGCTTGCGTATCGGCGATGCCGGCATCTTCCCGGCTTTTTCGGATAATTTTGGCATGGCATTTAATGTGTTAGAGATCGAATAGTGTTCAGTCACAAATGTATTTAAATTCAGTATGAATAACCATGATTTTCGGCATAGGCTATCTGACTATCGGGTAACAAGCAGAAATTTCACCACCAACTTTCTTCCGTTGGTGATCAGAGATGTTTTTCAGGATAAGACCATTTCCTTTTTCCGGAATGGCTACAAAATATTAATTTTGTGCGCTTATATATCGCAAATCCCATGACCGACATTCCTTCAAAATATGAGCCCGCAGCGGCGGAGAACAGGTGGTACAGTTACTGGATGGAGAAGGGTTTCTTCCATAGTGTCCCTGATGACAGGAAGCCGTACACCATCATCATCCCGCCGCCCAATGTCACAGGTGTGCTGCACATGGGTCACATGCTCAACAACACTACCCAGGATGTACTCATCAGGCGTGCCCGCATGCTGGGTTTCAATGCCTGCTGGGTACCGGGCACCGACCATGCCAGCATAGCCACTGAGGCCAAGGTGGTGGCCAAGCTGCGCAGTGAAGGGATAGAGAAGAGGTCGCTTACCAGGGAGCAGTTTCTGGATCACGCATGGGAGTGGACACATAAGCACGGCGGCATCATCCTCGAGCAGCTCAAGAGGCTTGGGGCATCGTGCGACTGGGAGCGCACGCTCTTCACCATGGACGACAAGCGGTACAGGTCGGTCATCAAGGTCTTTATCGACCTCTACAACAAGGGTCTCATCTACCGCGGCATCCGCATGGTCAACTGGGATCCGCAGGCCCTCACGGCCGTCTCGGACGAAGAGGTTGTCTACACCGAGGAGCAGTCGAAGCTCTACTATGTACGTTATAAGATCGTCGGCGACGACGATTACATCATGATCGCCACCACCCGTCCCGAGACCATCCCGGGCGACACGGCCGTCTGCGCCAACCCGTCGGATGAGCGGTACGCCCGCATGAAGGGCAGGAAGGTGATAGTCCCGATGACCGGCAGGGAGGTGCCTTTCATCTTTGACGATTATGTCGACAGTGAGTTCGGCACCGGTTGCCTGAAGATCACCCCCGCGCATGACATCAACGACTACGAGATAGGGGTGAAGCACAACCTCGAGAGCATTGACATCTTCAACGACAATGGCACCATCAGTGAGGTGGCAGGACTCTTCGTCGGTGTCGACCGCTTTGAAGCCAGGAAGCTGGCCGAGGAGGAGCTGCGTCGCACCGGGGCGCTGGTGAAGGTGGAGGATTACATAAACAAAATCGGCCGTTCGGAGCGCACCCATGCCGTTATAGAACCCAAGCTCTCGCTGCAGTGGTTCCTGCGCATGGAGGATATCTCGAAGCCTGCACTGAAGGCGGTGATGGATGAGACCATCAGGCTCTTTCCCGACAAGTACAAAAACGTCTACAGACACTGGATGGAGAACGTCCGCGACTGGTGCATCAGCAGGCAGCTGTGGTGGGGACAGCGCATACCGGCCTGGTATTACAACAACAATGAATTCGTTGTTGCGGAGACAGAGGAGGAGGCAGTCGCATTGGCGCGCAAGGCAAGCGGCAGGGACGACCTGCAGGCGGGCGACCTGCGGCAGGATGAGGATGTGCTCGACACCTGGTTCTCATCGTGGCTCTGGCCCATCACCTGCTTTAACGGCATCCTTGACCCTGACAATGACGAGATACAATACTACTATCCCTCCAATGTGCTCGTCACTGCCCCGGAGATACTCTTCTTCTGGGTGGCACGCATGATTATTGCAGGTTATGAGTACCGCGGCAGGGAGCCCTTCTATGACGTTTATCTCACGGGTCTCGTCAGGGATAAGCAGAAGCGCAAGATGTCGAAGTCGCTGGGCAACTCCCCCGATCCCATCGGGCTGATGGAGAAGTACGGCGCCGACGGCGTGAGGGTGGGTATGCTGCTCTGCTCCCCCGCGGGCAATGACCTGCTCTATGATGACAGTCTTCCCGAGCAGGGGCGCAACTTTGCCAACAAGATATGGAATGCCTTCCGGCTGGTGAAGACGATGACCACCGATGATACGCTGGAGCAGCCGGCGGCGTCGAAGGCAGCCGTGACCTGGATGCGCAGTACTGTCGATAAAGTGCTTGCCGACATAGACGACAGTTTTGTCCGTTACCGCATCTCAGATGCGCTGATGCAGGCTTACAAGCTCTTCTGGGATGATTTTTCGGGATGGTACCTGGAGATCATCAAGCCCGCCTACGGCAAGCCCATGGACGGCACCACACACAGGCAAACCCTGGAAATATTCGGGACAATGATGAAGATACTCCATCCCTTCATGCCTTTCATTACCGAGGAGGTATGGCAGAGGCTGGAGGAGAGGCCTGACGGCAACAGTATCATGATAGAGCAGATGCCTCTTCCCGCACCCTACGAGGCAGGGATGCTTACGCGCTTTGACACCGCGCGTGAGATAGTTAAGGCAGTACGGACCATAAGGAAGGAGAGGAACATCGCGTTGCGCGAGCCGCTGATCCTCTGTGCTGCCCCCGGTGCTACGGGAAGCGAGTTCGACCCGGTGATCATCCGCATGTGCAACCTCTCTGAGATCAGGGTTGTGGAGGGTAAGGTGGAAGGAGCCGTCTCGTTCAGGATACATACCTCGGAGTTCTTCATACCCATCGGTGAGGGCGTTGACCATGAGGAGGAGATCAGGAAGATGGAGGAGGAGCTGAGATATACCGAAGGTTTTCTTGCCACCGTGCTGAAGAAGCTCTCAAATGAGAAGTTCGTCGCCAACGCTCCCGAGGCTGTCATTAAGCATGAGAGGAAGAAGGAGGCTGATGCGCGTGCAAGGATTGCCACTCTGAAAGATAGTATTGCCCATCTGCAAAAGTGAGGCTGATTGGGGGTTTACTGTCTGGTGACCGCATATCCGCCGTTGCCATCGGTCACCGCCTGCCATCCGTCGTTGAGTACCAGGTGCCAGCCGTCACCGATTAAATGATTTCTTTCCAGTTTCAGGTTCCTGGCGCTAAGCCGCAGTATGTGGAGGTCGTTAGTCAGCAGGGCACCATCCTTATCCACAGCCAGTTTCCCCCAGTTGTCAGAAACCCTTAGTCGTTCGTAGAGGGTGCCCAGGGTGTCGAGGAAGTTGATATCCTCCGGCTCGAAGCTGAAGTTCGGGCTCTCCATGGTAAGAGTCACCACCGGTCTCTCCATGAAGGTGGTCACTATCCGGCGGGTGTTCTCGTTGATCATCTCCTGCCTCGCACTCTCCTCCGCCCTGATAGCCTGAATGTCGTAGCTTAAGGCCAGTGATCCGGCCACATCGCGGCACACCTCCGGCAGTGTTACGCCGTAAGCCTCCAGGGCGGCGCTTCCCAGATCGAAGTCGGAAACTTGTATCTGTTTGAAGTCAAATTCTTTATCGTCAAGCAGATAGGCATAGAGGGCTCCATGAACGAAGCCGTAACCCCAGGCGTAAGAGCTGTTCTGATAGATCCTGTCGAGGTATTCGAGGATTCTTGTCTTCATCTCATCGGGACCGGAGGTGCACAGTTTTATATATGTGAAGGTGGTTAGTCCCTCGTAGTTTTCGAATTTATTCTCATCGGTGATGGCATCGGGAAAGAGCTCGCGCCTGGCGCCGCGGAAGACCAGTGCGTCGCGAATGGCCTGGTTGCGAGTCTCACCGGATGAGTTAATGGCATATATCAGTGCCTTCCACTCGAGCTTCAGGTATAGCCTTGCATTCCTGTCGTTGAGGTGCCTGGTGCTGAAATAGGAGGGTTTCAGTCCGTTCCGCTCCTGGAAGCAATGGAAAAGGCTGTGGACAGTGCGTGTTGTGATCCTGTAGCTGTCTTCCGTGTCGGGAATGGGCACCATGGCATATTTCATTCCCCCGAAATCAATCACATTGGTGGTGATTATCCGTTCCCGGGGCAGCACGCCGGTGAAGATGCCGTCCCTGGCCTTCAGGTTACCCTCTTTGTCGGGAGCATTGGCATAGATGGCCCTGTTGAGATTATCGACATACATGACGGGTCCGTAGAGGTTTTCGCCCCAGAGGCTGCCGTCATCTTCGAGGCATTTTTCCTCAACCTGTTCAAAGTAACCTGCCGCTTTCTCCTCCGTGAACCAGGTGATGCCCTTCTCCCTGTTGCAGGAGTTGCATGCAAAGAGGGTGAGAGCTGCGGATATGAACAGGATACGTTTCATGCGGTTGCCAAAGGCGTACCAAAAATAGAAAAAAATCGTTAACAAAGGTCACCAGCATGGTCAGCAGTTTCAATAATGACGAAGGTGTGGTTTTTTGTATCCATAAATTTTTAGATTTGCCCTGCGTTTAAAATCAGCAAATGATGAGCAACGACATACTTATGAGCCGCAATGAGCTCGTGCAGTTCCTGAGAAAGCCGGCAGGCCAGTTCACCTCAGACGACATAATCAGGTTTATAGAGGCCAAGGGCATCAGGATGGTCAACTTCAGGTATGCTGCCGGTGACGGCAAGCTCAAGACACTGAATTTCGTGCCCTACAGCCGTGAGCACCTGTCTTCCATCCTCACCGCCGGCGAGCGTGTCGACGGCTCCAGCCTCTTTGCCTTCATTGAGGCAGGGTCAAGCGATCTCTATGTCATGCCGCGTTACCGCACCGCATTTGTCAATCCCTTCACTGAGAGTCCGACCCTCGAGATCCTCTGTTCGTTTTACAATTCCGAGGGTAAGCCTCTGGAGAGTTCACCGGAGTACATCCTGCGGAAGGCGATAAGGCGGTTCACCGGGTCTACCGGTTATACCATCAAGGCCCTGGGAGAGCTGGAGTACTACGTCAGGTCGGCCAGTGACCAGCTCTATCCCCTCTTTGACCAGAAGGGATATCATCAGTCAAAGCCCTTTGCCAAGTTCGAGGACCTGCGTGTCGAGGCGCTGGAGCTGTGTGCCAGGGCCGGCTGTCACATCAAGTACGGCCACTCGGAGGTGGGCAGCTTCTCGAAGGATGGCGACGACTATGAGCAGCATGAGATCGAGTTCCTGCATGTACCTCTTGATGAGGCTGTTGAGCAGATGCTCATCGCCAAGTGGATATTGCGTATGCTGGGTTACAAGTACGGAGTTGAGGTGAGTTTTGCCCCCAAGATCACAGTCGGCAAGGCAGGATCGGGGATGCACATACACATGATGCTTGAGAAGGAGGGTCGCAATATGATGATTGAGAAAGGCAGGCTCAGCGATACCGCACGTAAGATGATAGCAGGGATACTTGACCTGAGCAAGGGTCTGACGGCCTTCGGCAATACTATTCCCACCTCATATCTGAGGCTGGTGCCGCACCAGGAGGCTCCCACCAACATATGCTGGGGTGACCGCAACAGGTCGGTTCTCGTGAGGGTGCCGCTCGGGTGGCTGGGTGCCTCGCAGATGATCCATGATGCCAATCCTGCAGAGCCTTCAGGCAGTGCCGACGAGATATCGCGACAGACGGTTGAGCTCCGGTCGCCGGACGGCTCGGCCGATATGTACCTCCTGATGGCGGGGATAGCCGTGGCCATACAGCACGGTCTCGAGATGCCGGGTGCGCTGGAGATGGCGGAGGAGCTCTATGTCGACTACAATATCTTCAAGGAGAACGATAAGGCAGCTGCCAGGAAGCTTGATTCTCTTCCGGCATCATGCTGGGACTCCGCGGAGGCGCTGCTGAGTCTCCGTCACCATTTTGAGAAGGACGGCATCTTCCCTGCAGGGGTGATTGACAACCTGGCGGCGAAGCTGAAGTCGTACAATGACAAGAAGCTCAGCGAGGAGCTCTACGGCAACAACGAAGCAATCGCGGCGCTTGTAAAGCAGCATATTCATTGCGGGTAACCCGGGATGTTCAGGCTGCACCGGTCAGCGAAAATCAATGCCGGCTACTATACTGAAATTGAGAGTCTGCTGTTTAATACTCTTATTGTCGTAGATACCGGTCCCAAAATCGGCCCTGAATTCAACAGATATGCTCTGCCTGGGATTAAGCTCTTTTTTGATACCGGCACCTGCCAGGGTTCCGAATATGGATTTGTTAAGCAGCAGTGAGGTGTTTGTGAATGGCCTGACGACGTGGTCTGTACTTTCGATTTCTCCCTCTCTTGAACATTTTGCACCAAGATTGATCATCCCGAATCCGCCGATGTTGATAAATGGCTTAAAGGTTCCTGCCGTGAAACTGACCTTCAGGAAGAGGGGTACTTTTATGCCAGTATAGGAAAGATAGATATCGCTTCTTGTGGTTCCGGTATAAGTGACGGTCTCATCATAGATGTATACATTGGTCCTGAATGCCATGATCTCCCCCTGCAGTGAGAAAAGGTCTGACCTTCTTGTCAGCGGACGGTTGTACCATAAGCCGATCATGGGAGTCATCTCAAAGAAATCCATTTCCGGAATGAATTCCGAACCCGTGGATTGAGACTCTATGGAGTAATACCTCGATGCAATCATTCCGGCAAGTATTCCGTAATTTGACATGTAGGCCCCCAGGTTCTTCATCTCCTCGTACACTCCGGAGGGGTTGTTCATGGCGAATGTTGATGTTTCGAAGCCACGGCTCTGGTTGTATGAGGCTATCACCTCCGACATCTTTTCGGGTCTCAGGGAGATATCTGCCGGCGGGGTAAATTTGTTTTCCGGATCCGGGAGTTTATCTATCAGGTCCCTGAAGCCATTGTAGCTTAGCATATTCCCTTCAAAGTTGACACTTCCGGCGTCATTACCCAGCGGCACCATGGCAAGGCCCATACCGTCGAGATATAGCCTTGAGCCGTCATATAGAAGGTCGAGGTCGCCGTCGGTAAGGCAGGCCATGAATATCTTTCCTTCCCGTGTAGCAACTGTTTTGAACCTCATGCCGTGGGCAAAGCCAAAGGCCTCAATATCTCCCGGCATGAAGGTATATTCCCTTGAGATGTCAAACCACCTGAAGAGACACTCTTTTGCCGTATAGCCTTTGTCAATATATCTCACCTGTCCGTATGTGTAACTGCCATCATTTTTAATGATATAGCCGTTCATTAATTCGGACTGTGCAGTTGCAGCGCTGCAGATTATGGCTATCAGGATGATTGTCAGCAGATACCGTTTCATTGTTATGCAGAATTGAACAGCCCTAACTTAATGAATTTCTTCTAAACCTGTATCTTTGGAAAGATGTTATTATTTATATTTCTAATCAGAAAAAGTCATTATATTTACCAGTGTCTGTAATTTAGTTTTAATGTCAGGGAAGTCATCTTACGGTCAGGGCCAGTCAGCACTTTTGGTTTGGATCAGCCTTGTTATCTATCTGCTTATTCTGTCGGGTTGTGAGGATGAGCCGGGACAAAGGGAATATCCCCGGATCAGGACGCTGGAGGTTACGAACATCACCGGTGACGGTGCCACTTTTGTTGCCGAGGTGACGCATGAGGGCACAGTACCAATCACGGAACACGGCTTTGCCTGGTCTATTTTCCTTCCCGATGTAAGAAGTGCTGAGAGAATAAACCTTGGTTCATTCAGCGGGAAAGGCAGATATGAGGCTGAGATACGCACAGCGCTTGACGAAGGAATTGCATATGAGGTCTGTGCCTTTGTAAAAGCGGGAGATTATACGGTATACGGGGACGAAGTCCAATTCATGAGCCTTGGCAGCGGGGCACCCGAAGTGCTTGATTTCCAGCCATACGAAGCCGCATGGGGAGATACAGTTACAATAACCGGAATGAGATTCAGTTATGTGAATTCAACCAACCGGATTTCAGTTGACGACCTTACATTTTTACCTTTTTACTCGAGCGACACTCTTCTCAAATTTGTTCTGTCGCCGGAGGTTATCAGAACAGAAAACAGTTTGTCAGTAAGTATATTCGGTAATGTGGCCACAGCCACCCACAAGCTGTTGCTTATCATACCTGAATTATACGGTTTCACTCCTTCCGAGGTGCACTGGGGTGATACCGTAACATTTACCGGTCATCACCTGAATTATTTAGGTCGTCTGTCTTCTGACGGGATGGTACTGAGCGAATCTGTTATAAGCAAGGTAGCAACCAGGGAAGAAGAGAGCGTCTCATTCCTGGTACCTGGTCATCTCAGCACAACTCCGGCAACGGTATCAGTTGTTTATGGTCCGTTCATCTATTCATTCCCGCAGAGCATAACTCTCCTGCCTCCCGTGATTGACTCCATCGCTCCCGGTGAAGCGACGTGGGGTTCTGAAGTAACGCTCTACGGAAAGTTCAATTCGCAGCAAGAGCGCAGCCGGGTTATGTTTGGTGACATGGAGGCACAGATTATATCCCATTCCCGAGAATTACTCATCGTTAAGGTTCCCGCTAACCTGGCTGAGTATGTGACAACAGTTAAATACACGTCAGAGCCTTTTACCTGTGAATATGACGGAAGTTTTTCGCTCAAAAGACCTGAGATATCTGAAATTGAACCCCTTGAGGGTTATGTAGGGCAGATCATTACCATCAGGGGCAAATATTTCAGGAAAAATATTACTACAGTGGAGATCGGCGGTAAGGAGGTTTTGGTTCGGTCAGCGAATGACACCGTCATCACCTGTTATGTGCCGGGTGATATTTACGGTGAGTGTGAAGTGACAGTCAGCCTGAATGGATACACCGTCTCTGCGGGTGAGGCCTTCAATGCAACCAATCACGTCATAACAGAGGTGACGCCGCTGATAGTTGCTTATGGTGAAACAGTTACAGTCAGAGGGGCAAATTTCAGACCAGGAACACTCCTTTACCTTGGTCAATATGAGATTACTCCCGCAGTGCTGACTGAGGGAGTGATCCAATTTGCAATGCCGCCATGGTTACCCTACCAGCCATGGAGCCTGAGCGTTAAATACTCATATTGGAATTCGGATCAAGTGGACTGGGCAGAGTCTTCCTGTACCTATCCGGATCAATTTCAGTTGAAAGATTTCAATATAACGGGCGTGACACCAGTTACAGGAGAGGCAGGTGATATAGTGACAATAACAGGTACCGATTTTGGCAGCCCGGACGTAACATTCGGATCTGTTGGAGCGGAGTTGATTGAGTCAACGTCATCACTGATCAGAGTAAAAGTTCCGCCACTTTCTTCCGGAGAGCACACAATCAATGTCACTATCGGGGGAAGGACACATGCCTGTCCGGCTAAGTACACCCACAGCGGTCCCTGGCACAGGCTTGCAGACCTTCCGTTCCTGTTTGACTATGGCTGTTCCTTTGATTTTGGGGAGGAAGCCTATGCTCTGACGGGTGGAGAATCCGGAGCATATGTAAAGGAGATATACAGGTTCGATAATTCAAGCAAGGAATTCACGAGAATTCCGGGAACCTTTTACTCTGAAATCCTTAATCCAATCTCCTGCACTCTTGCAGGCAAAGGCTACATGATTGGGCAGAAGGGCACAAGTATCGGAATCGGGTTTGAGGTGTTCAATCCTGATAATATGACAGTTAGCAGATTAGCTGACTATCCCGGAACCTTCTTCGTTAATCCTTGCATTATAGCTGATGATTCAGTCATATATGCAGGTTGTGGCAAAGCTGCCAGTTCCAATTTCTATCAATGGTACAAGGATTTCTGGAAATACAGTCCTGCCACAAACAAATGGACACGTCTTGCCGACTGTCCGTACAATGTGTCGTTTTCAAACCATGTTTATATTGATGGGAGACTGATTTTCCTGGCAAACCTATATGTGATGGGGGGTGTGAGGTACCTTCTTGAATACAAGCCGTTGACAAACACCTGGGATGAGACTGAGCTTTCTGAAGACGAATTGGGATACTGGCTGTTATGGGATTTTAAGAACGGGGCAAAGGTAAGCGTAATAAACGAAGACAAATGGTATATCGGATTCGGTGACTGGTATCAGAACAACGAGAATTATGGAACTACCAACCCGGATATAAATAACCGCTTTTACATCTTTGATCCGGCTGATGACACCTGGGAAACAATAACCAATGTTGTGGCGCCACCGAGAACATTTGCACTCCACTTTTCAATCGGGGGGAAAATTTATATCGGAGGGCACCAGATCTATCAATGGTATGACTTCTGGGAATATGACCCGCAATTGGACCAGTAAAGAGAAAACATGAAGAGAAACGGCGCCATATGTTTGTTTGTCCTTCTTGCCTTTCTTCTCTCCGCCTGTGAAGATGAGCCGGTGCAGAGGGATTATCCGCGGGTAAAAACCCTTGAGGTTACGAACATCACCTCGGAAGGGGCCCTCTTTGCGGCGGAGGTATATGAACCCGGCAACGGAGAGATTTCAGATCACGGATTTGCATGGGCGTTAAGCCAGCCGGTTATTAATCATGACAATAAGGTCTACCTTGGTCCTTTCAACGGCACAGGTCAGTACACAGCCGAGGTCAGATCTGCTCTTGCCGAAGGGGTTACCTATAAGGTGACGGCATTTGTCAGATCGGGTGATTACACGGTCTACGGCAACACGGTTGAGTTCAAGAGCCTGGGGAGCCTTGGTCCGGAGATCACCGGCATAACTCCCGGCAGGGTTCTTTGCGGTGATACAATAACAATAACGGGCAGGAACTTCAGCTGGGTCAGGCAGTTCAACACCGTCAGACTTAATGATGTGGTTGCAGCGGTATGTGATCTGGTAACGGACACACTTTTGATGGCGATAGTACCCTTTACCCTTACTGAGAGCGAAAACACTGTCAGTGTTGAGATTGCGGGGAACAAAACAATTTACTCAGAAGCTAAGCTCATTGTTGATCTTCCAGTGATTGAATCCTTCACCCCGGTCAGTGCCCATTGGGGTGATACGGTCGAGATCTTCATCCTGAATCTCAGAAAAGCCGACAATCTTCATTTCTTCATCGGCGATATTCAATTGATACCAGTACAGGAGTTCGATGGACGGAGTATTAAAATAATTGTACCAATGTTGGCAAATCTGGATCTGATGACCATCTCAATCTCTGTAGAAGGCGGCAGATTCACGTCAGATAACCAGTTTGTTCTCCTTCCTCCATTTTTAGACAGATTTTCTCCTGTAATGGGTTTTTGGCCGGATACGGTCACATTGTTCGGATTGTTCAATCCAAACCTGCAGCAGACAGAGGTGCTCTTCGGAAATTACCCGGCCCGGGTGCTTTCGGTTACAATGGATTCGATAAAGGTTGTCGTTCCGGAAGCTCTTCTGGAAGCGCCGGTCTCTGTCACTTACAAATATGGCCTGTTTGAATCAGAATCTTCCCTGAAGTTTGAACTTCCTGCTCCAAGGATAGATAACGTTACTCCCTTAACTGAGTATGCGGGCGGGTATGTAACAATCACAGGCGATTATTTTATAAGAGATCTTACAACAGTTAGTTTCAATGATGAGCTTTCCAAACGGATATACGAGTCACGAACAAGTATTTTATGTGAAGCAGCGGGGAATATTAACGGGGAAGTCAGACTGTCAGTTTCGGTATCAGGCAGGACTACAGAATACGGGGAACCGTTTGTACTTACCAATCCTGAGGTTCTCTCATTTACACCTCAATCAGTTTCACCCGGGGATACTCTATCCATAACCTGTAAAAACACCATCAATCTTGCATATCCGGTAATTGTTCCATCCGGCTATGGAATGCAGGTAATCTCAGTTGCCGGGAATACCGTGAAAGCAATTGTCCCCTCTGGCGACTTTACTTCAGGCATGGTGGGCGCGTACATCTACAGGAACTACACTGAATCAGTAATTTCTCCTGATGACATACTGACAATTCTTGAGCCGGAGATTAATTCGGTCAGTCCGCTATCAGGAGCCAAAGGCACCCTGGTAACAATAACGGGACGAAACTTTTCAACTGTAAGTGAATTCAATAAAATCACCTTCCAGGGTGTTGAAGTGCCTGTAATGAGCAGCACCAGGACCCAGATCCGTTTCTTTATGCCTGTTGCTCCTACCGGGGAGGCCCCGTTTTCTCTAAGTGTTTGCGGGCACCGGGTAAACTCTTCTGACGAATTTGAAAACCTGTCAGCCTGGAGTCGTCTTCCGGACCTTCCGATGACTGATGCAACCTGTATGATGGATTTTGGAGATGAAATACTGGTGACAGCCCCGTCGGGTAACTTAACAATGACCGTTTATCGCTTCAACCCCGTCAACTCGTCATTTTCGCCGGCCGGATCAGTAAATACTGAAATGGTCTCTTTCGAGAAGTCGGTGGTGAAAGGAGACAAGGCCTATTTCTTCGGGAGTTCGTATGAAGAGTCTTTTCTGATGGCATTCAACCGTGTGAATATGTCTCTCTCTGCTGTATCTCCTGCACCTGGAGAGCTGAGAATGGGAACTTTCCTGATGGATGGAGATACTGTGCTTTATGTCGGCGGTGGGGGTGAGAGATACTACAGCGGACGTGTCAGGCAGTTCTGGAAATATCGCATGAACTCAGGAGAATGGATCAGGCTGAATGATCTTCCGTTTGAAACCGTTGGTTCAAACGGCTTTACTGTAAACGGACGCTTTTTTGCGATTGACACAAACCAGAATCTATGGGAATATATACAGGGCAGTGACTCATGGGAACCAAGGCCAGCCTACCCGGGACCATATGCCGATTTTAGGATGGTAACTGTTTGCGACGGGAAAGTATATTGCGGTTATGGTACAATCGGAGACCAGAATGTTTATGTATATGATCCGTCAACCAATTCCTGGTCTGCACTGACAGATGAGCAGCCGGGTCCGAGGTACTGGCCCCTGTCTTTTGAATATGACGGGAAAGTATACCTTGGATCAGGCCAGAACTTTGGAATTCCGCTCACAGATTTCTGGATCTATGACCCTGCAAAAGAAACAGGTAAATAATACATTATAAATGATTTATATGACTTTACGGAATTATGCCTTAACCCTGATATCCCTGTCATTCAGCCTCATTCTGGAAGGGCAGATCAGGGAGATCACCTTCGGAGAGATCCCCGAGGAAGACCTTGTTATGACGGAGTACGCTGAAGATCAGTCTGCTGATGCCGTGATCCTTGAAAACCATGCCAGGGTGAGTATGCGTGCCGGCGAAAAGATACTGGTAATCACTGACCGCCATATCCGGATCAAGATCATCAACACTGACGGACTTGATTACGCGAATGTGGAGATACCTTTCGGAAGCGATGAAAAGGTACTGCGCATCAAGGCGGCGTCATACAATATGGAGGACGGAAATAGAGTGACCGGGGTGGTGGACAGGAAGAGCATCTATTATGAGGAGAGCAACCGCTACAGAAACACCGTGCGCTTCTCTGTTCCCAATGTGAGGGCAGGGTCAGTGATCGAATACAAGTATACGATTGAGAGTCCTGACATTTTCACCCTCTATACCCTGGAGTTCCAGCATGAAATACCGGTAAGGAGATGCGGCTTCAGAGTGGAATTCCCCGGCTATTTCGAATACAAATTAGTTCCCGGGGGTGACCTGAGGAAGGTCAGGTTCAACAGGACTGAGTCGTTTGTGAACTTTGGACGCAGCAGTGTCAAGGGCTATGTCGGCCACTGGCAAGCCTACAATATGCCCGCATACAGGGAGGAGCCGTTCAGCACAGGATCGGAAGACTATTATGCCCGCATCGGGTTCGAGCTGGCGAAGATTGAAATACCGGGCTATTACTTCGAGGAGGTGTCGCCGACTTATCCGAAGCTGTCAAAGAAGCTGCTTGACCGAACTGATTTTGGGCTTTACCTTAAGTCGAACAGCTCAGTCAGGAAAAAGGTCGGGGAGCTTAAGGCGGAAGGAGGATCAGAGACTGATCTGCTGAGGCGTATTTATACTTTTGTCTCGGAGTACATGATGTGGAACGGGTATGAGGATTATACCTCCTCTGCCGCCATGAAAAAAATATACAGGGATGCCAGGGGCAATGCTGCGGATATAAACCTGATGCTTGTCTCCATGCTCAGGTTAGCCGGCATCCAGGCTGATCCTCTTATCCTCAGCACCCGCGATCATGGCCTGCTAAATACCCATTTCGCCATTATCCAGAGGTTCAATTATGTAGCTGCCTGTGTGATAGCCGACGGTGAGCGATACATCGTAGATGCCACTGATCCGCTGAGACCGTTTAATATGCTGCCTTTCCGGTGCCTCAACGGCCAGGGCTGGATTGTAACCGGCAGCGGAGGATCATGGGTGGATCTCAGGAGTAACGAGCAGAACAGTGAGACCATGCGGTTTGCTTTCGACCTCAGTGAAGAGGGCGCATTGAAGGGTACTGCCAGCAACTCATATGAGAGCTATGACGCCTGGGCAGTAAGGAAGATATGCAAGCTTGAAGGGGAAGAAGCATACACCGATATGATGCGCTCCGTCAACAACAGTTGGAGGATTGATGCTCTCGAACTCGACAACCTGGGGAAGCTTGAAAAACCAGTTCTTGAAAGTATAAGCCTGACAGTTCCTGATGCGGCTGAGACCGGAGAAGGGATCATGTACCTTAACCCTGTGGTCTGCGACCGTGACGGCTCAAATGAATTCTATGCCGATGAGCGTCTCTCGCCGGTGGACATCGGATGTTCCTCATTTAAGAAGTACTCATGCGAGATCACCATCCCCGAAGGCTGGACCGTGGCAGAACTGCCCCAGTCGGTCAACCTGAGCATGGCAGGCGGAGGCGGACAGTTCAAATATAATATCAGGTCCGAGGGCAGAAAGATCATCCTTGATACGGAGATAAATCTTACAGCAGTAACCTTCCCGCCGGAACGTTACAGCGATCTGAGAAACTTCCGCTCCAATATTATCCGTAAACAGTCTGAGGTCATTATTTTAAAGAAAGAGATTTAAACTGATGAAGATGAAACACCTGATATATTTTATCGGCTTGATACTGTTTGTTCCGGTTAACACTTACGGATACAAGCTGGCAGTCGACTCGATACCCATTGAACTGAGGAAAAACGCCGCTGCCGTGGTCAGGAGTGACCAGATGGTTTATACTGTAGAGTCTGAGGGCAAGTCCAGAGCGAGCTTTAAAAGAGTCATCACCCTGATGAACGAGAATGCTCAGTCGCTTCGCCTTTTTGAGATATTCTACGATAAGTTCAGGAGCGTTCAGAACATAAAGGCCTCTGTCTATGACGCCAACGGCAAATTTATTGAGAGTATCCCTTCGTATAAAATAATGGATGTCAGCGAAGGAGAAGGCTTCATCTCAGATGCCAGGGTCAAGCGGATAGTGTTCCCGGTTAACAGGTACCCATTCACCATAGAGGTCTCCTACGATGTCATAATTAACGGGGTACTTAATCTCCCGCGGTGGAACTTTCATCTCAATCCCGCTTTCTCCGTTGAAGAGTCTGCAGTACAGTACGTTGTTCCCAGGTCTATCCCCTTCAGATACCGGGAATATAACATGCATTCGCCGGGCGACAGTGTCAGGCTGGAGGTGAATGATATTTATACCTGGATTGAAAGGGGGATCCCAGCCATAAACAAATGGTACTTCTCGCCGCTCTCCTTTGCCCGCAGGCCCGTTCTGCTGGCTGCAATCGACGATTTTGAGTTCGGCGGTATCAGGGGAAGCATGCGTTCATGGGATAGTTTTGGCCTCTGGGCTGCCGAGCTGAACAGGGGGCTTGATCAGTTAAACGACAGGGACAGGAAGCGTGTGGCTGAACTAACGGGCCCGCTGTCGGACGACAGGGAGAAGACCAGGGTGCTCTATGAGTATATGCAGTCACATACACGCTATTCATCCATCCAGCTGGGCATTGGAGGTTACAAGCCAGCCCCGGCCAGCCAGGTGGGCGAAAAAGGATTTGGCGACTGCAAGGGACTTACAAACTACATGAGTGCACTCCTCAGGGAGGCGGGGATAGAATCATACTACACACTGGTCAGGTCAGGGGAGAACCTGAATATGATTACATCTTTCGTGAGCGACCAGTTTGATCACATCATCCTGTGCGTTCCCCTGGAGAATGACACTGTCTGGCTGGAATGCACCAGTCAGACCCTTCCATTTAACTACCTGGGAAACTTCACCTCTGACCGTAATGTGCTGCTGGTCACTCCGGAGGGGGGTAAACTGGCCAGGACACCGGCTTTCAGTAACAGCAGGCAGTCGACGACAGGCATGATAACCATAGGAAGGAGGGAGGCATCCACAGCAGCACTGGGAGTGGGTTTCCGCGGACTGGCTTTCGACTATAACCAATTCTATGCCGGTAAATCCGAAGAGGAGCTCAAAAGAATTCTAAACATGGAACAGGACCTGGGAACTTTCACTACAGAGAGTGCATCATATACTGAGATGCGTGAGGGTGAGCCGGCATCTCTCCTCTCATGTACCTTTACCATGCCGGATTTTGCGGTTTCATCAGGGCCGGGAATACATTTCAGACCGTGCCTGGATCCGTTTGAATACCAACCTTTTGATACAATAGGTGTAAGGGTCTTTGAGATGCCTGCATTGTCTGATTCAATAATATTCAAGATACCTGCAGGTTACAAGCCTGAGTTTATTCCCGGGAAGGTCAGTGAGGAGGGACCTTGTGGCGTATATAACTATGAGATAACGGTTTTGAATGACGGAAATCTGTTATTCGCCAGACAGTTGAAGATCAACCGCGGCTATTATGAGGGAGAGAGGGCGAAGGAGCTGTTTGCCTTCCTGAATGTGGCGGCAAGGAGTGATCATCGAAGGCTATACCTCTCGAGATGATGTCATGGGCCCGCCGGGCCGCGGGCCAGAATTTCAGAATCCGTTGCCGAGGCTTGTACTGCTAGTGCTGCCTGGTCCTCCTTATGTAATTTATTACTGTGGCTGGCCCTGTCGGTGCCTGCAGGGTCTTCTGCCAACACCCCGTTATTGAGGCCGGCACTGTGGTTGCCCGCTGTTGCCACCCTGATGCTGATGTTCAGCTCGAAGCCTACCAGCAGCGCCACGGAGTTGAGGTAGAACCAGATGAGGATGACTATTATTGTTCCGATTGTGCCGTAGAGCTTGTTATACTGTCCGAAGTTGTTGACGTAGGCCGAGAAGGCCAGCGAGGTGACGATGAAGAGGGTGGTGGCCAGTATTGAGCCGGGGGAGATGTACCGGAAGTCACGCCTCCGGGCCGGCACCAGGTAATAGAGTGTCGAGATGGCGAAGAAGAGCATGGCTACGATGAGTATCCATTTGAATACCATCACCACATAGAATACCAGGTTAAGCTCGAGCACACCCATCTCCACCAGCCTGTCCACCACCACGCGGCTGAGGATGATCAGCGCGTTGGCCGCGGTGAACATTATCAGCACGAAGACCAGGAGGATGACGGCTATCTTCCTCTGCTGCAGCCATGAGCGGCTCTCGAAGTCAAGCACCGACACGTTGAAGGCATGGATGAGAGCATGAATGCCGTTGGTTGAGAAGATCACCGTGGCAAAGAACATCACCACCAGCAGAGTGCCGCTTCTGTTGGTTATCACATCCACGATGGTGGTTTCAAAGAAGGAGTAGGCATTCTCCGGCAGCATGTTCTGAAAGAGATGAAGAAGCTCAGTCTGGAAGTTGGGTATCGGGATGAACGGGATGAGGGTAAAGATGAAGATTGTTGCCGGGAGTAAGGCCATCATCATGTTAAATGCTATCGACGATGCCCGGGTGACCAGCACTCCCCTTCCGAAGAGTCCCTTTGCAATCAGTCGCGCCACCATCTCCAGTGAAGCCCCGTCGAATCCAGGGGGTACTGCGTTTCTAATTACGCTGGTCTTTGAATAAAAAGTTTCCCTAGCGTTCATCAAGTTTTTTCAATAGGCTTTCAGGCTCATGTCAAGGCTTATTATATGGTGGGTCAGTGCCCCTATTGAGATGAAATTGACGCCGCACAGGGCATAATCGCGCACGTTGGCCAGGGTGATGCCTCCGGAGGATTCCGTCTCCACCCTGTTGCCTATCAGTGCCACAGCCTCGCGCGTATCAGGTATGTTAAAGTTATCCAGCATGATGCGGTCTACCCCACCGGCAGCAAGTATCTCCCTCACCTCGTTGATATTGCGTGCCTCCACCTCTATCTTCAGGGAGAGTCCTGTTCTCTGCAGGTATTCCCGTGTGCGCTGCACCGCTGCGGCTATGCCTCCTGCATAGTCGATATGGTTATCCTTCAGCATGATCATGTCATAGAGTCCCATGCGGTGGTTGACCCCGCCGCCGGTACGCACGGCCTCCTTCTCGAGGGCCCTCATGCCCGGGGTGGTCTTGCGGGTGTCGGTGATGCATGCCCCGGTGCCGCTGACCTTTTCAACATATTCGGCGGTGACGGTAGCGATGCCGCTCATCCGCTGCACTATATTGAGCACCAGCCGTTCTGCACGCAGTATTGCATGAACGCTGCCCTTCACCGTGAGGGCTATGTCGCCCCAGCTTATTCTCTGCCCGTCATCAAGCAGTATATTTACTTCAAGGGAAGGATCGGTGATGAGGAACACCTCACGTGCAACGTGCAGTCCTGATAGGACACCCTCCTCCTTGATCAGCAGTCTGGCCCTGCCGGTGGCTGATGCAGGCACGGAGGCGAGGGAGCTGTGATCACCCCCACCGGTATCTTCCGCGAGGGCATTCAGGATAAATGAACGGAGGTCAGAGTCACTCATTATCGGGTTCGATCCGTATCTGATGTATCAGTTGGTTGCCATCGACCGTTTTAAGCAGGAAGTAAACGCGGAAGCGACCCTTGTCAGTTTCAAGGTTGGCTATGGCATACCGGGCATCTTTTCTTGCCCCCTGGTGTCTTATCACGAATTCGCGCGAGCGGTTCCTGGTGAAGAAATCCTTCAGGATGGTTTCGGCGACGCTCTTGCTGTAGAAGTCCTCCCTGTCAGGCAGCACCAGTTCAACGGTACTGTTGAGGTATGCCGAGAGTCCTGCTGCACTGCCTGTGCGAAAGGCTGTGGAGATACCTGCCGGTATCCCTGTCTGTTCCTGGGCCGCGACAAGTGAGACCATCACCAGGAACACGCCTGCCATAGCTGTCAGTTTCTTTTTCATTCGTATATGTATTATATTTTTCATCGGTCGAATGGAACTTGTATGACATTTAATATTCAAGTCTTTACGTGAGTTGTTGCTCATGCAAGTTACATTATGGTTCTTTCTTTCCAATCAGTTAAGGACAAAACAAACTTACATAAAATCACTCGATTTTACATAGCAAATAAAAATCAAGGCAACCGCCCGGATTTATATAGGAAATTTAACCAATATTATCAAAAACCGCACCATTTTGATTTACAGGCCTGAGATGCCGGTTTTTAAGGGCCGATTCGTTATATTTGTCTGACTCAACAAATGAGCTTTACTGATGAAGCTGGTGCTCCTGATGACCGGTAAGACCGATCAGGCATGGATTAGGGACGGTGTGGCGGAATACGGGAAGAGGATTTCCAGGTACAGCCGATTTGAGATTGTCACTCTCCCTGAGGTGAAGAAAACAGGCAACAGCACCACCGGCCGGGTGAAAGAGAGGGAGGCTGAGAAGATACTGTCATACCTGAGGAGTGATGATCATGCGGTGCTGCTCGATGAACACGGCAAGGAATATTCAACCCTTGAGATGGCGGCCTGGCTGCAAAGTGCGATGATGCTGCCTGCGAAGAGGATTGTGTTTATCATCGGGGGGCCGTGGGGGTTTGACTCGTCGGTGACCGCCAGGGCAAACCATATTATTTCGCTCTCGAGGCTCACCTTCTCGCACCAGGTGGTACGATTATTGTTCGCAGAACAACTTTACAGGATACTGTCGGTTAATGCCGGCGACCCTTATCATCATGAATGACGTGGCTTATAGTCATGAATGACCAGACTTATCATCACGAATGACCAGATGACCGGGAGAATGCATGATATAAAGACAGTTTTTGTAGCCCTGCTCATTGCAGCTGCCCTGGCCGTCGTAGCTGACAGGGTCTATTTCAGCGACCTTGAATGGAAAGTACGCACCTCACACCTTGACGGTAGGTTGTCTGACATGGAGAGGCAGGCTGAAGAGTTGCTGAAGACGATTGAAGACAGTATTGCCGGCAGCGGAGATGTCTCGGTTATGTTTCACAACAGCATAGGCAGAGAGGCAGGAGAGACAGGGATCATCCTGCTGGTTTACGAGAAGGGCCGCATAGCCTACTGGTCTGATAACTCAGTAGCCTTCCCGACCGTTTATGAGGAGCATTTCAGTGAGCATAAGCCGGTCTTTTTCAGCAACAAGTGGTTTATCCCGGTGCACAGGACCTTCTCTGATTTCCGGGCCCTGGCACTGATAAAGGTCTACAGGCAGTATCCCATTACCAACGATCTTCTCCGTTCCGGTTTCCCCGAATGGTTCTGGTTGCCGGAGTCTACCGGTATCACCTTTGACGAGAGCGCCTCCCCTTTTCATATAATGGGTTCCGAGGATGAATTTCATTTCGGACTGGTTTTTCCTCAGAAGAAGCCCAATACCATCTTCCTTGTCATTCCTGTATTTCTCTGGCTGGTCGTTCTGTTTCTCACGGTCAGGCTGGTGGTTGTTGCAGCGTGCCGGGTCTGTCGCGGATCAGGCAAACCTCTATCGGTTCCCGTTACATACGCACTGCTGTTGCTGATCTATCTTATTCTACTGCTGACAGGAATGCCGCCGTCGGTGAGCTCCACCGAGCTCTTCTCACCCTTCCACTGGTCGGCGGGCCCGCTGCTGCCCTCCGTGGGGCATGTGTTGCTGCTGGGGTTGTTTATCGCCTCCGGGCTGAAGCTTATTTTCAGAAGTGAGGAGTTCACCCTGCCGGCCCGCGGTGTTCCCAACCGTCAGTTTGCTGCCGCCGGGCTGCTGATGGTAGCGGGCTTTGCTGCCTTTCTTGCCGGTGAAGCACTCTTCCGTGACCTGGTGCTTGACTCGGCTATCAGCTTTCGCGCGTACAAGATACTCGACGTCAGTTTTATGAGTGTTGCAGGTTTTATCGCAGTGATGCTTCTGCTCTCAGCGCCGGTGATACTTTTCATGAGGGCCTTCATGATGCTGAAAGAGTGGCCACTTAATACTGTAGTTATCGTGGCGGGTGCCGCGGCAGCGGTATTGCCTCTTGCCTGCCTCATAATTACGCAATGCAGCCCGTGGGGTCTTCTTTACATTCTGGGCCTCGCCGGCACCGTCCTGCTGTGGCAGAGAAAGGCTTACACCATCCCCTCACTGCTGATAGCCTTCTCCATCCTGACAGCACTATTCTCCACATTCCTGATCCTGAAATACTCCGACATCAAGGAAAACAGGAACATGGAGGTGATGGCCATCTCGCTTGCCAACGACAATGACATGGTTGCCGAGGACATGCTTATTGACATGTGGCCTGACCTGGAGAATGACACCATTCTGGCGCGGATGATGAAACATGAGACTATAAGTGCCTCCGACATCAACTCCGTTTACAGGTACCTTGAGGATGCCTATTTCAACGGGTACTGGGAGAACTATGATCTTTACATCGTCATCTGCCGCAGCGACTCACCCCTTGACCTTGGTGCCCAGGGTGGCAAAGCCGACAACTGCTATGCCTGGTTTGATGAGAGGATAGAAAGGGAAGGGGAGCCCATCACCAACACCGGCTTCTGGTTCATGGAAAACCAGTCGGGCAGGGCATGGTATTTCTCCAGGCTGCTGTTTGACATCTCTCCGTCGCTCTCCAACGGACTCTTCATTGAGCTTGTCAGTCACATCGAGACCTATCTCGCAGGGTATCCCGAGTTGCTGCTCGACCGTTCACATCAGAGGACTCCCAGGCTCAATGAGATCTCCTATGCAAAATATTCCGGCAACACTCTGGTGCTCCGTTCCGGTGAATATCCCTATGACAGCACCATCGACCCGGATCTCTCTGCGAACGGGGATTACACGTATGAAACGACAGGCAGTTACAAGCATCTACGCTACAGCCGCGGCGATATGACACTGGTTCTGACAGCTGAGGCAGTCACCCCTGTTGACCGTATCATTACCTTCGCCTACCTTTTTATTTTGATCCTGGCCTTTGCCTTCACCCTGCTTGTTGTTTACACAAGGGAGCCGCGTACGCTTCTCAGGTTCGACACCTTCAGGAGGAGGCTTCAGCTCTCCTTCTCGGCACTGCTTGCCGTTGTATTCATCATTATCATTGCCGGAGCCATTATGTTGACCACCAGGCAGTTCAGAAATAATCACACGAGGGTGCTGAGAGAAAAGGCGACCTCCCTGTCGATTGAGCTTGAGCATAAGCTCTCTGCCGAGAAGACGCTGGAGGAGGGATGGCAGACGGCAGATTACCCGACACTGAACCATCTGCTGGTGAAGTTTTCAAATGTCTTCTTCACTGATATCAATCTCTACTCTCCATCCGGGATGCTGCTTGCCACCTCACGCCCCGAGGTCTTCACCCGCAAGCTGGAGGGCGGCATGATCGACCCCGTTGCCTACGGCGTATTGACGGAGCCGGGAAAGGAGGAGTATATAGGGGAGGAGGCTATCGGGGGCATGAAATATCTCTCGGTATACCTTCCCTTCTACAACAGTGACAACCAGCTGCTGGCATACCTGAACGTCCCATATTTTGCGATGCAGAACCTGCTTGCGGGAGAGGTCTCCAACCTGGTGGTAACGCTGATCAATTTTACCCTGCTCTTCCTGTTGCTGATGATGTGGGTGGCGGTCTTTCTGAGCAGGAGGATCACCTCTCCGCTGTACATGCTTCAGCAGGCGATGGCGTCAGTGGAGTACGGGAAGAAAAATGAGCACATCAGGTACCGGGGTCACGATGAGGTAGGGGAGCTGGTGAGGCAGTACAACCGTATGACCGATGAGCTTGAGGAGAGTGCCACGAAGCTGGCGCGCACTGAGCGTGAGATGGCATGGCGCGAGATGGCAAGGCAGATAGCACATGAGATCAAGAACCCGCTGACGCCCATGAAGCTGAATGTGCAGCAGCTTTACAAATGGTGGAATGACAGGGTGCCCGATTTTGACGAGAAGCTCAGGGGTTTCACCGATCACCAGATAGAATACATTGATAATCTGTCGAATATTGCCACCGCCTTCTCCTATTTCGCCCGTCTTCCGGCGGCGCAGCCCGCAGAGGTTGATCTCATAGCACAGATGAAGACAACCCTCGGGATGTTTGGTAATATGAGCAATGCCACAATCAACCTGAACGTCGGCAGCCTGACGAAAGTGGTTGTCATGGCCGACAGGGAACATCTGAACGGGATTTTCTCCAATCTCCTGAAAAATGCACTGCAGGCCATCCCTTCTGACAATAACGGCGTGATAGATATCGTTATCTCAGTAACCGGAGACAAGGTACAGGTAAGGTTTATAGACAACGGAACAGGCATTCCCGAGGAACTAAGGCCCAAAATGTTCACTCCCAATTTCACGACCAAGTCGTCAGGGATGGGGCTGGGGCTCTCGATTGTCAAGCGTTATGTGGAGACGGCAGGAGGTACTGTCTGGTTTGAAACAGAGAATGAAAAGGGTACTGCATTCATCGTTGAAATGCCACTGCTCTATGCTGTATGAGGGCGGGAGCGCCCCGTCATCTAAAAAAACAGATGACAGTTCTTTTTTATTTGTATATATTAGCGGACCATATAATCCCGAAATGCCATTTACTTTAGGCAGGAGCCTCAGACGCTATCTTCTTTTCATTATAATGATGATAACGAGCTGCGGTGTTTTCATCCATGCTCAGACACCTCTTGTTACAGGTGACATAAACAAATATGCCAGGGTCACCGCGGTGGGTTCAAATTATGTCGATGTGAGTGATGTCTCGGATTTCTCCGTCGGTGATACCGTAATGGTGATACAGATGAACGGCGTGAGGATCAACGCCGGCACCGGCCTGCAGGGCAATTACCAGAATGTGGTCGGGGAGCCCGGCGCATACGAGATACTGCTCGTCGCGTCAATCAATACACTCAGCAGGAGGGTTACCTTCAGCCGTGTGCTGCTCAATGCTTACAACGCCGCTGCCATGGTGCAGCTGATAAAGGTAAGGACCTATAAGGATGCCATTGTCAACAGCGAACTCACAGCCCAGTTATGGGACTCGGCCTCGGTCAGCGGGGGAGTCCTGGTCTTCATGGTCAAAGGCGTGCTCACGCTGAACGATGACATTGATCTGTCAGGCAAGGGTTTCCGCGGCGGTATTGCAGCCCAGGGTAACGGCCTCTGCTATAGCCTTGATGCTGCAATGCGATATGAGTCTTACGATATTTCGTCCCTTGCAGCCGGATACAAGGGAGAAGGGATAGCTTTCAGGACCGCCACCGATCTGCCTCTTTACCCTGACTACATGCGTGGCAAGGGTGCGAACATGACCGGCGGCGGAGGCGGTAACGGTCACTTTTCAGGTGGCGGTGGCGGAGCCAACTACGGCGCCGGCAGCGTCGGTGACAATGAGATCACCCCTGATATGTGCGGACTGTTGCAGCCGGGAGGACGCGGAGGATTTTCCGTCACTCCCTATGCCACAATAAATCACGGCGTATTCATGGGCGGCGGCGGCGGTGCCTCGGTATGGCTCACCACTCCTTCCAACGCCCACGGAGGTAACGGGGGAGGGATAATCATTATCCATGCTGACACCATTCACGGCAATGGAAGGCTGATCACGGCACGGGGAGCAACAGCAGTTGATAACATTCCTGACGACAGCGGTGCCGGCGGCGGCGGTGCCGGCGGATCGGTCATTGTCAGCACCAGCTATTTTGCCTCGGCCCCGGTACTTGACGCCTCAGGGGGCGACGGCGGCGATAACCTGAGCACCGTCAGCCAGAACGGTGCCGGCGGCGGTGGCGGTGGTGGCCTCATCTGGACCAGCATCCCCTTTGCAGGCAGTGCAAGCGTGGCAGGTGGACAGGGAGGCATACACAATGGCGGTGATTCCAACGCAGACGGATCTCCCGGAGTGGTGTGGAATAACCTCAATCTTCCTCTCAATGGTTTCTTATTCAATGAGATATATGTGGTTCACAGCCTATCGACACTGGACTCCGTCTGCGAGGGTATGGTACCTCCGGCGATGGCAGGCACCATGCCTTCCGGTGGCAGCGGCACCTACACCTACCAGTGGCAGCGGAGCTATGACAACAGTACCTGGAGCAACGTAGCAGGCACGGGGCGCGAGTACACTCCCACCGCTGCCGAGACAACATCCCTCTGGTTCCGGAGGGTGGTTGACGATGGCGCCGGCATCATCGATTACAGTATGCCGGTACGGATAATCGTTCATCCCCGCATCACCGGCAACCTCATTGCCGCAGACACAACCATATGCTTCAACCAGGACCCTGAAGAGCTCTATCCGTCCAACAGTGGTCCCGCGGGAGGTACGGGCATCTATTATTACAACTGGGAGCAGAGTCCTGACAACGTTGCATGGAGTGACGTGCCGGAGTCAGGCACGGCTCCTGCCTATGATCCGCAGGTTCTGACTGCAACCACATGGTATCACCGTGTTGTGAGCTCGGGTGCATGTACTGATGTCAGCGCACCGGTGACCATTACGGTCCTTCCCTCCATCAGCGGAAACAGCATCACCGCAGACCAGAACATATGCGATGGCACCCTCTTCAGCAACCTCACCGGTTCCATCCCGACAGGAGGGGCGTCACCCTCATATGCATACCAGTGGATGAGCAGCAGTGACAACGTGATCTGGGCTCCTGCCGCCGGCAGCAGCAACGGCATCAACTATGACCCGCAGGATGACTCGCCCGGCACCACCTGGTACCGGCGTGACGTCTTCAGCGGACCCTCCGGTACCTGCCAGTCGGTTAGCAACACTGTTCAGCTTATCTGCCATCCCACCATTACCAACAACACCATTTCCGCACCGCAGATCATCTGTGAGGGTACAGCCCCTGCAGCCCTTGACGGCACGGTACCTGCCAACGGTGCCGGTGCGGGCACATACCTCTACCAGTGGATGGAGAGCAGCAACGGTGTCACCTTCCAGGATATCGCCGGTGCGACCGGCGAAGACCTTCCGGGTATGCCGCTGACAGCCAGCAGATGGTACAGGAGGCATGTCACCTCCTCCGCATGTGAGAGCACCAGCAATGACATAGAGATAACCGTTGATCCCCGGATAACCTCCTTTACCATTGACCTCCCTGCCCAGGGTCATGATACCATACGTACCGGCGACACTCCCCATCAGCTGTCAGGCACAGCGGCAGGAGGATTGGGGACCTTCACCTACTCGTGGGCTTCGTCAACGGATAATATCACCTTCGCTCCGCTGGCGGCGACAAGCCCGTCATTTCAGCCCGGGGCACTTACGACCACCACCTGGTTCCGCCGCACAGTAAGTTCGGGTGCCTGCTCCGAGAGCTCCGTCTTTCGGATTACAGTACTACCGCTTATTACCGGCAACAGCCTTGCTGCCGATCAGACTGTCTGCAACACGCAGATGCCTTCAGTGGTGACGGGCAGCAGCCCGGCAGGCGGCGATGGCACCTACCGTTACCTGTGGGAGATGAAACCGGCCGCTGCACCGGATTGGATCACCGCTGCAGGGACACACAGCTCAAAGGACTACCAGCCCCCGATTCTTGACGGCACCACCCAGTTCAGGCGGCATGTCTACTCTGGCGAGGCTGACTGCTGCAGCTCTGTCTCGCTGCCTGTGACTGTCAACGTTGACATTATGCCTGTAAATATCACCGCCGGAAACGACAGAACTCTGCTCCCGTACCAGTATGCGGCAGTGCTGGAGGGCAGCTTCGAGGGTGAAGGCGTTGCCTCATGGAGCTATGACTTCAGCTCCGGCGACGGCAACCCGGTCTTCAGCACACCGGGAGAGAGGGTGACCGACGTGACAAAACTGGGTGGCGGTGACAACATATTTATCTTCTCGGTTGTCAACGGACAGTGTGTGGCCGATGACGTATACGTGACACTGACGGTTCCTGAGCTGATAATTCCGCAGGGCGTCACACCCAACGGTGACGGCATAAATGATTACTTCAATATTGAAGGGCTTGAATTCACCTACAACGAGCTGGTTATCATCAACACCGGCGGCGCTGTCGTTTACAGGTCCGAGGATTACCGCAGTGATGATCCGGTCAGTGCATGGACTGGCCTTGACCTCAACGGCAACCAGGCTCCCGAGGGTACCTATTACTACCTGCTGAAGATCAGGGGCGCCCGTGATGCAGCCGTCCCCGCCTTTGTGACGCAGTTCAGTGGCTTCATAATACTGAGGAGATAGCATGAGAGCGAGGATATACATACTCACAGCGTTTGTGCTGGCTCTTATGCAGGCGGCATCTGCCCAGCAGGCGCCCATTACGAGCCAGTACCTCACCAACGGCCTGGTGATCAATCCTGCCTATGCCGGCAGCCGCGGTGCACTGAGTGCCAACCTCTCGTACCGCAAACAGTGGGTCCATATCAATGGCGCACCTCAGTTTCAGAACCTGTCGCTGCACAGTCCTGTCAACACAAAGGAGAAGGTGGCCCTTGGTCTGATGGCAGAGTACCTGACCTACGGGGTCACAAAGGATGTAGGGATATATGCCTTCTACGCCTACAGCTTTCAGGCCGGGCCGGGCAGACTGTCGATGGGACTCAAGGGCGGTGTTGACCTGAGCAATACCAACTACAACAGCCTGCAGTTTCCGGACGACAATCCTGCCGATCCGCTCCTTACCGGTGACATGAGATACACCCTGCCCAACATGGGGGTGGGGTTTTACTGGTATACCGATAAATTCTTTGCGGGGCTGTCGGTGCCCTCACTGCTTTCATACAGGAGGGACGCGATGGATGAGTTTCGTGTAACTCCGGATTACAAATCGTTCACGACATACTTCTCTGCCGGCGCCCTGATCACCTTTGCCGATGCCTTCAAGGTCAAACCCTCCGTACTTTTGAGGTATTCAATGCAGGAGCCCCTGGAGGCAGACCTCAACGTCAACATGATATTTGCAGACTTGCTCTGGCTAGGAGGGTCGTACCGGATGGCAGAGGGGGCAGTTGTTGCCCTTCTCGACCTGCAGGTGACGCCCCAGCTCAAGATCGGATATTCATATGATTATCAGCTCGGGCATCTCAACACCTACACCACAGGGACGCACGAGGTGTCACTGAGGTATGAATTTGAGTTTTCAGTAAGTGCAACTTCACCAAGATATTTCTGATATGATGAAGAGGCATATGAAACATACAATACTGACAATGGCAATGATGCTTATCCCGCTGATGATCACAAGCGGTCAGGAGATGAAGCCGTTCGAAGTATATCACGTCTCCTCCGTCTCATCGGCGTCTGATGACATGGCACCTGTCATCATGAGTGACGGCATACTCTTCTGTTCCAACAGGAAGACTAATCCTTTCCTGACGAAAAAGAACCTTGATGGAATACGTCTCTATGATCTGTGGTTCGCTCCCTTCGATGATAATGGTGAGCCTGACAGGCCAAGGCGATTTGCCATGAACCTCGGCAAGGATGCCAATATAGGGCCTGCCTCCGTCACCACTGACGGCAGCACTCTCTATTTTACCAGGAACTATTCCGAGGGAAGGAAGATCAGGAAGCGGGATGCCAACAAACTGGGCCTCTTCACGGCAAAGCGCAACGGGTCACAGTGGACCGACATACAGCCGTTTGAATACAACAATCCTGAATATAACCTCTCATTTCCCTATGTCTCGGCCGATGGCAGGTATCTCTTCTTCTGCTCCGACATGCCCGGCGGGCAGGGCAAATATGATATATATGTGAGCGAGAATATTGACGGCCGATGGACGAAACCCGAGAACCTCGGCAGCACTGTGAACAGTGCCCATGCAGAGATATACCCCTTCCTTCACAGCTCCGGCAGGCTTTATTTTGCCTCTGACCGTCCGGGAGGAGCGGGAGGGCTCGATATTTGGTATTCCAGCCTGGTGTACGGATCATGGACAGAGCCTGCAGTGCTTGGCGACCCCGTCAACTCGGGGGCTGACGACTTTGCATTTTATGCCGTCCAGGGTAGCCTTGAGGGCTATTTCGCCTCCAACCGCCGTAAGTACAGTGACGATATTTTCAATTTTGCCTCAACCATCATACGGTGGTCTGCATGCGATACTCTGCAGAAAAACAGCTATTGCTTCGATTTCATCGAGGAGGTGGCGCTGAACCATGATACATCTGACACCAGGTTCAAGTGGGTATGGCACTTTGGCGACGGGGGCGATGCTGAAGGGATAACGGCTGAACACTGCTTTCCGGGACCGGGAGTATATGATGTAAGCCTCGACATCGTCAACCTTATTACAGGAGGCATAGAGAAGAGGCAGGCCTCCTATGAACTTGAGATAACCGACATTGAACAGCCCGTCATCACCTGTCCGGAGAGGGTCGCCGCCGGTGAGCCTGTGGTGCTGAGTGCTGCTGACAGCTGGCTGCCGGATATGGAGCCCGACAGGTACTACTGGAATTTCGGAGATGAGACCGCAGCCTCAGGACTGGAGGTCACCAAGGTTTACGATAAGCCGGGTAACTATAACATTCAGCTGATAGTGAGCTCGGTACCTGACCAGGGAGGTGTTGTGCGGGAGGTTTGTGTCTGCAGGGATATCGAGGTTATCCCTGGAGGAAATTAATTACTTTTGTGTACGAAAATGAGAGTTATCCCTATTATACTGTCAATTAGTCTTATCCTTTCACTTGCCGCCCCAACCCGGGTCAACGCCCAGGAGGTGCCAGGTCCGGATGAGAACGTACCTTTTCTGATAACCTTCGGACCTGAGGCCGCAACGTCATGGGGAGATGACGATTTTTCGCAGACCTTCTTCTTTACACTGCCGAAAGACTACAAGGATCCGTTTTACATCAGGATATACGACCCTGACATCGGGGGCAAGACCGATGAGCTGAACAACTTCTGGGACACCCGTATGGTCTATTCCGTCTACGGTGGCAAGGGTTGCTACACTGACCCCGAGGCCAAGGGCATAGACCCTGTTGGCAACTACAAGAGCGGAATCATGCTTGCAACCCGTGCTTTCGGGATGGACAGCAGGCTCGATGAGCGGTGGTTCACGTTCGGGCCGTTTAATCCAGCCGACGGTGAGTACTACCCGAAATTCTCAAGCAACGTATTCAAGATAATATGTGACGGCGTCGCCGGTGACGACGGCAACCTTTACCGTTATGCCCTCTCGAGGAGATCAGATGCGAATGTGCCCATCGAGGGCGCCAACGCCTTTACCTATGAATATACTTTCAGGATGTGGAACAACAATGATACATCGTTTGTCTCTCATATCTATCCTTTCATTGACAGCGGCTGCGTTTACATCCGTCAGAGGAACTTCGACTGGGACAGTGACGGGGAGTTCATTGTTGTTTCGGTTGAACGCAAGGGACAGTCGTTGCCCCTCTCCGGTGAAGACACCTGGGTTGAGGCGAGGATGCCCATCCTGGAGGCGGAGATAGGCAAGTCGCTTGACTTTCGCTTCTACAAGAGAAGCGACGAGCTGGTGAAGAACAACAATGTTGTTATGACCGTGGAGAACCAGTATGGTGAGAACCTCCAGTTCTTCAGCGCACCGATAGGTGGTGTACCGGTATATAAACCCCGGATAAAGGTCGTCCCCAAGAGATAGGCATGATCAAAAACGCAGGCATTTCAGCGGCACTCTTCTGTGTCTTTATGATTCAGCTTCTGCTGCCCTACCTGGCGGAGGCCCAGACATACAGTTACAGGACCTATGACATCAACACCGGCCTGCCCGGCAGTTACCTGAATGTGATTGAGCAGGACAACAGCGGGCTGTTGTGGATCGGCCTTGAGACCGGGCTCTACAGGTATGACGGCTTTGATTTTCACCCCGTGGCATTGCCTGACACCCTCTCTTCGGGTTATCCCAATGCCCTCTTCTGTGATGCAGCAGGCACGATGTGGGTTGGGCTGACTGACGGATCACTATTCACGACAGATGCAGGGGGTTTCCCCGAGCGAGTAACCGGGCTGGATGCTGACAGGATAAACCGTATTACCGAAGGTCCCGACGGCCGGATATGGATTATCACCCAGACCAGGGGCATTTACATGGCAGATGCCGGTGGTGAGAAGATCACCCGGCTGTCGATGCCCGAGGAGCTGATACTGTTTGATATTGCCTTTGCAGGGCGTGACACCATATTGGCTGCCACACAGGATAACCTTCATCTTATCACTGTCAACGGCAACGAGGCTGTCATCAGCTATACGTTTCCGGAGCTGGAGTATACGTGGGTGCAGACGGTGAAGCAGACGGACCTTAATACCTGGTTTGCCGGCACCGACGGTGCAGGCCTCTTCATGATCAGGCGCACTGAGGGCATGATGAGAGCCGTGGCTGTTGCAGACACAACATTCATAAACCTTCGGATACCTGACCTGGTTGCCGCAGGCGACAGGTCACTGCTGGTAGCCACCCGTGAGGCAGGAGTGCTCAGGACCGTCTTCAGCGAAGATTATTCTTCATGGACTACGGTGCCGGCGTATGATATCGCCTCGGGACTGGCCGACAATGACATAAGAACGGTCTTCAGGGATCGCGAGAACAATCTCTGGATAGGGCTCTTCAACCGGGGGCTGGCCGCCGTTACCACAAATGCCTTTTCGTTTCATGTCCCGGATGCGCACAAGGAGATCAACTTCATCGGCATGTCCGGAGGAAAGACGGTGACGGGAACCCGCAACGGGCTCTATGACTATAATCCGGAGACCGGTGTCTTTGACAATTACAGGCCGCTGACGTCAAGGACCGGCGGTACCGGAATTGCCTCCTGGGCGTCGGATGAGGCAGGAAATATCTGGATTGGCACTGCGGGTTCCGGACTCTGGCTTTTAGAGGCCGGCGGCGTACTGAGGCAGTTCTATCTGCCGGGTAACCCCGCACAGAACCATATCAACTCAATAGCACCTGACGGTGACAATTTATGGCTGGCAACGATGAACGGAGTTGTACTGCTCGACAGGGAATCGGGTGAGCAGAAGTCCCACTACACCACATGGGAAATGCTTCCGCACAACAACGTGTCGCAGGTGGTGGTGAACAGACCGGGGGAGGTGCTGGTGGCCACCGAGACCGACAGGCTCTGCTACATACATATTACCGGCGGCGTGCGCACAGAGGGAATGGTTATGGACGGGCCGATGAGAAACCGCATCAACAGCATCTCCGTCTCACCCGACGGGACCTTATGTTCAGGAACCCTCGGCAACGGACTGTTTCTCTTTACGGCAGACACGGTCTACAACTTTTCCACGGCCGACGGCATGCTGTCAAACTACTGCTACAGCACCCTCATAGCCTCTGACGGCCGCATATGGACAGGACATGAAAAGGGATTCTCAATCATCAATCCCGCCTCCGGGTCGGTAAGGACCTTCAGCACCGAGTTTGGTGTGGTGGGCGACTGCCTCCCCAATGCCATGACGGAGATGCCGGACGGTACTGTTTATGTGGGCACAACAGAGGGTATTGTGACATACCGTCCCTCCCTCGATGAGAGAAGCATGGCACAGCCACAGGCAGTGATAGTCTCCGTTATCATTAACAACACTGAATACCCTTTGCGTGAGAGTTACTCATTACCCTACCGTTCATCATATACTGTAGGGATCAGATATGCGGGTATTTCGCTCCGCGATCCCCTCAATGTCATCTACAGGAGCAGGCTCGAGAATTTTGACGAGGGTTGGGGAGAGGTGACAACTGACCGGTCTGTTACCTACAGGCTCAGTGACGGCCACTACAGGTTTACCGTCGAGGCTTTTACAAGAGATGACCCTGACAATGCCACCGCCGCTTCGTTCAACCTGATGATACAGAAGCCCTTTACCGAGCGGTGGTGGTTTATAATGTCACTGGTAGCCCTGCTGGCAGCAGCAGCATGGTTGGTAATCAGGCTCCGCGAGAGAGCCCACAGGAAGCAGCGTGAGTTCCTTGAGAATGAACTGCACAAACGTACGGCCGAGGTCTATCAACAGAAGGATGAGCTGGCAAAGAAGAACCTTGATATCACCGAGAGCATCACCTATGCCAAGCGGATACAGAGCAGCGTGCTCCCCGATACAAACAGGCTTGCCACCGTCTTCAACGATGCCTTCGTCTTCTTCCTGCCGCGCGACATTGTCAGCGGTGACTTCTTCTGGTTCGACTGGATTGACAAGGACAGGTTCATGGTCGTCTGCTCCGATTCCACGGGCCACGGAGTGCCGGGAGCCTTCATGTCAATGATCGGCACCGCACTGCTGCAGGATATCATCACCGTAAAGAAGATAACCAGGCCGTCGCAGGTGCTGCATGAGCTTGACAGGCAGATATTCTCAACCCTCAACCAGAACCAGGAGCTGGAAGCCTCCAACGATGGCATGGACATCGTGGTGTGCGAGTTCAATATGCGTACGAGGCACCTGGTTTTTGCCTCGGCCATGAGACCGGTGATACTCGTCATCGACGGCGAGCAGCATTATGTAAGGGGCAACCGCTCATCGGTGGGTGGTGAATCATTTACCGAGAAATTCTTTGACGACCAGGAGTATCATCTCAGGGAGGGGGACATAGTCTATCTCTTCACTGACGGCTACTGCGACCAGTTCGGGGGTGAGGGAGGCAAGAAGATGAAGGTCAGCAGGCTCAAGATGCTGGTGGATGACATCAGGCCTCTGCCGATGCTGGAGCAGGAGAAGCAGGTGAGGGAGTTCTTCTATGAATGGATGGGAGAGAACGAACAGGTAGACGACGTTCTCTTCATGGGGCTGAAAGTATGATAAGCCTGCCCCGGGGAAGGAGTTAGTCTGTTTTCTTTTGGTGGGCCTGAAAGTCTGATAATCCTGTTCCGAAAACAGCTGGCTGCTGGTTATATGACGGAAGCGAATTTCTGATCAATCCTCCCCGCAGGTGCTGCCGGTCTCTCCAAGGTCAATGACACAGGTGGTGGCAGTGTTGCTCAGGTTTCCTCCGCGGTCGCTGATCCAGAAGTCATAGTAGACTGTATCCCTTTCGTTGTAAAGGAAGTAGATCATCGTCACTTCAATGGTGCCCTTGAGTATCTTGTTCTGGCCGCCGGCTTCCAGATAGGGGATGCGGTATTCAGAAGGGTAAAGCGGATCTGAGGGATCGGCAAGCTCAAAGATGTCTCCGTTTTTGCGGTAGAGCTGCATGAACAGGTTGCTGGAGGGCTCAAAAGGCGGGTCGGTAGGATCATCAAGTCCCACATCACCGTCGCCGTCTTCAAAGTAAAAGGCCAGCCTGCCCGCCCTGGAGAAGTTGCCCAGTATGTCAACGGTATCAAACAGGGTGAAGCTCCTGAATTCAATCATCGGCTCAGGCGGCAGCTTCTCAACAGGAGTGCACGACCCTATTGCCAGGAGTACAGCCAGAAACATTATTACCGTTGCTCTTTTCATGCCTTTCAGAATCGTTATTGCCGCAAAAACCACACCAAACTTACATAAAATCCTTTGATATCTGGCAGGCAAATTAAAATCAGGAGCGGAGCCCGGATTTGTCGTGATGACTATTTCATTTTTTCCGGAAATATACCCTGACGGGTGCACCGGTAAGTTTAAAGCTCTCCCTGAGCCTGTTTTCAATATACCGCCGGTATGATTCCTTTACATACTGGGGGAAATTGCAGAAGAATGCGAAAGTAGGATAGGCGGCAGGCAGCTGCGTTACATACTTGATCTTTATGTGCTTGCCCTTGATGGAGGGTGGGGGAGTTTTGGCTATGTGTTCCAGCATCACCTCGTTGAGCTTCGAGGTGGGGATTTTTCTTCTCCTGTTCTCATAGACCTCCATAATCAGCTCCAGCAGTTTGTGTACCCTCTGCCTGGTTATGGCAGAGATGAAGAGCACCGGGTAGTCGGTGAAGGGAGCCGTGCGTGACCTGATCTCTGCCTCGATATCGCGTGCACTGTTGGTCTCTTTTTCTACCAGGTCCCACTTGTTGACCAGGATGATGACACCCTTGTTGTTTTTCAGGATGATGTTGAGAATGTTGAGATCCTGTGATTCAATGCCGCGGGTGGCGTCGATCAGCAGCAGGCAGAGGTCGCTCTCCTCAATAGATCTTACGGACCTGAGGATCGAGTAAAACTCTATATCCTCATCTATTTTGGCTTTCCTGCGCAGGCCTGCGGTATCAACCAGCCAGAACCTGTAATTGAATTTGTTGTAGAGAGTGTCAATGGAGTCACGGGTGGTGCCTGCCACAGGCGTGACAATATTTCTATCTTCACCCAGCAGTGTGTTTGCCAGTGACGACTTGCCCACGTTTGGGCGGCCCACGACGGCAACCCTGGGCAGCTCTTCCTCAGGTACCTCGGGTGTGTCAGGAAACTGTCGCACAACCTCGTCGAGCAGATCTCCGGTGCCGCTGCCGCTTACCGAGCTGACAGCAAACCAGTCGCCCAGTCCCAGTCCGTAAAACTCGGAGGCCTCAAGCAGGCGCTGGTTGTTGTCTACCTTGTTTACCACGGTTATCACCTTCTTCTGCGATTTACGCAACATCTCCGCGACCGACTTGTCAAGCTCGTGGATGCCATCTTCGACGTTGACCATGAAGATGATCACATCGGCCTCACTGATGGCCAGTTTCACCTGCCTGTTGATCTCACTCTCAAACATATCAGCCGAGTTCTCCACGAAACCGCCGGTGTCAATGACCGAGAACTCCACCCCGTTCCATGTGACCTTTCCGTAGTGCCTGTCACGTGTCACTCCGCTCACCTCATTGACTATGGCGTCACGGCTCTCGGTGAGCCGGTTGAAAAGGGTTGATTTGCCCACGTTGGGGCGGCCTACTATTGCTGCTATCTTACTCATTGTCAAATCATGGAACTACATATAACCAAACTTTTTCAGCATGCGGGGGTTGTCGCGCCACTCGGGTGCCACCTTGACATGCATCTCGAGGAAAACCTTCTTGCCCAGGAAATCCTCCATCTCCTTTCTCGCTTCCGTCCCCACGCGCTTGAGCCTGGAGCCCTTATGACCGATGATGATCCCTTTCTGGCTCTCCCGCTCCACATAGATCACTGCCCCAATCCTGTTCAGGGCAGGCTCTTCGGTGTAGCTTTCAATCTCTACCTCCACAGAGTAGGGTATCTCCTTCTGGTATTGTTCGAAGATCTTTCCCCTGATGATTTCCGTCACAAAGAACCGTTCATAGCGGTCGGTGAGCTGGTCTTTCGGGAAGTATGGCGGTCCTGCCGGCAGGCGTACAATGATCTCCCTGAGCAGATTGTCGGTATTGAATCTGTTTGCGGCCGAGACAGGGAAGACAGGCGCTCCCGGTGCGATCGTGTTCCAGGTCGATACAAGTTGCTCGAGCACAGGCTGGGTGGTGATATCTATCTTGTTGATTACTATTATTTTATCAACAGGGGAGGAGACGATGCGGTTCAGATAGGCTTCGTTCTTCGAAATCGTCTCAACCACGTCGGTGACATAGAGTATCAGGTCGGCATCCTCCAGTGCCGATTCCACGGAGCGCATCATGGCCGACTGAAGCCTGTATTTCGGGTTGAGGATGCCGGGGGTGTCGGAGTATACTATCTGGTAATCGTCACCGGAGAATATGCCCATGATCCTGTGCCTTGTGGTCTGTGCCTTCGGTGTGGCGACAGAGAGGCGCTGGCCGACGAGCACGTTCATCAGTGTTGACTTGCCCACGTTGGGGTTGCCAAGTATGTTCACAAATCCTGACCTGTGCTCTATTGTTTTCTCCATCTACTTGTAAATGCCTCTCTTGAGCATGCTGACCTCCTTGACAGTGAGGAATCTCCATTTGCCACGCTGCAGGTTTTTCTTTGTCAGTCCGGCGAAGCTTACACGGTCCAGTTTCCTGACGTTGTAGCCCAGCTTCTCGAATATGCGTCTCACCACCCTGTTCTGTCCGGAGTGTATCTCCAGTCCCACCTGTGTATGATCATCAGGTTCGGGATATGATATTGCGTCGGCGCTCACTTTGCCTTCTTCAAGCTCCACGCCTTCAACGATCTTCTCCATATCATGCCTTGTGACCTCTTTGTCGGCAAAAACATGATATACCTTTCTGACCTCGTATTTCGGGTGTGTCAGTCTGCCTGCCAGGTCTCCGTCATTGGTGAGAAGAAGCACACCTGTCGTTGATTTGTCGAGTCTGCCGACGGGGTAAATCCGTTCTTCTGTGGCATCCCTGACAAGATCGAGTACCGTGTCGGTGGCGTGGGGGTCTTTGACAGTGGTGACGTAGCCTTTGGGTTTGTTGAGCAGGATATAGACCTTTTTTTCAGGGGTTATCTTCTTGCCTTTATATTCCACCTTGTCCGAGGGTTTCACCTTCACCCCCATGTCGGTGACCTTCACGCCGTTTACGGTTATGTATCCGCTTTTGATAAGCTCATCGGCCTCACGCCGGGCGCAGAGGCCGCTGTTGGCAATATATTTGTTGAGCCTCATAGGCTCGGTGGCTGCTCTCCCCGGACGTGTCCC
>WOYI011118165.1_pt1 | contig 45903 bp, 38 predicted proteins | sample 6423411 | NCBI WGS metagenome assembly WOYI01 (sample SAMN13441803, study PRJNA592873) | oil field metagenome | biome: oil field; feature: oil-well bore; material: oil-contaminated soil; isolation source: oil-contaminated soil from oil-well borehole | place: Germany: Wietze | collected 2016-10-18 ... | reverse complement strand
AGGGCACCGTCATCGAGGTCGTCAAGGGCGGCCTGATCCTCGACATCGGCCTGCGTGGCTTCCTGCCCGCGTCGCTGGTCGAGATGCGCCGTGTCCGCGATCTGCAGCCGTACATCGGCAAGGAGATCGAGGCGAAGATCATCGAGCTCGACAAGAACCGCAACAACGTGGTGCTCTCGCGCCGCGCCTGGCTGGAGCAGACCCAGTCCGAGGTTCGCAGCGAGTTCCTCAACCAGCTCACCAAGGGCGCCATCCGCAAGGGTGTCGTGTCCTCGATCGTCAACTTCGGCGCCTTCGTCGATCTCGGCGGCGTCGATGGCTTGGTGCACGTTTCCGAGCTCTCCTGGAAGCACATCGACCACCCGTCCGAGGTCGTCACCGTCGGTGACGAGGTCACCGTCGAGGTGCTCGACGTCGACATGGATCGCGAGCGGGTTTCGCTGTCGCTCAAGGCGACTCAGGAAGATCCGTGGCGCCACTTCGCCCGTACCCACGCAATCGGCCAGATCGTGCCGGGCAAGGTCACCAAGCTGGTGCCGTTCGGTGCATTCGTCCGCGTCGAAGAGGGCATCGAGGGTCTGGTGCACATCTCCGAGCTGTCCGAGCGCCACGTCGAGGTCCCGGACCAGGTTGTCCAGGTGGGCGACGACGCGATGGTCAAGGTCATCGACATCGACCTGGAGCGTCGTCGGATCTCGCTGAGCCTCAAGCAGGCCAACGAGGACTACACCGAGGAGTTCGACCCGTCGAAGTACGGCATGGCCGACAGCTACGACGAGGCCGGGAATTACATCTTCCCAGAGGGCTTCGACGCTGACACCAACGAATGGCTCGATGGCTTCGACAAGCAGCGCACCGAATGGGAGTCCCGCTACGCCGAGGCCGAGCGGCGGCACAAGATGCACACCGCGCAGATGGAGAAGTTCGCCGCAGCCGAGGCCGAAGAAGCGGCTCGTCCGTCGACCTCCAGCAGTTCGTCTCGCACGGAGGGTGACTCCGCTGGTGGCTCGCTGGCCAGCGACGCTCAGCTCGCCGCGCTGCGCGAGAAGCTCGCGGGCAACGCGTAACACAAAGACACTCAAACGCCGAGTGAAGCCGCGCAGCACGTCCTCAGGGATGTGCTGCGCGGTTGTTTTTGCATCTGTACTAGGGGGGAGCGTCATGCTGAGGATCGGATTGACCGGCGGAATCGGTGCCGGAAAGTCGACGGTGTCGTCGACATTCAGTGAACTCGGCGCGATCGTCGTCGACGGCGACATCATCGCCCGTGAGGTCGTCGAACCCGGGACCGACGGGCTCGCGGCACTGGTCGGCGCGTTCGGGGACGGCATCTTGTTGCCCGACGGCGCGCTGAACCGTCCGGCACTCGCGGCCGTGGCGTTCAGCGACGACGAGAAGCGCGCCACCCTCAACGGCATCGTGCACCCGTTGGTGGCACACCGACGATCCGAACTCATCGCCGCGGCCTCAGCGGATGCCGTCATCGTCGAGGACATCCCGCTACTGGTGGAATCTCAGATGGCACCGATGTTCCCTCTGGTCGTCATCGTGAACGCCGATGCCGAGCTCCGGGTGAAGCGGCTCATCGAGTACCGCGGTTTCACCGAGAAGGACGCCCGGGCGCGCATCGCGGCCCAGGCCACCGAGGAGCAGCGCCGCGCGGTTGCCGATGTGTGGCTGGACAATTCGGGAACCGCCGGTGCGCTGGTGGAGCAGGCCCGTGGCCTCTGGCATGACCGGATCCTGCCGTTCGCGCACAATCTGCAGGCCCGGCAGCCGGCACACCTTGAGGCGGCCGTGGTGCCTGCCGATCCGAGCTGGCCGGAGCAGGCCGCTAGGGTGGTTGCGCGGCTGAACGCCGCGTGCGGGCACCGGGCCGTGCGGATCGATCACATCGGGTCCACCGCGGTGCCCGGCCTGGACGCCAGGGACGTCATCGACGTGCAGGTGACGGTCGCCTCGCTGGAGGTGGCCGATGAGCTGGCCGATGCTCTGCTGGCGGCGGGTTATCCGCGGGTGGACGGCATCACCGCCGATGTTCCACACGGCGAAGATCATTCGTTGTGGCGCAAGCGTTTCCATGCCTCGTCAGATCCGGGGCGGCCGACCCACGTGCACATCAGGGTAGACGGATGGCCGAATCAGCAATTCGCCCTGTTGTGCGTCGACTGGTTACGGGCGAATCCGGCTGTGCAGGAAGACTTTCTGGCGGCCAAACGGGCGGCACTTCGCACACCGGATTATGCCGCAGCCAAGGAGCCGTGGTTCCTCGACGCATATCACCGCGCCCGGGAATGGGCGAAGGCCACGGGGTGGCAGTCCTGACGTCACCGCGTCACGTCGCGGGAACGGCCTCCGGCGCGGGCTGAGGCGGATACTCCGGCGGCGCGGGATCCGGCAGCACGGGATCCGGCACCGTCGGGATCGCGCCGGCTGCCGGGTTGTCAAGTGGCGCACCGCACTGCAGCACCCCGTGCAGCGGGTCGTCCCTGTCGAGGAACAGTCGCGGCCCGATGAACTGATCGGCCTGCGCGATGATCTGATCGTCGACCAGGACCTCGCAGTGCAGGTTCGACAGGTACGGCCACTGGATGGACAGCTCCATCCCGGCCAGGTTCGGGTCGGACAGCACCGTGTTCACCTCGAAGGTCTGGCCGGGCAGCAAGATCGGCTGCTCGCTGTTGACGTTGTGATCGTCGGCCTTGTACGCGACCACCGCTCCGCGCGAGGTGCCGTCGGCGCGGGCCCGGTAGGTGACGTTGTGCAGCAAGCCGGGCGCCGGCTCGGGCATCCCGGGCACTCCGGGCTGAGCGGGCTGAGCGGGTTCGGCATGGGCGGGCCCGGCAACCAGTTGGGCCGCGAACAGCAACGCGACCGCCGCGGCACCCGCCACCCCTGCGCGCCTGGTGACATTCATGGCCTGAGACTCTACGCCCGCCAGGTCAGCGTCACATCATGCACGGTCAGCCAGCGACCGAGGTCATAGTCATGCCGCGCCAGCCCGTCCACCGTGGCAACGGCCGTCGCGATGGCCTGCTCCGCGCTCGCCGGGTCGAGCAACCCCAACCCGACGGCGGCCACCAGCTCGTCGACGTCGGTCAGCGCGACATCCCGACCGTTGCGAAGCACCAGGTCGAGATAGTGGTCCTCGGACCGCCACACGTCGGTGCCCGCGGTGTACCGGCCGATATCGAGGTAGAAGTCCTGGTCGCGTTCGTATCCGGGATTGAAGTGGAAGACGGTGGCGCGCAGGTCGAGTGCGGGCAGCAGCCAGGTCTCCAGATAGTGGAACTGCGCGCGATCGGGTGCCGGCCGGGCCATATAGAGGCCCCACGGGCGCACCGTGTAGACCTCGACGTCCCGCACGATGCCCTTGGGATCGGTGTTGGTGCGGGCCCGCAGATCGAAGACCTCGCGTTTGGGGGCGTGCACGGCGTCACGGTAACGCAGCGGGAATGAACTTGTCGTACCGCGCGCTTAACCTGGAGACCATGGCTTTCGCGACCGAACACCCCGTGCTGGCTCACTCCGAGCATCGACCCGTGGATGCCGTGGTGCGCTCGGGCGGCAGATTCGAGGTCGTCAGCGATTACGATCCCGCGGGCGACCAGCCCGCAGCCATCGTCGAGCTGGAGCGCCGGGTCCGCGAGGGCGAGCGCGATATCGTGCTGCTCGGCGCCACCGGTACCGGTAAATCGGCCACCACGGCGTGGCTCATCGAAAAGCTGCAGCGCCCCACCCTGGTGATGGCGCCCAACAAGACGCTGGCCGCGCAGCTTGCGAACGAACTGCGGGATATGTTGCCGCACAACGCCGTCGAATACTTCGTGTCGTACTACGACTACTACCAGCCGGAAGCCTATATCGCGCAGACCGACACCTATATCGAGAAGGACAGCTCGATCAACGACGATGTCGAGCGGCTCCGGCATTCGGCGACATCGAGCCTGTTGTCCCGCCGCGATGTGGTGGTGGTGGCGTCGGTGTCCTGCATCTACGGTCTGGGCACCCCGCAGTCCTATCTGGACCGCTCGGTGGAGCTTAAGGTCGGCGACGACGTGCCACGGGACGGGCTGCTGCGGATGCTGGTCGACGTCCAGTACAACCGCAACGACGTGGCATTCACCCGCGGATCGTTCCGCGTGCGGGGTGACACCGTCGAGATCATCCCGTCCTATGAGGAACTGGCGGTCCGCATCGAATTCTTCGGCGATGAGGTCGAGGCGCTGTATTACCTGCACCCGCTCACCGGTGACGTGGTGCGCAAGGTGGGTTCGGTACGGATCTTCCCGGCCACCCACTACGTCGCGGGGCCGGAGCGGATGGCCGCGGCGATCTCGACCATCGAGCAGGAGCTGGAAGCGCGACTGGCCGAACTGGAGGGCCAGGGCAAGCTGCTGGAGGCTCAGCGGCTGCGGATGCGGACCAATTACGATCTGGAGATGATGAAGCAGGTCGGATTCTGCTCGGGCATCGAGAACTACTCGCGACACATCGACGGCCGGGCCGCTGGCACCGCCCCGGCCACCCTGATCGACTACTTCCCGGAGGACTTCCTGCTCGTCATCGACGAGTCGCATGTCACCGTCCCGCAGATCGGCGGCATGTATGAGGGCGACATGTCGCGCAAGCGCAACCTGGTGGATTTCGGTTTCCGGTTGCCCTCGGCCGTCGACAACAGGCCGTTGACCTGGGAGGAGTTCGCCGCACGAATCGGTCAGACGGTGTACCTGTCGGCGACACCGGGCAACTACGAGATGGCGCAGTCCGGTGGTGAATTCGTCGAGCAGGTGATCCGCCCGACCGGGCTGGTCGACCCGCAGGTTCACGTCAAACCCACCAAGGGCCAGATCGACGACCTGATCGGCGAGATCCGGCTGCGCACCGAACGTGATGAGCGGGTGCTGGTCACCACGCTGACCAAGAAGATGGCCGAGGACCTCACCGATTACCTGCTGGAGATGGGTATCCGGGTGCGTTACCTGCATTCCGAGGTGGACACCCTGCGGCGTGTCGAGCTGCTGCGGCAGCTTCGCCTCGGTGAGTACGACGTGCTGGTCGGCATCAACCTGCTCCGCGAGGGTCTCGACCTCCCCGAGGTGTCGCTGGTGGCGATCCTCGACGCCGACAAGGAGGGTTTCCTGCGGTCGCCGCGCAGCTTGATCCAGACCATCGGCCGCGCCGCCCGCAACGTGTCCGGCGAGGTGCACATGTACGCCGACAAGATCACCGACTCGATGAGAGAGGCGATCGACGAGACGGATCGTCGCCGCGCCAAGCAGATCGCCTACAACGAAGAGCGTGGGATCGACCCGCAGCCGTTGCGCAAGAAGATCGCCGACATCCTCGATCAGGTGTACCGCGAGGCCGACGACACCGAGAACGTCGAGATTGGTGGATCGGGGCGTAATGCCTCCCGCGGCCGACGTGCCCAGGGGGAGCCGGGACGTTCGGTCAGCGCCGGCATCAGCGAGGGACGGGACATCGCCAACATGCCGCGCGCTGAGCTGGCCGACCTGATCAAGGACCTCACAGAGCAGATGATGACGGCCGCGCGTGACCTGCAATTCGAACTGGCGGGCCGGATCCGCGACGAGATCGCCGATTTGAAGAAGGAATTGCGCGGCATGGATGCGGCGGGATTGAAGTAACCCCGGGGCGTCGGGGTCCAAGGCTTGATCTGAACTGCGGTTGAGCTTCTAGGTTGACGGGGTGAGCGAAACCGAGGCGTTGACCGGCGGCAGCTGGCGTGAACTTCTGGGGCCGAAAAACCTTGGCGCCTCGACCGTTCTGGCCGGTGGGGTGGTATTGTACGCCACCAATGAGTTCCACACCATCAGCCTCATGCCCAGTGCGATCGCCGAGATCGGTGGGCAACGGTACTACGCATGGGTGACGACGGTCTGTCTGGTCGCGTCAGTGGCGGCCGCGACCACCCGTCAGTGCGGCCCTGGCCCGGGTGGGTGCCAAATCGGCCTATCTGGGGGGCACTGAGCGTGTTCGGCGCGGGGAGCGTGCTGTGCGCCGTCGCGCCGACGATGAAGCTGCTGTTGGTGGGCCGGACGGTTGGTTATGCGTGGGATTCGCGATGCTTGCGGTGGTCGGTGTCCTCGCCTCGTGGCGCACAGGACGCAGCCCGCGGCCCGCTGAGATACCGACACCACGGTGAATTTTCGGGGTGGGCGTCCTCGATGGTCTGCGGTGAAACCGGCTCGGAGACGACGATGGTGACACCGGTCGCGTCATCTGTTTCGGATTGACGCGGCTCACTTCGTGCGTCTCGTGCGGTCCGCAAACACCGAGAACTGGAGCGTCACGTTGCTCACTGAAGGCCCTGGCGCGCCCACTCTCGGACTAGCATCGACATCCGAACAGCGCCGACGAGACACTGTTGGGCGGCGCGTCTGGTGAATAGGCCCCACGGCCGTCGACCTACGCGTTACTGTCTCGGGTGGCTTAGCAATTGACATGGGAGGGCATGAATGAGCGCCTATCGGACCGTGATAGTCGGCACGGACGGATCTGACTCGTCGTTGCGAGCAGTGGACCGGGCCGGGGAGATTGCCGGGGGATCGGGTGCGCGAGTAATCGTCGCGACCGCTTATTTCCCGCAGAGCGAGGATCATCACGCCGCCGACGTCCTCAAGGATGAGGCCTATAAGGCCACCGGCAATGCTCCCATCTACGCGATCCTGCGGGAGGCGACCGACCGCGCGAAAGCCGCCGGCGCCACTGAGGTGGTGGAGAAGGCTGTCGTCGGTGCTCCCGTCGATGCTCTCGTCGATCTCGCCGAAGCGGAGAAGGCTGACCTCTTGGTGGTCGGCAACGTGGGTCTGAGTACCATCGCCGGCCGGCTGCTCGGGTCGGTGCCCGCAAATGTGGCTCGTCGATCCAAGATCGACGTGCTCATCGTGCACACTTCCTGACCCGGTCAGATACCAACGCCGAGGCCCGGCGCCGCCCTCACCAGGTGGCGCCGGGCCTCGGCGTTTGACCCGCCCGCGAAACTCCTCGAGACGGGGCGGGCGCGGGTAATCCCACACCGACTCCTGGCCGGGTCCGGGTTTGTCGGGGACCGGTCTCACCAGCCGCGCTGCTTCCATTCGGCCAGATGCGGTCGCTCGGCGCCGAGGGTGGTGTCATCGCCATGGCCGGGATAGACCACCGTCGAGTCCGGGTACACGTCGAACACCTTGCTGGACACATCGCCGAGCAGCCGGTCGAAGTCTCCGTCCTTCCAGGTCTTGCCGACCCCGCCCGGGAACAGGCAGTCCCCGGCGAACAGATGCGTGACCTCGCCGTCGGCGCCCTTGAGGGCAAGGGCGACCGAACCCTCGGTATGACCCTGGAGGTGGATCACGTCGAAGGTGAGCTCGCCGACGGCGACGGTGTCACCGTCGGCGAGGATCCGGTCCGGGGTGACCGGCAGTGGCTCGGCATCCAGCGCGTGCGCGGCGGTCGGTGCGCCGGTGGCCTCGGCCACAGCCGCGAGCGCCTGCCAGTGGTCACCGTGCTGGTGACTGGTCACGATGAGCGAGATGTCGGGGGTGTACTCCCTGATCAGCTCGATGAGCCGGTCGGCATCGTTGGCGGCATCGATGAGCAGGGTTTTCCCGGTCGCAGAACACGTGATGAGGTAAGCGTTGTTGTCCATCTGGCCGACCGATGCCTTGACGATGGTCGCCGCGGGCAGGGTGCGCCGCGCGGCGGCACCTGGGTCGACATGGCCGGTGTAGGTATCGAGGAGGGCTGTCATGACTGCCACGCTAGCGGGCTTGTCGGTACCGGCACCTAGCATGGGCCGTGAGTTCTGTCGTGGGAGGAAACCGGGTGTCTGATCGTCTGATCGTCAAGGGTGCACGCGAGCACAATCTGCGTGGCGTCGACCTTGATCTGCCGCGTGACGCGTTGATCGTGTTCACCGGTCTGTCCGGTTCGGGGAAGTCCTCGCTGGCCTTCGACACGATCTTTGCGGAGGGGCAACGCCGCTACGTTGAGTCGCTGTCTGCGTATGCGCGGCAGTTCTTGGGGCAGATGGACAAACCTGATGTCGACTTCATCGAGGGCCTGTCACCGGCGGTGTCCATCGACCAGAAGTCGACCAACCGGAACCCGCGCTCCACGGTCGGCACCATCACCGAGGTGTACGACTATCTGCGTCTGCTGTACGCGCGCGCAGGCACCCCGCACTGCCCCGTCTGTGGCGAGCGCATCGCCCGGCAGACCCCGCAGCAGATCGTCGACCAGGTGCTGGCCATGGAGGAGGGCGCCAAGTTCCAGGTGCTGGCGCCGGTGGTGCGCACCCGCAAGGGCGAGTTCGTCGACCTCTTCGACAAGCTCAACACCCAGGGCTACAGCCGGGTACGCGTCGACGGTGTGGTTCACCCGCTCACCGATCCGCCGAAGCTCAAGAAGCAGGAGAAGCACGATATCGAGGTGGTCGTCGACCGCCTCACCGTGAAGGCGAGCAGCAAGCAGCGCCTCACCGACTCAGTGGAGACGGCACTGGGTTTGGCCGACGGGATCCTGGTGCTCGAATTCGTCGACCGGGAGGAGGGACATCCACATCGTGAGCAGCGCTTCTCGGAGAAGCTGGCCTGCCCGAATGGACACCCACTGGCCGTCGACGACCTGGAGCCGCGCTCGTTCTCCTTCAACTCGCCCTACGGTGCCTGCCCCGAATGCACCGGCCTGGGCATCAAGAAGGAGGTCGACCCCGACCTGGTGGTCCCCGACCCGGAGATGACGCTGGCCGAGGGTGCCGTCGCGCCCTGGTCGATGGGTCATACGGCCGAATACTTCACCCGGATGATGTCCGGGCTGGGCGACGAGCTCGGTTTCGATGTCGACACCCCGTGGAAGAAGTTGCCCGCGAAGGCGCGCAAGGCGATCCTGGAGGGCTCCGACCATCAGGTGCACGTGCGCTACAAGAACCGCTACGGGCGCACCCGGTCCTACTACGCCGACTTCGAGGGCGTGCTGGCGTTCCTCCAGCGCCGCATGGAGCAGACCGACTCCGAACAGATGAAGGAGCGTTACGAGGGCTTCATGCGGGACATCCCGTGCCCGGTTTGTTCGGGCACCAGGCTCAAGCCCGAGATTCTGGCGGTCACGCTGGCGGCCGGTACGCACGGTGACAAGTCGATCGCCGAGGTCGCCGAGCTGTCCATCGCCGACTGTGCGGAGTTCCTCAATGCGCTGACCCTGGGTTCGCGCGAGCAGGCCATCGCCGGGCAGGTGCTCAAGGAGATCCAGTCCCGGCTGGGGTTCCTGCTCGATGTCGGGCTGGAGTATTTGTCGCTGTCGCGGGCGGCGGCCACGCTGTCCGGCGGGGAGGCACAACGGATCCGGCTGGCCACCCAGATCGGCTCCGGTCTGGTCGGGGTGCTGTATGTGCTCGACGAACCGTCGATCGGTCTGCATCAGCGCGACAACCGCAAGCTCATCGAGACGCTGGTGCGGCTGCGCAATCTGGGCAACACGCTGATCGTGGTCGAACACGATCTGGACACCATCGCGCACGCCGACTGGGTGGTCGACATCGGCCCGTATGCGGGCGAGCACGGCGGCCGCATCGTGCACAGCGGCACCTATCAGGACCTGTTGACGTGCCCGGAATCCCTCACCGGCGCTTATCTTTCGGGCAAGGAATGCATCGAGGTGCCCGCGATCCGCCGGCCGGTGGACCGTAAGCGCCAGCTCACCGTGGTGGGTGCGCGGGAGCACAACCTCAAAGAGGTTGACGTGGCCTTCCCGCTCGGGGTGCTCACCTCGGTCACCGGCGTGTCCGGTTCGGGCAAGTCGACGCTGGTCAACGACATTCTGGCGACCGTGCTGGCCAATAAGCTCAACGGGGCACGCCAGGTGCCTGGCCGGCACCTCCGCGTCAACGGGATTGATCAGCTCGACAAGCTGGTGCGTGTCGACCAATCGCCGATCGGGCGTACCCCGCGGTCCAACCCGGCCACCTACACCGGGGTGTTCGACAAGATCCGGACTCTGTTCGCGGCCACCACCGAGGCGAAGGTGCGCGGCTACCAGCCGGGCCGATTCTCGTTCAACGTCAAGGGCGGTCGCTGCGAGGCCTGCTCCGGTGACGGCACACTGAAGATCGAGATGAACTTCCTGCCGGACGTGTACGTGCCATGCGAGGTGTGCCATGGCGCCCGGTACAACCGGGAGACCCTCGAGGTGCACTACAAGGGCAAGACCATCTCCGAGGTGCTGGACCTGCCGATCGAGGAGGCCGCAGACTTCTTCGAGCCGATCACCTCGATCCATCGCTATCTCAAGACGCTGGTCGAGGTTGGGCTCGGGTATGTCAGGCTGGGGCAGCCGGCGCCGACGCTGTCCGGCGGTGAGGCGCAGCGAGTCAAGCTGGCCGCCGAGTTGCAGAAGCGCTCCACCGGCCGCACCGTCTACATCCTCGACGAGCCGACCACCGGCCTGCACTTCGAGGACATCCGCAAGCTGCTCAAGGTGATCAACGGCCTTGTCGACAAGGGCAATACGGTGATCATCATCGAGCACAACCTGGATGTCATCAAGACCTCGGACTGGATCGTGGACATGGGCCCGGAAGGCGGCGCCGGCGGCGGCACGGTGGTGGCTGCGGGCACTCCCGAGGATGTGGCCGCGACTCCGGAGAGTTACACCGGGCAGTTCCTCGCCGAGATGCTCGACACGCCCGCACCTCGAACCCGTAAGCGGCGCAAGGTCAGTGCCTGACCCCGAGAGCTGACGCCAGCGGTCGGGCAGCATCCAGGCCGCCCGGCTGGGTGCCGTCGGAGATGGTCCACGTATTCGGCCAGTGCCCCCAGCGGCTTTTCCCGTTGCGATGAGCCGATCCCGACCCTGAGCTGGTCCGGTGCTGTGGCTTCGGCCCGACGTTGAATCCGTAGGGGCCGAGGTTCGTGTTGCCACCGTAGAACCGCAACGATGGTTGAGGTCAAGAGGTGTTGCTTGTACACGCTGAATGGGTTGTGCGCCAGTCAATTTTAGAGATCTGTGGATGGATTCTAGGGCTATGGATAACCTCGGCCGCTGTCGTTCATCGGCGATATGATTCGAACATGCTTGCGAATGCAGTGGCGGATCGGGAAGCCGTGGCGGCGGCTTTCGATGCCTTCGACCTCGCCTGCGAGCAGTTGGCCCGGCTGGATTTCACGCGCATGACTCCGGCCGAATTGTTCGAGTTGCAGAGCCGTCGTGAACACCGGGTCCGAACCACTGCAGTCGTGGACCATCGAATCTTGGCCGCCCTGCAGGCCCAGGCAACTCCGAAGGACATCGGGGCGCGTACCTGGGCGCAGATCCTGATCACCCGGCTCCGAATCTCCAGGAGCGAGGCGGGCCGTCGCGTCGCTGATGCACAGGACCTGGGGCCGCGCCACTGTATGGACGGTGAGATTCTGGAGCCCGCGCTGCCGGTCTGTGCGGCGGCACTGGCCGACGGCATCATCAACGACGGTCACGTCCACGAGATTCGCACCGCGCTCGGCAAGGCGGCAAAGTACAACAGCCCGGCCGAGAACGCTGAGCTGGAGCGGGTCCTGGTTCGGGCGGCGGGTGGGATCACTCCGCATGTCCTTCGTGAGGTCGCTGGCCGGGCCCTGTACCGAGTTGGCCGCGTACGCGCGCACCATCGCGCAGGTGTGGGGCGCTCCCGGGATCAACAACCCCGACGACGATGAGCCGATCAACAACCCGGTACCGAATCCGCTGCTCGACACGAGCGTTCTGCCAGACTTCGAGCCGGTGCTACTGCCGCCGTCGGCGGTGACCCCGCCATCCGAACCGGCGGTGTCCGGTGCGGCGGCCCGCGACACGCGCACCAGGCCCCAGCGCTATCATGACGCCTTCAAGGCGGTCATGCGTAATGCCTTGGTGTCCAAGCAACTTGGTCAGCACAGCGGGTTGCCGGTGACGGTGGTCATCTCGACCACTCTGGCCGAGCTTCAGGCCGCTGCCGGGTTGGCGACCACCTCGGCCGGGACGGTGATGCCGATCCCCGACCTGATCCGGCTCGCCGAGCACGCATGCCACTATCTGCTGGTCTACCGACGGCATACCGCCGAGCCGTTGTACCTTGCCCGAACGAAGCGCCTGGCCTCCAAAGCGCAACGGTTGGTGATGATCTCCCGAGATCGGGGATGCACCATGCCCGGTTGCCCGGTGGACGGCGGCGACTGCCAGGTGTATGCATGCCGAGAAGGACTGGGACGCAGGAGGTCGGACCGATATCACCGGTCTGGGGCTTGGCTGCGGATCGGACAACCGGCTGGCCTACGAAACGGGCTGGACCAACCGTATCGGGGAAGATGGCCACGTCCACTGGCATCCACCGCCACTGCTGGATACCGGGCAGGGCACGCTCAACTACTTCCACCACCCCGAGGAACTGCTGAAACCGCCCGATGATCCCTAAACCTTGCACAGCGGGGACGGGAACCGTGGTTTGATCACGGCTCCGCCGAGCCAGTCCGTCAGGTCATCGGCCTTGCGCTGCAGCGCGTTTTGGGTCGCGCGGTTACATCGGTGACGATCTGCAGCTCGACCTGTCCGTCGCCGGACTGTCGGCAGCCACCCACCACGCGGCCGTCGGCGCATCCAAATCGGCGCGGTCCGCCACCGCGTCGGCGCCGTGCTCGCCGAGGAAGTGCCGCCGGGCCAACCGGGCGCGCCTCTCGGCTAGGGCGAACGAGCGCACTAGTCCCGGTTCATCGATTCGCGGATCTGCTTGAGCCGCTCGGCCGCCGCCTGCTGACGCGCCTCGTACTGCTCGGACACCGACCGGCCCTCGGGTGTCTCCTCGGCGAGTTCCACCGAACCGATGGCCGTGCCGAAACGGCTCTCGATCTTCTCCCGCACCGAATCGAAGGTCGGCACACCGGCAGTGGTGTAGCCGGTATCGACCGGAATCGGAACGGGCTCGGCAGGAGCCGGCTCGGTCGGAACGACCTCGGCATCGATCGGGTTACCCGCAGAAGGCTGCTGGTCATCGGGCATGAAGCCACCGTACCCGCTGCGAAGTTTGGGATCGGTAGCGATCGGCCGCGGATGTACTTGCCAGACGACGGCGCCACAAGGGCGGCGGGACAATGACAAGGACATACACATGACGAAGAATCGCGTTCTGGCGGCCCCGTCGATCCGGGGGAGTCCCGCGAAGTCCGCCTCGGTACACGGTTCGCGGAGTTCCGGGGGCAATTGCCAGCGGCGGACTCCGGCGCTTGCCGTCGCAGCATCGCCAACTCCGCGGCGATCCTGGGCGGCGCCATCCTCGGTAAGCGCTGACCTGTCAGCGGGCGGCGGTGCGGAATGTCGGCGGGTCGGCGCTGCGCGGCAGCGCAACCTGCGGCGCCCCCGGCGTGCCGATCTGCCCGGCCAGCCATGGCAGCGCCTCGGCGAACGCCTGCGCCGCGAACGGCCAGTCGTGATGTCCCGGGCGGGCCACCACTGCGCAGTCGATGCCGGCCGATGTGCCCGAGGCGCACAGCGACTGTGCGGCGGCGGCCGTCTGCGGTGGCGGCGAGGTTCCGGCCCCGTTCACCGCGAACCAGCCGGACACTCCGGAGTAGTGCCCGTGCCGGGTGATGACCGTGGTCGGATCGAAGGCTGCATAGGCGGCGGCGTCCCCGCCGAACAGTCGATCGATCGTCTGCGCCTTCGTCCCGGCGTTCGGGCCGATGTCACCGGCGATATCCTCGAACGCCGAGAATCGCTCCGGGTGCATCACCGTCAGATCGACGGCGCAGGTGCCACCCATCGACCAGCCGACCACACCCCAGTTTGTCGCGGCCGCGCTGACGCCGAACTTCGAGATAATCGCCGGCACAACATCTTTGGTGAGGTGGTCGGCCACGTTGCCGCGGCGGCCGTTGACGCATTCGGTGTCGTTGTTGAACGCCCCGCCGGCGTCGACGAACACCAGCACCGGTGCACGGCCGCCATGCGCGGCGGCGAAGGTATCGGCGGTTTGCACCGCATTGCCTGCCCGCGCCCAGTCTGCGGGGGTGTTGAGTTCACCGCCGATCATCATGATCGTCGGCAGCCGGGGCGGAGGATCCGAGGCGAACCAGGCCGGCGGCAGGTAGACCAGTTCGCCGCGGTGCCTGAAACCCGAACCGGCGTCACCGGTGTCCACCGGCACCAGGGATCCCTTGCGGGGCAACGCATGCTGGACCCGGAATGCGGCCACGGTGGCCATATCGGTCTCATCGGGCAGTGGACCGGCGGTCAGCTGACCCCACGCTGTCTGCGCAGTGGGGAAGTACCCGGTCCACAGATTGACCGCCAGCGCCGCACACAACGCGCACAGCGGGACGGCCGTCAGCGCCGCAGCACGCCGCCAGCGGCCGCCGCCACGCCAGCCGAACAGCAGTGCCGTACCGGCGAATCCGGTCAACCCCAGCCAGATCCACAATGCGTGTGGCGCCGGTTCGCCGGCCAGACCCTGATTTGTCACGTACCGGTGCGCGGCCGCTGCGACCGCCACGCCGAGAGCTGCCGCGACAACCAGGTGGCTGCGCAGGCGCAAGCCGGCAAGCAGCACCAGTGCGGTGATCACCTGGATGGTCACCGGTACCCAGCCATGCGTCAACGACATCGTTGCCCACGCAGTCATGCCATCATCGTGACTTCGATTCCTGCAAAGAAGCTGTGACTAGCGGGGCTTGGCCAGTGGGAACGGCAATGTTTCGCGGATGCTGCGACCCGTGATGAGCATGACCACCCGGTCGACACCCACGCCGAGACCACCGGTCGGCGGCATCGCGTACTCCAGGGCCTGCAGGAAGTCCTCGTCGAGTTCCATCGCCTCCGGGTCACCACCGGCGGCCAGCAGCGACTGCTCGTGCAGGCGCCGGCGCTGCTCCACCGGGTCGGTGAGCTCGCTGTAGGCGGTGCCCAACTCCACACCCCAGGCCACCAGGTCCCATCGCTCGGCGACACCGGCGATGCTGCGGTGCGGCCGCGTCAGCGGGGACACCGAAGTGGGGAAGTCCTTGTAGAACGTCGGGTGCTCGGTCTGTCCTTCGACGAGCCGCTCGTAGAGTTCGAGCACCACCGCACCGGTGTCCCAGTGCGTCAGGTAGGGCACTTCGGCGCCGTCGCAGAGACTGCGCAACCGGTCCAGGTCGGTGTCCGGTCCGATCTGCTCGCCGAGCGCCTCCGATACCGCGCCGTGCACCGTCTTCACCGGCCAGTCCCCGGATATGTCGACGGGGGACAGCTCTCCGTCGGGACCCGGCCGCATGACGACCTGGGTGCCGTTGGCGGCCGCGGCGGCGTGCTGGATGAGCTCGCGGCATCCGTGCATCCACACGTTGTAGTCGGCGTGGGCCTGATATGCCTCCAACAGGGTGAATTCCGGGTTGTGACTGAAATCCACCCCCTCGTTGCGGAACGCGCGCCCCAGTTCGAAAACCCGCTCGACGCCACCGACGCAGAGCCGCTTGAGGTACAGCTCCGGGGCGATGCGCAGATACAGGTCGAGGTCGTAGGCGTTGATGTGGGTGGTGAACGGACGTGCGTTCGCGCCACCGTGGACCTGCTGCAGGATCGGTGTCTCGACTTCGAGGAATCCCTTACTGACCAGGGTTTCCCGGATGGCATGCAAGATCCGGCTGCGGGCGGTGATGAGATCGCGGGCCTCGGTGTTGATGGCGAGGTCGACGTAGCGCGTCCGGACCCTGGCCTCCGGGTCGGTCAGGCCCTTCCATTTGTCGGGCAGCGGGCGCAGGCATTTGCCGATCAGCCGCCACCGGGTGACCAGCAGCGACAGGGTGCCGTTGCGGCTGAGCCCCATGGTCCCGGTCACCTCGATCAGGTCACCCAGATCGATCGAGCCGGTGAAATCGGCGTTGCTGCCCTGGGTGAGACGCGAATCGTCGAGCAGCAGTTGTACTTCGCCGGACCAGTCCCGCAACGCGGCGAACAGCACACCGCCGTAGTCGCGTAACCGCAGGATCCGGCCTGCCACCGTGACGGTCACATCCGCGGCGTTGGTGGCAAGCGCCTGCTCTACGGTGTGACTGGGTGCCTCGCCGACCGGATAGGCGTCGACACCGCTGTCCTGCAGCGTCTTCAGCTTGGTCATCCGGACCCGCACCTGCTCGGGCAGCCGGTTGTGATCATGGGCGGGCAAATCCTGCTGCAGCGCACTGACATCCGGGGCGCTGCCGTCGCGGTGCAGCAGTCCGCTGTCCACCAGGTTCTTGGGTGCGGCGACGTGCTCGCCGGTGTGCTCCTTGCGGCGGGAGAACGGCAGCACGAGGAATCCCTCGGCGATCACCGAGGCCACCCCGACGCGGGGGACCTCGCGGGCGTCCTCGTAGCAGGCGAACCGCGGGATCCACTCCGGCTGGTATTTCATGTTGGACCGGTACAGGGTTTCCAGCTGCCACCACCGGGAGAAGAAGATCAGCAGGGCGCGCCACAGCCGGGCGACCGGGCCGGCGCCCAGCTGCGCCCCCTGCTCGAACGCCGACCGGAACATCGCGAAGTTCAGCGAAATGCGGGTGACGCCGAGGTCGTCGGCCTGCAGGCAGATCTCGCTGACCATCAGTTCGATGGTGCCGTTGGGCGATTGTGGTGAGCGACGCATGACGTCCAGGGACACTCCGTTGGCGCCCCACGGCACCAACGACAGCATCGCGACCACTTCACCCTCGCCACCCTCGCCGCCGTTGTCGGCTCCGTTTTCCTGGATGGCTTCGACCAGCAGGCAGTCACCGTCGGCCGGATCGCCCAAGCGCCCCAGGGCCATCGAGAAACCGCGCTCGGTCTCGGTGTCGCGCCAGGCATCGGCTCGGGTGACCACCAGCGCCATCGCATCGGCAGTCAGCTCACGATGCCTGCGGATGCGGACCGTCAGTCCCGCGCGCCGGGCCCGGGTGACGGCCTGGCGTACCGGCTTCATATCCGGGCCGGACAACGTGAACCGGTCGGGGCGCAGGATCGCCTCGTCGCCGAGTTCGATCGCGTTCAGGCCGGCGCCGCGGAAGGCCTGCGCGGCAACGGCGCTCGCGCCCATCACCCCGGGTGCCCAGCCGTAGGACTTGCACAGCTTGAGCCAGGCGTCGATCGCGGCAGGCCAGGAGGACGGGTCACCGACCGGGTCCCCGCTGGCCAGGCAGACACCGACCTCGACGCGGTAGGTGACCGCGGCGCGGCCGTTGGGGGCGAACACCACCGACTTGTCCCGCCGGGTCGCGAAGTAACCGAGCGAGTCGTTCTTGCCGAACAGCCCCAGCAGGCCGCGGATGGCGGATTCGTCCTGCCCGGTCAGGGCGTTGGTGGCGCGTTGCGACCGGAACAGCACGATGGCGGCGGCGATCAGTGCCAGCGCACCGAACAATCCGAGCAGGGCGTTGATCAGGACGCCGGGGTGCTGGCCGTCGAAGACCACGGCGTCGACGCCGGCGAAGGCCGCCACCCGATTGGCCGCGTACCCGAGCCGGTATTCGCGTTGCAGCGAGCCGGGGAACAGTTCCAGCAGGCCCCAGCCGACCAGGATGCCCACCGCCATGGCGGCCAGCAGGGTGGCGACGGCCTTGAACAGTGCGCCGCGGCGCACCTTGGCCCAGAACTCGTGGCGCGCCAGGATCAGGAAGCCGATGGCGGCCAGGTGGAACACCAGGCCGATGATCTCGCCGAACTCCTCGAGCAACGACCCGTCGCCGGCGATCAGGACGGCGGTGTTCACAGCGACCGCGGCGACCAGGTAGAGCACCAGGATCCACCAGGCGATGCTCTTGCGGGCCGCCAGTGCCGCTGCCAGCAGGGCGAGCACGACCGCCCAGGCGAAGCTGGTGTCGGGGAAGTTGAAGATGTAGTCGTTGACGAATTCGCGCGGCACCCGGATGGCCGAACGCACCAGCGGGGAGATGCTCGCCACCAGTGACAGCGTCGCGATGACGCCGACGATCCATCCTGCGGCGGTGGGAACCCACGAGAATCCAGACGGGCGCCTGCTGGTCGACGGATGCGGGACTGTGGTGGCCGTCATAGGCCGCGAGAATATGCCCTAAGCGGCCGAAATGGGCGTTTCTACCGAGGCGGGGCGCGGGTGTGTGTCTGGGTTCACCAGACCGGTCCGGTGTATTTCTCGCCGGGACCGTGCCCGGGCTCTTCGGGCGCCGCACTGGCCTCCCGGAACGCCAGTTGCAGGCTCTTGAGCCCGTCGCGCAGCGGTCCGGCATGCAGTCCGAGGAACTCGGCGGATGCGGTGACCAGACCGGCCAGCGCGGTGATGAGCCTGCGGGCCTCGTCGAGATCGCGGTGCGGGCTGTCGTCGGGGTCCTCGGAACCCAGGCCGATCTTCTCGGCAGCGGCGCTCATCAGCATGACGGCCGAACGGGTGATCACCTCGACCGCCGGAATCTCGGCGAGTTCCCTAACCTGCGGGTCAGCGGCTGAGGGCGTTTTCTGATCATCGGTCATGCCTGTTAGACTGGCACGATCGACCGTCCCGGCGAACGCCAGGGACAGCAAGTGGAGTCCCGCTCCCACCACTGACCATAACGGTCCAGTGGTCCGATCACAGGTATCTGCGGATGCTCTGTCCTGCGTACTGCGCAGTCGGTGAAAGCCGTGATCGGTCGGCATCGGGCCCTGCTATATGCAGGGCCGTTCTGCTCTCTGGGGCAGGAATGCTGATGGTGTGGTCTTCTCCCTGCTGCCCGGCGCTCCATACGGTCGTGACACGAGCAGACAACGTAGGAGGCCCCATCAGCACTGAGACCCGCATCAACGAGCGCATCCGCGTACCTGAAGTCCGCCTGATCGGACCGAACGGCGAGCAGGTCGGCATCGTTCGCATCGAAGATGCTCTCCGCGTCGCCGTCGACGCCGATCTCGACCTTGTCGAAGTAGCCCCAGACGCCAAACCCCCGGTGTGCAAGATCATGGACTACGGCAAATTCAAGTACGAGACGGCACTCAAGGAGCGCGAGTCTCGCAAGAACCAGCAGCAGACCGTCGTCAAGGAACAGAAGCTTCGGCCGAAGATCGACGATCACGACTATCAGACGAAGAAGGGCCACGTGGTCCGCTTCCTGGAAGCCGGGTCGAAGGTCAAGGTCACCATCATGTTCCGCGGTCGCGAGCAGTCCCGGCCCGAACTGGGTTACCGGCTGCTGCAGCGTCTCGGCGCCGACGTGGCTGACTACGGGTTCGTCGAGACCTCGGCCAAGCAGGACGGCCGCAACATGACGATGGTGCTGGCACCGCACCGCGGCGCGAAGACCCGCGCCAAGGCGGCGCACGATGCCGATGCCCCTACACCGAGATCTGGTGGAGAGGCGGCGGCACCGGCTACACCGGCCGAACCAAGTCAGCCCACCGAACCCACGCAGAACTGATCCACCACACGAACTGAGGACACATGCCCAAGGCAAAGACCCACAGCGGCGCATCGAAGCGCTTCCGCGTCACCGGAAGCGGCAAGATCGTCCGCCAGAAGGCCGGCAAGCGCCACCTGCTCGAGCATAAGGCGAGCAAGCGCACCCGTCGTCTCGACGGCCGCACCATCGTTGCCGCGAACGACACCTCGCGCGTCAAGAAGATGCTGAACGGCTGATTCTGTTGAACGGCTGATTCTGTTGAACGGCTGAAGCCGGTTCTCCCCCAGACTTTCCCCGCAAGAATAGGAACAACCTCATGGCACGCGTGAAGCGCGCAGTCAACGCTCAAAAGAAGCGGCGCACAGTACTCGAGGCGTCGAAGGGCTACCGCGGCCAGCGGTCGCGCCTCTACCGCAAGGCCAAGGAGCAGCAGCTGCACTCCTTGACCTACGCCTACCGGGACCGCAAGGCCCGCAAGGGCGATTTCCGCAAGCTGTGGATCTCCCGGATCAACGCTGCGGGCCGCGCCAACGGCATCACCTACAACCGCCTGATCCAGGGTCTTAAGCTGGCCGGCGTCGAGGTGGATCGCAAGAACCTGTCGGAGATCGCGATCAGCGACCCGGCCGCGTTCACCGCCCTGGTCGAGGTGGCCAAGGCCGCTCTGCCCGAGGATGTCAACGCGCCGTCGGGCGAAGCCGCCTGATTCGGAGGGCAGGAGCGAAGCGACCCGGGATTTGACTCCGCTGACGGAACGCTCCAATCGGGTGGCTGCGGCGATCAAGCTGCAGCGTCCCGCCGGACGTCGCCACGCCGCACGCTTCCTCGCTGAAGGTCCCAACCTGGTCGAGGCGGCGTTGCGGCGTGGTCTCGTTGAGGACCTCTTCGCCACCGAGGACGCCGTCGCCCGGTTCGGCGATCTGATCGGTGAGGCGCCGGTGCACGAGGTGACCGAGCGGGCGGCAAAGGCGCTGTCGGACACCGTGAATCCGGCGGGGCTGGTCGCGGTGTGCCGGCTACCCGAGGTGCCGTTGTCGGACGTACTCGCCGCGGCGCCGCGGTTGGTGGCCGTCGCGGTCGAGACCTCCGACCCCGGCAACGCGGGCACGCTGATCCGGCTCGCCGATGCCATGGGTGCCGATGCGTTGATTCTGGCCGGCGAGAGCGTGGATCCGTACAACGCGAAATGCCTGCGTGCGTCGGCCGGCAGCATCTTCGGGCTGCCCGTACTGCAGGCACCCGACACGTTCGAACTCATTGCCGCCCTGCGTAATACGGGATTCCAAGTGCTGGCCACCACGCTCGACGGTGCGGCGCTGCCCGTTGTCGACCTGGCAGCCCCGACGGCATGGCTGTTCGGCTCGGAGGCGCACGGCCTGGCACCCGAGGTGGCCGCCGCTGCCGATACGCGGGTGCGCATCCCGATGTCGGGCAGCGCCGAGAGCCTCAATGTCGCGGCCGCCGCGGCCATCTGCCTGTACTTGAGTTCCCAGGCGCTGTGCTGACGCCGCCACTCGGCGGGGGAGTCAGGCCAGCAGCCCCCGCGCCACGTGGGTGATCTGCACCTCGTTGCTCCCGGCGTAGATCATCAGCGATTTGGCGTCCCGCGCCAGCTGCTCCACCCGGTACTCGGTCATGTAGCCGTTGCCGCCGAACAACTGGATGGCCTCCATGGCCACGTCGGTGGCCGCCTGCGAGCAGTACCACTTCATCGCCGAGGCCTCCGCCAGGGAGATCGGCGTCCCGGTCTGCGCGGATTCGATGACCCGGAACAGCATGTTGCGCACGTTCATCCGGGCCACTTCCATATTGGCCAACTTGAGCTGGATCAACTGAAACTGCGAGATCTCCTTGCCCCACAGCACCCGTGTCTTGGCGTAGTCCACGGACAGTCGCAGGCATTCCTCGATGACGCCCAACGCCATTGCCGACACGCCGATCCGCTCGGCGGAGAAGCTGGACCTGGCGCTGTCACGTCCGTCGCCGGACTTGTTGTCCTCGGTTTCACCCAGTAGGCGGTCGCGGCCCAGTCGCACATTGTTGAAGAACAGCTCACCAGTGCGCGAGCTGTGGATGCCCATCTTGTGGAACGGCTTCGACTGCACGAAGCCCTCCATGCCGCGATCCAGCACGAAGGTCAGCACCTTGCGGTCGCGCTTGGGGGCATCATCACCCTCGTCCAACTTGGCGTACACGACCACGACGTCGGCATCGGGCCCGTTGGTGATGAAGGTCTTCTGGCCGTTGAGGATGTAGTCATCCCCGTCGCGGGTGACATAGGACTTCATGCCGCCGAACGCATCCGAACCCGAATCGGGCTCGGTGATGGCCCACGCGCCGATCTTCTCGTAGGTCACCAGCCCGGGCAGCCAACGTTCCTGCTGGGCCAGGGTGCCCCGGCTCTGGATGGTCGGAATCGTCAGGCCCAAGCTGACACCCATCCCGGTGACCAGTCCCATCGACACCCGGCACAGCTCGCTGATCAGCACGAAACCCATGCCTGCCTGGTCGGGGCCGCCGCCGAGCATCCCGCCGGACGATTTTCCTGGCGTGCTCTCACCGCCGTCACGAAGCCGGGACAGCCTGCGCTCCAAGGATTCCCGCGCCATCGCATCGATTCCGAACGTGCTGAACAACTTTCGGACAATGGGGTAGGGCTCCATGTCGCCGCTTTCCAGAGCGTCGATATGGGGCCGGATCTCCTTGTCGACGAACTCCCGCACGGCATCGCGCACGGCGATATCGACATCAGACCATTCCAGCATCGTGTCAAGCGACCTTTCGTTTGGCTTGTGGGCTTCCTGGGCGAGCGAAGCGGGTCCAGCAGCGACTTCTGTCTGGGCCGTTGGCGCTGTGCGGCCTCGTTGACCCTTGAAAACTACGGATGTTCCGTCACCATATGCTTGACAACGCACGTTGTCTACAGGCATTGACGGCGTGGCGGGACGCCATTACGTGTCGGCTGCCCAGCCTTCACGCGCGCGTGACCTGCAGTTTTTGCTGGGTGCCCGCAATGTGAGCAACGTCTTGATCGGACGTCGTTGCCGGTGTCAGAACCGCCGCTTAGGGTGGCGCTTGTGGATGTCGAATCGTTCGACGAACGATCCGGCGGGACCGGAGAGTTCGACCCTTCCGATGCGCCGCCCCGGCCGACGGGTCCGCTCGGGTGGCTGACGGCCAGCAATCACAACGCCAATGTCGTCGCCATGATCAGGCGTGCGCGGCGTGCGTTGCCGGGGGATCCGGAGTTCGGGGACCCGCTCTCGGCCGCCGGTGACGGTGGCCCGCGGGCAGCGGCCCGGGCCGCTGCCCGGCTACTGGAGCGCGAGGCCGTGTCCCGCGAGGTCAGCCTCGGCGCTCTGCAGGTGTGGCAGGCGCTCAGCGAACGCGTCTCTGGACGGCCCGCCAATCGGGAGATGACACTCGTCTTCACCGATCTGGTCGGTTTCTCGTCCTGGTCGCTACTTGCCGGCGACGACGCCACGCTGCGGCTACTGCGCCGGGTGGCCCAGGTCATGGAGCCTCCACTGCTCGCCGAGGGCGGGCACATCGTCAAACGCATGGGTGACGGCGCGATGGTGGTCTTCTCCGACCCCGCAACCGCGATCCGGGCGGTCCTGGTGGCGCTGGACGCCGTCAGCACCGTCGAGGTCGACGGGTATACGCCGCGGATGCGGGCCGGTATTCACACCGGGCACCCGCAGCGCATCGGCTCGGATTGGCTGGGCATCGACGTCAACATCGCGGCACGGGTAATGGAACGCGCCACCAAGGGCGGCCTGGCCGTCTCGCATGCCACCTTGGAGGGCATCGGCGAGGAGGAGTTCGAAGCCCTCGGCATCAGCGCCAAACGGGTGCGCAAGCAGTTGTTCGCGGCCAAGCCCAGCGGTGTGCCCGAGGACATGTTGATGTACTGGGTGAAGCCACGTCCGCAGGTGGCGGGTGCGGACACCATCGACGAAGATGCCGAGGGTGCGTGACGCCGCTCTCATCGCGGCATCACCTATGATCGCCGGGTGGCGGAGCTCTCAGAAGAAGCCCTGATCAACGCGGTAATCGTGGCCCGGCAGTCCTTCGAAGCGGCCGCCGACCTGGACGCGTTGGCCCGGGCGAAGACCGAACACCTCGGCGACCGGTCCCCGATCGCGCTCGCGCGGCAGGCCTTGGGATCGCTTCCCAAAACCGAGCGCGCCGACGCCGGCAAGCGCGTCAACGTCGCGCGCACCGCGGCACAACAGGCTTATGACGACCGGTTGGCGGCGGTGCGGATCGAACGCGATGCCGCGGTGCTGGTGGCCGAGCGCATCGACGTCACGCTGCCGTCGACCCGGCAGCCGATCGGCGCCCGTCATCCCATCACCTTGCTGTCCGAGCGCATTGCGGACACCTTCGTCGCGATGGGCTGGGAGCTGGCCGAAGGGCCCGAGGTCGAGACCGAACAGTTCAATTTCGATGCACTGAACTTCCCGCCGGATCACCCCGCGCGCAGCGAGCAGGACACCTTTCAGATCGCGCCGGTATCTTCTCCCGGCGCTGCGCTTGCCCAGGTGGACGGCTCGCGGCAGGTGCTGCGCACCCACACCTCGCCCGTGCAGATCCGGGCACTGCTGGAACGCGAGCCGCCAGTGTACATCATCTCGCTGGGCCGGACCTTCCGCACCGACGAGCTCGACGCCACCCACACCCCGGTCTTCCATCAGGTGGAGGGCCTGGCGGTGGACAGGGGCCTGACGATGGCCAACCTGCGCGGCACGCTGGACGCGCTGGCCCGCGCCGAATTCGGGCCCGCCGGGCGGACCCGCCTCCGTCCGCACTTCTTCCCGTTCACCGAGCCGTCGGCCGAGGTCGATGTCTGGTTCGAGAACAAGAAGGGTGGCCCCGGCTGGGTCGAATGGGGTGGCTGCGGCATGGTCAATCCGAATGTGCTGCGGGCCTGCGGAATCGACCCGGCTGAGTACTCGGGCTTCGCGTTCGGAATGGGATTGGAGCGAACCCTGCAGTTCCGCAACGGCATTCCCGATATGCGTGACATGGTCGAGGGCGACGTGCGGTTCTCCCTGCCGTTCGGAGTGGGTGCCTGATGCGCGTTCCGTACAGCTGGCTGCGTGACACCGTCCGAGCCGGCACCCCGGACTGGGACATGTCGGTCGCGGATCTCGAGCAGACCTTGATCCGGATCGGCCACGAGGTCGAGGAGATCATCCCGGTCGGTCCGGTGACCGGGCCGCTGACCGTCGGCCGGGTCGCCGACATCGAGGAACTCACCGAGTTCAAGAAGCCCATCCGCGCCTGCAAGGTGGACGTGGGTGAATCGGAACCCCGCGACATCGTCTGCGGTGCAACCAACTTCGCCGTCGGCGATCTTGTGGTGGTGGCACTGCCCGGGACCGTGCTCCCGGGCGATTTCACGATCGCCAGGCGCAAGACCTACGGACGCACCTCCGACGGGATGATCTGTTCGGCATCTGAGCTCAGTCTCGGCGGCGACCATTCCGGGATCCTCGTCCTGCCCCCGGGCACCGCCGAACCCGGCGCCCCGGCCATCGATGTGGTGGGGCTCGACGATGTCGTGTTCAACCTGGCGATCACCCCGGACCGCGGTTACTGCCTGTCGATGCGGGGGATGGCCCGCGAGATCGCTTGTGCCGCCGACCTGGAATTCGTCGACCCCGCCGATATTGCGCCGCTGCCCGTCGAGGGTGAGGCCTGGCCGCTGGCCATCCAGCCCGGCACCGGGGTGCAGCGATTCGCGCTGCGCCCGGTCACCGGTATCGATCCGGCCGCGGTGTCTCCGTGGTGGCTGCAGCGACGCCTGCTGCTCTCCGGTATCCGCGCCATCTCACCGGCGGTCGATGTCACCAACTATGTGATGCTCGAGCTCGGCCAGCCCATGCACGCGCACGACCGTTCCCTGATCACCGGCGGGTTCAATGTGCGGTTCGCCGAGACGGGGGAGCAGGTCACCACGCTCGACGGTGTCACCAGGACCCTCAACGACGGTGACGTGCTGATCGTCGACGATGTCGCGACCGCCGCGATCGGCGGCGTCATGGGCGCCGGCACCACCGAGGTCCGGGCAACCACCACCGATGTGCTGCTGGAGGCCGCGGTGTGGGATCCGGCGGCGGTGTCGCGGACTCAGCGCAGGTTGCGGCTGGCCAGCGAGGCCGGCCGTCGCTACGAGCGCACCGTCGACCCGGCGATCTCAGTGGCCGCGTTGGACCGGTGCGCCACCCTCCTCGCCGAGATCGCCGGTGGCACAGTCGATCCCATATTGACCGATTGGCGCGGGGATCCTCCGCGACAGGACTGGTCACCGGCGGCGGTCAGCATGCCGGTAGACCTGCCCGATCGTATTGCGGGCGTGACCTACCCCGAAGGGGTCACCGCCCGGCGGCTGACCCAGATCGGGGCCGTGGTCACCGAATCCGGCGATCAGATCACCGCCGTGCCGCCGAGTTGGCGCACCGATCTTCGCGAACCCGCGGATCTGGTGGAGGAGGTACTCCGGTTGGAGGGCCTCGACGCCATCCCCTCGGTGCTGCCGTTGGCGCCGCCCGGGCGCGGCCTGACTCCGGTGCAGAAGCGCCGGCGCGCGCTCGGGAAGTCGTTGGCGCTCAACGGTTATGTCGAGGTGCTGCCGACACCGTTCCTGCCCGCCGGCGTCTTCGACACCTGGGGACTGGCCGCCGACGATGCCCGTCGCGCCGTGGTGACGGTGCTCAACCCGCTGGAGGCCGACCGGCCGTACCTGGCCAGCACACTGCTGCCAGGACTGCTGGAGGCATTGGCGCGCAACGTTTCCCGTGGTGCGGTGGATATCTCGCTGTTTGCGATCGCCAACGTGGCGTTGGCCACCCCGCAGACCCGTGCGGTGGAACGCATCCCGACCAACCGCCGTCCCACCGCCGAGGAGATCGCCGGCCTCGACGGTTCACTGCCCAGTCAGCCCGAACATGTCGCGGTGGTGCTGACCGGCCTGCGCGAACCGGTCGGGCCGTGGGGCCCGGGCCGGCCGGTGCAGGCCGCCGACGCTTTCGAGGCGGTCCAGGTGATCGCCCGCGCCGCCGGCGTGGAGTTGACACTGCGCGCGGCACAACAGTTGCCGTGGCACCCGGGCCGGTGCGCGGAGGTGCTCGTCGGAGAACTCTCGGTCGGGTATGCCGGGCAGCTGCATCCCGCGGTCATCGAGCGGACGGGACTGCCCGCAGGCACCTGCGCGGTGGAACTGAACCTGGATGCCATCCCGATCGTAGAACGCCTGCCGGCCCCCGCGGTGTCACCGTTTCCGGCGGTGTTTCAGGACGTCAGCCTGATCGTCGCCGAGGACATCGCCGCCGCTGCGGTGGTCGAGGCGGTGCGCGACGGCGCCGGCGAGCTACTGGAGGATGTGCGGTTGTTCGACGTCTACACCGGTCCGCAGATCGGCGAAGGTCGAAAATCGCTGACGCTGGCCCTGCGGTTCCGGGCCGCCGACCGCACCCTCACCGAGGACGAGGCCAGCGCGGCGCGGGATGCCGCGGTGGCCGCCGCAGCCGAGCGGGTGAGTGCTGTCCAGCGCGCATGAGCCTTTCCCGCTGTCAGTGGGCCAGTAACCGGGCAGGGCTGCGGCCGAGCACCGCCGAACGCGGCCCTCTTTCAGCCTTCGGTGTTAATTGGTTTGCATCAAGATGTATAACAATGCAAAAATCGAACCCATGACCTCAGTAGCGATCGCCGGTGCCAGTGGTTACGCGGGCGGCGAGATCCTGCGCCTGCTGCTCGGCCACCCCGCCTATGCGGACGGGCGGCTGACCATCGGCGCGCTCACCGCCGCGGCCAGTGCCGGCAGCACGCTCGCCGAACATCATCCGCACCTGCTGCCGTTGGCCGATCGCGTGCTGGAGCCGACCGATGCCGAACTGCTGGCCGGCCACGACGTCGTGTTCCTCGGCCTGCCGCACGGGCATTCCGCCGCGCTCGCCGCGCAACTCGGCGACACCGTCATCATCGACTGCGGCGCCGACTTCCGGTTGACCGACCCCGCGGACTGGGAGCGGTTCTACGGTTCGGCACACGCCGGCAGTTGGCCCTACGGCCTGCCCGAGCTTCCCGGCGGTCGTGAGGCGCTCCGGGGCGCGACCCGGATCGCTGTTCCCGGCTGCTATCCGACATCGGCCCTGCTGGCCCTGTTGCCCGCGGTCGCGGCGGACCTGGTGGAGCCGAAGGTCACCGTCGTCGCGGTGAGCGGTACCTCCGGTGCCGGCAAGTCGGCGACGGTCGACCTGCTCGGCTCGGAGGTCATCGGATCGGCACGGGCCTACAACATCGCAGGCAAGCATCGGCACACCCCGGAGATCGCGCAGGGTCTGCGGAGGGTCACCGACAAGCCGGTCACCGTGTCATTCACGCCCGTACTCATTCCCACCTCCCGGGGCATCCTGGCCACCTGCACCGCGCCGACCACGGCAGCCGAAGCCGAGATCCGGGTTGCCTACGAAAAGGCCTACGGTGCAGAACCGTTCATTCATCTGCTGCCCGAAGGTCAGTTGCCCAAGACCGGATCGGTCATCGGCAGCAACGCCGCACAGGTGGCGGTGGCCGTCGATTCGGATGCCGGCGTGCTGGTGGCGCTCTGCGCCATCGACAATCTGACCAAGGGCACCGGCGGTGCGGCGGTGCAATCGATGAACCTGGCCCTGGGCTGGCCCGAAACAGAAGGACTGTCGATCGTGGGAGTGGCACCGTGATCTCGGAGGGCTGGGGGCACCGCCCGCTTGCGGGGGAGAGCGAAGCAACCCGGCAAGCAACAAGACTGGTTCGGAATCAGGGTGTGACGGCGCCGGCGGGCTTCCGTGCGACCGGCATCTCCGCGGGTATCAAGGCATCCGGCAACCTGGACCTCGCGCTGGTGTTCAACGAGGGCCCCGACCACCACGCGGCAGGAGTTTTCACCCGCAATCAGATCAAGGCCGCACCGGTGCTCTGGTCGCAGCAGGTGCTGACCACCGGCCTGCTGCGGGCGGTCATCCTCAACTCCGGCGGCGCCAACGCCTGCACCGGCCCACTGGGTTTCCAGGACACCCACGCCACCGCAGAGGCTCTCGCCGGGGCGCTCAGTGACTGGGGGACCGAGACCGGGGCCATCGAGGTCGCGGTCTGTTCCACCGGACTGATCGGGGACCGGCTGCCGATGGACAAGGTGCTGGCCGGGGTCACCGAGATCGTGCACGAGATGGCGGGCGGGCTGACCGGTGGCGAGGAAGCCGCGCGAGCCATCATGACCACCGATACCGTGCCGAAACAGGTTGCGTTGCATGCGGACAGCTGGACTGTCGGCGGGATGGCAAAGGGTGCCGGCATGTTGGCGCCGTCGCTGGCCACCATGCTGGTGGTCATCACCACCGATGCGGTCGCCGACCCGTCCGCGCTGGACACCGCGTTGCGGCGGGCCACCGGGCGCACCTTCGACCGCCTCGACATCGACGGAAGCTGCTCGACCAACGACACCGTGCTGCTGCTGGCCTCCGGCGCCAGCGAGGTCACGCCCAGCCAGGAGGATCTGGACGAGGCGGTCTTTCAGGTGTGTGACGACCTGTGCGCACAACTGCAGGCCGACGCCGAAGGTGTCACCAAGCGGATCTCGATCACCGTGGCCGGTGCGGTCAGCGAGGACGAAGCCCTGGTCGCCGCGCGGGCGGTCGCCCGCGACAGCCTGGTCAAGACCGCGTTGTTCGGTTCCGATCCCAACTGGGGCCGGGTGCTCGCCGCCGTCGGTATCGCGCCGGTCACCTTGGATCCGCAGCGAATCAGTGTGTCGTTCAACGGTTCACCGGTGTTCCTCGACGGGACGGGAGCTCCGGGCGCGCGGGAGGTCGACCTGTCCGGTGACGAGATCGAGGTGCTGATCGACCTGGCCGCCGGTGACGCGGCGGCGTCGATCAGGACCACCGACCTGTCGCACGCCTACGTCGAAGAGAACTCGGCGTACAGCTCGTGACCGCGACCGGCGATGAGCGCTTGGGCGGAAAGCATTCAACCAAGACGAAGGCGGCCGTTCTAGCCGAGGCGTTGCCCTGGCTCAAACAGCTGCACGGCAAGATCGTGGTGGTCAAGTACGGCGGTAACGCCATGACCGACGACGGCCTCAAGCGGGCCTTCGCCGAAGACATGGTGTTTCTGCGCAACTGCGGCATCCATCCCGTCGTGGTGCACGGCGGCGGCCCGCAGATCAGCGCGATGCTCAAGAAGCTCGGTATCGCAGGTGATTTCAAGGGTGGCTTCCGGGTCACCACGCCGGAAGTGCTCGACGTCGCTCGCATGGTGCTCTTCGGTCAGGTCGGCCGGGAACTCGTCGGGCTGATCAACGCGCACGGGCCGTACGCGGTCGGGGTCACCGGCGAGGACGCGCAACTGTTCACCGCGGTGCGGCGCAGCGTCACCGTCGATGGTGTCCCCACCGATATCGGGCTCGTCGGCGATGTCGAGAAGGTCAACGCCGACTCACTGCTGGACCTCATCGGCGCCGGACGGATCCCCGTGGTGTCCAGCATCGCTCCGGACGTCGTCGGCATCGTGCACAACATCAACGCCGATACCGCCGCCGCCGCTCTCGCCGAGGCACTGGGCGCCGAGAAGCTGCTGATGCTCACCGATGTCGAGGGCCTGTACACCGATTGGCCGGACCGCAGCTCGCTGGTTACCGAGATTGACAGTGCCGCACTGACCAAGCTGCTGCCCAAGCTGGAGTCCGGCATGGTGCCCAAGATCGAAGCGTGCCTGCGTGCGGTCGACGGCGGGGTGCCCAGCGCACACGTCATCGACGGCCGCGTCGAACACTGCGTGCTCGTCGAACTTTTCACCGATGAAGGAACCGGAACCAAGGTGGTATCTGCCTCATGACGTCCGGCGGGCAGGAGCGAAGCGACATGGGGCAGAAGACATTGCAAGACCGCTGGGAAGCGGTGATGATGAACAACTACGGCACCCCGCCGCTGGCCCTGGCCACCGGTGACGGTGCGGTGGTCACCGATACCGACGGCAACAGCTACCTGGACCTGCTCGGCGGCATCGCGGTCAACCTGCTCGGGCATCGTCATCCCGCCGTCATCCAAGCCGTCACCGCGCAGCTCAACACCCTCGGGCACACCTCGAATCTGTATGCGACAGAACCGGGTATCGCCTTGGCCGAAGCGCTCGTCGGGCACCTGGGAGCGTCCGGGGCGAGCGACGCGACGGGGGAAATCACGGCGCGTGCCTTCTTCTGCAACTCGGGCACCGAGGCCAACGAGGCCGCCTTCAAGATCACCCGGCTCACCGGGCGCACGAATATCGTCGCCGCCGAAGGGGCTTTCCACGGCCGCACCATGGGATCGCTGGCGCTGACCGGTCAGCCCGCCAAGCAGGCCCCGTTCGAGCCGCTGCCCGGCAACGTGACCCACGTGCCCTACGGCGACGCGGATGCCCTCGCAAAGGCTGTCGACGACGACACCGCCGCGGTGTTCCTGGAGCCGATCATGGGGGAGGGTGGCGTCGTCGTACCCCCGCCGGGGTATCTGGCCAAGGCGCGTGAAATCACCAGCGCGCATGGCGCACTGCTGGTCCTCGATGAGGTGCAGACCGGCGTGGGGCGGACGGGCGCCTTCTATGCCCACCAACATGACGGCATCACCCCGGATATCGTCACGCTGGCCAAGGGTCTGGGCGGCGGACTGCCCATCGGTGCCTGCCTGGCCATCGGCGCGACCGGCGATCTGCTGACCCCGGGCCTGCACGGCAGCACATTCGGCGGTAACCCGGTGTGCACCGCGGCCGCGCTGGCGGTGCTCAAGACCCTGACCGCCGAGGACCTCATCGCGAAAGCCGGAGTACTGGGCAAGACCATCAGCCACGGCGTCGAGGAACTGCACCACCCGCTCGTCAGCCACGTTCGGGGCAAGGGTCTGTTGCTGGGCATCGTGCTGACCGCGGAGAAGGCCAAGGCCGTCGAAACCGCTGCGCGTGACGCCGGGTTCCTGGTCAATGCCGCCGCGGCCGATGTGATCCGGCTGGCCCCTCCGTTGATCATCACCGAGAAACAGATCGACGAATTCCTCACCGCACTGCCCGCGGTGCTCGACAAGGGAAAGCTATGACAACCAGAACAGCGGCGACCAGACACTTCCTGCGCGACGATGACCTGACGCCCGATGAGCAGGCCGAGGTGCTGGCACTGGCGGCCGAGCTGAAGAAGTCGCCCTTCAGCCGCCGGCCGTTGGAGGGACCACGTGGTGTCGCGGTCATCTTCGAGAAGAACTCCACCCGCACCCGGTTCTCGTTCGAGATGGGCATCGCCCAACTCGGCGGACACGCCGTCGTCGTCGACGGCCGCAGCACCCAGCTGGGCCGTGAGGAGACCCTCGAGGACACCGGCGCGGTGCTGTCGCGCTACGTCGATGCCATCGTGTGGCGCACCTTCGCCCAGGAACGTTTGACCGCCATGGCATCCGGGTCGACGGTGCCGATCGTCAACGCGCTCTCCGATGAGTTCCACCCGTGTCAGGTGCTGGCCGACCTGCAGACGCTGGCCGAGCGCAAGGGCGCGCTGAGCGGCCTGACCATGACCTACTTCGGTGACGGCGCGAACAACATGGCGCATTCACTGATGCTGGGTGGGGTGACCGCCGGTATCAACGTCACCATCGCCGCGCCCGCCGGTTTCGAACCGCACCCGCATTTCGTCGATGCCGCCAAGCGCCGCGCCGCGGAGACCGGCGCGAGGGTGACGCTCAGCAGCGACCCGAGGGCCGCCGCGGAGGGCGTCGATGTGATCGTCACCGATACCTGGACCTCGATGGGTCAGGAGAACGACGGACTGGATCGGGTGCGCCCGTTCCGCCCGTTCCAGCTCAACGCCGACCTGTTGAAGCTGGCGGTTCCGGAGGCGATTGTGTTGCATTGTCTTCCGGCGCACCGCGGCGATGAGATCACCGATGAGGTGATCGACGGCCCGCAGAGCGCGGTCTTCGACGAAGCCGAGAACCGGCTGCACGCCCAGAAGGCGCTGCTGGCCTGGCTATTGGAGCGAGCCTGAAGTGAGTTCGCCGACCCGCGTCAGCCGCCAGGCCCGCATAGTCACCCTGCTCTCCGCGAATGCGGTGAGCAGTCAGGGCGAGCTGGCCGCAATGCTCTCTGCCGAGGGCATCGAGGTCACCCAGGCGACGCTGTCGCGGGACCTGGAGGAACTGGGTGCGGTGAAACTGCGCGGCGCCGACGGCGGTGTCGGCGTGTACGTGGTCCCGGAGGACGGCAGTCCGGTGCGCGGGGTATCCGGTGGCACCGAGCGGGTGCGGCGGCTGCTCGGCGAACTTCTGGTGTCCACCGATGCCAGCGGTAATCTCGCCGTGCTGCGCACGCCGCCGGGTGCGGCGCACTATCTGGCCAGTGCCATTGACCGGGCTGCGTTGGCCCAGGTTGTCGGCACCATCGCCGGTGATGACACCATCTTCGTGATGGCGCGCGAGCCGATGACCGGTGCCGAGCTCGCGATCATGTTCGACAGCTTGAAGTGAAGCAGTTCTCAGATCTGAAGGAAATAAGGAGTTTACATGTCCGAGCGCGTCATCTTGGCGTATTCCGGCGGTCTGGACACCTCGGTCGCGATCAGCTGGATCGGCAAGGAAACCGGGCGTGAAGTCGTGGCCGTGGCCATCGACCTCGGCCAGGGCGGTGAGGACATGGAGGTCGTCCGCCAGCGGGCGCTGGACTGCGGCGCCGTGGAGGCCGTCGTGGTCGACGCCCGCGACGAGTTCGCCGACGAGTACTGCCTGCCCACCATCCAGTCCAATGCGCTCTACATGGACCGCTACCCGCTGGTCTCGGCGATCAGCCGCCCGCTGATCGTCAAACACCTGGTGGCCGCCGCGCGCGAGCACAAGGGTGGCACCGTGGCGCACGGCTGCACCGGCAAGGGCAATGACCAGGTCCGCTTCGAGGTCGGGTTCGCCTCACTGGCACCCGAGCTGAAGGTGCTGGCCCCGGTCCGCGACTACGCCTGGACCCGGGAGAAGGCCATCGCGTTCGCCGAGGAGAACGCCATCCCGATCAACGTGACCAAGCGTTCGCCGTTCTCGATCGACCAGAACGTCTGGGGCCGAGCGGTGGAAACCGGTTTCCTGGAGCACCTTTGGAATGCGCCCACCAAGGACGTCTACGACTACACCGAAGACCCCACCATAAACTGGAGCACCCCCGACGAGGTCATCGTCGGGTTCGAGAAGGGTGTGCCGGTCTCCATCGACGGGCGGCCCGTCACGGTATTGCAGGCCATCGAGGAGCTCAACCGCCGCGCCGGCGCCCAGGGTGTGGGCCGGCTCGATGTCGTCGAGGACCGCCTGGTCGGCATCAAGAGCCGCGAGATCTACGAGGCCCCCGGCGCCATGGTGCTGATCACCGCGCACACCGAACTCGAACACGTCACCCTGGAACGCGAGCTGGGACGTTACAAGCGCGGCACCGACCAGAAATGGGGCGAGCTGGTGTACGACGGCCTCTGGTACTCCCCGCTCAAGCGCGCGCTGGAGTCGTTCGTCGCCCACACCCAGGAGCACGTCACCGGAGAGATCCGGCTGGTGCTGCACGGCGGGCACATCGCCGTCAACGGCCGGCGCAGCCCGACCTCGCTGTATGACTTCAACCTGGCCACCTACGACGAGGGCGACAGCTTCGACCAGTCCTCGGCCAAGGGGTTCGTGCACGTGCACGGCCTGTCCAGCAAGATCTCGGCCAAGCGCGACCTGGGCTTGTGATGCGCCGCCTACGCGAAGAACATCGGCCATGAGTACCAACGAAGGCTCACTGTGGGGCGGCCGGTTCGCCGATGGTCCTTCGGAAGCCCTTGCCGCACTGAGCAAATCGACCCATTTCGACTGGGTGCTTGCGCCGTACGACGTCACCGCGTCCAAGGCGCACGCACGGGTGCTGCATCGCGCTGGGCTGCTCACCGATGAGCAGCGCGATGGGCTGCTGGCCGGACTGGACAGCCTGGGTGAGGACGTCGCGGACGGCAGTTTCGGGCCGATGGTTACCGACGAGGACGTGCACGGTGCGCTGGAACGTGGCCTGATCGACCGGGTCGGCGCCGAACTGGGCGGCCGGTTGCGCGCCGGGCGCTCCCGCAACGACCAGGTGGCCACCCTGTTCCGGATGTGGCTGCGCGACGCGGCCCGCCGGGTTGCGACGGGTGTGCTGCAGGTCGTCGACGCGTTGGCCACCCAGTCGGCCGCGTACCCGACGGCCATCCTGCCGGGTAAGACGCATCTGCAGTCGGCGCAGCCGATTCTGCTGGCCCATCATCTGCTGGCCCACGCGCATCCGTTGCTGCGCGATGTGGAACGTCTTGTCGATTTCGACAAGCGGGCCGCGGTGTCGCCGTACGGGTCGGGCGCCCTGGCGGGTTCGTCGCTGGGCCTCGATCCGGATGCCATCGCCGCGGAACTGGGATTCGATGCCGCCGCGGACAATTCGATCGATGCCACCGCATCCCGCGATTTCGCCGCCGAGGCGGCATTTGTGCTGGCCATGATCGGCGTGGACCTTTCGAGGCTCTCTGAAGACATCATCCTTTGGAGCACAACGGAATTCGGCTACGCGACGCTGCACGACTCCTGGTCGACGGGCAGTTCCATCATGCCGCAGAAGAAGAATCCGGATATCGCTGAGCTTGCGCGCGGCAAGTCCGGCCGGTTGATCGGCAACCTTACCGGTCTGCTCGCCACGCTCAAAGCTCAACCGCTGGCCTACAACCGGGATCTGCAGGAGGACAAGGAGCCGGTGTTCGACTCGGTGGCGCAGCTGGAGCTGCTGCTACCGGCGATGGCCGGATTGGTGAGCACCCTGACCTTCGACATCGACCGGATGGCGCAGTTGGCGCCGCTGGGCTTCACCCTGGCCACAGATGTCGCCGAATGGCTGGTACGCCGCGGTGTGCCGTTCCGGGTGGCGCACGAGGCCGCCGGTGCGGCCGTGCGTGCCGCTGAGGCACGCGGCGTCGGACTGGAGGACTTGGCGGACGCCGAGCTGGCGGGCATCCACGACCAACTGACCCCCGATGTGCGCGACATCCTCACCATCGACGGCTCGGTGAACTCCCGGGATGCCCGCGGCGGAACGGCGCCCATGCAGGTGGCCAAGCAACTCGGCGTGGTGCGTGAGACCGCCGACCGGCTGAGGTTCAGCCTGCGCTAGGTAACATCTGCAGCCATGGAACCGGCTCGGGGGAGCGCCGCCTCCACCACCGTCACTGCGCGAGTGCGTAAGTGGTTCTCGGGGTGGGGTCTCAAAGAATGGCGGCGGGCGGCGTTGGTGACCATCCTCGTGGGCACCGCGGCGTTCGGCGGTCTGGACACGGTGGACAAGCAGGTGACCGAGCTCAACGTCGGTGAAAAGTTCGACACCGGTCGATTCGAGATGACGGTGCAGCGCGCCACCGTGGTGAAAGAGCTGCGGGCGGGCAAACGGCGGATCTACGGGGAGAAGCCAGGTCGCAGTTATCTCGGTCTGGTGGTGACGGTGCGCAACACCAGTGCATTGCCGGGGGCCATGTTCCGGACGGTGACCCTCATCGATCAACCGGATGTCATGGCCCTACCCGCCATGCGGCTGGCCGATGGAACGATGACGGTGCTGCTCAACCCCGGCCTCACCGACCAGATCGTCCTCCTCTGGGATGTGCCGGAAGCCGCGATCTCGGTCGGCACCGAACTGCAGGTCCGGATCTCGAAGGAAGTCAAGAAGCTCCAAGCCACCATCGGTCAGGGTTGGGTGCAGAGCACCACCGACTACGGCCGGCTCGCTGTCCCGGTCGGGGGCCCGCGGTGAAGGAAGTCGCATGGCCCCGTGTGTTTTACGCCCTCGCCACCACTGCGGTGATCGCGGCCGCGGCGGTCATGTGGCACAACCTGCCCACCCCCGACGATGTATACGGCCCGTTCGACGTCGGGGCTGGGATCGGGCAGCAGGCGACCGGTCGGGCCATCACGGCACAGGTCACGGGAGCAAGGATCGCCCCGCGCATCCGCAAGGAGCGCTCCGGCACGTCGGTACTCGACGCGGTAGGGATCTGGGTCGCCATCGACGGCGAGGCCATGACCACGCGCGCTGTCGAGGTCCCGCGCGCCGAGCTGGTGATCGGCCCAAACACCTACGCGAAAACCGACCGGCTCGGCTTGCTACCGATCATGGGCGCCCTCAATCCGGGTATCGCCGTGCGTAGTTCGTGGATTTTCGACGTGCCGGCCGACGCGGTCGCTGCGGGCGGGCAGCAGATGAGTTTGCGGGTGTGGGTCGGGGACGGGCGGATGGACTCCCGGCTCGTCATGGACATCCCGCTGAACGATTGGCGGGTCAGCCGTAGCGATCTTATTGTCATGGAACCGGAAACACAGGTCGGCACATGACGTCGCGGCTCTGGAAGCGCAATGTCGTGGGCGCGGTGGTGGCGGCGGCGGCATTGGCGGCGTACACCCCGTTCAATCTGCAGCCGGCGTGGGAGCGCTATGAACGCACGGTGCAGCCCGCTCACCTGTCCGCGCCCGGCGAGCCCATCATCGTGGACGGGCAGACCTGGACAGTCCGCGATGTCAGCAGGTCCAGCCAGCAGGATTTTGGCGGGCCGCTGCCGGATGGCACCGGCTGGGTGAACATCCTTGTGGAACGCTCGGGACCGGCAGCTGCCGGCTTCCCGTGCACCGGATATCTCGTCGACGGTGAGCGGTCCTGGCGCGCTTCCGGACCGCCGTGCGGTGACGAGGTTTCCATGCCATGGCGCTTTTTCGTGCCGGCCAGCGCGGAACCCGAGGCGGTGGACATCATCAGGCCGGATGGCTCGCTTCTGATTCGGTTGCAGCTGTAGCCGGTACCGCCGCCGATGCGTAGCGCCCCAGGCACCAGGCCAAGGTGGTGCCGATCAGGCAGATCCGTAGCGGCTCGATGATCGTCTGCGATATCAGGCCCATCAGATCCCAGATGCCGAACCAGAAGGTGATGTGGTGCGGGCCGAGCAGCCATCCCATCCCGCGGAAGAGATAGCCCGACCCGATTTGCGGCCGGAAGAAGCTGCCCGACATGTCCAGCCAGGCAATCCCGAGATAGCCGAGCACGTACAGCGACAGTGCGAGCAGACCACCCGAGACAATGACGTGTGCCGAGTCGGCGATGGGTTTGAACTTGCCGATCTGGCCGGTGAACTGATCGCGCACCTCGGTTCGCACCTTGCCGGGCACGCGCTTCCATCTGGTGCTCAGCCGGGTGCGGGTCGGCGTCGAGCGGTCGATCCAGCGTCCTGCCCGGTCCCCGCCCATCCGGCGTGCTGCCGCATGCCAGTCGGCCTTCGGCGTCGCGCCGTAGACGATGCAGGCCACGGCGAGCCAGATGAGGGGCACCGCCGCACCCCCGAAGACGGTGCTCAGTGCCCACATCACCGCATTCCACGCCGACTCGAGCAGCTGCAAGTGGGAGAACACGCTCTCGCGGATCTCGTTGAACCACACCACGATCCGGCGCTCGGCCAGCCAGGCCGACGGATTGATCAGCAGTGTGACGCCCTGACTGGCCGAGAAAGTCAGCACCAGGAACACCCACAGCGTGTCCAGATAGACCTGGACCGGAAGCAGCCAGGTAGGCATCCGTTCCTTGAGCCGGCCGAGCCCGAAACGGGCCACCAACGCCGCACCGATGATGACGAGGGTGACCATGCCCACCGGCAGCATCTCCGGGTTCAGCTCGGTCGGACCGATGGTTGTCATCGCCTTACCCGCCCGATAGGGCGCGGCGGTGTATTCGAAGGCCAGCCAGTCTTCGCGGAACATCTGCCAGGCCAGGTAGATGGCGAAGAACGGCACGATGACGGTGGCGAATATGTCGATCTGGCGTGCTGACCGGGTGGGCAGCCCGGCCAAGGCCGGAATGCCCTGGCGTATCACGAGGAACATCGCGACATAGGAGCCCAGCCGTGCCATGCCGGCCAGCGGCATGATCAACGATGCCCACAGGTCATCGTCGTAGCCGACCCGGGCGGCCCACTCGATGACGCCGACGCGCAGTACCCAACCCACCAGGTAACACGCCGCGAGCTGCGGAAAATAGCGTAGGCACAGCGTCACCGGCGCAAGCACGTATCGCACGGCCTCATCGTAGAGACCCGAACGTCAGCCGAGAGCCTCGGAGAGTTCGAGCCAACGCTCCTCCAGCGTGGCGACCTCGGATTCGAGTTCACCCAGCGCAGCGGTCAATGCCCGAAGCCCTTCGTAATCACCTTGATCGTGTTCGGCCTGGCGGTGCTGAGCGTCCTTGATCTGACCGTCGAGCTTCGTCAACTTGCGCTCGATCGCCGAGATCTCCTTCTGCGTCGCGCGCAGATCAGCGCCGGAGACCGAGTTACCGCTCTGTACAGCCTGTTTGGGCGCCGCGGTACCGGTGGTCGCTGCGTGCGCGGCCCGCAACCGCAGGTACTCGTCGACCCCGCCGGGCAGGTGGCGCAGGTGCCCGGCGAGGATCCCGTACTGCTGATCGGTGACCCGCTCCAGGAAGTACCGGTCGTGGCTCACCACGATCAGGGTGCCCGGCCACGAGTCGAGCAGATCCTCCATGGCTGCCAGCATGTCGGTGTCCAGGTCGTTGGTCGGTTCGTCGAGGATCATCACGTTGGGCTGTTCGAGCAGGATGAGCAGCAGCTGCAGGCGACGCTGCTGTCCGCCGGAGAGATCCTTGACCGGTATGGACAGCTGAGCGCTGACGAAGCCGAGTCGCTCCAGCAGCTGGCTCGGCGTGAGTTCCTGCGATTTGGAGCCGGACCCGAAGGTGTAGGTGCTGGCCAGCCGGCTCAACACCACCCGAACCGGTTCGTCGAGATGCTCGGCCAGCTTCTCCACACCCTGGGTCAGCGTGGCGATCCTCACCGTCTTGCCGCGTTTGACCCTGCCCTCGGTGGGTTGCACAGACCCGTCGACCAGTCCGAGCAGGGTGGACTTCCCGGCACCGTTGACGCCGAGGATGCCGGTGCGCTCGCCGGGGGCCACCCGCCATTCCACGTGCCGCAGCACCTCGCGCTCGCCGTAGCTCACCGACGCATCCAGCAGATCCACCACCTGCTTGCCCAGGCGGGTCACCGCCAGCGACTGCAGGGCCACCTTGTCGCGGATCTCGGGGACGTCTTCGATCAGCGCATTGGCGGCATCGATGCGGAACTTCGGCTTTGTGGTGCGCGCGGGTGCGCCGCGTCGCAACCACGCCAGTTCCTTGCGGGCCAGGTTCTGCCTGCGCGCCTCGATCGTCGCGGCCTGCCGGTCGCGCTCGACCCGCTGCAGGATGTAGGCCGCGTAGCCGCCGTCGAAGGGTTCGACGATGCGGTCGTGTACCTCCCACGTCGCGGTGCAGATCTCATCGAGAAACCAGCGGTCGTGTGTGACGACCAGCAGCCCGCCGGCCGAGGCCGACCAGCGTCGCTTGAGGTGCTGGGCCAGCCAGGTGATCGCCTCGACGTCGAGATGGTTGGTCGGCTCGTCCAGGGCCAGCACGTCATGGTCGTCGGCCAGCAGTCGGGCCAGCGCGACCCGGCGCCGCTGCCCACCCGACAGGGTGCGCAGCTCGGCATCCCAAGGGAGGTCGCCCAGCAATCCGGCGATGACATCGCGGCCGCGCGGATCGCCGGCCCACTCGTGTTCGGGTATGTCGCCGACGACGGCATGCCCGACGGTGTCGGAGTCATCGAGGGTGTCGGCCTGATCCAGCACGCCGATGCGCACTCCGCCCCGCACCGTCACCCGCCCCGAATCGGGGGTGACGCGGCCGGCCAGCATCGCCAGCAGGCTGGATTTACCGTCGCCGTTGCGGCCGACGATGCCGATGCGGTCACCCTCGTTCACGCCGAGGGACACCGAATCGAAAACGACTTTTGTCGGGTATTGCAGATGTAGGGCTTCCGCCCCGAGAAGATGCGCCATGTCCCCACCAGGCTAGGCCGCCCCGCGCCACCCGTTCCCAGCGGCCGACCAGCAACGCTGTGCCATGATGTCGTGGCAATCGGGGGATCGGGACTCAGCTTTTCGGGACTCACACAACAGGAGAGCGCGCGTTGGCAGATTTCTCGTTGATCACCGGGTCGGTGAGCCGATTTCTGGCCACCGCGCAGAACGGCATCGAAGTTCTGCGTTACGGCGGCCTGGAGACAGGTGCGGTGCCCTCGCCCTACCAGATCATCGAGAGCGTGCCGATGTACCGGTTGCGCCGGTACTTCCCGCCCGACACCCGGCCCGGCACCATGCCGCCGGGACCCCCGGTGCTGATGGTGCACCCGATGATGATGTCGGCCGACATGTGGGACGTCACCCGCGAGGACGGCGCGGTCGGCATCCTGCACGCCGCCGGTCTCGATCCCTGGGTCATCGACTTCGGTTCGCCCGATCAGATCGAGGGCGGCATGCAGCGCAACCTGGCCGACCACGTGGTCGCCCTCAGCGAGGCCATCGATACCGTCAAGAAGGTCACCCGCAGCGACGTCCACCTTGCGGGCTATTCGCAAGGCGGCATGTTCTGCTACCAGACCGCTGCCTACCGGCGGTCCAAGGACCTGGCCAGCATCGTCGGATTCGGCGCGCCGGTGGACACGCTGGCCGCCCTGCCGATGGGCATCCCGCCGAATGTGGCTGCGGTGGCCGCCAATTTCATGGCCGACCATGTATTCTCCCGGATCGACATCCCGGGCTGGCTGGCGCGCACCGGGTTCCAGATGCTCGACCCGCTCAAGACCGCCCAGGCGCGGCTGGATTTCCTGCGTCAGCTGCATGACCGCGACGCGCTGCTGCCGCGCGAGCAGCAGCGCCGGTTCCTGGACTCCGAGGGCTGGATCGCCTGGTCCGGGCCGGCGATCTCCGAGCTGCTCAAGCAGTTCATCGCCCACAACCGGATGATGTCGGGTGGGTTCTCCATCCGCGGAGAGCTGGTGACGCTGGCCGATATCACCTGCCCGGTGCTGGCCGTGATCGGCGAGGTCGACGATATCGGTCAGCCGGTCGCGGTACGCGGTATCAAGACCGCCGCGCCCCAAGCCGACACCTACGAATACCTTATCCGCACAGGGCATTTCGGCCTGGTCGTCGGATCGAAGGCGGCGAACCAGACCTGGCCGACGGTGGCCTCCTGGGTCAAGTGGCGCAGCGGCGAAGGTGCGCTGCCCGACGACGTCTCGCCGATGCGTCTGCAGACACCAGAATCCGTCGACGGCGGCGTCGCGCTGACCTCCCGGGTGGCGCACGGCGCCAACGCAGCCTCCGAGATGGCCTTCGATCTGGCCCGCGCCGCCGCGGATGCCGTCGTGGCCACGAACAAGTCGGCGCGCACCCTGGTCGTCGAGACGGCGCGTACCCTGCCCAGGCTGGCTCGGATCGGTCAGATCAATGACCACACCAGGATCTCGCTCGGGCGGACCATGACCGAGCAGGCCAAGAACCACCCCGACGGCGAGTTCCTGCTGTTCGACGGCCGCATGCACACCTACCAGGCGGTGGACCGCCGGGTCAACAACGTCGTACGCGGCCTGATCGAGGTCGGCGTGCGCCAAGGTGTGCGGGTCGGCGTGTTGATGCAGACTCGGCCCAGCGCCCTGGTCGCGATCGCCGCGCTGTCACGGCTCGGCGCCGTCGCCGTGCTGATGCCGCCCGACGCCGACCTCGCCGAGGCCGCGCGCCTCGGCGGCGTCGTCGAGGTGCTCACCGATCCGGCGAACCTGGAGACCGCACGCACCCTCGACCGGCGGGTGCTGGTGCTGGGCGGCGGCGAATCACGCGATCTGAATGTGCCTGCCGACGCCGACGTGGTCGACATGGAGCGGATCGACCCCGACCAGGTGGACCTGCCGGGCTGGTACCGCCCGAACCCCGGCTTCGCCCGCGACCTCGCCTATGTGGCGTTCGCGACCACCGGCGGTGAACTCGTCGCCCGGCAGATCACCAACTACCGGTGGGCGCTGTCGGCACTGGGCACGGCCTCGGCGGCCAACCTGGGCAACCGTGACACCGTCTATTGCCTCACCCCGCTGCATCATCCGTCGGGTCTGCTGGTCAGCCTCGGCGGTGCGGTGGTCGGGGGCGCCCGCATCGCGCTGTCCCGAGGCCTGGAACCGGACCGTTTCGTCCACGAGATCCGCCAGTACGGGGTGACGGTGGTGTCCTACACCTGGGCGATGCTCGGAAAGGTCGTCGACGACCCGGCCTTCTCGCTGGCGGGCACGCATTCGGTGCGGTTGTTCATCGGCGCGGGTATGCCGAGCGGTCTGTGGCGCCGGGTCATCGAGGTGTTCGAGCCCGCCAAGGTCGTCGAGTTCTTCGCCACCACCGACGGTCAGGCCGTGCTGGCCAATGTGGCGGGTGCCAAGATCGGCAGCAAGGGCCGCCCGCTGCCCGGCGGCCCCCGGGTCGAACTGGCGGCCTATGACGTCGACGAGGACCTGATCCTGGAAGACGAGCAGGGATTCGTGCGGCGCGCACAAGCAGGCGAGGTGGGCGTGCTGTTGGCCCGGCCGCGGGGCCCGGTGGACCCGACCGCGTCGGTGAAGCGCGGCGTGTTCGCTCCCGCGGACACCTGGGTGTCCACCGATCAGCTCTTCCGCCGCGATGAGGGCGGCGACTTCTGGCTCGTCGACAACCGCAGTTCGGTGATCCGCACGCCCGGCGGTCCGGTGTTCACCGCGGCGGTCAATGACGCGCTCGGCCGGGTCGGTTCGGTGGACCTGGCGGTGACCTACAGCATCGAGGTGCAGGGACGGCCGCTGGCCGTCACGGCGGTCACGCTGTGCCCCGGCGGGAGCCTGCCCAGCGCGGAGCTGACCGAGGCACTGGCGGCACTGCCGGTCGGTATCGGGCCGACGGTGGTCTACGTCGCGCCGACAATGACTCTCAGTTCGTCTTATCGGCCGGAGATCGCTCCGCTGCGTGCCGCGGGCCTCCCGAAGGCCTCGCGTAACGCCTGGTACTTCGACCCCGACAGCAACCAGTACAAGCGCATGACAGCTGCCGTGCGCGCCAAGATCATCGGCAAACAGCCGTGATGCCCGGCGCAGGGCGCACTGTTAGGCTCGCCGGGACGGCCATGGAGAGGTCGCCGGGACGGCCAGTGAGAGGTTGAGATGACGACGGAGAATGCCGTGACGGGCACATCGGTGCGCCGCTGGACGGCGGGCGCCCTCGCGGGTGTCGCGGTCGCCGCGGGACTCGGTATGGGGCTGGCGCCGGTGGCGTCGGCCGAGCCGGAGAACTCGTCTCAGGAACAGCCTGTGCAGCGCGTCTCGCCCGACCAGATCTTGATGGCCATCTCCGAGCAGTACCAGACCGGCAGTGGCGGGGGCCAGGTCTCCAAGCTGATCGAGCAGGTGATGACCCTGCGTCAGCGCGGCGCCCGGCCGTCGGCGGCCAACGCTCAGGCACTGCTCGACGGCCTCAACCGCAGGCCCAATCAGGGTCCGTTGATCGAGGCACTGCAGGCGACGTTGGCTCACCAGCGGCAGACCCTCGCACGAGGAAGTAGTGGCGGCGATTCAGGACAGGAGAGGGGCCGGGCGCAGCCATGGGTTCCGCCCGCGAACGATAAAAACCCACTGATACCCCCGGGCTGGGGCAGCGGCAGCAACCCGTTCTCGTGACGCTGGACGCGAAGCTTCTCGACATCCTGGTCTGTCCCGAGGATCACGGGCCCCTGGATTACGTTGCGGGCGAATGCCTCTACAACGCCCGGCTGCGCCGCGCCTACCCGATTGTGGACGGCATCCCGGTGCTGCTCGTCGACGAGGCGGTGGCCGTCACCGACGACGCCGAACATCAACGGCTGATCAGCGCAGCGCAAGCAGATCGCCGGTGAGACAACCGCTGCGGTATTGACCTCTGCGATGCAGACAGTCCGGTCCGCGTGGCGCTGGGTGCACCGCTCGGCGCGGCCCGCGGGCGCCGGTACCGGGCGGCAGCAATTGATACAGGATGATGGCAGGCGTGAGTACGGGCATCCTTGATGAGCTGGAATGGCGCGGGCTGATCGCGCAGTCGACCGATCGGGACGCGTTGGCCGACGCGCTCGAAAACGGGCTGATCACGGTCTATTCGGGCTTCGATCCCACCGCGCCGAGCCTGCACGCCGGGCACCTCGTCCCATTGCTGACCCTGCGCCGGTTCCAGCAGGCCGGACACCGCCCGATCGTGCTCGCCGGTGGAGCCACCGGGATGATCGGTGATCCCCGGGACAGTGGTGAGCGCACGATGCAGACCGCCGACACCGTCGCCCAGTGGGCCGCGCGCATCCGTGGCCAGCTGGAACGGTTTGTCCAGTTCGATGAGTCGCCGACCGGGGCGATCGTGGAGAACAACCTGTCGTGGACCAGCGAACTGTCCGCGATCGAGTTTCTACGCGATGTCGGTAAGTACTTCTCTGTCAACGTCATGCTCGACCGGGACACGGTGCGACGCCGGCTGGAAGGAGAGGGCATCTCCTACACCGAGTTCAGCTACATGCTGTTGCAGGCCAACGACTACGTGCAGCTCAATGAGCGGTACGGCTGCGGATTGCAGGTCGGCGGGTCCGATCAGTGGGGCAACATCGTGGCCGGTGTGCGGTTGGTGCGTCAGAAGCGGGGTGCCGTTGTGCACGCGATGACGACACCGCTGGTTACCGACTCTGAAGGCAAGAAGTTCGGCAAGTCGACCGGTGGCGGGAACATCTGGCTCGATCCGGAGCTGACCAGCCCGTATGCCTGGTATCAATACTTTTTCAACACCGCCGATGCCGACGTGCTGGGCTATCTGAGGTGGTTCACCTTCCTGAGCAGGGAGGAGATCGCCGAGCTCACCGAGGCGACGGAGTCGCGGCCGCATGAGCGTGCGGCCCAGCGCCGACTGGCCCGGGAACTCACCACGCTGGTGCACGGGCAGGGTGCCACCGATGGCGTCGAATTGGCGAGTCAGGCACTGTTCGGCCGCGGAGAACTCGGTGACCTCGACGAATCCACACTGGCTGCGGCCCTGCGGGAAGCAAGCAATGGGCAGGTGGCCGAGCTCGAGGCCGGCGGGCCCGACGCGATCTCGGACCTGATGGTGGCCACCGGACTGTCGGCGAGCAAGGGCGCCGCCCGCCGCACTGTCGCCGAGGGCGGTGTCTACGTGAACAACGTGCGCATTGAAAGCGACGAGTGGATACCACAGTCATCGGACTTTCTGTATGACCGCTGGCTGGTGTTGCGACGTGGCAAGCGCAACATCGCCGGTGTGGCTCGGGTGGCCGCCGGCGGGTAGCACGTTCAAGCCGCTGACCAGCGCTAACGTCGCGCTGACCAGGCGATTTGACTCGCCGTTAGCCCTGCCGTAACTTTATGCAAGTCAGAGCGACACGGCCCCGGCCGGAGAGCGAGACAAAATCCGAGAGAAACACCCATTAGGTTGGGGTTCCTCATTGCCCGCACTACTCCACCGCGGCTTTCAAGCCGCGGATTGTTGCGCGGTCAAACGGGTGTGTTGTTTGAGAACTCAATAGTGTGTTTGGTGGTTTTTGTTTGTTGTTTTTTGCC